>Ga0209257_1003392_pt1 | contig 13752 bp, 16 predicted proteins | sample AraplaCvi_mCL_r2_FD_184277 | JGI IMG/M metagenome (GOLD analysis project Ga0209257, IMG submission 184277) | Arabidopsis root microbial communities from North Carolina, USA - plate scrape MF_Cvi_mCL_r2 (SPAdes) (version 2) | ecosystem: Host-associated > Plants > Roots > Endosphere | place: USA...
TTTGCGGGACGATAGATCTTGGCGGCCATTCCTGTAACGCTCCATGGAATGGAACGGATGAGAAGCCTCACCTGAAAGCGTGGTCGGAGTGGAGAGATTCGAACTCCCGACCCTCTGGTCCCAAACCGGCGGCTCCACCGTTCCTTGACGTTTGGATACCGGAGATTCAGGGAAAGGGCAAACGGAACATCTGAGAACGTCTTAAGAAAAAGATTGCCCCCGGCGCTCCCAGAATAAGCACCAGGCTTGATGCGCCTCCGCGCCTGCGCCATTTCATCAACGGAGCATACATTAAACACATGGCCGATGCGGCCGGTCTCAAAGACGAGAGCGACTCCGCACGCCCCGATTTGTCGACCACCCTGCCGCCGGCATTAGCGGTTAGCTATCCTTCGGATGGAGCTTCTCGCCCGATGACGTAAATGCCAGCCCTGCCTGACCGCTTCATCCCGCTTCTCGCGGCAAAGGTTGCGATAGAAGACATGCGGCTCGAACAAGATCTTTGGACGGCCTTGGATCGAACCCGGCCCGGTGGCCTCGATATCCAGGAAAGCGTAGATCTCGTCTTCTCCCATACCGATCTCGGAACCGATGCGAGGGATGTCGACTTCATTCAGGCGCACGGCCGTGCCTTTGAAACCGTTAAACTCGGTCATGGATGATGTCCTCTAAGGTTAAGTTAGATAGAGATCAGATTTCTCAGCCGCTAAGGCAGCTCGCTGTCGCGATAAGCTTTTTCGCGCACGGCGCAGACATAGCCGGTGGGAACCTTGACAGCGATTTCTCGGACGGAATTGGTTGTCATCCAGACTTCGGCCGGGACGCCGGAACCGGCAAATGCCACTGGCTGGCCGTCGCCAGTCACTCCACTGCCCGGCTTGGCATAGACGACGCCACCGGCGCCCGCAGACTTCGCACAGTCGAACTGTACGAGCACGTTTCTCGCGGCATCCGGGGTCAGCCTTGCCATACCGACGACCTGATGAGCTCCGGTTCCGGTCAAGGTCGCAAGTGTGTAACGGGCCGAGCTATCGAACGCAGTAAACATCACCGTTCCATCCCGACTGTAGACAATCGGAAGCCAGCCGATCGAGATATCGTAAACCGCAGCGAAAGGCAGTTTTCGACATTTCTCTGGTCCGTACAGCGGCGCATTTGCGAAATCGACTGTGCTATAGCTTATTGCCTGGCTGGCAATCACCATTGGATTGAGCCCGCTGAGAAGCTCCTTGCAGGCGTAGAACTGCCACGTCGTGGTAGATGACGATATCGCCTCCGGCCAGCGGCCGCGATCGCGACCATTGGGACCCAATTTCGACAGGTCGTTTTCAATCCGTTCCCTAAATCTGATACTATCAGTCGGGTCGGTGTCACCCACCGCGACCTCCATCGAAGAGAACGCCATCGTGTGAGAATCGATACGCTCAGGATGAAGGCCGGAGATCGCCCATGGCATACTGCCAACGATCAAGGCAGCCAGAGAGACAATTCCAGGTAGCGCATGGAAGCTCATGCTGGAACCTCTCCTTATGAAGATGAGCCGTGTGGACGTGTAGAGATATGGCAGCTATACGCCATGAAATGGACCTGACGACAACATCTAAAATCGACAAGGCGACGGAGCGATCTATCTGGGATACTTGGAATTTGGCCTCCCCCGAGGAGGGCGAAAGGCAGTCACATTTTGTCCGCAGGATGCTCGCGGAACTCGGCTTTACTCAGCCTCCCCGACAATCGAAACCATAATTGGTATTCGCGCCCTGCCAACCGCGCGATGAACCCGAAACATGGCAACCATTTTCAGATCGCCAACGAGGAAAACCATGGACAACACCGTTATTGCGGTTATCGGAGCTGGCAACATTGGCTCCAGGCATCTCCAAGGCCTTGCTTACGGTATGCGCCCATATGAAATCCATATCGTCGAACCCTTGGAACCGGCAACTGCGGTTTCCAAAGAGCGAATGAGGGATGCGATCGCCGTCTCCTGCAAAGACAACATGTCTTGTTACTGGCATCATCGGATTCCTGACCACCTCGCCGAACGAAACCGTCTCGCCGATCCACGAGAAGGCCATGCCGGCGATCCTGACGACTCCGGAAGAAGTTGACCTGTGGCTCACAGCACCGTGGGAAGAAGCCAAGCACCTGCAACGGCCGCTACCGGGCAATATGCTGGTAATCGTGGAGCCGCCGGCAAAGCCGATTGAAGAGGAACCGCCGCTGCTATGAGCGACGAACGCACGTCCACCCATCCCGCCGCGCCGGTGCATTTCGAGCACTGGTGCGAAGTTGATGGCTGCAACAAGTGGGGCGGCCTTGGCTTCTCCCGCGGCAATCAGCCGCCGCGCTGGTGATGCACCGAGCATTACCCCCATTGGGATCGAAAGCTGGATGCTGCACAAAATACCTGACCGGCTGATTTTCATCATCCTGTGCGGGTTGGTCGCCCTTGTGGCCGTCAGGATGATTCTGCGGTTTGTCGTTGGCTAAAGCGAAATCCCCATCGGGCGGGTACAAAACATTTTATGGAACAACTTTGGCTTGTCCAAGCCGATCTGGTCCAATAGGTTTAGCGCATAAGGTCTAGGAATCAGGAGACGCTAATGCCTATTGGCGCACCCAAAAACCTCGCGATCGTGTCGGGGGCGCTTTATTCCGTCTACAATTATCTCATTGAACGCCATATTTCGGCACTGGGAAATATTCATGTCGCCTCAGATGAACCGGGGGTCGCTGGAAACATAGCCAGAAGAATTGGCAAAGCCGTAACTCCCGTTCCCGATTTTGACCCCGGCACCTATGATAGGGACATTGCCTATGCCCTATCGGCCGATCTTTATAAACAGTTTGAGCGCCGAGCTGACCAGCGTGACCGCAGCGTGCGATTGGTTGATCTCGATCTCTCTACCGAGAAGTTTAAACTCAGCTATCTGGACAACCTTACCCAAGTCTTTGCGGAGAGCGTACACTACCATGACTCCGTGATCGCAGCGAGCTGGGGGAAGGTTCACTCATACGTTGATCCAGAAGCCACCGATTTTCCTCTTCATCTGAGTACTTTCAGAAAACTTGCCAAGAGGCCTGAGATGTACTCGGTGATAAATGGTGCGGTGACGAAGATGAATGTCTATCACACCCGTCTTTTTTGCCGCCCTCCCCAGACATTGTCGTCGAAAATACACAGGGAGGGCCTGGATGCCGTCCGGGATCAAAAGATGGCATCTGCATCGGCGGCGTTATCGAAGCATGTCGTCGTGATCGGAGGAAAGACATTTCGATTTCCGACTTTCGGCAGCAAAGCGATGCCAGTCCGCAGTGGGCGTGATGTGATGCTTTCCGCAGCGAAAGAAGATCTCGGACTTTTCCAGCACGTCACGACACTTCTGTGTAATTCTGCAGATTTGCCTCCGTCGGTGCTATTGATAGCCGAAACGCAATCGCGGCCTTATGCAGAGGCGCTCGCGATTGCAATGAGATACATCCCTAATGATCTGAACCTCATTGTTTTGGCGCCAAACAAAGCCGCGGCTGTATCGCGGTTCTTTTCTGACGCTATCTTCAAAACCGCGAACGATCGCCTTGGTAGAGATGCGTCCGAAACAGTTCTACGAGAACTCAAAGCAGCCAAGGAAGCACGACGAGGGCCTGTTTCCGAAAACGAAACCGTTGGGAGCGGTGTGGAAGAGACCCCCGCCATAGGACCTTATTCCGAGGAAATGATTGCGCTGATCCACCACGCTTTCCCCAACGTTCAGTTTCAGTATGTAGACATCAGAGAGACCGACAGGGCCTTCGTTAACGCTGAATGGATCAAGCAGAACAGGGCTTCAGAAGTTGCCTTCGTCGAAGAGACAATCGAGCTCCAGCTGAATGAAGTGCCAGTCGAAATTCCTCGACTACGGCACAAGGCGATAGTCAATGCTAGGCAGGCCTATCACGACACGATCGCGTTCGACCTGCTTGCCAAGGAACTCCTCAACCAACTCGACGGCAAGATCACCTCGCTCGTAACCTATTCGGGGCGGACAACTCTTTCAAGGATCGCTGCCATTGAGGCGAAGCGCCGCGGCATTATGGTCGTCGACTGGCAGTGTACCATTCTTGGCAAGACACCAGTCTTTCCGACCATTATCGCCGATCGCGTGCTCGCTATCTTCAAAAACGCTGCCGAGCTCTATGAGAGCTACTTTGGTTTCCGGCAATCAAGAATCGATATCGTCGGTTTTCCGCGCTTTATGCGGCGGATGACCCAATGGGATCGGGTGGCGTCCGACGAGATATTGTTGCGCCACGGGATCCATGCCAGAAGCAGGTTACACATTTTTGCCAGCCAGCCCCTCGCCCTCCGGATGCAGGAAAGTTTCCTGAAAGGGCTGGCCGAGGCATCCGTCCTGACCGAATCCACCATTCTTGTGTGCGCTCACCCGTCTCAACGTCTCAACGGACAAGCCCAACATCTCAAAAGTTTCGTGAGCGAACTAAATACACCTACCCTCGTCTATTCCGACGAGTTCGAGGCTTCAGACCTCTTTGTGTTCGCTAAATCGGTGATCGCGTATTCGTCTACCTTCCTCTTCGAGGCAGCCCATTTCGGATGGCCGGCCATCCTGTTTGATCCTTTGGATGAACCTCATATCCTCGACTACGAGGATGCAACCGAAATCATGCACGCAAAGACATCAGCATCCCTGGCCGATTGCCTCCGTCGCGCCGAATACCAGAACGAGGATCGCCTGAGCCGCATAGACTTTGCCGAAGAGGAAAAGCGATGCGCCGAACTTGTGTGGCGCGGCATCACGAGACCACTCGATTGAAGGTTGCCGTCTATCGATTAAGCTTCATGCGCCGCAGCATCTGATCTAACCGCTGATGCGCGATCGCCAGTCAATTGTTCCTGTAGCGGCCTCTAATGCCGCTACCCCCGCTGCAGTGATCTGTGGCGCCGAATGACAAGTGCAGAACCCCCGCCGCCCGAGTGCTTCGGCACAGATAGCAGCCTCAACATTCCAAACGATTGGTTTCTGACCCGCCAGCATTTGGAGCACCGCTATTTCGGCGTCCAGGAGATCTAAATCCATCTGAACCAATTACGTGTGAATGCCCTCTCGGTAAAGTGTGCGTTCGCATAAAAGGCCGAAGGTCAAGATTAGAAACATGCTGACGACAAAGTAGAGATACGATGCGTCGGTGCTGGAATATTCATAGAAGAATGCCGAACGCATCAGCTGAATTACGTGAACAGTCGGAATCCAAATGATCCATGACCTGAATTCCGTGGGCAATTGCTCGGACACGAACAGCGCTCCCGAGAGGATGTAAATTCCTCGCAGAAGGAATAGCGAAACACGCATCACCCACGGATATGTTTGAAATACCTTCGCAAAGATCAGGCCCATACCGAGGCTGAAGACCCATAGCAGCACCCAATACAAGAAAAAAAGTGGGAAGTTTTCGATCTGATAGCTTGTCTGACTGACGAGTTTGTCGACGCCAAGGGCCAGCAGCATTACGCCGAAATACGTCAAACCATAAAAGATGGCTTTTGCGATCTTGATATCGAGTGGCCTTACGCACGGGAAGGCACACAACTGAGCTTCACGTCCAAGCCCGTGACCAAGTCTAAAAATGATCATTCGCAGCATTAGCCACGAGCTAACGCCCGTTATGGCGAAGGGTACTGCCGGCATCCCAAAAATAGAGTGCATCCCAAAGAGATAGTACACCGATACGACGAGGGTTATTTGCATCATCGGCTCGAGGAGGGTCCAAAAATATCCCAGACGCTCGGTGCCTGCAGTGGTGTGGATATATCTCCGGAGGAGCGCACCAATGATTCTCGCGCGCGACCTTAGGATCTCGAACACTTCACCCGGCGTTAGAGATGGAGGCCCTTCATCCAGGATCGAAAGGTCCACCGGGCTGGATCGCACCACTTGGCCTTCATCTTCTATCACGGCCGTGAGGACAGGAAAGTTTGAAGGTCTAGGATGCGTGTGCTCTGGCTTGGCGCGAGACTCCTCCCGCGCGCTTCCATCCGCCTCACGCTTGTCTGGATAAGAGGCGGCCCTCTCTTCGGAGGCCTCAAGATCAGCGTGCGCTTGGTCAATCGTGCGCGCTTCGTTGCTCTTGACCCAATAAGGCATCCGTTTCCCGTGGATGTTGATCGCCTTATTGAACTCCCTCTCGATGAGATTCATCGTCTCGTTGAGTTCGAAGCTGAGGTGACGGAGGTCGCGGGGGGTTTCCTGTTGCCGGTACCGCTCGATATAAACATCAAGTGATTGCAGCAATGCCCGATATAAGGCCCCTCGCGCACTGGCTGATGGGGTGGGTAGAGCGCGTATCTTCGCAACGACGTATTGGTAAAAGTCAACGTTCTTTTCAGGCATGGCATCACGCTCAATATCGAGCTGGAATGTCAGCTCATCGATTTAGATACCAGAACTTTTAAAATCCCGCATCCTGCGAGAGGGCACGAGCGAGTTTCCCAAACGCAAAAAAAGCCCCGCAGCCGGCTAAGGCTACGGAGCTCCTGGTCAGCCATCGAATGTGCCGATGAAACATATCAAAGAAAATGGCGAGCGTTCAAGCTCACCTTCGAACCTCTCGCTGGATGCGCATCTCCTCCCGTATTCTTCCGAGCTCGTCCGCCAGGTGGTCGCTCTGGCGCGTCATCTCCTCCCCGACGAAGATCATCTTGTTCATAGCGGCCGTGTGAGCCTCAAGAGCGGCCGTCGCCCTGTTGAGCGCGGTCGAATCGACAATGACCGCCGCCACCTGCGCAGATGCTGCGGAAGCCGCTGGCGCGTGCTGCTGCCCCTGCCACAGCCCGAAATACCGGACACCGAATATGAATGCGAGAACGGCGCCGAAGGTGACCAGCGCCGGCATGGGGAGATTACCGAGTTGTTCCATTCCTGATCTCTCCCTCGTCGTGTGCCGCACGGTGAATGTTGACCAGCTCGCCGACCGCAAAGAGCGGATAGATAGCGAGCCATGTCGAGACGACATCCGAGGAAGTAAATCCGTATGTGATGCCTGCCCAGATGATGCAGCCGACGCCGGCTGATATCTGCCTGATCTGCGGTGTGACCTTTTTCCGTGCGCCATTGATGATCAGTCCGACGATCCGAAGCACGCCGACGATGAACATGAGCCGCCCGAGGACATCCTCGGAATGGAACAGGTAACGAAACGATGCCCAGGCCGGCTGATTGAACGTTTCGGTGGGCAAAAGCAGAATGCAGCCGAACAGCATCATGTGGCCAGCCATGAACCATTCCATCATGCGTGGGCCGAACCGGTGCTGGATGCGGATCCAGATCCCAGGCCCCATGTATCCGTCGCCCGTCATCCGCGCTCTCCGGTTGGGTTTATCATCTCGGCACCCCACGCCCTGCAGTCGTCGGCCTGCCGATCGCGATTGTCGGCCACGATTTCCCACCGCTTGAGGGTGATGACGCGCGGCTCCTCCGGCTTGGGCCTGACCCGCTCCATCTTGGCCGTGCAGGCTGCAGGAAGATCAGGGAACGGCGTGGAGGCCAAGGCGCGCCCCTTCGCCTCCGCCGCCCTCTCCGCTCGCTCCGGAACGCTCTGGCAGCCGGCGAGCAGCGTCAGCAGGATCAATGCCGCCTGTACCATTGCAGCTCCTCCTCGGTCCATGTGTCGAGGCCATCCTTACGGGCCTGCGCTTCGAGTTCGTCGACCTTGACCGCTGCGGCTTGCCGGGCGAGTTCAGTGGCGTCGGCACGCTCCTGTGCCTTGGCTGCAGCCGCGTCGGATATCGCCCGCCGGCGGCGCTCCTCGTCGAGTTGCGCCTGCACGGTGTCACGCTCGAACTTGGTGACCATGTTGCTCGTGGCGGCGTCGACCCGTATCAACCCCGGTGATGGCGAAGCGGAGTTCGGGATAAATCAGGACGACAAGCCCGGCGACCTGCATCCAGAAGCTTAGAGATAGCGCGACAACGCGCCGCCAGTTGGTGACGATCATGACAACTCTCCGATGTGGTTGAATGCGCTCATGCGCGCCGAAGTACCCGTCGCCAGTCAGCTACGAGTTTCATGGGTGATGCCTTTGAGGTTAGATTAGATGGCGAGTAGATTTCTCGGCCGCTATGGCATTTAGGAGACAATTCCTGGTAGCGCAAGAAAGCTCATGCTGGAACCTCTCCTTATGAAAACGAACGGTGTGGACGTGTAGAGATATGGCAGCTATACGCCATGAAATGGACCTGACGAAAACATTTAAGATCGACAAGGCGACAGAGCGATCTACCTTGGATACTTGGAACTTGGCCTCCCCTGAGGAGGGCGAAAGGCAGTCACATTTTGTCCGCAGGATGCTCGCGGAACTCGGCTTTACTCATTCAGCCTCCCCGATAATCAAAACCGTAATTCGTATTCGCGCCCTGCCAACTGCGCGATGAACCCGAAACGTGACGACCATTTTCAGATCGCCAACGAGGAAAACCATGGACAACACCGTTATTGCGGTTATCGGAGCTGGCAACATTGGTTCCAGGCATCTCCAAGGCCTTGCTTACGGTATGCGTCCATATGAAATCCATATCGTCGAACCCTTGGAACCGGCAACTACGGTTTCCAAAGAGCGAATGAGGGATGCGATCGCCGTCTCCTGCAAAGACAACATGTCTTGTTACTGGCATCATCGGATTGCGGAGCTGCCTGAAATGATCGATGTTGCTATTGTTGCAACCGGCGCAGAGAGTCGCTCCGATGTTATTCGAGGTTTGCTGCGCCACGCGACGGTGCGATATCTCGTCCTTGAAAAATTTCTCTTTCAAAAGGTGGGCGACTACGCGCAAATCGGTGATCTGCTCCAGTCGCAGAACATCCCTACCTTTGTGAATACACCTCGGCGGTGCTGGCAAGGATACCAGCAATTTCGGCTAAGCATCCCGGAGGGGACGGGTTTCCACCTAACGGCATCAACTACGCCGCGGAATGGTCTCGCCACCAACGCCATTCACATAGTCGATCTCATGGGCTTCCTCAGTCGCGATCAGGTGAATTTTGCTTTGGACGGCAGCCGTTTGCGAGTGTCCACTAATACTAGGCATGTCGGACGCATGGAACTTGAAGGAATGCTGACTGGTACTTCCTCGCGAGGTGACACCTTCGAGATGAGAACGCTCGACAGTGACGAAACCGAAACGCCGATTACAATCACTGCAGGAGCCAAAACGTATATTATCGACGAATCACGTCAGCAGCTCGATTTCGTTGTAGACGGTGATGTCGTCGAGACAGTGGACTTTCCGATTTCCCTCCAGAGCCGACTTACCGGTTCGGTGGTCGATGACATCCTGGCCACTGGCACTTGCGACCTTCCAAGCTACAGCATCTCAAGCGCTCATCACCTGGAATGCCTCAGGGCGTTTCTTCCTGCGATGGGGATCGGTTTCGCCGAAGGCGCCATCTGCAATATCACATAAGACCCGCCGGAGAGGCAAAATGGCTGAAGGAAGCCCCCACACGCTGCTGATTACTGACCTGCCGGTCGATACCGATTTCGACAGCCTTGGTGACGTCGACACAGATGGTCGACTTACAGTTGTCCCCCTTCACCACGACCACCGCTTTGCAAATTCCGACCGATCTGAGTACAGGCCGCCAAACGTATTCATGTGGCACGAAGAGTTGGGAAGACAGGTCCACACCGATCTCGAAAATCTATCGTACCGGATAGTATCGAGCAGCCGTGATGCGGGCAGCCGACTCACTCATTCCCCGCGTGCCCTGGTCTTCTCCATCATCGATGCAGCTCTATGGGATTATCTCCTGTTAAGGCGATCGAAAACGATACTGCAGAGCGAGCCATCGTTCTCTGCGGTTGGTCTATATATCAAGGACAAAAAGCTTGCCTTGGCCGCCAGGGCTGCGTTCTGCGGAGACAAGGAGCGCCCTCTTCGCGTGGTCGACGATAACATCAAGATCTTTAGAGACGTCGAAGCCGATACGGCTAAGAGTTGGCTTAAGACGATACCCGTTATTATGCTTGGGTCTCCGGTTCGTCTTGTTCGTTTTTTCGCAGGTCGAGATATTCCCGCAGATGCTCGCGGCTGGCGGACGGTAAAATTCCAATTCGTTGCCGCAAAGGATTCCGCCAAAAAATGGATCGTTCGATACATCAAACCGAAGACGAGCCTCAACCGCGAGGTCAGCCAAATCACTCGACCTCTTCTCATGGAGCTCAAGCCTCACGATGCACCTGCTATCGTATGTTGGATCAGCCGCGATCGGAATTACGCGACGGCTTTGATCCGAGTTCTGGAAGAAATTGTTCAGACCCGCCCCGTTGTCCTGCTTTTAGAAGGCAGCGCGGGCAATATCAAGGAGATGCTTTCGGAACTGAACCAAACGAGCGCCAACAAAGTGCACGTCGTGGAATTCGAAGGTCTTTACCAGATCGCGCGCAGATATGGTCAGGAGATCGCAGCGGCGGCACCTTCCAAAGTCGCCGCTCTGGCACGAGACAGGACGTTGTCCAGCATCGATCGTGCCATATTGAAGCACTCCTTGGCCTCATTTCTCGCCACCAGTTCGCGGGCTCATATATTGGGCGTGGTGAACGAGTTCATGCGGCAAATGATGTCTCGACCTTTCGCCTATGGCTTGATGGCCTCAGGGAGGTCCGCGCCCTTCGCTGCCGTGGCGGAGTTATTGGAAGCCGCAGGGCGGCCATCGGTGGACGTTCATATTTATCTGGTCGGCAACCATGCTCGGCAAATCGCGCCACCCACGAGATACGCCGCGGTGATCGACGATCAGCAAGAAGCCGTCGTGACCAACTTCTGGGGCTGGCCTGCTGACCGGTGCATTCGCGTCGGTTATCTGTGGCGCCAACCCGTTGCAGCCGAAACAGTGGTAAAAGCCAGCGAGGGCAAAACGACCGTTCTGATTTGTACCCAGCCCGGCGAGACCGGTATGGTGAAGGGCTTCTTCACGGACGTGGTTGCCGCCTTGGCACTCCTGAAAGATGCGGAAGTTTGGGTCAAGCCGCACCCTTCCGAGACATCTTCCGTCCTCGATTTCTACAGAAACCTCATAGGTAGTTCGATAGGCCAAGAGCGGGCCCTGATCTTCGGCGGCGCGGATCGGCTGACAGACATTCTCCCTTCTGCTGATGTTGTCGTCACGCGTACAAGCAACGCCGGCATCGAGGCGGCGGTAATCGGCAAGCCGACGGTGCGATATCTTGCCTACGACAAGTACGACCGCAGCGTTGAGCACGTGGTCGCCTACGCCAAGACGGTCTGGACCCCACAAGAGTTACTGGATACCATGGCGAGATTAGTCGGGGAACGCCAGTCCCGTGAGGACCAGATCAATGCGCAAGCCCCATATCTGGAAGCAAATCCGGCGCAGGCTTTGGCTGATGGGCCTGCTCGACTGATCTCGTTCTTGGAAGAACGAGTTCGAGGCCAAATCAGCGACGATCACCCTTCCTGAGGAGGTTTTGATGGGGATGTCAGGCCCGGACGGCGCCGAAGTCCCCAGAATGGAATGAATTCCAGCGCTGCGAGTTCAAAACTACTCGGGTACTAGCTCCACCGGGGTTGGAAAGCCCACCACCCCGGACACAAAAGCGGGTGAAACCTTTAGCGTGGTCGCCCGAGTATGTGCTTACTTGGACAGACCAAGACGGGAAGGAGCATCCGTCTTCATCCTATTGGGAAGGTACGTCGCCCATCGCAGGCTATCAGGTATCGAAGTTCACCGATGGTCGTTTTCCGAAGGTCAGCAGAAAGTTCTGCCTCCGTGTCGATAATCGCTCCACCAAGGAGCAGGAGTTTGGCACGCTGGACCAAGCCAAGGAGGCAGCGGAGAACCACTACCGACAGCGCGTAGAAGTTCTCCTTGAAAACCCACCACCCCAATCGAGAATGGAGGCAGTTGTTGCATCGTCTGCAACAACTGCACCTGATGGCGATGTTACAAATCATGGGTGCAAAAGCGATCTACACCCAGAATATGTAACACCGGCAGGTGACGCATGAGGGTCCTGATCGGCTGCGAATACAGCGGCACGGTCCGTCGCGCCTTCGAGGCGCTTGGTCACGACGCGTGGTCTTGCGATCTCCTGCCAACCAAGCTTTCCGACCAGATGGCAAGCCCGACAGTCGAGCTTGCGGCAAGCCAAGCCGCGCATTTCGACAATTACTCTGTCGAGCAGCTTGCCTATGCGATGCGCATCAAGCTCGCCGTGAAGCGGCAAGAAGGTCGCGGCGGATGGCAGGATAAAGAGCAGTGCTCTGGCGAATACTTGTCGCAGCTCCTCCGCGAACACGTCGAGAAGGGCGACCCGGTCGACGTTGCCAACTTCTGCATGATGCTCCACCAGCGCGGCGAGCGCATTGGCCCATCTCCCCAGCCGAAAAAGCCCCTACGGATCTCTGATGCCGAGAATGCCGAAGCGGGCGCGCGATCTGTAACGGAAGCCGACGCGTTAAGAGAAAAGCGCTCGCTGCAACTGATCTGGGGTCAGCAAAAGAAGAACTCATCGAGATCCTCGCAAACAAAGACATCTCGACCAGAGCCCCCTCGCAAGTCTTCCTCGCAGACGCACTCGCTCACTACCTAGAACACTACGCCACCCCCAAGGGTTACAAGCAGATGGCGGCAGCACGGCGGGCCGCCCAACTTGTTTTAGCGGCCATGCTCACGGTATCGGACCATCCGACCGTCTCCGACCTCACCCGCACGAATCAGCGTCGGGTGTGGGGGCACCTGGCAAAAGCCAACGGCCTCAGCGCCAAATCGATCATGACCTACATGATCTCCGTACGAGCTGCGATCAACTACTGCGCCGTGCCGCAGATCATAATCGTGGATGGGGAGGAGATTGAAGCCCATCTCCTTGAAAGCTCCGTGGCCGTTTTCTGCAATCAGGAAGAGATAGCGGAGCACATCGGCGGGACCGTCTCGGCACCGCGTGAGTACATCCCCACCTTCCCCGAGCTAGGCAAATGGATTGACGCAATCGAGGAGGAAGACGACTTCCGGTTCGTCATGATCATGCTCAACACCTGCGCCCGCAACGAAGCGATCTTTGATCTGAGAATCAGCGAGCAGGTGGATTTCGAGTTCGGCACCATCGACCTGAACCCGAAAGGAAGGCGGCAAACGAAAAAGCGCCGGCCGATCATTCGGATGACGACTAACCTTGCCGCGTGGTTCGAATATTGGGGAGATGACAAGCCGGTTCGTCAGTACCAGGACACGGTAGAGAAGCGGCTGAACAGGCTGGGGAAGCCCGTTGTGGACGAGGAAGGGAATGAAAGTCCAGGCTTGGGCATTCCGGAAATGACCTGCTACACGCTCCGGCACTTCGTGGCGACGAACATGCGCCGCGTATCGTTCTCGGTCTCAAAGGAGCAGCGATCGAAGTGGCTGGGCCACTCTGTCAACGAGGGATCGAAGACCACCGACTGGTACGAGAAGTTCGACCCGGACTATCTGGAAGAGCCGATGCGGGCGACCGACGAAATCATGGCGAAACTGCAGAAGCACACCCACAGGAAGCTTTTTGCTCCCACAGTGCGCTCACAGGGCAAATTCCGGGTGATCGAGTGAATGTGGGAAAAGGCCTTATTTCTCTGAGCTTTGACGGTGGTCGGAGTGGAGAGATTCGAACTCCCGACCCTCTGGTCCCAAACCAGATGCGCTACCAGACTGCGCTACACTCCGTTCCTACGTTGGTTGCGAGATACACGGTTCCCCCTTG
>Ga0209257_1003397_pt1 | contig 13718 bp, 10 predicted proteins | sample AraplaCvi_mCL_r2_FD_184277 | JGI IMG/M metagenome (GOLD analysis project Ga0209257, IMG submission 184277) | Arabidopsis root microbial communities from North Carolina, USA - plate scrape MF_Cvi_mCL_r2 (SPAdes) (version 2) | ecosystem: Host-associated > Plants > Roots > Endosphere | place: USA...
GGCCCAGGCCTTGTCAACCACCAGCCCGTCGAAGGTCGGCACACTCGCAGCACCGATCACCTCGGAATCGGAGATCGTCTTGCCAGTCTTCTGAATTTCAGAAAGCGCCGGCGGCCAGACATAGGCGGCATCGATATCGCCGCGCTGCCAGGCGGCGACGATCTGCGGCGGCTTCAGATTGAGGATTTCCACTTCGCGCGGGTCGACGTTCCAGACCTTGTTCATGCCGACCAAAAGATGGAAATGCGAGGTCGAGACGAAGGGCACGGCGACCTTCTTGCCCTTGAGGTCCGCGGGCGTTTCGATGCCGGAACCGTCGCGGGCGACCAGCGCCTCCGATTGACCGATATTGTCGAGGATCCAGAAGAGTTGCAGTTCGACACCGCGCGTGGCGGCAGCCGCGGTGCCAGTCGAACCGAGAACGCCGATCGGCACGTCGCCCGAGGCGAGCGCCGTCGTGATGTCGCCGGCCGAGCTGAATTGGCGCCAGTCGATCGAGTAGCCGGCCTCTTTGGCGGCGGCGTCGAAGCGCCCGTCGGCGATCGCAGCCACAAACGGGCCGACGATCTGCTGATAGCCGACGACGAGCTTCGTCTCGGCATAAGCCACGCCGGATGCGGCCAGGCTCGCCACAATGCTGGCTGCTGCAGCCAGTCGTCTGAAATGTCCATGTAGCATGCTTCGTCCTCCTCTTTGTTTATTCACTGACCGGTTTTTCCGATCTTGCTCATGACGATAAGGCCGAGATCCGGCTTGCGTTATATCCAGTATGGAAGTTGAATAGATCCAGATTAACGTCATTGGAGGCCGGCGTCGTGCGGACGAATGTTTCCGAAACCATCTTCTTCATCGATCGCGACAGCGGGATTGGCCTGCAGGCACAGCTGCGCGAAACGATCGTTTCGGCCGTGCTTGCCGGGCGGGTGCAGCCGCACGCGCACCTGCCTTCCACGCGCAAACTCGCGGACTATCTCCGGATCTCGCGCATCACGGTAACGCTCGCCTATCAGGAACTGATCAGCCAAGGCTATGTCGAGGCCGTCAACCGCAGTTCCTATCGTATCGCCGGCAATCCGCCAGGCATGGATGTGGAAGGGGAACGCCCATCGGGCGGCGCCGATCCGGTCGATTGGAGCCGCAAGATCAAGATGAGCTTCGATGTCGTGCGCCAAGTCCACAAACCGCTGGACTGGCGACGCTACCCTTTCCCCTTCCTCTACGGCCAGATGGACCCCACGCTGTTTGACCTTAACGCCTGGCGTGATTGCGCCCGCCGGGCGCTTGCGCGCGAGGACTTCGTGCTGATGGCGAGCGACTTTGCCGCTGCCGACGACGTGCGGCTCGTCAACTACATCTGCTCGCGCACGCTGCCGCGGCGCGGCATTCACGCCACTCCGGACGAAATCCTCGTTACCGTCGGCGCGCAGAATGCGCTCTGGATCGTCACCCGACTGATCCTGGAAAAGGGCTCAGCCGCCGTCTGCGAAAACCCCTGCCACCCGGATATCAGCGCCTCGCTCCTGCTCAGCGGTGCTGACGTCACGACCGTCGATGTCGATCGCGAGGGCCTGTCGCCGGATGCGCTACCGGAGAAAGTCGACGCCGTCTTCGTGACCCCGAGCCACCATTCGCCGACAGGCGCGACCATGCCGGTCGACCGGCGAACGCAACTGCTTGAAGCAGCGGAGGAGAGAGATTTCGTCATTGTCGAGGACGACTACGAGTTCGAGATCAGCTACCTCGCTCCGCCCTCGCCGGCGCTGAAAGCGCTCGATCCGACGGGCCGGGTGCTCTACATCGGCAGCTTCTCAAAATCCCTGTTTCCCGGGCTTCGGCTCGGCTATCTCGTGGCGCCTGCACCCTTCATTCGCGAGGCGCGCGCGCTTCGCTCGCTGATGCTGCGTCACCCGCCCGGCCACCTGCAGCGCACCGCTGCCTATTTCCTGGCGCTTGGGCATTATGACGCCGTACTGCACCGCATGCGGACCGAGTATCACAAGCGCCACGTGCTGATGGCCGAGGCGCTGCGTCGGGAGAATTTGACCGTCGCCGGGTCCTCGACCTTCGGCGGCACGTCCTTCTGGATGGAGGGGCCGGAAGGGCTCGACGCCGACCGTCTGGTCAGCGAGTTGCGCCAGGATGGCGTTCTGGTCGAATCCGGCTCGCCCTTCTTCCCTAGAAGCGACCGGCCCTGCCGCTTTTTCCGCATGGGATATTCGTCCATTCCAGGCACCAGTATTGCCGAGGGCGTCGCCCGCGTTCGCGCCCGCATCGACGCCCTTGCTTGCAGCAGCAACGACAAGACCTCCACTGCGAAGTAGAGGGGCTGGACCACTGTCGGCCATTTCCCGTCGAGCGGGCTGGTGCGCGCGACGACCTAACGCAGCTTTTTCCTTTGCTTCGAACGCTGCGGGCTCGCCGCAACCGCCATCTTGTTGTCGCTTTGGATTGTCGCTGCGATCGTATTCAATATTGTCGACAAAGTCGTTGACAAAAACTTTTGGCGTGCGATGGTGCCGATCAGCAGCAACGAGCTAGGGAGGAGCAGGTTGATGCAAGGGCTTCAGAAGACCGCCGCGATAGCGAGTTCATGCAACTTTTGGCGGCGCCGCACATACGAGCCCGCACCGCCCGGCCGGCTCGCCTGACATCCCCTCATTCGATCGCCATTCCAGCTTCTAACACTGAACCTTGGGTTTCTGTGCCGCATCTATAAAGCGGTGCGGAGATTACCCCTGTTCGAGGTGACGTTTGGCGCTGGCCATCGAATGACAGCCATATCGACGACAGGACTTGGCGCTTCAGCATCGCCGGGAGGCTTTCGCTTGAATGCCTCGCTGCCCAGGGACGCCAGTTAATCAAGATCCCCAGGGGGCCGTCGACGGCCTTTGCGGTGATCGACACAACCGAGCAGGCCATGCCCGCGCCAACAACGGACCACGCCACTAGCCGCCCCCTACCGGGCGGCGAGACGGACAGCCTGTGAGCCGTCCTTGCCTCTCAAGAAGAAGATTCCCGTTCAAGGGGACCGGTGACCTTAACAAAGGAGAACAGCAGAATGCTCAAGAAATTGATTCTCGCAGCCGTCATGTCGGCTGCGCTTTCCGCGCCGGGCCATGCGGAAACGCTCAAATGGGGCGCCTCGCGCGACATCTATTCGCTCGACCCCTATTCTTATGGCGACAGCTACACGCTGTCCTTCCTCAACCACGTCTATGAGGGGCTTGTCCGTTTTGACGCCGAATTGAAGATCGAGCCGGCGCTGGCAACGTCCTGGGAGGCGGTATCAGACACGGTCTGGCGGTTTCATCTGCGCGAGGGCGTCAAGTTCCACGATGGCGCCGATTTCACCGCGGACGACGTGATCGCCTCTCTCACTCGGGTCAGCGATCCGGTGTCTCCACTCCGCGGCAACCTTCCCGCCTACAAGTCGGCGAAGAAGGTGGACGACCACACTGTCGATATCGAACTGGTCGGACCCTATCCGCTGCTGCTGAACGACTTGACGAACATCCACATTTTCGACGCTACCTGGCTCACCGACAACAACTCGCTGAAGCCGACCGACGTCGGCAAGAAGATCGAAGGCTACGCCACCTACCACACCAACGGCACGGGTCCGTTCAAGCTCGAGAGCCGCGCGCCCGACAGCAAGACCGTTCTCGTCAAGAATGACAAGTGGTGGGACAAGTCGCAATCCAACATAGATCGTATCGAGTTTACACCGATCGTCTCGGCCGCGACGCGCGTCGCCGCACTGCTGTCGGGTGAGATCAACTTCACCGAGAATGCGCCTGCGCAGGATCTACCGCGCCTTCTCGCGCAGCCGGATCTGAAGGTCATGGAGCGCACCGACCTGCGCACCATCATGATGGGCTTCAACCGCAAGCCGAAACTGGCCGACGGCGTCGACAACAAGTTCAACGACCTGCGTGTTCGCCAGGCCGTCGCTCACGCGCTCGACAAGGAGCTCATCCAGAAACGGGTCATGCGCGGCAAGTCGAGGACGGCGGGCGCGATCATTGCGCCGGAGATTCCCGGATATAGCGAAGCACTGGACAAGGTGGTGCCGTTCAATCCCGACCTGTCGAAGAAGCTGCTGGCAGAAGCCGGCGCAACCGACCTCCCCTTCACACTCGTCTGCACGAACGAGGCCTATGTCAACGAGGAGGAGCTTTGCCAGAGCATCGTCAACATGCTGAGCCGCGCCGGCTTCAAGCCGCAACTCGACATCGGCCCGACGGCCGCACAGGCGCCCAAGCGCACGGGTGGTCTCTCCGACGTCTACATCATCGGCTGGGCGAACGAGCCGATGCTCGACAGCTACTCGATCCTGCTCCAGATGATCGAGACGAAGAGCGACAAGGCGGGCGTGTTCAACTGGGGTGGCTGGAGCTATCCGGAGATTGACAAGCTCGTCATCCAGGCATCGACCGAAATGGATCGGACGAAACGGCTCGAGCTGCAGACCAAGGCACTCCAGATGGTCAAGGACGAAATGATCATGTTGCCGTTGCACCAGCAGCCCATGGCCTGGGTGATGAGCAACAGGATCGACCGGGTCGCTCAGCTGGCGGACAACAAGCCACGCCACTGGCTGACTCATTTCGCGGAGTAACCCTCGCGCGGAGCTGGAACGGCAAGGCGTTCGGGCTCCCGCTCAACATGCGAGGCGGACCGATAAATCCCCGCCCCTCACCTGCCCGGCCGCGCCAGCGACCGGGCAATGTCGATAATGTCGTCTCTCGCTGCGGTCCGAAGCTTTCGAACAGTTGGAGGCGGGTGTTGTTTTGCCGGCCGGTCTGAACTCGCCGAAGAATGGTAGCGTGGTTCATTGCAAAGTCTGTGCGGTCCGGCGAAAATCGCGCAGTTGCCAACCTGAAAGGTTGGCAACTCACTGGTGCAGGCCGTGAGCTCCCGAGGATAAAAGGGCGCGCCCGTCAGTCGCGTTGCCGCTGTGGGGCCAACGCCATCGTCTGCGCATAGGCGAGCGGCGACCGGTTGCCTGGCAGGTTTTCGTCCAGCACCAACGTCTTGAGGTTGTCGGCGCGGATGTCGAGAGATATGGCCCGCTCGAGTTTGTCGATCGACCAAACAGCGTAGCCGAATTTCGCGTCAAATCCACAATCGCAGCCGCAATCGCCGTCGGCGATTGCCGTCGGCCTTTCAGATAGACACATGATCTGCGGTTTTGGCAGCTTGTAGCAGTGCCCCTCATAGGCATAACCATAAATCACGCCAATGCTCTTTAGATACTCTACTTCACCCCCAAAACTAACGGGAAGGAAGCTATAGTATTTTCCATCAAATAATGCGATCGTTACTCCATCGCCAACAATTCCAGAGCTTTTCTTTATGTAGTCCAAAATCTCCTCTATCATCCTGTTTATATCATCAATTATCCCCGTTTCTCCAATAGATCTTAGCTTCTTCTCAATCCCATCGAGAGCTTCTCTAATATTTTTATCTTTATTCTTCCTTTCATAAAACCTTGTCGGCCGTCCATATAATCTAATATCTCCTGGTCGATACGACTTATATTCAATTACATCTTCTAGATCCTTTGGATCTAGTGGATATCCAACAACAGGATTCGCGCAACAACCACTCATTTTTTCCTCCCTTGACTTACCTTGAAGCGATGATTTCGCGCCAAGCGAAATTCTCTTCGAGCAATTCGGCGGCCGGCCCGTCCGCCGAGGCGACGATGGCCTCTGCCGCCTGCTCAAGGCGCAGTGTGTTCAGATCGAGTGTGCTCAATGACGTCGCGAGTGCCGCACCCACCGCGTCTCGCGCGGCGGTCAATGCCAGCTTGAAATATAATGGCTTGGTGCCGAAGGCCTCCGCCGTCGCCTGCCGAAAAGTATCAAATTCGTCCCGCGCCAGTTCCCGGATATCGACATCCAGAAGCCGCCTGTCGGCGCAACCGTTCGCGACCAGATCGCGATGATAAAGTGCAACGATGCTGTCAAAGATGGCGCCAACGAACGGCAGCGCGCGGTCGTGCACCTCGCGGGTAGTTGCGGACATTCGCCGGAAATTGGTGGCCAAGCGAATCTGCGTTTCGGGGCTCGTCTCCGCAAAGCGGTTCAGTTCGTTGTAGAGCAGCAGATTGCCTCTCGTTCGCCGCAAAAGCCGGTCAATCGCGGAATCAAAGTGCAAGAACGAGATCAGTGAAACACAGTCCGAAAAGGCTTCGGAGAACGAAAAGAAGTCGCCATCAGGCGATGTCACAGTCGGTACACCCGTCTCCGAGAGCATGATCAGATGCCCGACCTCGTGCGCGATCGTGTCGAAATTCAACGCGTAAGGTCTCAGGATGCCGTCGACGTCGGACCAACCCAGTTCCAGAAAACCGTAGCCCGCTTGAGCATTGTCCCAATCGACAAATGGAACGATTTCTAGCCTTGGAAAGGTCTGATCGAAGAACCAGTGGACCCGCCGCCCCAAATAGCTCTGCCAAATGTCGAGAACGAAACGCACGCAGGCGTAGGCGTGAACAGCAAGAAATGGCCGGGAGGTCGGATCGATGTTGTCGAAGTGACGATCCGGACCCGGCCTCACCGGCGCGCGCTTCGCCCCGCCGAATGGCGGCAAGCTCGCGAGGCCATAGGGCTGCTTGTCATAGAGCGGATCCGCGACATACATGGAGAGGTCACTGGGGCCCTCGCCTAATTCGTCGCGTGGTATCGATAGCCACACACGATCGGGCTGTTCGTATCCGGGAATGAAGGGGGGCTGCGGATAAATCCAAAACCGCGTGCCGACACGCGCATTTCCAGAGTCGAGGGCATCGTCCCGAAGCAGACGCATCGCACAATTGCCCCCCTCGATTGAAAAATCTGGGATTAAGGATTCAATTTATAAGTGTTTGCTAATGTTGAGTCAATGCCGCCCGCCTCAAGATCCCGGACAAAGGTGTTCGTTGCAACCCACGCACAGCTCACAGGCCCCGTATTTTCCTGCATCACGAGGGACCGCGCGTTTCGCAGCGCAAGCAGAGCGTCCCGTTTTTTTTGCCACACCATCTCCTTCTGCAATTGCTTGAGCCCCTCCTCCTGCCATCCTGCATCCCGTAAAATCGCTTCGAACCGGCGCTCTCGAAAGTTCATGTTTCGCGCAGTTGTTGTGAGCAAGTCGCGATCGGCTGCCGTTATGAAATCCCGGCGTGTCAGGCTGGCGAACGTCCGCTGGAGATCGACCAAGGCGTCTGTCAAAGGAAGAAAGCCAAGCTCCGGCGGCCCCGAAAGAACGGCGACCGCATCATCGGGAGCAAGCCGCCAGCGCCGATACCACCTGTAGATCAGGCCGACACCGATCATGCCGAACTCACTGAGTTCCGCCGCCCTGAGCGCGCCCATGCTTGCCGCGCCGATCACGACGATCCCCTGTGCCATTGCCCAGAGGATTTCCTTGTGTCGGACAGCCGGCCTGTCCTCGAATTGCCCGTCGATCAGGACCATCGCCCGCGGGCGGAATGCGTGGGCGGCAAGCAGAATGTCGCCTTGCGCGGCGGGCTGCAGGTAGGTGGCGTCGAGAACCGGCTCCGCCTCGGTCAACCGAAGCGTCGGACCAAGAAACACCAGGATCGGACCTTTCTCGCTCGCATCGACCATGTGAACACTCACCGCAGGATGGAAAAGGGAATGGCTCCGGGAAGGATGGTTCTCACGCACTGAACGCCTGTTTCGACGTCCGTTCCCACCGGCACGGCCAATATGGGCCCCATGCCGGCGGATAGGACCCTGTCGATCAGCGCGCCGAGATCCGAAACGGCGCGTGCTTCGATTGCCTGACGCGGCAACCCGGACGTACCCATAAGAATAAGCTGGCGGGCCTTGGCGACGACCGAGTCGGTGCTACGTCTGTAATGCTCCCGGGTTTGATCGTCGCGCGCCCCCGATATCGCCCCGGCCCGCGCTGACAGCGCTTCGAGCATCGCGCTCTCCGCTGCCGCGGCGATGCTCGGTCCTGCCGCGTAGCCCTCGGTCGGAAGAGCAAGGATCGGTTCGCCGGGGCCTGTCTCGATCGTCTGGCACCAGACCACTGGGACATCTGCCGGCGAAGGAGCTAGCCAAAGGCCGAAGGAAATATGGTGCTCGCCCACAACGGACAGTATGTGATCAACTCCGTCACCCAGCCCGAACGGGGAAATGCGCATTCGATCGAAGAAGCCGTGGGTGGCGAAGGCGCGCGCGAGGGCGTCGCGCTCGATACATTCGAACAATCCATGCGCAAATGCACCGAAGACGGTCATATGACAGGCGAGACCCGTGGTCGTGCGCATGAACAGGCCATCATGAGCGGGCGGCGGGTCCGTGTAGCAGGTGTGAACAAGTTCCAGGGGGACCGATTGTGGGAAACCAGCCGTGATGTCGACGCCGGTGATCCAGGGTATCGCCCGTATCCGCCAGTTCCCCTGGCGATCAGGTGCCAGAAGATTTTCAAACAGGCCGTCGGCGATCTTGAGTTCATCCGCCGTGGTGGAAAATACCCGCCCCGAGGGAATGGCTTCGGCGTAAAACCGCTCAAGCGATTCCATGATCGCCCCCACCGCCGCTCCCGCCATGGAAAGGCCGCGCCCGAGCGACGTGACTTCAGAAAGAGCGGCGGGTCGAACGGCTTGAGCCACCGGCAGGCCGATCCGGTCAAGTCCGGTCAGATCACCAAGCCGGGTTATGCCCGCACGACGACAGAGCCGTAAAATCGCGCGCAAGCATTGCTCGGCTTCTAGGTCCGCGGGAGGAGAGAGCGGGTTGCTTAAGCCGGCAAGTATGGCGTCGCGAAAACGCGCAAGCATCCCCTCAAGGTTTGACGGATCGTCGGTTTTCTGCCTCGTTCGTTCAATGTTGACCGGCAACGCCAAGCTCCTGCATTGAATGTCTCGCCCGTCGCAGAAGTGCCTTTGCTCCTTGACGTTCGGCGATATCTACGGCTGAGCGCAGGTCGAGGATGATGGGATCCTTGGTGGTGTTGCCCCGCGCCTGAAGAACGGCGCGGCGACGGTAGAGCTCCGCGAGCCAATAGGCATGACCGGTTTCCTTCGCCTTTTCGATCGCGTCATTCGTGACCTCGAGCGCTGACTCATAGTTGCCAGCTTGCCCGAGCAGCGTGGCGTGCATGTAGAGATAAATCGGGAGATCTGCGACGACACCGAGGCTTCTCAAGAGCGACAGCCCTTCGCGAAACATCGCATGTCCGCTCGTGAGGCTTTCCCCATGCGCTAGAGCCCATCCAGCAAACAGCAGCGACAGGCCGGACAGCGACTGCATTTCATGCGATCTCGCGAAGTCTGCCATTCTCTTGGAAATTTCGGTGAGACGCCCATAGTCGTCCCGATAGAACGCAGACACCGCTTCCGTATCAAGCGAATGCGCCTTGCTGGGCGCGTGTGATATCCGGTCAACGAACGCGACCATCTTCGAAAGAGCCGAATCCGATGCTTTCGATTGTCCTGTCAGCCACAGCGAAAGGGCCAGTTGCCCTAGACCGCACACCTTGGCGTCATGGCCGCCAAATAACGTTCGGTTGGTTTTCGCCGATTGCTCGTCATAAAGCGCCAGTCCGGCCTTAATCGCATCCTGGGCCTCTCGATGGTGGCCAAGGTTAAAAGCAATGGCCCAGATGCAATGGTTAACCTGGAGCTTGATCTCCGGATCTTCCGTCCCAGCCTGCATGGCCCGCACTTGCAGAGCGCGTTCGCGCATAACGCGAAAGTCTGTTCCCGTGAGCCACCACCCCCAATAGATCGGAAACCATCTGGATTGCTCTTCCATCGGTTGCCGGCGGGCGATGGCTACGCCATCCTCATATAACTTGCGAGCCGGAGGTGAGTTCAGTCCGACAAGACCGGTCAAAACTGGGCCGAGCGAAATCAGCGCGGATAGCTGCAGTGTTTCGATCGCATGTCCCGCGCCGAACCGGTCGCAAATCTCCACGGCGTGCTCCAGGTAGTTGCGCGCCTCTACCATCGCCGATCGGCTCGAGCTTTCCTTCCCTGCCGCAGTGTACAATTCGATTGCGTTTTCGATGAAGCCCGCTCGTTCCGCATGTTCGGCGAGCGTTCCGGTGTCCATCCAAGCGGCCATTTGGCGGTTTTGACTGACAGCAATGAACAGCCGCCGATGCAATGCCTGCCGCTGCCTGCGCAAGAGCCCATTGTAGATCGTTTCCTGAATCAAAACGTGCCGGAAGCCGTAGGCGATATGCCCTCGCGTCCTGATCCGCATCAGGAACCCTGAATCACTCAGGGTATCGGCGGCCTTGACCAAAGACTTTTTGCCCAGCCCTGGCAGCAGTTCGCGAAGCAACGATAGCGTGAACCGGCTGCCCGCAACTGCTCCCGCTCGCGCCACGTCTCTGGCCGTGCCCAGGTGGTTGAGGCGTGCGTCCAGTATTTCCTCGAATGCCGACACATGGCTGGGTTTGACGTTTTCCGACAGGCTCATAGTGTCTGCAGCAACGTTCTCCGAGACCCATTGGCAGATCTGCTCGATGAAGAGTGGGACGCCGCCGGATATCCTCTCGATAACGTCATAGAGCTCAGGAAGCATGCCCTGCCTCTGCTCCGGCCATCTTGCCTCTATCGCCCGTCGTGTTTCGTCACGATCAAGCGGGAGCAGCGTCAGCCGCGTGGGGTTGGCCGCGTCCAGCCAATCCGACGCAAACCCGAGACGTGAGGTCGCGACGAGGAAAATCGGAAGTTGGTGTGCAACCCGAGCGGCCTCCGCCAGCAAATCCCGGGAGGTTGGATCGATCCAGTGGATGTCTTCGACAGCCAGGACGATCGGGCCGTTCGCGCACAACGCCGCGAGTGCGCGAAACACGGCGCGATGAGCCTTTTCCCGGATGGCTTTTGGGTCGTTGTCGGCGAGCCGTTGATTTCGTCCCAGCGCACCCAGCAAATACGCGAATGTTTCAATCGTTTCTGCGTCGCGAATGCCGTTTCGTTCAAAGGGGTTTGCTACAGCGGAGGCGGACAGGCCCAGTTGATCGTCTTGTCCCGACGTTGCGCCCATAAGACTGTTCAACAGGGGATGCAGCGTCGAGCGATGCCCGCCTGGCAGGCACTGAAAGAAGTACAGCCCTGATCGCCGGTCGCGCGTCATCTTGCGGACTTCCCGCAGAAGCCGCGATTTTCCGATGCCTGCATCTCCTTCGAGCAGGAGGATTTCGCCACCTTGCGCGGTGACCTTTTCCCAACAGGCGGCGATCGTGTTCAACTCGCTTTCGCGGCCAATGAAGGGGCCGCCAAGGCTCCCGAAAGCGTAGAACCTGTCGACATCAATCTTGTGACCGAGTGCGCGCCATACCTTCTCGGGCACAGTGAAGCCCTTGAGCGTCCTGGCGCCTTCGAACACGAAAGCATGCGACCTACCGGCCAGGTCGCGCGTGTCCTCCGAAACGAAAACGCTGTCTGGGTCGGCAATCTCTTCCAGACGGGTGGCTATGGCCAGTGCAGCACCCGTAACCGGTTCCCCCTTCTCCTCCTGCGTCTCTTGAATGAGCGCAACGGATGTCGCGATCCCGACTCGAACGTGCAAGTCGTCGCGCCCGGCTTCTCGGGCAACGCCCGCGCAGCCCTCGACGATCGCGAGACCCGCGCGAATGGCGAGCGAAGCCGCATCCTTCGCACCCAACTCGATCGGAAAGAGCGCCACGCCGCCATCTCCAGCCTCAAGCTGCATGACGCCGGAATGAGAGATTATCGCGTGTTTCGCTGCATTCTGAAACGCAACGATCAGTTCCTGATAGTCTTCTATGTCGAGCAGGTGGAGAAGTCTCGTCGACCCGACGAGATCATAGCAGATGGCGGTGACGATCCGCCGCTCACCTCCATATTCGGAGAGGCGTCCCTTGCGTCCCGAAGGTTTCGTCGGTTGTCGTGGGTTGTTGACCCGACTTTCGAGCATCCGCCACCCCCACCGCTCGCATGTATGATGGATTAGGAATATATAGCATAAGCGAGCGGCGTTCGCGTAGGAGCAGCAATTCTATCGGGCCGCCGCATGCCCCCAAAGCTGTATTCGTCGAGCGCCTTGCCTGGCTTAACGCTTGAGGTTCCAGCCATCGCTGACCTTTGGTTTGCGGAAGGATGCAGTATAGCCCGTGTGCATCCGCTGGTGATCGGCCCATTCAATAAGTGAAACTTCCGCCTAAACCGGCGAAGCCCGTTTCAGTCCAGCATTGAGGACAGTCACATAGGACGAGCAATCGCTCAAAGACGACACCGCCGGCACTCTCAGAAGCCAGCTTCTTTCTGATGGCGCACGGCGAGGATTGTCAAAATGTCCCCATCAATACGGTAGCGCATGATGTATCCGCTATCTCCAAAATCAATGAGCCACTCTCGATATTGGTCAGGCAGATCATCAATGAGGCGCCGCATTTTAGGATGTGCGCCAAGGGCTTGCACACCCTTCAGAATGGCTTCACCTGCTCGCTTGGCTGCCAATGGGCTTTTGGCCTGCAAGAATTTGCGAAGGCGTTCAAGATCACGAACAGCTGCTGGCGAGAAGACTATTTGTGGCATTCAGGTGCGGCGCTCTCGTCGTCCGTTCCCCACGTGGATAGCCATTTTTCGACCTCGTCCTCAGTGGCATGTAGGCCGGTCGCTTGATACTCCTCCCACGCTCTGAGCGTGGCGTGTCGCAATGCCTCTCGCTTCTCTTCTCGCTCCACGTATTGTGCAATCGCTTCACGCATGATCCAGTGAGAAGACCGGCGGCGGATTTCGGCCAAGTGTTGAACGCGGCCCTTGAGCTCATCATCGAGCTTGAGCGAGGTCGGGGATGCCATGGCAACCCTCCTTAGTTAAAGGTAATACCAGGCGCTAAATATAAGCGCTGTCGTTTCACTTGTCTATGATCCAGCTGAGACTTGCACGCCCCGCGACTAACAATTCCCTTGCTCTTGACCAGGTTTGAACCGCGTACTTATGCGATCGTTGAAGCACACTTCCTGTACAGCGAGGATAGTGCGCACAGGGCATCGTAGACGTGCCTAAGCCGCAATCGGCGTTTCATGCAGATGCCGCCACCGGAGCGAGCCATCCGCTGAAGCTTCCAAAACGACGGTCGAGCGTCTTGCTGTTTCAACCCCGCCCGCATCCGCGTGCGTCGCAATGGCGTTCCTCTCCTGTCACCTCGGCTGGATGCGCCGCCAGTGACGCTCGAAATCGTTAATGTCTTGCATTATGCATTGCCGTTAACGTATTGTTGTACAACACTATTTATATTACCTCAATTGATTAAAGCCATGTAACCCATGACGATGCGCACGAATGGTTCGCAGCGATTGGCCAGCTCGCCTAGGCGACCTGCCCAATGACCGAATGGCGTCATCCGGATTGTGGGCACCCCAAACATCCCAATTCTCCCGGTTCTCCGTACCTCGTAATGGAGATGATGGGAAAACTGCGGTCGCTCCCCGGCCACAATTTTTGGCCTGACGACGTGAGCCCTGTTGGGTCCGGTGATACTGGTCCCACAAAAATTCTGACTGCTGGACAGGTCACTTCGCCCGAGAGTCGCGCTTACCTGCCATGTTGAACTGCATCCTGTAATTGCCTGACGAGTACTGCGGTCCGTGGGTCATTTGGCTGGAGTCGGGCGAGCGCCTCCGCAAACTCAAGCGTCTCGGCATAGCGGCCGAGTTTGAGTCCAAGCTGAATGGCAGTGCCGAGCAGATCGGCGTCAGTCCTACTCCCCGGAACGGTC
>Ga0209257_1003400_pt1 | contig 13707 bp, 18 predicted proteins | sample AraplaCvi_mCL_r2_FD_184277 | JGI IMG/M metagenome (GOLD analysis project Ga0209257, IMG submission 184277) | Arabidopsis root microbial communities from North Carolina, USA - plate scrape MF_Cvi_mCL_r2 (SPAdes) (version 2) | ecosystem: Host-associated > Plants > Roots > Endosphere | place: USA...
GAGGATCTCGAGCGCGCGCCGCTCCTCGATCAGCGCCTCTTCCGCGCCGCGCTGGCTGGACCGGTCGCGGACCACCTTGGTGAAGCCGATGACCTCGCCGTCCGCGCCGCGGATCGGGGCCATTTCGCCGGTGGCCCAGAAGCGGGTCCCGTCCTTGCGCACGCGCCAGCCCTCGGTGCCGCCGCCGCTGCCAGAGGCGCGCGCATCGGCAACCTCACGCTCCAGCGCACGCTTTCCGCTGTCGTCCGGAAAGAGCCGCTCAAGCGTCTCGCCAAGCATCTCTTCCTCCCGCCAACCCAGGATACGGCAGGCGCCCTCGCTCCAGCTGGTCACCCGGCCTTCGACGCTCGTCGTGATGATCGCGGTGTCGACCGCGCTGTCGACGATCTGCCTCCATTCGTCAGCCGTGATCGAATGTCGCCCATGACGTCCAGCGGCGATCATGCCTTCCCCTTCTTGTCGTTCAGGAACGCCTGAACGGCTACACCGACCTTTGGTTTCGCGGCGATCCTCCGCAATCCGGCAAGATCCCGGGCGGCGGTCGTCGTGCCGAATATCGGCTGGGAGACCGGGCGGGGCTCGGCACAAGGGTGGCCGGGGCTCGGCGGTCCCTGAACGGCGGGCCTGCCCAAGCAAGCGTTCGGTCGGTGAGAGCGGGCTTTTCGAGGGCCGATGGGAATCGCCCTAACCCATGTGAATCGCATGGAAAAGCTGCAACTCGCCTCGAACTGGAAGGTTTGCGCTTCGCACCAGTTAGGCGTGTATGTATTTTACACACCCATAGAAAGGAACGTTTGAATGCCTGCTATTGTGCCCGGTCCAGATCGGTTCGCGTTACGGCGCGAACCAGATGGCATTTATCTCGTCGATGGGCGGATGATCCCAAGTCGAAACCACGCCGCTAGCAGCGTTGATGACTGCCAGCTTGTCGTTGGTGTCCATGGTGGCGGCAACGATAGCGAACGCCTCTTGGGGGCTGTACTCGGTGTGCACATAGAAGAGTGAGAACTGCGGCTGCCACCACAGCCCGAGGCTGTGAATAGCGTCTCTCACCCCATCATAATTTTGACCGGGCGAATCCAAGTCATATGCAATGAATAGATTGAATGCCATTTGCCTTCCCCTTCTCGCATGGGCGAAGGCTACATAGGAATTTCTTGGAGTCGAGTCCGATGTCCGCAGCTAGCGCACCTCGTCTCCAGTTAATCTGGGAAGTCGTCGCCTCGTGGAGCGCTTGTTGAAGCATCGATCAACCCCAAAAGCGTTTCATGCCGCTCAAGCTGCTGCTCGATCTTCCATAGCTGATCGTACAGCATAGCGCGCTGGCCGCCGGCCCTTCGGCCGATGTCTTGGAGAACGAGAACGATCCAGACGGTACAGAACGCCATGGCGCCGACGATTGCCAGCGCGTCGCGACTTATGAAGCTCACTCCGGCTTCCCCTCTTTCGGCCTCTGCCCACGTGAAAGGTAGCCGATCATCAGACCGATCCCGGCCCCGAGCAGAACAAAGCCAGCGGCCCCGAGCCACCCCAGATGGAACACCGACATAAGCACAACGACGATGCCGGGGTACACCAGCAACACGGCCTTACTTAGCATCCGGCTTCTCCACCGGCTTATGCTTCACCAGCTTACCCACGCGCTCCTTGAAGCGCTCCGGATCGTCGTCCGTCTCTAGCTCGCGCGCGGCCTCTTTGAATTTCTCAAGCTGGGTTTTCCGCTCATCCATGAGCCGCCTCTCTGACATCCTGTAGCGGGAAACCGACGAGGGATTCCTCGTTGCCAGCCTCGACCTCTTTAACACGATCTAACGGACACACGAATGCGGTGCGCTCATCAGCCCTGACGAGTGCCAACTCCCGCTCTGATCCATCCGCCCCACGAACAAGTACGCGCTTCATGTTGCACCTTTCGGAATCTTGTTGCGCTCTGCGTGGCCGCAAGTTACATCGGAGCCACTCAGAACCACAAAGTTGGGCGAATAAGATGGCCGAACCGACCAAACATCCCTGTCCGCCCTATGCGACTTTCGCGCCATTCTTGAACTTTCTCAATAAGTTGCGCGATACTCAGGTCCCCGGGCGAATCGATCCATCCGTATTCGGAAACGCGTCGGGTAGCCTGAGCTACAGTGTAATCGCCGCGCTGAAATCCTTCAAGCTGATTACCGCAGAAGGCGTGCCCACTCCCGCTTTCGTCGACCTCGTTAAGGCCGGGGATGAGGAGCGCGTAGAGCTTTTCCGACGCCTGATGGTGATCGCGTATCCCACGATGTGGGGCGGGAAATTCGACATTACCAACGCCACCGCCCAGCAATTTGATGAGCATATTCGAGAGAATTACGAGGCGAAGGGCTCCACGGTCGACAAGGTTGCCTCATTCTTCATCGCGATGGCGAAGCATTCTAACGTACTCATCTCGGACTTGATCAAGCAACGAAAGCCGATTTCGACCTCTGCGAGCGCCACCAAGAGCAAGAAGCAGCGCAAGGCCGCTCAAGAGGGAGATTTGAGTAGCAGCGCCGCTCAGCGCGTCGTGGATAGCGCAGCCATCACAGAGAAGGCGCTTGAATATCGACTTGTTGATCTGATGTCCGACGCCGTTGGCGATGCAGAGGTTATGGCGGCGATCATCAAGGTCGTGACCTTTCTCAAAACCCGAGACGCCAGCCCAACCAAAAAGGCGGCTAGCATCGAGCCAGCCGCCTCATGATTTCCGGCGACGCACGCCAACCTCACCAAAGGATCGTGCGCAGCCACCCACACCAACGAAAGGAGGGACAAGATGGTCTGGAAAACCACCCGTAGGAGGTAGGTAGCGGCCTTGAGGCCGAACCACTCCCTGCCCCCTTCCATAAGGGGTAAGAGCAACGACGCGCTTCCAGTCCAACCGGCGGCGCGTCGTTGTGGCCACCATACGCGACAACTCCCGCGCGGTCAAAAAATCGGTCTTTATGCCGAGCTTGGAATTGCTGATGCCGTTACTCTACTACCCCAATCCCGGCGACGTGCTCGTATGTCACTACGACAGCGAGCACGACGTATTCGATGGGGAAATATGCAAGTCTCGTCCAGTGATCGTCGTTGGCCCGCGGCTGCGCCGCCGTGGAAAGGTGGTCACAGTCGTCCCACTCAGCACCTCCGAGCCTGATGCGCTCGAAGGCTTCCACTGGAAGTATGTGCCTTCTCAGCCCTTTCCGGCTCCGTTTGATAGTCCGATTATGTGGGCTAAGTGCGATCTGGTTAGTTCGGTTGCCTTGGAGCGGTTGGACCGGTTCAAGGAACCTCGCGTGAGATACGGAGGCGCCCGTAAGTGGACTTCGGGCAAGCTCAGCGCCACGCAGCTCAAAGAGATTAAGGCTGCGGTCCTATGCGGCTTGGGCTTAGCTTCATTGACGATTCACCTTTGAGTGCTTATATGCGCCGCGTTCCCGCTCTGCGAAAGCATCGGGCTTGGAGACTGCCTTAACGGGCAGCCGGCCTCACAACGGCGATAACAAGCTAGTGAGGTTGTAGTGTTCGGAAAGGCCACCCTTGGGTGGCCTTTCTTGTTATGGACCTTCGATAGCCCTTCGTGATCCATCGCGACCGGCGGCGCCCCACCTTGCCCTTACGCTTCGGGCTGCTCGTCAGGCCTTGCGTAGGTAAGGCGCTTGCCGACGATCCCCTTAATCGCCTCATGCGAGCGCTGGCGGTCATCAACGCCGTTCGCGATACGGTTGTTATAACGGAACTCGAACTCAGCCAGATAGCGGTGCAGGTGCTGCTCGCCACAGTGCTGATAGACGCCCTTCATGCCGCGCTTGAAGATGGAGAACGCGCCTTCCACGGTGTTGGTGTGGATCGTGCGATCCCCGTAATCGACATACTGGCGGGCGCCGTGAAGCGTGGTGCCATGCTCGGCGAACTGCTTGCCGATCTTCTTGTACATCTTGGCTTCGTCGGTCATCAGACGGGCCTCGCGGCTGATGTTGGACAGCACGATCGGATGCACCGCCTCGGCGCGGAACTTGTCGAATGTGAAGGTGCGCATCGTGCGCGTCTCGCGGTCGACCAGCGCCAGCACGCCGAACTTGTGGGCGTGACCGCCGAGCGCCTTTTCCATGTCGCGCTTCTGGCCGAAATAGGTTTCGTCCACCTCGACGGCGCCGCCGCCCGAACCGAAGGGCACGTCCAGATCACCCGAGCGCATCGCCTCGCGGATACGGTGGGCGAGGAACCAAGCCGACTTGTACTGGACCTCCAGAACGCGGCTGAGCTGGTGGGCGCTGATACCCTTCTTGCTCGACACCATCAGGTGCACGGCCTGGAGCATCTTATGCAGCGGCATGCGGGCATGCTCGAACACGGTGCCCACCTTCACGGTGAACTGCTTGCGGCACTCGCCACACTTCTTGAGACCGTGGCGGACAACGCCCTCGGGGTTCTTGCCGCTCGGCTTGGAGCGCACGCCAGCCAGATCGTACACCCGGCCACCGACCACACCGCAATGCGGGCACGCCACGCCATCGGCCCAGACGATGCTCTCCAGATACTCGAAAGCCTTGGCTTCATCGTGGAAGTGGGGAGAGGAAAGAACCGACATGGTGATGCTCCGTTGATGCCATTCTTATGCACCAATCGGATGGGTTTGTAAACTACATAATCGCGACATAGGTTCGATGCCGAAGACCCGCGAGCCGTCAGGCGAGCGCGCCTCGGCGGCGCCCGCGCTGGTTCTGGGTGCATCGGTGCCGTCCTGGACATGCGCGGCAACAGGAAGGGCCGCGGCCAGCGCCGCGGTGAGAAGGGTACGCATGAGGGAGACCTCTTATCTGTTGGAACACGCCCGATCACGCGGGCCCGTCGACGAGGTCGGCAGGAACATCAGAGCCTCGCGACTCCTTTTGTTCACTGCGGTTGCGGCCCTGACGCGAGTCGCGCCGACATGTGGCCGTGCGGACACTGCTTCTTTCGGCAAGGTGAACAAAACTGCGGCAAACCAATGTATTGGACTGCATGTCCTCGCATTTTGCACGACTTTTGGGATGCTCGATTCGGGGGCGCATTGCTGGACGTGAGACCCTTGCGAGCTGGCTGGTGCGGCATACGCGCGCGGGAGAACTCGAAGTAGCGGGTGAGGGCGGCTCGCCCGACCTCGACGGTCATCCGCCATCCGCGCGCGCGACCTGGTCTCTTACCTAAATCAATCACTTAGTCAGGAACTGGTGGCCGCCGGAACGGTTCTGCCGTCATCTGAAACTTGAGTGGAGAGCTTTCATGGCGGCTGCGGCGAAACAGAATGAACCGCGAAGCGAAGGCGGCCGCCCGTCCCGGCGTGCCGGGCTGTTTGATCAGGTCCGCGCGCGGACCGGGGTGCTTGCGGAACAGGGGCTCGCCAAGCTTGGCGAGCTTGCGGAGGCACGCAAGGAGGCGGCGGCGAAGCAGATAGACGGTGTGGTCGAGGTCATCGAAAACCTCGCCGACGCCGCGGCCGCGGAGTTCGGAGGCGCAGTCGGCAGTGCGGTCCGCCAAAGCGGCGGGGCGGTCGAGAAACTCGCGCGCAGCCTGCGGGACAATAGTGTTGATGACATGGTCGCGGGCACGCGGACGGCCATCTCGCGCAACCCCGGTATCGCCATTGGCGTAGCATCATTGGTCGGCTTTGTCGGCGGGCGTATCGTCAAGGCCGGCCTCAGCCAGGCTTCGGCATCGAAGGCGGCACGGGCGCATCAGCGCGAAGGAGCAGGCGCATGAACGACGGTGCGATCGATATAGAATCGCCGGGCCGCGCCCAGGCCCGACCGGCAAGCGGAAGTAACGCCGTGGAGCGGTCCCGCAGCAAGATGCAGGCGGGGGATTCTGGCTCTGGCTACGCGAGCCGCGCCCGCGACCTCGCGCGTTCGCTTGGGTCCAATGTCGGGGCCAATCCGCTCACGGCTGTCGTCGGCGCAGTAGCGGTCAGTGCCGGTCTGGCCTTGTTGCTTCCTTCCACGCGTCGCGAGACCGCAATGATGGGAGAGGTGGCGGACAAGCTGGGCGATGCCGCTCGGGAGCTCGCGGACAGCGCGATGGATGCGGGCCGTGACCAGGTCGAGTCCCTCGCCCAGAGCGCCTTGACGGGCGCCGGCGGCGCGATCGCCGAAGCGCTTGTTTCGGGGCAGCTGCTCGAAGGCACGCAAGCCAAGCCTGGCTGACGCGATAGGGATTGCCCGTATCCCTTGGCGCGGCGGTTGCGCAGAGGTTTGTGCGTCTGCCCGGTGCGACAACGTCGCCCGCTCAACGCAGCCTTTTCGCGCGTCCCTCGCGGCTTCAGCATGTCGATCAGATGGCGCGGTCGAACGGGTGGGTTGACGAGAGGCGCGATCGCGGCGCCGATGGTTACGGCAGCGATCATTTCGGCCTTCGGACTTGCCTCGGCGAGAACGGAGATGAGGGGCGTTCCGGCGAGGAAGCCTACAGGCCCAGGGCTGATCGAGCCCCCTTCGCACGAAGGCGCCGGCGCGCGCCGATGTCGACGGCGCTCCACGTGGCGTAGTGGATAAGTTAGCAAGGAGCCGCCCGATATCGATGTCGATTTCGACCATGACCACCGCGAGGAGATCATCCAGTGGATCTACGAGACCTATGGCCGCCAGCGCAGCGCGCTGACCGCCGTCGTCACGCGTTACCGGACGCGCCGCGCCGTCGCGGAGGTGGGAAGGCCTTGGGGCTGCCGCGAGACCTCACCGAGCTGCTGACCGGCCTGGTCTGGGGCTGGTCGATGGATGGCATCTCCGAGGAGCAGATCGGGGGGCTAATTCTGTGACTGTCTCGGGACGGGACAAATCGGGCTCGGTGCCGGCTCGGCGTCGCTGCGCTTCGAATCCGGGCACGGGACGGCGCGGGCGCCGCCCCGTGCCTCGCGTTCAGCTGTAGCGGATGCGGAAGGCCGGGCGGCGGCGCGTCATGAAGCCAGCGAAGCCCATGCCCGCGATCAGGATGCCCCATGCGGCCGGTTCGGGGACCGCGGTCGCCACGAACACGCCCTGGCCGCCATAGGAACCGTTGCCGCGCGACAGACCGTTGATGACGATCTCGTTGAGCTGGCCCGCGATGATTGGCACCGAATTGGCGAACACCACCTCGTTCTGACTTCCGGTGATCCCCGTGAGCTGGATGCCGTTGAAGAAGACCGAGAGAAGATCCGTGTCCTCAACGCCGTGGAAGGTGACCGCGCTGGTCGTGATGGTGCCGCTCGCCATGCCGTTCTGGGGCAGGGTGAACTGATAGATGTGCTGGAACATGCCCGCGACGATGCCGGACTGGCCGAAGCTTGCCGAGATCGAACCATCCGGGCCGAAGGCGATGTTCATGTCCGCCGGACCGAAATAGGTCTGGGCCTGCGAGACGGCGGGCGTGAGCGACACGCAGGCGGCAGCCGCCATCGCGATCGAAAGCGTTCGATTGAGCATTATGATCTCCCTGTTGTCCGATGATGTCGGATGCAAGTGAGACCGCGGGCCAGAGACTTTGTTCCAAAGGTGGATAGGGAGGAATTACCCGATTTGGGCGTTGTGCCGAAAGGAGACATTCTTCGACGATCTATTGCGCGCTTGATTGCTGCTTCGGGAACCGAGCATCCGCAGCTTCGGTTACTGCCCGGCAATGTGAGGAGAGTTGCAATGGCAGAAGAACGGACGACCGTGGTGCGGAGCGGCGGAGGTGCAGGTACGGTGATCGCCGTCGTGGTCGGGATCATCGCCATCCTCGTCGTCGCATATTTCCTGTTCGGTCAGGCGCTGCTGAACGGAAGTACCAAGAAGGTCGATGCGGACATCAAGGTAGAGACGCCCAAATAGCTGCGGCTTGGACGCCGTTGTGTCGCGGATGCCGCAAAGGATCGGCGGGAAACGGCATCCGCGACAGCATCTCGTGCCATAGCGGTCGCGCGCGCGAAATAACCTGGGGCAACATGGCGACCGATGGCGCCCGCGATTTCATTCGTCGGGATTGGTCACCAGGAATCGGTCCGGCTCGCCGCGATCCTCGATGGGTAAACCTTCCCGCGATGCGCATTGCGGGACGCGACGGTGACCGGCTACCCTTGCCTTCGCCTTCGCTATGGACCGCGATCGACCCTCCGTGCAGTGCGACCAGCTGGCGCACCAGCGCGAGGCGGATACCCAGGCCGCCCGCGGATCGGTCGCGATGGCCTTCAACGTGCGCAAAGATCGATCCGCTTGGAGCGGGGCCGGAGACATCGCCTGAAGCAAGCCCCTGGGCCCGACAGGGCTTGCCGGCTTAACATCTTTGTATTCATTCCACTTTACCGCTCATGCCGATGCGAGTTGGAGCCTCACTGATCAACCCGCCACGGACCGTGCGCCAAGTGTCACGCGCCGGCCGGAACGCCGCGTCCTATTTGCTCCTCGGCTGTGCGGCGTTCGGCGGACTTGTCGGGCTCGAAAGGCTGGTGCCAGGTTTCTCGCGCCTCGCTGCGCCTTTCCTGGCGGCGGTCGGCGCCATCATCGCCCGGCACGTGCACGCCCGCGCGCGCGAGGTGGCGCATCGTCTCGATATGCTCGCGGACGACACTTCGGGCGGCTCCGTCGCGCGCCGTGTCGCCCATGACCTTTCCATATTGGAGGCGCGCTCGGGCGCGCTCGAGCAGCGCCTGGGCCATATGCACCGCGTCACCGGTCTGCCGACGCGCGAACCGCTGCTCGCGCGCATGGAGCGTGACGGTGTCGGCACGCTCGCAGTTGTTGCATTCGCGGACTTCGACAGGGTTTGCGCGTTCGACCCCGCGATGGGGGACCGGATGCTGCGCGCGTTCGCCTCGCGTGTGGCCCGGATGGTCGGCTCCTCCCGGTTGCTTGCGCATGTCGACCGCTCGCACTTCGCGATCTGGTTCGGACCCGAAGTCTCTCAGGACCAGGCTCGCGACGAGCTGTCCGCGATAAATTACGCGCTCGGCGCTCCGATCCGCGAAGGTGAGCGGGACTTCGTTCCGGAGACCCGCGTGGAGCATGGACCGCACCGTGGCGGCGATGACCAACCCCTCGCCCTGCTCGTTCGGCTGGTAGCCGGTTGCTCAGTGGGTGGCACGGCGGGCCCGGCATCCGGCCACGGCCACGGCGACGCGTCGGCGGCAGCCGTAAGGGACCATTACACTATCGAGCAGGACCTGCGTGCCGCGATCCAGGCAAGACAACTGGACATGCGCTACCAGCCGCAGATCGACGCTAGTACGGGGCGCCTTTGCGGTGCCGAAGCGCTGCTGCGATGGAATCATCCGGCGCGGGGACTGGTTTCCCCAGGCTTGTTCATACCCATCGTGGAAGCCGCGGGCATGGCGGACGCATTCGGAATGTGGGCGCTTAATGCCGCATGTCGCGAGGCGAGCCGATGGCGTGGGGCAGGGCTTGGCAATCTGCGCGTGGCGGTGAATGTGTCGGGGCACCAACTCGACCGCCACGACGTGCTGACGCATATCAAGCGGACGCTCGAGCGTCACGCCCTGCCGCCACAGATGCTCGATATCGAGCTTACCGAAAGTGTCGCGGCCCGCGATATCGGTCGGGCCGGTGAGTTGTTCGACATGCTTCGCGCGGCGGGAATCGAAATCGCGATCGACGATTTCGGGACCGGATTCTCGAGCCTGACCGCGCTGCGAACGCTTTCCTTCGACAAGATCAAGATCGACCGCGAATTTGTCGCCGCGGTCGACAAACGCCGCGACAGCCAGGCGATCTGTCAAAGCGTCATCGCGTTGGGCCGCGGCTTGGGTATTCGTGTCCTCGCCGAAGGCGTGGAGCAGTTCGAGGAATATGCCTGGCTTCGCCGGCACGGCTGCACGGAATTCCAAGGCTTCTACTTCGCGCGGCCTTTGACCGGCGACGAATTTCTCGCATTTGCCCGCAACACCGCGGGCCTCGCAGCGTTGCTCGACCTTGGCCCCGAGGCCACTCGTAACCGCTTATCACAAAGGCTTGCTTGATGCCCCAATTCGCCTCGCTCGTTCGCGCGACCGCGCTCTGCATCCTGCTTGCCGTGGCGGCTTGCTCGAAAGGGCCGACGAGCCGTCCGGCGACCGCCGCACCCCCGGCCGCGCCGGTCGCCACCAGCGATATCGAGGGCGTGCAAGGGCTGCTGATGCGCGGCGACGCGAAGGGTGCGGAGAAGGCGCTGAAGCCGCTCCTCAAGCGCGACCCTATGAATCCGCGGCTTCTCCTCCTCAGCGATTCCATCCGGCGCGATCCCCAGGAGCTACTCGGGCCGGCAAGCTACGCCTATACGGTTGCCGCGGGGGAAAGCTTCGAGACGATCGCCGAACGCCTGCTCGGTAATCGCCTGAAAGCCTATCAGCTGGCGCGGTACAACCGGATCGCCAACCCATCGACACTTGCCGCGGGACAGAAGATTCGCGTGCCTGGCTCGCCTCCCGAGCCGAAGCCGGCAGTGGTCGAACGACCGAGGCCCGTGGCGCCCCCGGCGTCGGCACCCGCCAGCCACGCAAAGCCTGTCGCCCCGACGCCGGCACGGCCGGCGGTCAATCCTGCCGCCGCACAGCGCGCGCGCGCGGCAGGTCTCGCGGCCTTGAACCGCGGCGCGGTGAATGAGGCAGTGGCCCTGTTGCGCAAGGCAAAGGCGCTGGATCCCGGCAACGCCGTCATCGCGCGCGATCTTCAGCGGGCCGAGCGCATCGCGGCGACCGTACGCGCGCGCAAATGACTACGACTCATAATTGCTTAAGTTTCAGCATGATACCTCGACGCTTCCGTTGGGCTGGAGGGATCCCGGAATGGAGAAGCTCGGCCGTTACCTGATCGATGGCCATATCGGCGAGGGGGCGATGGCGGACGTGTTCCGCGCGCACGATCCGCAGATCGGCCGGACGGTCGCGATGAAGGTCCTGAAGGCCGAATATCGTCGTGATCCGGCGATCGGCGAGCGTTTCCTGCGCGAAGCGCGCGCAGCCGGCGCGCTCAGCCATCCCAATATCGCCACGATCTTCGACGTCGGGGAAGCCGACGGCGTCCCCTATATTGCGATGGAACTCATCGAGGGCCGGCCACTCGACCTTGTCTTGCAGTCAGACGGCCGCATGCCATTCGAGCGGGTCCTGGCCCTGGGCGTCCAGCTGAGCGAAGCGCTCGCCTACGCGCACGAGCGCGGCGTCGTCCATCGCGACATCAAGCCGTCCAACATCCTGCTGTCTGGCGACGGCAGGTTCGCCAAGCTGCTCGATTTCGGGGTGGCGCGCATCGGCGACAAGGCGGGCGAAATGGGCGGAAGGGATCTCGAGCGGACCCAGGCCGGGCAGATGATCGGCACCCCTCGCTATATGAGCCCCGAACAGGCCCTGGGCCTGCCGGTCGATCATCGCTCGGACCTGTTCTCGCTGGGCGCGGTTCTTTACGAGATGATCACCGGCAAGGTTGCCTTCGGCGCGTCCGGCCTCGCCACGCTCGCGCTCCAGATCGCCCAGGAGAAGGTCGCGCCGATCGACAGGTCGGCTGCGGACTGCCCGCCCGGCCTGCGCCAGACCATCGAAAAGCTGTTGGCCAAGAAGCCCGAACATCGTTTTGCCAGCGGCTCGCTCCTGTCCCAGGCACTGAATCGCGAGCTGGGCGCCTTGGGCGCGGACGACACGGTCGCGCGCCGTGGGCTCTCCCTGCGCGTGAAATTGCCACTGGTGCTGGTCGGCATCACGCTCATCGCCTTGCTGTTCAGCATCTCGACGATCCTTTCGCGCCAGCAGCATGCGCTCGAGCATATGGCCATCACGTCCGGCGAGACCATCGCGACCTTCGTCACCAAGAATGCGGCCGTGCTCGTTGCAGACAATGCGGGGCTCCCGCCTGCCGAACAGGACTGGGCGCCGTTACAGGCCTTCGTTGCCGCGGCAGCCCAGGACAGCGGCGTTCGAAGCATGACCGTCGTCGATGCGAACGGTATCGTCCGGGCCGCGAGCGACGGCCAGCGCGTCGGCCAGGCCTATCGTCGTCATGGCGGTGAGAAGATCATGGCGGCCTCGGATGGTTCGGCGGTGACCGCGGCGGAGTCCGATGCATCGAAAGGGTCGGGCATCCGCTTTGTGAGGCCGATCCGCTATGCGGGCGCCGATTTCGGATCCATCGACCTGGTGCTTCGACGCACGGCCCTTGATAACGCGATCGCAAATACGCGCGCCTTGCTGCTCGGCCTGGCCGGGCTCGTCATGCTGATCGTCCTAGTCATCGGCTATCTCAGCGGCGCGATGGTGGCGCGGCCGTTGCGCCGCATGGCGCGCTCGATGGACGAGGCCGCGCAGAAGGGCTTCGCGCTGAGAATATCGCATCGTCGTCGTGACGAGATCGGAGCCTTGTTCGACGCATTCAACCGCACCGCCGCGATCGTCGAGCCGCAGCTGGCCGGCCAGGCATCGTCCGCGCAACCGGCCCTCGACGCAACCTGTATCCTTCCGGCGTCGGACAGGGCGGCTGCGTAAGGGCGGCCGATGTACATGCTTCAACTCTTCGACAGCGCAGATGCGCTGCATCCGGTCGATGCGAGGTTGCTGCGGGACGGCGCCATCAGCATCGGCCGCGACAGCAAATGCGACTGGCCGATCGCCGACCCCGACCTCGCGATTTCGCGAGCGCATTGCGAGGTGGTCGCGACGCCCGGCGGCCTGATCATCCGGGCCATCGGGACCAATGGGGTCTTCGATGACGCGACCGGCAGCCGTCTTCCCGACCAGACCGATGTGCCGGTCCTGCCACCGTTCACGATGCGGCTTGGCCGGTTTCGGATCGCACTGACCCAGGCCCCCCTCGACGATGTCCGGGATGTCGGTCGGACGATGGTCTTGACCCCGCCTCTGGGCAACAGCGCCTCGGTGCCGACGGATTGGAGCGATGCGGCGGGCGCGGTAGAAACTTCCGGGGAGTCGCTGCTCGAGGCATTCTGCCGGGGCGCAGGCCTCGAGGCTTCGCTTCTTTCGTCCGAGGATCCGGCCGAGATCATGGAGCGGGCCGGCGCCGTCTATCGGCAGCTGGTGCTCGGGCTCGCCGACCTGATGGTCGAGCGCGACAGTGCCAGGGGGCGCTACAATCTCACGCGCACCACCATTGGCGGATCGGGAAACAACCCTTTCAAATGGGCGCCCACGCAGCGCCTGGCGATCGACCTCCTGCTGTCCGGGGCAAGTGGGTTCTTGTCCGGGCCTTCGGCGATCAGCGCTTCGCTCCAGGACATCAAGCGTCATCTCATTGCGACGTTCGCAGGATTGCAGGCATCGCTCCGCCGGGCGGTCGACACGTTCGACCCGAATAGCCTCGACGAGGCCGTGAAGGATCGCGCGTCGCTGCTCCGCAACAGCGGGGCGCTGCGCGCCGCGGAAGCCGAGGCTCGTCACGCGGATCTGGTCCGGCAGCTGGGCGGTGAACCCGGTTCGCTCGACGATGCCTTCGTCCATGCCTATGCGCTGGCGGAGCAATCCACCAAGGAACGGTCGTGAGGTTGTTCGGTCGCGCGGCGCGCGTTTCGGACGCGGTGACTCCGGCGGCAGCCGCCGATCCCGTTTGCGGCTCGATTGCGCGAACCCATGTCGGACGCGTGCGCCAGATCAACGAGGACAGGTTGCTCGACAGGCCCGAACGCGGCATCTGGGCAATTGCCGACGGGATGGGGGGGCATCGCGGGGGCGACGTCGCAGCGGAAATCGTGATCGGGGCGCTGGCCGCAATCGCGGATGCAGAG
>Ga0209257_1003402_pt1 | contig 13702 bp, 14 predicted proteins | sample AraplaCvi_mCL_r2_FD_184277 | JGI IMG/M metagenome (GOLD analysis project Ga0209257, IMG submission 184277) | Arabidopsis root microbial communities from North Carolina, USA - plate scrape MF_Cvi_mCL_r2 (SPAdes) (version 2) | ecosystem: Host-associated > Plants > Roots > Endosphere | place: USA...
GCAGCCTGATGAACACGGCGCTGTCGGGGTGGGAGGACGCATGGGTGCAGTTCGCCAAGACCGGCAAGCTGTCGTTCAAGGATCTGGCCAACTCCATCGTTGCTGACCTGGCACGCATCGCTGCAAAGCAGGCCGCCGTGGGCATCATCAACGCGGTGGCCTCGGCGTGGGGCGGTGGTGGCGGAACGAGCATGTCCACCTATGGTGCACAGAGCTTCGGGAACAACACCGGCTGGCTCAATGAGGGCGTGAACTTCGGCGGCGGCCGAGCCATGGGCGGTCCGGTGCGCGGCTCGACGCTGTACGAAGTGGGTGAGGGTGGCCGGCCAGAGCTCTTTGACGACGGCAGCGGCCGTACCTACCTCATCCCTGGCAACGACGGCCGCGTCATACCTGCGGCGCCTGCAGCGAGTGCCGGCGCATCCGCCGGCGGCGGCGCCGCGGTGCACGTCCAGGTGATCGTCAACAGCGACGGAACCACCGAGACGAACGGGGACACCTCGCTCATGCAGCAGTTCGGGCAGGAACTTGGCCGATTCGTGGAGAGCAAGTACCGCGAGCTGCAGTTGAAGGACATGCGCCCGGGCGGAGCGCTCCACATGGCGGGGGCACGCCGATGACGGACACCTTCATCTGGAAGCCGACCAGCAGCGGCGCAGCGACAGCGAATGCGGCTGTGCGCAAGGCGGCATTCGGCGATGGCTACACCCAGCGGGCACCGGAAGGCATCAACCCACGCAGCCGCAGCTACCAGCTCACCTTCACAGGTACGAAAGCGCGCATCGACCAGATCATCGACTTCCTCGACGCGCACGTGGGCCGGTCCTTCTTCTGGACAGGTCCTCGCGGCACTGCGCTCTACACCTGCGACACCCACACCGAACCACTTCCCAACGGGCTGACGCACACCGTCACCGCCACGTTCGAACAGACATTCCAGCCGTAAGGAGAGCCTATGGCACGCCAAGTAATCGACACAACGACAAACAATGGAGCGTATATCGGCGACCCAGCGGTAGTGGCTTTCGGCAAGGTGAACGAAAACTTCGCTGAGCTGTACGACTTGCAGGGTCGGCTCGCCACACGCTCAGGTAAGAACAAGCTGATCAACGGCACCATGAACGTCTGGCAGCGTCAGATCTCCTTCGCACTACCAGCCAGTGCCGGTTTGTACACCGCTGACCGGTGGCTTTTCAACACCGGCGCTGGGGTAAACGCGACTGTAAACCGAATCCAGATGGCCCTTGGCGAGGTTGACCTGTTCCCGTGGTCCATGGCCATAGGAATCTCTGCGGTGGGCGGCGGCGTCAACATGCGGCAGTCCATTGAGGGTGTGCACACCCTAGGCGGGCGCGCAGCAACCCTGTCGTTCTGGGCGCGTGCGAATGCCGCGGGGGCTGTGCTTGGCACGCGAGGTACCCAGGTGTTCGGTTCCGGAGGCAGCGCAAACACCAGTTTGGTAGGCGGAGGCAACATCTCACTCACTACCAGCTGGGTTCGTTACACGGTCCCGCTGAATGTCCCGAGCATCGTGGGCAAGACAATTGGCGGAAACAACTGTCTGCAGATCATCTTTGACTTCTTGGCGGCCACTACTTACTGGATCGTGGGTGTGCAGCTCGAAGAAGGCGCCGACCGCACCGACTTTGAGTACCCATTCGCAAGCGATGAGTTGCAACGCTGCATGCGCTACTACGAGAAGAGTTATGACATCGGGGTGTTCCCGGGGACGGGGTCCGGCTTCGGGCGGTGCGGCGAATTTCTGGGCGTGAACCCACGGAACACCGCAAACTCTTGGGTGCAACGATTCTCCGTTATGAAGAGAGCAACGCCGTCACTGGCGGTATACGCATCGGAGAACGGGCAGGCCAACGCGGTATCGCAGGCGAGCGGTACAAACGTGGCTATCAATAGCCTTGGAGCGGTGGGGCAAAACGGTTTCCAGGTGACCTACGTCAATGGCTCCGGTCAATACGGCGCATCCTTCCACTACACAGCTGACGCGGAGTTCTGACATGTATCGACAGACCAGTGACCCCGACATCCTTTTCTGCGTGGAGACCGATGCGTGGATCCCACGCGGACACCGGGACTGGCCCGCAGAGTGGCTGGTCTCCAACTCGCCAGCCCCAGCCCTGCCTCCCTACGTGCTGCACAGCCCACAGCACTACGCAGCAATTCGCGAGGCAGCCTGGAAATGGATGACGGCGTACGTGCAGGAACGGCGATATGACTCAGTGGAGAGCTGCTGCAGCTATGCCAACAGCACCGTGCCGCGATATAGGGCCGAGGCGATGGCCATGATCGCGTGGCGCGACGACATCAACCAGGCGCTCGAAGCGCTGGTGGTGGCACCGCCCGACGGCATCGAAACATGGGAACAGGTCATGCCTATACTCCCGCAGCCCGAGCATTACGCCTGGCCAGCGCAGGTCGAGCTGCCTCTGGGCGTTGAGGCTGGTGTGCCGCTGGAATGATCACCGCAGACGCACAACAGCTCGAGCCGGGTGGGCGCATCACCGTGTATGAGCTCGACGCAAGCAGCTTCGGCGCCGACCAACTGTTCTTTCACCAGCACCTGCAGTCTGGGGTAATCTGGTGGCAGGGCCAGGAATACGGTGCCTGGCCAATCGAGGCGAGCGGCTTCGAGCGCACCAGTGACCAGCCGCCGAGCCCTCGGCTCCGGGTCGGCAACGTCGATGGCCGCATCGGTGCGCTGTGCCTGATGTTCGATGACCTGGTGGGTGCGAGGATCATCCGGCGGCAGACACTGGTGAAGTATCTGGACTCGGCCAACTTTGCCGATGGCAACCCGACCGCCGACCCCGACGAGCACTTCCAGGACGAAATCTGGTTCATCGAGCGCAAAGCGTCCGAGGACTTCGAAACCGTCGAGTTCGAGCTGACGACGGCAATCGACCTCAACGGTGAGCAGCTTCCCGGCCGTCAGATCGTCGCAGGTAACTGCGGCTGGATCATCCGCGGCGGGTATCGCGGGCCGTACTGCGGGTACAACGGCCCGGCCGTGGCCGATGCAGACGACAATCCAACGGACGATCCGTCGCGCGATCAGTGCGGGGGACGGCTGAAGAGCTGCAAGCTTCGTTTCGGCGAGAACAACCCGTTGCCCTACGGCGGCTTCCCAGCTGCCGGTTTGCTGCGAACCTGATTCCCTTACCACCGCATCTTCTCGCTGCCCTCGCAGCACCACCAGGCCCGCCGAACGCGGGCCTTTTCTATGGGCGAGATATGGAACAGAACACCCTTCAGGCGATCCAAGCGCATGCCGTCGCCGAGTACCCGCGAGAGTGCTGTGGACTCGTCGTGGCCACAGAGGAAGGCGAGAAGTACGTCGCCTGCCGCAACGCGGCTGAGAACGCGAGCGAGCACTTCCGACTGCCCGGTGAGGACTACGCGGGAGCTGAGGATCTCGGAGAGGTTATAGCGCTGGTACACAGCCACCCGAACGCTGCAGCGACTCCATCTGATGCCGACCGTGTCATGTGCGAGGCCAGCGGGTTGACTTGGCACATCGTGAGCGTGGGCCAGGTGGTCGGCTCAGAGCCAGAGTGCCACGACCTGCAAACCATCCGGCCTTGCGGCTATCTCGCCCCGCTGGTTGGGCGTCAGTTCGCCCATGGCGTTCTCGACTGCTACAGCTTGGTCGAGGACTTCTATGCCTGGAACCTCGGCATCCGACTGGGGCGGTACGAGCGGGAGGATAGGTGGTGGGAGAAGGGCCAGGACCTTTACAGCATCGAACGGCTGAAGGCGGAAGGGTTCGAGCCGGTTGCCGGCGACCTCCAGCGCGGCGACATGATCCTGATGGAGATCCGGTCGCCTGTCCCTAACCACGCCGGCATCTATCTCGGCGACGGCCAGATGCTGCACCACATGGACGGCAGGCTGTCCGAGCGCGTGCCCTATGGCGGTATGTGGGCTGAGCGAACGCGCTATGTCGTCCGCCACCGGGAGGCGCGCCATGACTGAGCAGCTGCGCACCGTGCGCCTGTATGGCGTTCTGGGCGCCCGCTTCGGGCGAGAGTTCCGTTTGGCCGTGAACAGCCCACGCGAGGCGGCCTACGCGCTGAGCGTGATGGTGCCTGGCTTTAGGACGTTCATGCGGGAGGCGAAGGCCAAGGGGATCCAGTTCGCCGTGTTCGTGGGCAAGAAGAACCTGTCCGAAGACCAGCTCAGAGACCCGCCTGGCAAAGAAGATATCCGCATCGCTCCCGTGTTGGTCGGGTCGAAGCGCGGCGGCATTTTGCAGACGGTCCTGGGAATCGTGCTGATCGTTGTAGGCGTCTACACCGGCTTCCAGCCGGCCACGCAGCTCGGTGTGAGCCTCGTCGTGGGCGGCGTAGTGCAGATGCTCTCGCCGCAGCCAAAAGGGTTGGGCGCGCAGGACAGCGTCGAGAACCGGCCGAGCTACAGCATGAACGGCACGGTCAACACGCAGGCACAAGGCAACCCCGTGCCGCTTGCCTACGGCGGTGATGACGAGAAGGGAATGATGGTCGGCTCGGCCGTGATCAGTGGCGGCATCTTGGCCGAGGACCAGCAATGAACCTTCCGGTCGTGTACCAGCATCCCGGGACCGAGCTGGCGCTGATCAGGGCTGGCCAAGATCTGGTGGGTGCTGGCGGGAAGAGCGGCGGCGGGGCGCGCACCCCTGTGGAGTCTCCCGACAGCCTTCACTCGATAGCGCGTGCGCGGATCCTGGACTTGGTCAGTGAGGGTGAGATTCGTGGCTTGGTCGCCGGGAACCAATCGATCTACCTCGACCAAGTGCCAATCCAGAACGCCGATGGCAGCTTCAACTTTGAGGGCGTCCGAGTAGAGACCCGGTCCGGCACGCAGGATCAGGATCATATCGCCGGCTTCCCGTCGATCGAGAACGAGCAACCGGTCAACGTGGAGCTGCGGAGCGATAGTCCGGTTGTGCGCGGCGCCACCGGCTCTGAGCTGTCCGCCCTGCGAGTGCGCTTCGGCTTGCCCGCCCTGCAGCAGATCAACAGCGAGAACGGGGACACCAACGGTTACACGGTCAGCTACGCAATCGACCTTTCCACCGACAGCGGCCCCTACGGCACCGTCCTGACCAACGCCTTCAGCGGCAAGACGACTACCCAGTACGAGCGAAGCCACCGTGTGGACCTTCCTGCCGGCTCGCAATGGCAGATCCGTGTTCGACGGCTCACCCCGGACTCAAGCAGTGGCCTGATTACCGACCGGGTCAACGTGCTCTCGCTGACGGAGGTCATCGACGCCAAGCTGCGCTACCCCAACTGCGCGCTGGCCGCCATTGAGGTTGACGCGAGCCAGTTCCAGAATGTCCCAACGCGCTCGTATCGAATCTGGGGTCGAATTGTCCGTGTCCCGGCCAACTACGACCCCCTGACGCGCGTCTACGCCACAACCGGGCCCGGCACCACCAACGGGGCCTGGGACGGCACGTTCAAGTCGGCGTGGACCAACAACCCCGTATGGCCGTTCTTCGACATCGTGACCAACGACCGATTCGGTCTCGGTAACCGCATCCCGCTGGACTGGGTGAACAAGTGGCGGCTTTACCAGATTGCCCAGTACTGCGACCAGCTGGTGAGCGATGGGCAAGGCGGGCAGGAGCCGCGCTTCACCTGCAGCCTGTACCTGCAGACGCGATCCGACGCCTACCGCGTGCTTCAGGACATGGCGTCGATCTTCCGTGGCATCAGCTTCTACGCGGCGGGGCAGGTCATGGCGTCGGCGGACATGCCTGCGGATCCGGTCGCGACCTTCTCCCAGGCAAACGTCGTCGGCGGCCGATTTGTCTACGAGGGAAGCACCAGGAAGATGCGGCACACCGTCGCGCTGGTGTCTTGGACCGATCCGGACGACTTCGGTCGGCAGAAGGTTGAACCAGTCCCGTACCTGCCCGGCATCCAGCGCTACGGCATCCAGCAGACCGAAGTCACCGCCGTGGGCTGCCATTCTCGGTCACAGGCGGTACGCATCGGCAACCACATTCTCTACACCGAGAACCTGGAGACGGAAACGGTGTCTTTTGGCGTGGGGCTGGATGCTCTGATCTGCATGCCCGGAGACATCATCGAGATTGCGGACCCCAACCGAGCCGGCCGCCGCAACGCCGGGCGCATCCGGAGTGCGGGTGCCGACACCGTCGTGGTCGACAAGATGCCCGAGGGCGTTTCACCTGGCGACACCCTGCGCGTGACACTACCCACAGGCCGCACAGAAGCTCGTACGGTAGAAGCCGTGAATGGGTCCACGATCACGGCCACCGCACCTTTCTCCGCGGTTCCCGTGGCGCAGTCGATCTGGGCGGTGGAAAGTTCCGAGCTTGCGCTGCAGCAGTTCCGCGTCCTCGGTGTCGCCGAGAATCCCGTCAGCGGCGAGGAAGGGCTCACCTACCGGATCACGGCCCTCAAGCATGTTCCAGGCAAGTTCGCGGCAATCGATGACGGCACGCGCCTGGAGCAACCGCCGATCAGCATCGTGCCGCCGAGCGTCCAGCCGCCACCGACCAACGTCGTCCTGACGTCGCATGTGATCATCGATCAGGGCATCGCAACCCCCGTGCTTACCATCGCGTGGGACGCGGCAGACAAGGCCATCGCCTACGACGTCGAGTGGCGCAGGGACGACCTGAACTGGGTGCGGACCGAGCGGGTGTCGACCAGCAGCGTTGAAGTGCGCGGGATCTACGCCGGCGCGTACCTGGCCCGCGTCCGGGCAATCAATGCCCTCAATGCGGTTTCCATGCCGGCCATGAGCGCGCTGACCACGATTCAAGGCAAGACCGATCCGCCCCCGGCACTGAGCTCGCTGACGACCGCAAGCCAGGTGTTCGCCATCGCGCTGGGGTGGGCGTTCCCGGCGGGTGCGACGGATACACAGCGCACGGAGATCTGGTACGGGCCTACGCCAGATCGGGAGGGACCGGCAACCATCAAGCTGGGCGACTTCGCCTACCCCCAGAATCGGCACCAGATCAACGGGCTTGCCGCCGGAACGCGGTTCTATTTCTGGGGCCGGTTGGTCGATCGGAGTGGCAACGTGGGGCCATGGTATCCCGCTGGTGCGGGCGTGATGGGGGAGGCCAGTACCGACCAGACCGAGTACGACGAGTACTTCTCCGGGAAGATCTCGGAGAGCGCGCTAGGCCAAGATCTTCTTGAGAAAATCGACTCGATCGATCAGATAGTGCCGCTTGTGTGGGACCCCGACGCAACGTACCAGCCCGGCCAGACAGTCATCCACGAAGGAAAAATATGGTCTTGGCAGGGGGCCGAGCCGGGGAACGAGGAACCCCCGGGCACGAGCTGGCTGGACGTCGGTGTTGCGATCAGCGAAGCCGGCGCGTTGGTCGGACGGGTAGACCAGATAGAGCTGGATATCACCAACATCGATGGCCAGGTGACCGCGCAGGGCCAGAAGCTTGACGGCCTGTTTGTCCAGCTCGACGTCAACGCTGCTGGCGACACGGACTGGGGCGCAGGCGATGCGGACATCTATGCAGGGACGATCACCATCCAGTCGGTGATTGCTTCCGGCGACCTTGCTCAAGCCAAGCGCGTGGACCAGGTCAACGCCGGCCTGTCGGGCCTCAGCGCTACGGTGCAGCAGGAATCGCTCGCTCGCGTGACCGGTGACTCCGCACTAGCCCAGAACATCACCACTGTCCAGGCAAGCCTGCAGCAGACCAACTCGGACCTGCAGCAGACGACTGCCTCTGTGTCGCAGGTTTCCCAAGCGGTCGTTACGCTCAATGGAAAGGTGAGCGCCACATACACGATTCGAGCGCAGGTCGCATCGGGTGGGCAAATCTACGTTTCCGGCATGGGTCTCGGCGTTGAACAGCAGCCGGACGGCAGCTACCAATCCCAAGCGCTTTTCCAGGCCGACCGGTTCGCGGTGATCAACGTCGTCAACGGCAACGTCACGTCGCCCTTCGTGATCCAAGGTGGCCAGACCTTCATTAGCCAGGCGCTCATCGGCACTGGCTGGATCCAGAACGCGATGATCGGCGACGTCATCCAGTCCACGGCAGTGGGTGCAGGCGGGCTGCCACGCTGGAAGCTCGACAAAAACGGCACGCTGACAATGCGAGGGGCAAGCGCCGGCAGCGGCTTCATGGACCTTTCGGACCAGGCAATTCGATTCTGGAACCCGGCGGGCACCATCGCGATTTGCGAGTTCGGGGAGCTTCTGTAATGGCGCGTGGAATCCGACAGCGCGATCCGAACACCGGGGCCATTCTCGTCGATGTAACCTCCAGGCTTCCGAAGATCATCGGTCGTGTGACGCTTTCGCCAGGTGTGAGCGGGTTCGTAGACGTTCCGGTGATGGGGAATAACCCGGCGACGTTCTGGTTCAATGCTGACACCTCGCAGCCAGACTACAACACGTCACCGATCTTCACTTACGACGGCGCCAATAGGATCAGCTGGCAGTATGTGTCGCCGAATCCGCTATACCAGCGCGGTGGCGTCCTCGTTTACGGGAGGTACTGAGCATGGTCGCGGGCGTGCGGATCAGGCCTGAAGATGGCTCGTTGATTCAGATCGACCCGACATGGGAATGCCTGGCGATGAAAACGTTGGGCTCCGTGGTGTGTCCTGTCAACGGCTCGACCGGGCGCGGAACGATCACTGTTGGCGGGTGCAACGAGCCGATTCTCGCGGTCAGGTCAAATGGCTCTTTCGTCGGCATTCTGTCTAAAACCCAGTCGGGGGCCACCTTCACCTGGACGCTGGTGACAAGCGTTCCCGGAGCCACGGTCGACTACTGGATATTCGACACGACCGACGTCGCGCAGATGGCGTTCAACACCACCAAGGGCATGCGCTTTCGCAATTCGTCGAACGGCAGGGTGCTGTTCGATTCGCGTTACAAGTACATGCGAATATTGCAGATGATCAACATGGACGCTGGCACCGGATCTGTGGACGTGGCCATACCCCTGACTTCGGGCTATGCAGTAGCAATCAGCAATTCCGGCTTCTACACGACGGTAGTCGGCGGGTCGACTACCCCCGGGTTCTGGTTCATCCAGCGAGCTGGCTATGTGGCGGGCATCCGGACGAACACGAACGGCACTGTGAGCGTCGGGCTGATCCAGTTGGCCGCAAGCACGCAGGAAGGCCAAGGAACGCCCCCGGCCACCGGCTTGATGGGTAACCGCAACTTGCTCGCTCAGGTCCTGGACATGCGCAACTACTAGCGCACGCGGCGCGGCCGCTTCTGAATCCCGTCCTGATACTTCACCGACCACGGCGTGACCAGATACCCGGCGCGCTGCCAGTTGACCTGGGAGAAGTGGTCCTCACGCACGTCCACCGCAGTGCCGTTGACCAGCACGTAGGGTGTGGCTGCCTTCGGCAGGTCGCAGGTGCTCAGGAAGCCGTCGGTCTTAACCTTGACCAGGTACGGGCCGCTGCCCTCCACCTGCCCGCAGACGGTAGCCCGGGCGGACTTCGATGCGTCAACCGCGCGCGGCGCGATCCGCACCACGAATTCGTCCAGACTCTCGCCCGGATTCGACTGTTCTTCGTACAGGTCCACGGTGCGTCCGTGGATGATGCCCGTGTCGGCAGCCGCGGCGGTGCCGGCGGCGAGGGCGAGGATGGTGGTGATCAGCACTGCGCGCATAGCGCTCTCCATGTGTGTTGTTGCGAACAACACCAGACTACCGCCGGAAAACGGCCATCGCCTGTTGAAGAAGCATTCGCATTTCGGCGCCATGAATGTCGGTCACGCTACCGGCTGCAGCAGTTCCTCGGCGTTGTAGCGCGGCGTGTTGACCGCCCGGCTGACGCGATAGGCCTCCATCGCCGGCGGCTCGCTGGCCAGCAACATGGCCATGGCGCCGTCGGCGTCGGCCTTCATCCATTCCTCGGCCTGGCCGGGCGCCAGCCACACCGGCATGCGGTCGTGAATATCAGCCGAGACGCCGCTGCTGTCGCGCGTGATCACGGTGAAGGTGCCCAGGTTGTCGGGGCCGAGCAGCTTGCTGGCGTCCTCCCATAGGCCGGCCGCCCAGAGCGGCGTCGCTGCGTGGATGAACCATGGGTCCTTGCCGTTGTCGTCTGGGTTCACGGACCACTCGTAGTAGCCCGCCATCGGAATCAGGCAGCGGCGCGCCTTGAACGCGCTGCGGAACGCCGGCTTCGTGGCCACGGTCTCAATGCGGGCATTGATGGTCGAACCTTGCAGGCCCTTCGCCTTTGCCCAGAACGGCAGGAGGCCCCAGGCCAGCCGCTGCACCTGCAGGCCCTCGCCGCGATCGAGCACCACGGTTGCGCGCTGCGTCGGCGCCAGGTTGTAGCTGGCCGGCATGGACAGCAGGTCGCCCACCAGCTGGGGGAAGCCCAGGCTGGCGGCGTCTCGGATCGGGGTCTGGACGAATCGGCCGCACATGGCGTCACCATATTCCACTGGCGCACCACCGGCGTTCGCACGCCGTGCACAATGCTGGTCGATCACGCCATGTTTCTTTTCTTGGGCGTACCGTCGAACTCCCCGGGGGGGACCAACCAGCAAAGGAGCAGCCGGCATGGCGCTGCAAGCAATCGCGTACGCCAGTGAGGCGGTCCCTGACTTGGGCACGGACGGGCTCGAGCGAATGGTTCAGCGGTCCATCACCCATAACCAGTTGGCGGGTGTGACTGGCCTTCTGCTGTTCGACGGCAGGAGGTTCCTTCAGTACATCGAGGGGCCGGACGACGGCTTGGCGGTGATCTATTCCCGCATCGTCTATTCCCGTCTGCACACCGACGTGATCGAGCTCGCGCGGGGCAGCGTTTCCCAGCGCCGCATGCCTTACTGGTCCATGCGTTGGATACCAGTGGAGGACACGCAGTTGAAGGAGGCCGCCTTCAGCGATTGGACGAACTTGACCCGGCGTAAGGCGGGGTCTAGGACTTCCCCAAACGGGGTCGAGAGGCTGGCTTCCCTGGCCGCTCCTTACTTGGTGTAACTCGGCGCCAGAGGCCTCGCAGCGTTCTCGCAAGCTTCACGCTACCCGGCGCAGATTTCTACTCAATAACGGGGGAGACACCACCTACGGGTGGACTCCAGCTGGACGCGGCGCGGATCCGCAGGGCAGGGCGTCACCACATTCGGCCTGATTTCCTGCGGATCCGCGAGGCGGACATTCCCAAGCCGCCGTCGCAGGATTTGAGAGCCGGACCCGTAGGATTCCGCGCCATGCTCCCTCCCGACTTCCACTGGCGCTCCGTGGCCTCCCGCCCTGACGGGAAGGACGACAGCGTTTTCAGCGACGGCACGCAGGTGCTGCGGCTGTGCGAGCGCATCAACGGGGGAGGGTGGTTCGCCGACCTCAACACGCATCGTTCCGACCGGAGCCATTGGACGACGCGAGAATGTACGAGTTACGGGCAGGGCGTCATCGGCGCGGAGTTGTGGGTCATCCGGCACCAGGATCGTCTCCGGGCAGAGATTGATCGGTTACGTGTCGAAAAGACACTTGCGAAGCGCGGGAGAGCTTAAGCGTTCGCCAGGGCACTGTTCCGTTTTTCGAGCCCCGTCGTCGCAGCATAGTGGTCCCCCGAGACCTTGACTGCGCAAGGCTTTCAAGCTGGTCTAGACCATTCGTCGGACGCCGTCTGCAGCGAATCCTTACGGCGCAAGGGGTTCGCCAAATTCCCTACATTTTGCGTTGACGGCCCCCTAGAGGGTCACTATCTTGTGGCTGTCGGTTATGGAAACCACAAGTTACTACTGCCGACAAAACGCAAAACCCTGGGGCCTACTTCGCAGGTCTGCCCCAGGGTTGCGCAATTCGACCACAGTTGAAGCGGCGGCATTGCCGCCAAGAGAAGCGCAGATCAACTCGACATCGATCTGTGCTTCCGTCCTAGACCGCCGAGTCTTCGGCAGTGTGGGACGACGTTGATCTTATCTAGTTTCATAATAACGTCAACGCCTTGGTGGTTCATGTCTCCGTGTCTCGGAGCCATAGAAATGAAGCAAAATCATGAAGTTAGTCCAACTATCGACCTGACGCAATTTCCCAAGTTGGAACAGGTTTCACTGTCTCATTTGAGTGAAGCCACGCAGATTCCAGTGTCCGGCCTTCTGGCCGCCGCGAACCAAGCTCCACAGCGACCATTTTCACCTTCTCTGTCGCCCGGCCCTGTCGCCGTGCACGTGGACGGCGTTAGGTGCTACACGCCCACCGAGTTGGGCCGCCGCAGGTGTCTCTCTCCGCAGCAGTTCAACCGCCTCCTGGCCGAACGCGGGCTGCAGGAAAAGCGGGACGGGCAGTGGTGCCCAACTGAGGTTGGCAAGGCCTTCGGTGTGCTGCTGCAGGTCCACAAGAAGCAGCTGGCAGGCACGGACGTGCTGCAGTTGAAGTGGAAGGAGACTGTCATGGCACAACTTGACGGCTAGAAGTGATTTTCCTGCCTGCGGCCGCCGAGTAGTCGGCCGCAGGCAGAATCAGGGGTAGGTGGCCGCGCCAACGGGGCGACGGGAGGATCAAGTGGATGGCGTCGACAAGCCGCTCCCTTTTCCCAGTGGCCTAACGGGACGCGCGTTCAACCAAGGTTGGATCCGGCGCACCTGGTGCGACGCTACCAATTCACCATAGCTGCATGACGAAATCAGAGAAGGGCAAGGCGCGCTGGGCGCGCTCACGGGCCGCTTCGTTGTGGGAGCAGGCCGACGCCTTGGACCTTGATCGCAGTGGCGACTGGCGTGCTCGGGCGCAGCGGGGAAGGGGAGCGGCGCGGCTGCGCGCCGAGGCCGCTCGATTCGACGGGATCGCAAACCGTCTTGAACCCGCCTGGGACGATCAGGCCGCAGCCTGACCGGGCCGTAGCGGCACCACGTTGCCGGTGCGCAGCCGGTCAAGGTAGTCCGCCCATTCCTGCATCATCCTCGTCCGCTCCACCAGGTGCGTGGTGCGGTTGTACGCGCGCCCGTTCGGATCCTTCACCGCGTGCGCCAACTGGTGCTCGATGATGTCCGGGCGGAAGCCCAGCACCTCATCCAGCAGGGTGCGAGCGGTCGCCCGGAAGCCGTGGCCGGTGACGGTGTTCTTGTCGAAACCCATGACCCGCAGGGCCGCCAGCACTGCCACCTCTGACATGGGTCGCTTTTCGCTACGCCCGCCGGCGAACACGTACTGGCCGTGACCGGTCACATGTTGCAGCTCCTTGAGAACTTCGACCGCCTGTCGTGCCAGCGGCACGATGTGGGCCTGCCGCATCTTCATGCGCGCAGCCGGGATGCTCCAGAGGCCTGCATCCAGATCCACCTCTGTCCACTCCGCCTGCCGCAACTCGCCTGGGCGAACGAACAGCATCGGCGCCAGCTTCAGTGCGGCCTGGACAACGGGTGTGCCGTGGTAGCCTTGAAGGGCGCGCAGCAGGCCGCCGAGTTGCACCGCGTCCACCACCGCAGCGTGGTTCTTCTCCGGAGGCGGGACGAGGGCGCCGCGCAGATCGGCTACCGGGTTTCGTTCTGCTCGGTCGGTGGCCACGGCATAACGCATGACTTGGCCGCAGTTCTGCATGATTCGATGGGCCGACTCGAAGGCTTCACGGGCCTCCATACGGCGGGCGACCTGTAGGAAGTCCGACGCCTTGAGATCTGCGGCGCGGCGTGAGCCCAGGAAGGGGAACACGTCCTTCTCGAACCAAGCGGCGACCTTCTTCTGATAGCCCGGCACCCA
>Ga0209257_1003403_pt1 | contig 13702 bp, 9 predicted proteins | sample AraplaCvi_mCL_r2_FD_184277 | JGI IMG/M metagenome (GOLD analysis project Ga0209257, IMG submission 184277) | Arabidopsis root microbial communities from North Carolina, USA - plate scrape MF_Cvi_mCL_r2 (SPAdes) (version 2) | ecosystem: Host-associated > Plants > Roots > Endosphere | place: USA...
GCTGGCCATGGGCTCACTCCTGGGCCGCCAGCTATTTGACAGTACGCCGAAAGCGGTGAGCAGCGCAGCAGGCCTGGAATCAGACATACTGAAAGCATTACCGCATTTTGCACCGAGAGCAAAAAGAGTAGTGTACCTGTTCATGAGCGGAGGGCCCTCGCAGCTGGAAACATTCGATTATAAACCCAAGCTGGCCAGCCTGCTGGGGCAAGACCTGCCGCCTTCTGTACGTAACGGGCAACGGCTGACGGGCATGAGCGCTAATCAAAGCATATTACCGGTGGCGCCTTCTATTTATAAGTTCAACCAACATGGTGAGAACAAAACCTGGGTAAGCGAGCTGCTGCCACATACCGCTGCCGTGGTCGATGAATTGTGTATTGTAAAATCGCTCTACTCAGAAGCGATCAATCACGATCCGGCCATTACATTCTTCCAGACCGGTAATCAATTGCCGGGCAGGCCTTCTATCGGCTCCTGGATCAGTTACGGACTGGGATCGGATAATAATAACCTGCCCACCTTTATTGTACTGGTATCGAAGAACGGGCAGAAAGATCAGCCACTGTATGCACGTTTATGGGGGAATGGATTTCTGCCTTCCAGGCACCAGGGCGTACAGTTCAGGGCCGGTAAAGATCCGGTGCTGTTCCTGAATGATCCGGAGGGATATGATGGCGCAGACAGGAAAGAAATGCTGGAATATCTCAGTAAACTGAATCAGCTGCAGAACAGCGCCTATGGAGATCCCGAAGTGGATGCACGTATCGCGCAATATGAAATGGCTTACCGCATGCAGACTTCTGTGCCTGAAGTAATGGATGTGTCAGACGAGCCGGCGGATATATTTGAGATGTACGGCCCTGACAGCCGCGATCCAGGTACTTATGCCGCCAATTGTATATTAGCCCGCAAGCTGCTGGAAAAAGATGTGAAGTTTGTGCAGCTTTATCACCAGGGATGGGATCAGCATGGCAATCTGCCCAGCGCTATTGCGCAGCAATGCAAAGCCACTGATCAGGCCACTGCCGCACTTATTAAAGACCTCAAAAGAAGAGGGCTGCTGGAAGATACGCTGGTAGTGTGGGGTGGAGAATTTGGCCGTACCGTGTACTCACAAGGGAAGCTCTCTGCTACTGATTACGGACGTGATCATCATCCGCGCTGCTTTACCATGTGGATGGCCGGGGCCGGTGTAAAAGCGGGTTTCAGCTATGGAGAAACCGATGACTTCAGTTATAATATTGTAAAAGATCCGGTACACGTGCATGATTTTCAGGCTACCTTGTTGTATCTTATGGGCATAGATCACGAAAGACTGACGTATAAATTCCAGGGCCGGCGCTTCCGCCTGACAGATGTGGAGGGCAAGGTGGTAAAGGATCTCCTGGCTTAAACTAATAACCTGTAATCTAAATTCCATGCAATCCAACAGAAGAGATTTTATCAAAAATGCTGCCATGGCTTCTGCAATTGCCGTAGCAAAACCTGTAGCCGGTTTTTCCATCCTGCATAAAGGCCTGGAGCCGGATGTGGTGACCATCGGACATGGCTCCTATACATATAAAGCAGACAAACAGTGGGCAAAGATCAGCGTAAATAATACGCCGCTGTTCAACTGTCATGAAATGGTGCAGGACAGCAAAGGCCGTTTGATCATGCTCGGCGATAGTACCCGTAATAACATCCTCATCTTCGATAAATCAGGTAAGCTGCTGGATTACTGGGGCAGCGCATTCCCCGGCGGACATGGCTTATCGATCTCCAAAGAAGGCGGAGAAGATTTCCTGTTCATCACCGATTGCGGCTGGTACCAGGACAGAACAGGCGCCTGGCAACGCCAGGCAGGTCAGGTGGTGAAAACAGATCTGAACGGACGCCTGATCTTTGCTATCGGGCATCCGCGTACTATCGGCATCTATAAGGATGACGAGTATTTCCAGCCTACGGAAACTGCCATTGCGCCTAACGGAGACATCTATGTGGCAGATGGTTACGGTTCTGATTATATCATTCAATACAACAGCAAAGGCCAGTATATCCGCCACTTCGGCGGGCATCACAATGCCAATAAAGCGCATAACCTGGTGAATGCGCATGGGGTGGCGATTGACAATCGCGATAAGAATAACCCGGTGCTGATCTGTACCTCAAGGGAGGAGAACTGTTTTAAAGTGTTCACGCTGGATGGAAAGTTCATCAGGCAGGTAGATATGCCCGGCATGTATGTATGCCGTGCTGTAATGGATGATCATCAACTGTATGCGGGCGTTTGTTGGTCAAAAGATGCTAGTGGTAAACGCTTCGATAACTCCGGTTTTGTAACCATCCTGGATGGGGAGAACAAAGTAGTATCCAATCCGGGCGGGGCCGCACCTGTGTATAAGAACGGCGTGCTGCAGCCTACCTTGCAGGCTGCCAATCCTGTTTTCCAGCATGGCCATGACGTATGTGTGGATGATGAGAAAAACCTGTACGTATGCCAGTGGAATGCCAACCATACTGCCCCTGTTAAATTAACCCGTGTGTAATGCTGCTGGACATCTTTACGTTTGCAGGGAGGTTGCATCCGCTGGTCGTGCACCTGCCCATTGGGTGTTTATTGCTGGCAGTACTGTTTGATGTACTGTCTTATACACCCCGTTATACTTCACTGAAACCCGCTGTGCCGCTTACATTGCTGGCTGGTTTTGCAGCGGCTGTGATGGCCTGTATTTTTGGCTACCTGCTATCGCTGGGGGGTGATTATGATGTAAAAACCCTGAGCCGTCACCGCTTTGCGGGTATTGTGCTGGCTATTGTGTCCGGTGTATTATGGTGGCTGAGCACAGAAAGGGCCAGACGTTCCTTTACACTTCCAGCTAAAGCTTTTACGGTATTGCTGGCCGGGCTTGTGGGCCTGATAGGCTATACGGGTCACCAGGGAGGGAACCTTACCCACGGTAATGATTATCTCACGCTGGCCACATTGACTTATAAAGAAAGAACGAAACCTGCCAGTGCAGATGTTGCATTGATCTATGAAGATGTAGTGCAGCCTATACTGGAAAAGAAATGCAGCCAATGCCACCGGCAGGGTAAGCTGAAAGGGAATTTATCCATGCAGGATATACAGCACCTGCTGAAAGGCGGGAAGAACGGCCCTGCTGTTGTAGCGGGTAAACCGGAGGAAAGCGAATTGTATAAACGGATCACCATGGATGCGGCGGATGAAAAGTTCATGCCTGCTGATGGAAAACCACGGCTGACCAAAACAGAAACAGCAATCATCCGCTGGTGGATAGCACAGGCGGCTGTTACGGGTAAGCCGGTGAAGGATATGAAGGATAAAGGCGCTATACAGGCGCAGGTAGCTTCCTGGCTGGGCATGGGCGGGGGAGCTCCGGAAGAGGGTGCAACAGCTGCAATAGAGCAGCATATTAATCCTGCCATACCGGCCTCGCTGGATATGCAGCCGGTGGAAAACCTGCGCAGAAAAGGGCTGATGGTAAGGGTGATGTTACAGCACCCGGTGATGCTGGATATTACTTTGCCTGCGGGCTCGGGAACGCGTGTGGCTGATATTAAGGAAGACCTGTTGAAGCTGGGGCCGAATATTATCTGGCTGAATTTGTCGGATAATGGGCTGGGGGAGGATGACCTGGGCTTTTTAAAGCAGCTGGTTAACCTGGAAAAGCTGAGGTTGGAGAAGAATCCTGTCGGGGATGGGATTAGTGAATATTTAGTGGGTTTAAAGCATTTGGAGGCGGTGAATTTGAATGAGACGAAGATCAGTTTGGTGTGTATTAATAAGTTAAATGGGCATCCGAGTATCAAGCGGGTGTATGCCTGGAGGACGGCAGCGGAGGGAAAGTGATGGTATTTAAACAAAAAGCCCTGGGGCCAGGATATTGCAAGGAGAACACAAGGAGAAGCCTAGGAGAAGACAAGGAGAAGACAGGTAAAATAATATTGGAAGTCTATCCACTCCGCGTCATTGCGAGGAGCAGTTGAGCCTTTTGTGCAGGGGCGACGAAGCAATCTTTTAACACAATCTCCGCGAAGATTGCGTAGTAGATTGCGTCAGGAGATTGCTTCGTCGCGGCCAACCCGCCAGGCCCCTGGGCTCCTCGCAATGACGCGGAGGGGTACCCGGGGGGATATGGAGGGTATATGGAAGGTATGTGGAGGGTATGTGAAAGATATAAAAAAGGGCCGTCGCTTCGTTAGTGACGGCCCTTTTTAAGTATCTGTAAAGCTTTACAGCTCTATTTTATTCTGTTGTTTAGCTATCCTGTACAGTACAATACCCATAAAGGCAAAGAATACTGTCGCCAGTAAGAAGTATCCTCCCTGGCCTAATGTGCCGCGAATACCTTCTTCCAGGTTCAGGGCTTCCATAATAGGCGCGGTAGCGTTAAAACCGGAGAGTACGGCGATCAATACACCGGCAACGGCGCCGCCAGCGACCAGGCCGGTTGCAAACAGGTTGCCTTTACCCAGCTCTTCTTCTTCGGCAGATACATGGATATTCTTCTTTTTACGCTGGTTGTCGATAATGCCACGGATAGCGCCACCGATGAAGATGGGCAGGGTGGTAGACAGGGGCAGGTAAGCACCTACGGCAAAAGACAGTGATTTAATACCGCAGAGCTCCATGGTGATGGCGATGAACACACCCGCCAATACAAACTGCCAGTCCAGGTTGAAAGACAGGATGCCTTTTGCCAGGGTAGCCATCAGCGTGCCCTGCGGAGCAGGATAATACTGGCTGCCGATAGCATGGCCGGTTACACCGTTATTGATCATAGCCTGGGTAGGCTGGTCCAGGAACTTAACGGTAAGGCCTATCACCACGGAAGAAACAATGGCGCCTACAAAGAGGGCCAGCTGCTGGTTACGGGGTGTAGCGCCTACGATATAGCCGGATTTCAGATCCTGTGAGGTAGCGCCTGCGTTGGCAGCTGCGATACAGATCATACCGCCTACTACCAGGGCCAGGGGCTCGTATAATTTACCGCTCCAGCCTACTGCGATGAACAGCAGACAGGTACCCATCAGGGTGGCGATGGTCATACCGGAGATCGGGTTATTGGAGTTACCGATCAGGCCTACGATACGGCTGGACACTGTTACGAAGAACGCGCCAAAGATCACTACCAGCAAACCTATCAGCAGTTTCTGGCCGATAGAATCGCCGGGCAGCTGGGGCAGGAATGACATCAGTATCACCAGCGCAAGGCTGCCGAAACCCACTACACGGATGTTCAGGTCTCTTTCAGTACGGGGCACTGCTGTTTCTCCGGCTGCTGCATTGCCTTTGTCTTTAATGGAACCGAGGCTGCCTTTGAAAGAAGCTACGATAGTAGGGATGGTTTTCAGCAAGGCAATGAAACCGCCTGCTGCCACTGTACCCGCCGCAATCTGGCGGATATAGGCATAATAAATAGCGGCGGAATAATCTGCAAAAGTATGGGTAGCAGGATCCCAGGTTCCTCTGCCGCCGGGGGTGGCGAGGTTAGCCAGGTAGCCCAGTTTTACCAGCTGGCTGGCAATGATATCAGCCGGTACCAGGGAAGCCAGCAGCGGTATGATACAGAACCAGGCCAGTACGCCGCCCGCTACCAGTACGCCGGAAATACGGGGGCCGATGATATAACCGATACCCATGTACTCAGGCGTGATCTCACCGCTCACACGGGCAGAAGGGAAGTATTTGTTAGCTTGTTTGGTCATGTAGAAAGGCACTTCTGCGATAACGTGCAGCACCTTCTGCAAAAGGGCGTAAGCGAAAGCGAAACCAAGGCCCCAGAAGGCTGTTTTGGCAAACTCGCCGCCTTTCTCGCCTGCTATCAGCACATCGCCGCAGGCGGTACCTTCCGGGTAAGGAAGGGTGCCATGCTCTTTTACAATGAGGGAGCGCCGCAGGGGGATCATCATCAAAGTACCCAGTACGCCACCAAAGATGGCGAGGGTCAATATGGTGAAGTAGTTGAAATAGTCGGCACTGGAGGGATCAGACAGGAAGAGGAAACCCGGAAGGGTGAATACCACGCCCGCTGCAATAGATTCTCCGGCAGAACCGGTGGTCTGAATGATATTATTCTCCAGGATGGTGGTCTTGAAAAACCTGCGCCCCAGGGTGATGGCCACTACTGCGATCGGAATAGAAGCAGTAACGGTAAGGCCTGCTTTCAGCGCCAGGTATACGGTGGCGGCGCCAAAGATGATACCAAAGAAGGAACCCAGGAGGATAGCCTTGAGCGTAAGCTCCTTCATCTTGACCCCGGGAGCAACAAAGGGTTTAAAGTTAGAATCTGCCATAATTAATACTTGGTGTATGCTTTAGATAGAAGTTGAAGTTTATTAAGCTTTATTAACGGGCTATTGTGCAATTATCTTACACCATGCATCATCTTCTTCAGCAGGCCTGATAACAGGAACAGCAATACAGCGGCTACGCCGGGCAGTATTACAAATAACATGAAGAATTCATACAGGTTGTGAATGGTGAAGCCTGCAAATTGCGGATAGGTAGCAGGCAGCTTCAGCTCTTTCAGCTTATCATGCAGCTGGGCGGTAAGGGTAACTGTGCCGTTCAGGATGCCCTGGAGGTCGATACCGTTTTCGGCGGCAGTATTGAACTTTTCGCCGGTGGGAGGAAGCAGGGTGCCCAGCGTACCTGCCAGCGCATAGCCGGAGGCGTTGGACAGGAAGAATACGCCCATTAAGAGGGAGTTAAAACGTTTAGGCGCCAGTTTAGACACCAGGGACATACCGATGGGAGACACGCTCAGTTCGCCGACGGTGTGGAACAGGTATAACAGCAGGAACCAGATGACGCCTAATTTTTCATTACCCAGGTTCTTCACCTGCAGCGCGATCACAAAGTAGCCAAGGGCCAGCACGGCCAGGCCTATCGCCTGTTTAACAGGAGAGATAGGGTCCATTTTGTGCTTTTGCAATTTGAGCCACAGCCAGCTAAAGGGCAGGGCCAGGAAGATCAGGGTGAGGGATTGGGCGTTCTGTACAAGGCTGGGAGGCATATTCCAGCCGAACAGGTTGCGGTCCATCTGCTGGTCGGCAATAAAGGTAAGAGAGGAACCTGCCTGCTCAAAACAGGCCCAGAAGAATATTACGAAAAATGATACGATATAGATAACGATAATGCGTTGTCTTTCCACGCCAGTCAGCGATTTATCGCTAAGTATCAATCCGCCGAGCGCGATACCTGTGCTGTAGATAAAGGAATACAGGACGTTTTGGCCGGCTACTATATTAAAGAAGGCCATCAGGGCAAGCAGCGCTATAACGGTAGTAACAACGGCTTTTCTGGTAAAGTGCGCCTGGGCAGCCTCTCCTTCTACTACATCGTGCTGTTGTGGTTTCAGCCCTACGCCTTTGCCTTCGGGGTTGATCACATACTTGTTCTTCAGCAGGTAGAATAAGGTAGTGCCTATCAGCATGGCGATGCTGGCCGCCAGGAAGCCCCATTTAAAGGCGGTGATGTCGCGTATTTCCTTTCCTCCTTCTATGTGCTTCACATCACCCAGGATAGGGCAGATGGTAATGCCCAGCAGGGCGCCCAGGTTAATGCCCATATAGAAGATGGTAAAGGCCGAGTCCAGGCGGTTATCACCTTTGGGATACAGTTGCCCTACCATGGAAGAGATATTGGGTTTGAAGAAGCCGTTGCCCAGGATGAGGACACCGAGGGCGGTCCACATGGTGAGGCGTGCTGTTTCTACATTGGAAGCATATAAAATGGCGCTGACAAACATCAGCAATTGTCCGAATGACATGGTCAAACCACCTATGATAATGCAGTTACGGTTGCCCAGGTAACGATCGGCCATAAAACCGCCCAGCATGGCTGTGAGCCAGCCCATGCCCAGGAAACCGCCGTATATGATGGAAGATTCTTCCTGCGTAAAATTCAGTGCAGACACCAGGAACAAGGTGAGCAGCGCTCTGTTGCCGTAGAAGGTAAAGCGTTCCCACATTTCTGCGGAGAACAGTACGAACAACCCTTTCGGATGTCCTTTACGGGAAGTGGGGACAGGAATAACAGGCTCTTGCATTACTGCAGGTTGACTCATAGAAGGTCAGTTTTTGTTGGTATGTTTAGTGTTTTATAGCGTTTGCTAAGCGGCAAGATAAAGAAATTCAGGTATCTGCATAAAAAAATGGTGTGTTTGGTTATTTTTTGAGCTTTCTTTGCAAAAATTTTGCTGATGACCTTTCAGCAAGGATCATAAGGGTGTTCTTGAAAACAATATGAAGATATTACTACTTGGAAGCGGCGGCAGGGAGCATGCGCTCGCCTGGAAAATGTCACAGAGCCCGCTCTGCGAAAAGCTGTTCATAGCGCCGGGTAACGGCGGTACCTCCCAGTACGGAGAGAATGTGAACATTGCTGTTTCCGCGATGGAGCAGCTGAAGGCCTTTTGCCTGGAGCAGGCTATTGATATGGTGGTGCCGGGATCTGAGGAGCCGCTGGTGAAAGGTATCTACGATTATTTCAAGGCGGATCCCGCTTTACAGCATATCCCCGTAATGGGCCCTTCCAAAGTAGGCGCCCAGCTGGAAGGCAGCAAGGCTTTTGCCAAGCAGTTCATGCTAAGGCATAACATCCCTACGGCTGCTTACCGGGAGTTCAGCGAAGAGAATTTTGAGGAAGGCGTGGCCTACCTGCAGCAGCATTCGCTGCCGGTAGTGCTGAAGGCCGATGGCCTGGCAGCCGGTAAAGGCGTGGTGATCCTGGATTCAAGGGAAGAAGCTATTGCCGAGTTCGAACAGATGATCAAGGCTGCCAAGTTTGGTGAAGCCAGCAAAAAGGTAGTGATAGAGCAGTTCCTGACAGGTATTGAGCTCTCTGTATTCGTGATCACAGACGGGCATAGCTATCAGCTGCTGCCAACTGCAAAAGACTATAAACGCATTGGAGAAGGGGATACAGGACTGAATACCGGCGGTATGGGTGCAATCTCCCCCGTGCCTTTTGCTGATAAGGCCTTTATGCAAAAGGTGGAAGAGCAGATCATCCGGCCTACTGTGGCTGGTTTGGCTGCAGAAAAGATCGTATATCACGGTTTTATTTTCTTTGGATTGATCAGCGTAGGAGGTAATCCTTACGTGATAGAATACAACTGCCGTATGGGCGATCCGGAAACGGAGGTGGTAATGCCCCGTTTAAAGAACGACCTGCTGGAGCTGTTCAAGGCAACGGAAGCGGGTACCCTGGGGGCGCAGGCCATACAGGAAGATCCGCGTGCAGCCGCTACCGTGATGCTGGTGTCTAAGGGATACCCCGAGGATTATGAGAAGGGCAAGGCCATCAGCGGGATCCCGCAGCAAAGCGCCAGCCAGCTGGTATTCCAGGCGGGTACCCGTGAGAACGGCGGCCAGCTGCTGACCAACGGCGGAAGGGTATTGACCGTTACATCGCTGGACAGCAGTTTGCAGGCGGCTTTGGCGCTGTCAAAGCAAACGGCGGAGCGTATTGGCTTTGAAGGTAAGTATTACAGAAAGGACATAGGATTTGAGTTCGTATAGCAAGTACAACAAGGTTTAGCAAGCGTTACAGGCCCCATATCAGCATATGATGGCATTATACAGCAGATTGATTTTAAGTCACTCAGACAATTTTTAGACGGTTAGGGCGTTCTAGCGGACAGGCATCGAGAGTCGCCTGTGTGACGCTAACAGATACAATAAATAAGATTTTTTAATATTTAAGCGTATTATTGCTTAAACATCCAGAATTTGGATCGTATATTCGTTGGAATTATTCATTTTTGCATTCTAATTTTTGACCGTATCAAACAATGGGCTTTTTTAATTTTTTAACGCAGGAAATAGCGATAGACCTTGGCACAGCGAACACGCTGATTATACACAATGACCAGGTAGTGGTGGATGAACCTTCCATTGTAGCCATCGAGAGAGCGAGTGGCAAAATTGTGGCGGTTGGTAAAAAAGCCATGATGATGCACGAAAAAACGCATGAGTATCTGCGTACTATTCGTCCCCTGAGAGACGGTGTGATAGCGGACTTTAATGCGGCAGAAGGAATGCTTCGTGAAATGATCAAGTTGGTTTATCCCAAGAAGCCATTGTTTTCGCCCAGCTGGCGCATGGTCATCTGCATCCCTTCCAGTATTACGGAAGTGGAGAAGCGTGCCGTACGCGATTCTGCTGAGCAGGCAGGCGCAAAAGAGGTATTTCTGATCCATGAGCCCATGGCTGCTGCGCTGGGTATAGGCATTGATGTGGAGGAGCCGGTAGGTAACATGATCATCGACATAGGCGGTGGTACCACTGGTATCTCCGTAATAGCACTGGCTGGTATTGTGTGCGACCAGAGTATCCGTATAGCCGGCGACGAGTTCACGGCTGATATCATGGAGGCCCTGCGCCGTTACCATAGCCTGCTGATAGGTGAAAGAACTGCTGAACAGATCAAGATACAGATAGGCTCTGCGCTGAAAGAGCTGGATAATCCGCCGGATGATGTGCCTGTGAACGGGCGTGACCTTGTGACCGGTATTCCCAAACAGATCATGGTATCTTACCAGGAGATCGCAGAAGCATTAGACAAATCCATTTTCAAGATAGAAGAAGCCATCCTGAAGGCGCTGGAGACCACGCCGCCGGAGCTGGCTGCTGATATTTACCGCAGAGGCTTATACCTCACCGGCGGTGGTGCGTTACTGCGCGGACTGGACAAACGCCTGGCCCAGAAGATAAAGCTGCCCGTACACGTGGCAGACGATCCGCTGCGCGCCGTGGTAAGGGGTACCGGCATCGCACTGAAGCATGTAGGTAAATATCCATTCCTCATGCAGTAGATTTGAAATTTGAAATTTCAATATTAAAAGGTGCGAAATCTAGTCATTTTCTTAAGGCGTTACTTTAACTTCTTTTTATTTCTGCTGCTGGAAGTGATTTGTATCGTGATGGTTTTCCGGAACAACAATTTTCAGAGAACCGCCTACCTCAATTCTGCCAACACTGTAAGCGGTAAACTGTACGATCGCTATAATAACGTACAATACTATTTCCATTTAAAAGCTACCAACGACAGCCTGGTATCAGAGAATGCGCGCCTGCATAATATGCTGCGCACCAGCTTTGACAGCATGCTGACCGGTAATATCGTGAAGACTGACACCATCCGCCAGCTCAGCGGTGATACCATGCACCAGGTAACGGGCATGGAACTGCGCCGTTATTTGTACAGGGAAGGCAAGGTGATCAATAACTCGGTGAACCGGGCGGTGAACTATATCACCATCCGCCGGGGCCGTTTGCAGGGCATCCGCCCTAACATGGGCGTAATAGGTCCCAGCGGCGTTGTAGGCACGGTAAGAAGCGTAAGCGATAATTATGCTGTGATCCTCTCCCTGCTGGCCAAGAGCTCGGGTACAGGCCCCAACGCCTTTGGTGTGAACTCCCGTCTGCTGAGAGGCCGGGAAATAGGCACTACCTACTGGGACGGTGCTGATCCCGGTTATGCGATCCTGAGGGATATACCCAGGAGCGTCAGGCTGCAGAAAGGGGACACCGTGGTGACCAGCGGCTTTTCCGCCTTTTTCCCTGAAAACATCCCGGTGGGATACGTTGACACATTTGCATTAGCAGATAAATCCAGCACGGCCTATACTATTCGGGTGAAGCTGGCCACCAACTTCTATAACCTGCAATATGTGTATGTAATAGATAATCTTCTGAAGGACGAACAACAACGATTGGAGGATTCAACCTACAGCCTGACCAAATGAGCATATTGTTACGTAATATTATCCGATTTGTGCTGCTGCTGCTGTTACAGGTATTTGTGCTGAACAAAATACTGGTGCATCAGCTGATCAGCCTTGAACTGTACATGTTGTTCATCCTGCTGCTGCCATTCAATATACCCCGTCCGGCGCTGATGCTGCTGGGATTGTTGCTGGGACTGAGCCTTGATATGTTTATGAATACCATGGGCATCCATGCATTTGCCTGTGTTTTTATGGCTTACCTGCGACCCTTTATCATCAATATCCTATCGCCGCAGGGTGGCTTTGAAACGAACATGAAAACCCCTTCCATGATCAGTATGGGCGTATCACAGTTCCTGATATACGTATCCATACTGGTGTTCCTGCACCACCTGGCGCTTTTCACCCTGGAGGTGTTTGGCTTTGGAAACCTGGGTTATATGCTGCTGAAAATTTTATTCTCCACGATCGCCAGCCTGGTACTGATCGTGCTGTATGAGCTGCTGTTCTTTTCGAAGAAGTAAGAGATACTTTTTAATTTCGTGTAGGAATTCACTATAAGAACTTAGATGTCTGTTTATAATCAGCCCAGGAGAAGAGTAATACAATTGATCATCCTAGGAATGGTGCTGCTCATCGTTACCAGGTTGTTCTTTTTGCAGGTGGTGGAAAAGAAATATTCCAAGCTGGCCGACGCCAACGCGGTATTGCGTAAGGTGGTGTATCCCAGCCGTGGCATGATCTATGACCGCAAAGGGCGCAGTGTGCTGCGCAATGATGTAATGTACGACCTGGTAGTAACCCCTGCCAGTGTAAAGAATATCGATACCAATTACCTCTGCCAGATATTACAGATTGACCGTGAGGAGTTCAGAAAACGGATCGTGACCGCTATTATCAAGAACGGCCGCGTAAGGCAATCCGTATTTTCGGCCCTGCTGCCGCCTGATATGTTCGGCAAGCTGCAGGAAAGCATGTACCTGTTCCAGCCCGGGTTTGAGCTGGTGCAGCGCCAGATCCGTTCGTACCCCTATTCTGCCGCCGCCAATATCCTGGGCTATATCGGGGAGGTATCTCCGCAGCTGCTGGCTAAGCCGGCTTTCAGTGCTTACCAGATGGGCGATTACCTGGGCATGACCGGCCTGGAGAAAACCTATGAGGGGATACTGATGGGTACGCGGGGGATCCAATACCTGGTGAAGGATAACCTGAATCGTCCGCAGGGCCCTTACGAAAAAGGGGAGTTCGATACGGCGGCCATTGCAGGGAAGAACCTTCGCCTGTCGCTGGATATAGACCTGCAGGTACTGGGCGAAAGGCTGATGCGTAACAAGATAGGCAGCATCGTAGCTATAGACCCGCAGACCGGTGGTATCCTGACCATGGTGAGCAGTCCTACCTTTGACCCGAACCTGCTGACCGGTTCTTACAGGGCCCGCAACTTCAGTAAATTATTCGTAGATACTACCAAACCTTTATTTAACCGCGCCACCCAGGCCACCTACCCGCCGGGGTCTTCCATGAAGCCGCTGACGGCCCTGGTTGCGCTGGATGAGGGTGTAATAACGCCCGCCTTCGGGTTTCCCTGCCGCGGGGGCTATGCCAACTGCGGGAAATTTATACGCTGTACGCACAATACCCCCGGGCACGCTGCCAATCTCCGTTTGGCCATTGCCAACTCCTGCAACGCTTATTTTGTGCACTTGTACCGCCTGGAAGTGGATGCAGCCAAATTTGGCGGCTTACGCAAGGGGCATCAGAAATGGTATGATTACATGACCTCCTTCGGCCTGGGGCACCGCCTGGGTGTAGATATACCGGGCGAATACAGCGGCTATGCGATAGATACAGCGGGAATGAACAAACGTTATAACGGTATGTGGAGCTCCTGTTCAGAGCTGTATGTGGGTATGGGCCAGGGCGCCGTAGTAGTTACACCCCTGCAGATGGCCAATGCC
>Ga0209257_1003405_pt1 | contig 13698 bp, 13 predicted proteins | sample AraplaCvi_mCL_r2_FD_184277 | JGI IMG/M metagenome (GOLD analysis project Ga0209257, IMG submission 184277) | Arabidopsis root microbial communities from North Carolina, USA - plate scrape MF_Cvi_mCL_r2 (SPAdes) (version 2) | ecosystem: Host-associated > Plants > Roots > Endosphere | place: USA...
TGAACGCCGTGAAGGACTCGCTGCAACGCGGCCAGTCGACCATCGACGTGGCCCTGGCCGCCGGCGACACCGTCACCGACCTGCTGGGCAAGATGAAGGAAAAGGCCCTGGCCGCTTCCGACACCTCGCTGAACACCGCCTCGTTCAACGCCCTGGTCTCGGACTTCAACAGCCTGCGTGACCAGATCACCAAGGCCGTCACCAACGCCAAGTTCAACGGCGTCTCGATCGCCGACGGCTCGACCACCAAGCTGGCCTTCCTGGCCAACTCGGACGGCTCGCAGTTCACCGTCAACGCCAAGACTCTGTCGCTGGTCGGCCTGGGCCTGACCGCCGGCTCGACCTTCGCCAACGCCGCCGCGGCCAAGACGATGATCACCACGATCAGCAACGCCCTGGGCACGGCGACCAACAAGCTGGCCTCGCTGGGCACCAGCTCGACGGGTCTCGACACCCACCTGACCTTCGTCGGCAAGCTGCAGGACAGCCTCGACGCCGGCGTGGGCAACCTAGTCGACGCCGACCTGGCCAAGGAAAGCGCCAAGCTGCAGTCGCTGCAAACCAAGCAGCAACTGGGCGTGCAGGCGCTGTCCATCGCCAACCAGTCGACGTCGTCGATCCTTAGCCTGTTCCGATAGGAACGAAGAAGGAGGCGGGCTTGCAGTCCGCCTCCGCCTTTCTCTCGGGCTTCCGCTCGAGGGGAGGGATCACTAGAGGCGCCGCCGCGAACCGGCCGCGATAGGAGTCATGGAAAACAAAGTCGCGTTGACGCCGATCATCCCTGAGCCGTCCACGCCTCCCGTGAACGCCGCAACGACCGTCCCGGGCCACCCCGCGGGCGGCCTTTTGGCGTCCGGGTCTCGGGGAGCTGCTCCCAAGGAGGCCGCCTCCGTGGAAAAGCCCGCGACGGCCGATGGTCCGCAACCCGGAGACCTGCGCCTGGTGATCGAGCAGGACAGCAAGACCGGCACCTATGTCTACAAGACGGTGGACCGCCGGACGGGCGACATCCTGCAGCAGTTTCCGCGGGAGGAGGTCCTGCGGTTCAAGCAGGCCGAGCACTACGATCCGGGCGAAGTCTTCGACGCCCTGACCTGAACGACAAGCGAGCGACGCGCTCGCCGCGACCTGGCGTCGCAGGCGAAACATGGTTTACGCGCGTTAACCATATTCTTACTCCCTCAGCCTCACTTTCACGGCCGACCTGCTCGGCCGCCGAATCGCGTCCCGAGCCTCACTGGCAAGAACCGCCGTTCGGAGACCGTGATGACGCTGAGCGTGAACACCAATCAGCCCGCGCTGATCGCCCTGCAAAATCTGAACAAGACCAACGACGATATGTCGGGCGTGCAGTCCCGCATCAACACCGGTCTGGCGATCTCCACCGCCAAGGACAACGCCGCCGTCTGGTCGATCGCCCAGGACCAGCGCGCCGATCGTTCGGCCCTGAACGCCGTGAAGATGAGCCTGGACCGCGCGACCTCGATCACCGACGTCGCCCTGGCCGCCGGTGAATCGGTCTCCGACCTGCTGACCCAGATGCGCGAGAAGGTGGTCGCGGCCAAGGACACCTCGCTGTCGACCTCGTCGCGCACCGCCCTGAACGCCGACTTCCAGGGGCTGCTGAAGAACCTGACCCAGGTGATCAACAGCGCCACCTTCGACGGCGCCAACATCCTCAACGGCAGCCAACCGACCAACATCACCTTCCTGGCCGACGCCGACGCCGCGACGGTCATCACGCTGAACCTGCAGAACCTGTCGCTGGGCGGCACGATCAACACCCTGGCGGCCACCGACAACATCAGCACCATGACCCAGGCGGCGGCCGTGCTGACCCGCCTGGACTCCACGATGACCGCCGTGAACCAGGCGGTCGGCTCGATCGGTTCGCAAGCCAAGCAGATCGACGCCCACAACACCTTCGTCTCCAAGCTGAACGACGTGCTCGAGACCGGCGTGGGCAACCTCGTCGACGCCGACATGGCCAAGGAAAGCGCGCGCCTGCAGGCCTTGCAGGTCAAGCAGCAGCTGGGCGCCCAGGCCCTGTCGATCGCCAACCAGGCGCCGCAGATCATCCTGTCGCTGTTCAACGGCGGCAGCTAGGCTTGACGCCCTTGGCGGGCTAGACTTTCTAGCGCGACATTAGGGAGAATCGACCCGGCATGATCGAGCTTCGCGACCTGACGGACGCCGACGAGGCGATCCTGTTCCAATGGCGGGGCGAGCCGGAAGTCGATCGGTGGATGTCCGACGCGGCCTTTCCCAGCCGCGAGGCCCACGCCGCCTGGTTCCAGGCGCTGCGGTCCGATCCCGACATGCGCGGCTGGATGATCGTCCGTTCGGGCGAACCCTCGGGCCTGCTGACCCTGACCGGCCTGCTCAGCCACCACCGCCGGGCCGGTTGGAACTGGTTCCTCGGTTCGGCCGAGGCGCGGGGCAGGGGCGTGGGGCGCGCCGCCCAGGTTCTGGGCCTGGACCGCGCCTTCGGCGAGCTGGGCCTGCACAAGGTGTTCGCCGAGGTCATGGCCGACAACGACGCGGCGCTGAAGGCCCAGGCGGCCTCCGGCTTCCGGCGCGAGGGCTATCTGCGCGGTCACGTCCTCAAGGACGGAGAGCCGCGCGACGTCGTCCTGCTGGGCATCCTGGCCGAGGAGTGGAGCGAACTGCGTGGCGACGTCCGGCGCTCCCTGACCGACGCCCACCTGATCGCCGCCTGATTCACACGTCTTAACGAAACGTCAGCGTTCCTCGCCGACACTTGGAATCAAGGGGCGTAGTGCGTCCCGGTGGGACCCGCTGTGATCACTTTCGATTCCAGTCTGCTGCTCGGCTACTACCAGGCCAAGACCGCTGGCCTGGCCGCGAACGCGACCGCCTCGACCAGCGGTTCCGCCACCTCGCCGTCCTCGACCACCAAGGCGGTGCCCAGCGCGCCCTGGACCGGGCAGGCGAGCGAGCCCAGCGACCTGGTCAAGGCCGCCCTGAACGGCCGCAAGTTCGTCGACGAGGGCGCGGCGGTGGCCGCCGCCCCGACGATCTCGGGCGACTACAAGAAGCTGTTCGCCGCCTACCAGGCGCTCAACACCCTGTCGGCCATCGCCAATCGCTCGGACGAGAAGGGCGTCACCGACAGCGAGATCAAGCGGCTGCAGGCGGTGTTCAGCAAGGGGCTGAACGAGGTCAACAGCTACGTCCAGAACCTCAGCACCGACGGCATGCGCCTGACGACCGGCGCGGTCATGACCAGCGACAAGTCGACGGTCGGCGTGCCCAAGAGCAACTACACCTACGTCACCAACAAGATCTACAGCGGCCAGGTCGACGACGAGGTGCCCACCTTCAAGGGCGCCGTCAGCTTCACGATGAACGTCAAGAAGTTCGGCGTTTCCACCGACGTGGTCATGGACCTGTCCCAGATGGGCGCCACGCCGCGGACGATGGCCAACGTGGTCAGCTTCTTCAACGACAAGCTGGCCGCCGCCGGCTTCGACACCCAGTTCGCGGTCAACCGCACCGTGGGCGAGGAGCGCACCACCACCGTCAACGGCCAGACCGTCAAGCTGCCGGCCACCGGCGACGACTTCGCCCTGCAGGTGAAGGGCGACCTGACCGAGACCCTGACCTTCTCGGCCCCCACGCCGAAGCCGGCGGTCTACATCACCACCGCCGCGGGCAATCCGGATCCGGACAAGAACACCACCACCGACGACGCGGTGATCGAGAACACTCTGACCAAGTACGGTCCCGGCGCGGGCGTCACGCCCGGAACCAAGGTGTTTTCCGACACGCTGGAAGGCACGGTCAGCACGGTCCACAAGACCATGACCGGGCCCGACGGCTCGCTCTACGTGCTGGCCGACGTCGACGGCACGACCAGCACCCAGACCATCAAGGGCGATCAGGACGTCGCGCTGCTGAAGTACGACTCGTCCGGCAAGCTGCTCTACGCCCGCACCCTGGGGGCTTCCAACACCGCCACCGGCTACAACATGGCCATCTCCGACGACGGCCAGGTGGCCATCGCCGGTTCGGTGGCCGGCGGCCTTTCCGGCGCCACCAACGGCCCGATCAATTCGGATTCCGCCGGCACGCTCACCGACAGCTTCGTCACCCTCTACGACGCCAAGGGCGACGAGACCTGGACGGTCCGCCGGGGCGGCATGCTGGAGGACGAGGCCACCGCCGTGGCTTTCGGCCAGGACGGGGTCGTCTATGTGGGCGGTCGCACCAAGTCGGACATTCCAGGCTCGGCCACCGGCGCCACGGCCGGCGGCTACGACAGCTACCTGACCGGATTCGCCACCGACATCTCCGGTACGCCCAAGGCGCTGTTCACCACCCATTTCGGCAGCGAGAACGACGACACCGTCGCCGGCATCGTCGTCAACGGCGGGCAGGTGGTGGTCGCCAGCAAGGAAGGCAGCGAGGCGATGCTTCGCAGCTTCGACGTCGCGACCAGCGTCGTGACCGAGGACCGCACCTATCTGAACGACAAGGAGGTCTGGGTCACCGCCCCGGTCACCTACACCAAGGCGGCCACGTTCACGACCGGCGCCACGCGCGACCTGGGCACGCTGAAGGGCGGCAACATCGCCGGCCTGACGATCGACAACGGCCAGCTCTATATCGGCGGCTCGACCACCAACGGGGCCCTGGACGTCAACAACCAGACCAAGGCCGCCTCGGGCGGCTCCGACGGCTTCGTGGCCCGGATGTCGCTGGACCTGACCGACAAGAGCCAGGACACCCTGGCCTATTACGGCGGGACGGGCGACGACACGGTCACCGGCATGGCGGTCGCCAACGGCCAGGCCTGGCTGGTGGGCTCGGCCGGCAAGGACCTGGCGGGCCAGCCGACGGTCGGCGACAAGGACGGCTATGTCGCCCAGATCGACGTCGCCACCGGCGCGGCGACCTGGGAGCAGCGGCTGACCGGCAAGGACGGCTACGCCACCGCCACCTCGATCGCGGTCGACGCCTCCGGCTCCAGCGCGCTGGACGTCTTCGGCATCCCGCGCGGCGAGATGGAGTTCACCCAGACCGACAAGATCGTCTCGGCGACCTCGGCGCGGGCAGGGGACACGTTCCAGGTCCGCACCCGGGCGCGCGGGACCCTGACCACGATCAAGATCGCGGCCGACGACACCCTCGACACCCTGGCCGACAAGATCCGCAAGGCCACGGGCTATGCGGCCAAGGTCGAGTTCGGCAGTGTCGGCAACAGTCGCACCCTGAGGATCAGCCCCTCCCAGACCACTTCCACGGTCGAGATCCTGCCCGGCAAGGGCGGCACCGACGTGCTGGAGTCGCTGGGGCTGAAGCCGGGCATCGTGCGCAACACCAAGACCGACCACGGGCAGACCGTCTCGGCCGACGGCAAGGGCCCGATCTACGGATTCTCCCTGGACACGGGTCTGGACCTGACCGACGACGTCGGCCGCAAGGCCGCCGTGGCGGCCATGACCAAGGCCCTGTCGGCGGTGCGCACCGCCTATCGCGAGATGGCCGACGCCGCCAACGGCGTGAAGCGGACCGATGCGACCGCGTCCTCCGGCCATGCCGACGGCCCGGTTCCGGCCTATCTGACCAACCAGATCGCCAACTACCAGGCCGCGCTGAACCGCTTGACCGGCGGCGGCTAGGGCGCGTCGGGGCCAGCTTTCCGACGCCTCCCGAGCCTTCTTCGCCCTCGGACTTGAAAGCGTCATCGGCGCGTCGTAGCCAGGGATCATGGAACGTCTCAAAGATCGACGCGTGTTGCTGGGCGGCGGCGCGGCCCTGGCCCTGATCGCGGGCCTCGGCATCGCCCTGGCCCTGATGCACGGCGCCAAGTCGCCGACCGAAGACCCGCCGGCCTCGCGCTCGGGCCTGATCGTCGAGACGGGAAGGGCCGACGACACCAAGCTCGACGCCAGCCGTCCGCTGCGCTGCTTCGTCGGCGGCCAGTTCGTCGGCGAGACCACCCTGGCCGAGTGCGCCAAGAAGAACGGCGTGGCGACCGGGGCCCTCGATGTCGGCGTCGACGAGACCGGGGCCCTGGCGGCCGCCGACCAGGCCGGCCTGGTGCTGACCCCGCTGCCGCCGCCCGCCGAAGCGCCCACCGTGCCCGCGCCCGCCGCGACCCCGGCCGTCGCCGTCCCGGCGACGTCCAGCGCCCCCCTGGCCGCCTGCTGGCGCTACGCCGGCGGCGAGTGGCGCAAGCTGCCCGGCGAGATCACCGTCAACGCCTGCGCCCAGCAGATCTCCAGCGGCAAGTGCGAGAAGGCCGGCGGGGCCACCTACGGCCGCTGGGGCGACGAGACCATCCGCCTGGTGCCGGGCAAGGTCGAATCCTCGTCCGACAACCGCACCTTCCATCCGATCATCGACCTGGGGCCGGGCTGCTCCGTTCCGTCGGTCTAGAGAGAGCTTCAAGACCATGCGCCTTCCCGTCGTCGTCCTCTCGCTCCTCGCCGCGACCGCCGCCGTCAGCCTGACGGGCTGCGAGAAACAGACCAAGGCCCCGTTCCAGGCCGGCGTCTGCCTGCACGTGATCGAGCAGAAGGACGGCACGCTGAAGTTCAACCCGGTGGCCCAGAACGTGCCGAGCCTGGAGCTTTGCGCCGCCGAGCTGGAGGGCATGCGCCTGCGCTTCGTGCGCCTGGGCAGCCCCAATCGCGAAATGACCGGCGCCTACCAGGGCAAGTTCATCTTCCTGCAGAAGGAAGGCATCTATCTGGGCGACACCTACGAGGGGGCCCGGTTCATGTCGCTGGTGCGCACCGGGGACGGCCGCCTGGCGGTGCCCGGGGCGATGCCGCCGCAATAAGCGTCGCAAAGCCGGGGATAACCCCAGGGCTCCACAGGAACATTTGTGGAACAAAGCTTGATTTCGCTTTTAAGAACCCGTTAACGTCCGCCCTAGATGCCGGCGCGCTGGTCGCCGGGCGTGAAAAGGAATCTTCCCCATGGCGGGCAGCGTCAACAAGGTCATTCTGGTCGGCAACCTCGGGGCCGACCCCGAAATCCGCACCCTCAGCTCGGGCGACCGCGTCGCCAACCTGCGTCTGGCCACGTCGGAAACCTGGCGCGACCGCACCTCGGGCGAGCGCAAGGAAAAGACCGAGTGGCACCGCGTGGTGATCTTCAACGACAACCTGGTCAAGGTGGCCGAGAGCTATCTGCGCAAGGGCTCGACGGTCTATATCGAAGGCGCGATCCAGACCCGCAAATGGGCCGACGCCTCGGGCGTCGAGAAGTATTCGACCGAGATCGTGCTGCAGAAGTTCCGTGGCGAACTGACCATGCTGGGCGGCCGTGGCGACAACGCCGGCGCTTCGTCGGGCGGCGGTTATGACGAAGGCTACGCCGGCGGCGGCGGCGGCAACTTCGGCGGCGGCGCGCCGCGCAGCCAGCCCAGCGGCCCGCGCGAGAGCTTCTCGGCCGACCTGGACGATGAAATTCCGTTCTAGGGCCGGGCTTTTCTCCAGCCGCGACAACGGCCGGCGTTTCGACGCCGGCCGTTTTGCGTTAGAGGCTTGGAGTGATTTTCGTCCGTTCACCCGTCCATGCGGATTGAATTTCGAAGGTCGGGGCGCCAAGTCGGGGCGCTGAGGTTGGCGTGGTTGTGAGGACGACGTGGGATCATCCCCGAAAGACGAAGCCGGACTGGTCCGCCAGGCGCACAGCCTGACGGCGGACCTGACGACGCCCGACCGCGCGATCTATTGGCTCGACCTCGTCCTGACGGCGACGGCGGCCTGGGGCGGCCTGGCCCTGGCGGCCACGACCCACGGCCTGGCCGTGGGACTGGTCGCTGGCCTAGTCGGCCTGCTGGCCCTCTATCGCGGCCTCAGCTTCATCCACGAGATCAGCCATCTTCGCCCGAAGGACGTGCCCGGCTTCCGGCTGGGCTGGAACCTGCTGATCGGCGCGCCGCTGATGACGCCGTCGATGATGTACGAGGGCGTGCACAACCTGCACCACGCCAAGGACCGCTTCGGCACCGCCCGCGACCCCGAATACCTGCCGCTGGGCCGCTATTCGCCGTTCAGGCTGGCCCTGTTCGCGGCGATCTCGCTGCTGGCTCCGCTGGGCGTGATCCTGCGCTCGGGGATCCTGATCCCGCTGTCCTTCGTGGTCCCGGCCGTGCGCCGGCTGGTGCGGACCAAGCTGTCAGCCCTGGTGATCAATCCCGACTTCGTGCGCGAAGACAACGACCGGACCCGGCCCGACTGGCTGGCCCAGGAGGTCGGCTGCTGGCTGTGGTGCTGGAGCGTCGCGGCCCTGACCGTCGCCGGCGTCGTGCCGGTGCGCGTGGTCCTGACCTGGTTCGCGCTGTTCTCGCTGGCCACCTTCGTCAACCAGCTGCGGACGCTTGTCGCCCACTATTGGGAGAACGACGGCGAGCGGATGAGCTTCGAGGACCAGTTCCTGGACTCGGTCAACGTGCCGCCGCCGGCCCTGCTGCCCTTCCTGTGGGCCCCGGTTGGCCTGCGCTATCACGCCCTGCACCACCTGCTGCCGCGCCTGCCGTACCACAACCTGGGCACGGCCCATGCGCGGCTGTCGGCCCAGCTGGCGGCGACCTCGCCCTATCACCGGGTCGAGGAACGGGGCCTGTTCGTGGCCCTGGTCAAGCTGTTTCGCCGCGCAGGCATGGCGCCGGTTCTGGCGGTCGAGACCGACGCGGTCGAGCGCCGGAGCGCCTGAGAAGGCTGTGATAGGCGGGGCCTAGGCGATCATCACCCCGCCAAGGTCACACTTCTGGTTCGCGTTGCCAGGACAAGTGCGCTTCGGTACCGTTTGACCGTTTCGCAGGATGTGATCGCATGTGGCCATTTCGAAAACGAACAGCACCGGCGATCTCATGGTTCAGCGGCGAGAACGCGGACATGAACGCCGCCATCGCCCAAGCCCAGGCGGGTTTCTCTCAGTTCAGGGCGGCGGTCGCTGGAGACGCCGACGGCCCGAAACAGGCGATTGAGGTCGCGCTTGTCAAATATGGCTTTGCGGCCAAGACGAAGGGCGCGGAAGTCGAGCACGTGTTCCTGGGTGAGGTGTACGGTAAGGACGGCGTGTTGTGGGGCGTGGTCAACGCCAACCCCGTCTATACCGATGAAGTGTCAGAGGGCGACACGGTGATGATCGAAGAGGCGCGTGTCTCTGACTGGCTCTACGTCATCGAAGGCAAGGGGATCGGCGGCTTCACATTCAAGCTGATGTGGAAGAATTTCTCGCAGGAGGAAAGGGCCGCCTACGGCCCCCAGCCTCCCTTCATCTGGTTGGCGGACCAGCTTTCCGAATAGCTGGCGCTTAGAGCCTTTTAGCCTCGCATGGAATTATGTGAGGCGTCTAAAAAGGCTATAAATCAAATATTTAGAGCGTGGCGAGCGCCGAAACCGCTCACACTTTCGGCTGCCAGGCTCTAGGCGCTCAAAGCGGACACCACCGTCTCGCACAGCCGATGCGTCTCCAGCGCGTCCAGCGCCGACAGCCGGCGGCCGTCGCGCAGGGCGGTCAGGAAGTGTTCGCACAGCCCCTCGAAACCCCGCTGGCGGCCGACCGAGGTCCAGTCGCCGCGTCGCGTGAGGTGGTCCTGGGCCGACTGGTCGACCACCTGGGCCAGGTCGACGATCCGCCGCTTGGCGCCGGCGCCCGAGACTTCCAGCGTCTCCTCGTTGGCGCCGCTGACCCGGTTCATGATCCCCAGGGCGTCGCGGCCGGCGCCCGACAGCGACAGGGCCACGTGCCGCAGCAGGCCGTCGGCGACCTGGCCGTGCACGCGCGGCTCGCCCGCGCCGGGGGCCAGGAAGCGCAGGGTGTCGATCACGTGGATGAAGTCGTCGAACACCACGCGACGGACCTCGTCGGCCTGGTCGGCGCGGTTCTTCTGCATGAGGGTCAGGGGCAAATCGAGGGTGGCGGCGTCCCGATAGGTCGGGGCGAAGCGGCGGTTGAAGCCGACCATCAACGAGACGCCGCGTGTCTCGGCCAGGTCCACCAGGGCTTCGCTGTCGGCGGCGTTGTCAGCGATCGGCTTGTCGACCAGCGTCGGCACGCCGGCCTCCAGTAGGCGGCGCACGATGTCCGGATGCGCCGCCGTGGCCGCGTGGACCAGGGCGCCGTCCAGGCCGTCGGCCAGGGCCGCATCGAGATCGGCGTGCAACCGCTCGACCCGCCAGGCGGCGCCGAGCTCGGCCAGGGCCTGGGCGTTGCGGGTGACGAAGACCAGCGCGACGTCGGCGCGCGGGCCCAGGACGGGCAGGTAGGCTTTCCGGGCGATGTCGCCCAGGCCGATCATGGCGATGCGCGGGGTCATGGGGTTCTCGAGCGGGCGAGGAGGTGGTCGGCGAGGGCGGCGGCGTCCCAGGCTTCGGAGCGGGGCGCGAGGAACAGCGGCGCGCCGCCCAGGAACGGCGCCAGGGCCCCGGCGGTCTGGTTCAGGTCCGGGGCGTCGAGGCTCTCGCTGATCACCACCGCGGCGACCTCGGCCCTGGCCGCACGCAGGGCGACGAGGGCGGTCAGGACATGGCTGATCGCGCCCAGATAGGACCCGGCCACCAGCAGCGCCGGCGCGCCCAGGGCGGTGATCATGTCGAGATTGGTCTCGCCGTCGGTCAGGGGCGACATCACCCCGCCGGCCCCCTCGACCAGCAGCAGGCCGTCGCGGAGTTCGGCCGCCCGGGCCACCGCGTCGATGACCATGTCGTCCAGCGCCAGGACCTGGCCTTCCAGTCGGGCGGCGATGTTGGGCGCCAGCGGCGCGCGGTAGCGGCGCGGGGCGATGCGCAAGACGGCGCCGGGATCGCCCAGGGCGGCCGCCAGCCGGGCCGGATCGCTGCCGGCCGCGTCCCTGGGATCGAAGCCGCTGACCACCGGCTTGAAGGCGTCGACGGCCGCGCCCCGGGCCTTCAGGGCGCGGATCAGCGCGCAGCTGATGTAGGTCTTGCCGATGTCGGTGCCCGTTCCGGTGACGAACAGGGCGGGCATCAGGCGCGCGCCTTCACATAGGGCTTCACCAGGGTCGCCAGACGGGCGATCTCGGCGTCGGGATGGTCGGCGCTGAAGGCGATGCGCAGGCGGGCCGCGCCGGCGGCGACGGTGGGCGGGCGGATGGCCACGACCAGGAAGCCCTCGGCCTCCAGGGCGCGCGAGGCGTCCAGGGCGTCCTGGGCCTCGCCGATGATCACCGGCACGATCGGGCTGGTCGCGGCGGGCAGGCCCACGGCCTGGGTGAAGGCCCGCGCCTTGGCCAGGGGCAGGGCGGTCAGGGCGGCGTCGGCCTCGACGATGTCCAGCGCCGCCAGCGCCGCCGCCGCGGCGGCCGGCGGCAGGCCGGTGGTGTAGACCAGGGTGCGGGCCCGGGTCTTGAGCAGGTCGACCACGGCCTGGGAGCCACAGACATAGCCGCCGTACGAGCCCAGGGCCTTGGACAGGGTGCCCATCTGGAACGGGATCTGGGCCTCGGGGAACAGGGCGGCCGAGCCGCGGCCCTCGGCCAGCACGCCCACGCCATGGGCGTCGTCCGAGAGCAGCCAGGCGTCGTTGGCCTCGCAGACCGCCGACAGCCAGTCCAGCGGGGCTATGTCGCCGTCCATCGAGAACACCCCGTCGGTGGCGACGATGGCGTGGCGGGCGCTCGACCGGTGCTCGGCCAGCAGGGCGGCCAGATGGTCGGTGTCGTTGTGGGCGAACGGGATGATCCGGGCGCCGGACAGCTGGGCGCCGGCCCAGATGCAGGCGTGGGCCAGCTCGTCGACCAGCACGATGTCGCCCTTGCCGGCGAAGGTGGGGATCAAGCCGGTATTGGCCAGGTAGCCCGAGCCGAACACCGCGCAGGCCTCGGTTCCCTTCAGCCGCGCCAGCCGGGCCTCGAGGTCCGACAGCAGGGGCGTGTCGCCGGTCACCAGCCGCGAGGCGCCGGACCCCGCGCCGTAGGTCTCGATCGCGGCCTGGGCCGCGGCCTTGACCGCCGGGTGCTGCGACAGGCCCAGATAGTCGTTGCAGGAAAAGGACAGCAGCCGGCGGCCGTCGCGCTCGACCACGGCGCCGGCGGCGCGATGGGTGGGTCTGAGCCGGCGCATCAGGCTGGCGGCTTCCAGGCGCTGGATCTTGTCGGCGGCGTAGGTGTCGAGACTGTGCATCACGGTTCCTGTTTGCCCCCCACGGCGTGAGGGCATAGGCAGTGCGCCCCAAGCACGCAATGCCCAGGCCTGAAGGATCGCCCCTATGACCGCTGAAAGCCCCGATTGGCTTGTGGCCGGCGCGCCCCACGTCTGGCGGCCCTATTGCCAGATGAAGACCGCCCGGCCGCCGCTGCCGGTCGTCGCCACCCGCGGCTCGCGACTGATTCTGGCCGACGGGCGCGAGTTGGTCGACGGCCTGGCCTCGTGGTGGACCGCCTGCCACGGCTATAACCACCCCCATATCGCCGGGGCGATCCGCGACCAGCTGGAGCGCATGCCGCACGTGATGTTCGGCGGCCTGGCGCACGAACCGGCCTATCGCCTGGCCAGGCGGCTGGCCGACCTGCTGCCCGGCGACCTGAACCACGCCTTCTTCGCCGAGTCCGGCTCGGTGTCGGTCGAGATCGCCATGAAGATGGCGCTGCAGTTCCACATCAATCGCGGCGTCGCCGGGCGGACGAAGTTCCTGTCGTTCCGGGGCGGCTATCATGGCGACACCCTGGCGACGATGACGGTCTGCGATCCGGAGGAGGGCATGCACAGCCTGTTCGCGGGCGTGATGCCGGCGCAGCTGATCGCCGACCTGCCGACCGACGCGGCGTCTGAGGCCGCCCTCGACGCTCTGCTGGCCGAGCGGGGCGGGGAGGTCGCCGCCATCCTGACCGAGCCGCTGGTCCAGGGCGCGGGCGGCATGCTGTTCCACGACCCCGAAGTGCTGCGCGCCCTGCGCCGCCTGGCCGACAAGCACGGCGTGCTGCTGATCTTCGACGAGATCTTCACCGGCTTTGGCCGCACCGGCCAGATGTTCGCCATGCAGGCGGCCGGGATCGAGCCCGACATCGTCACCCTGTCCAAGGCCCTGACCGGCGGAACCCTGCCGCTGTCGGTCGCCGTGGCCTCGACCCGGGTGTTCGACGCCTTCTGGTCCGACGACCCCGGCGCGGCCCTGATGCACGGCCCCACCTATATGGGCGCCGCCCTGGCCTGCGCCGCCGCCAACGCCTCGCTGGACCTGTTCGAGGACGGCGCCTGGCGGGTCGACGTGGCGCGGGTCGGCGCGGCGCTGGCCGAGGGGCTGGAGCCGGTGCGGACCGCGCCGGGCGTGGTCGACGTGCGGGTGCTGGGCGCGATCGGGGTCATCGAGTTCGACGCGCCGGTGGCGGTCGGCGCCCTGTGCGAGGCCTTCGCCGCCGAGGGCGCCTGGATCCGGCCGATGGGCCGGACGGTCTACCTGACCCCGGCCTTCACGACGCCGGACGCGGATCTGGCGATCCTGACGGCCGCGATCCGCAAGGTCGTCGGCGCCGGCGGGGTTGAAGGAACCGGCGGGGTCTGATCCAAGCGAGGCCATGTCGTCGAACACGCCCCAAAATGGGCCCCTGAGCGCCCTGGAGCGCCTGGCCATCGCGGCCATCATCCTGACCTGGGGCCTGAACAACGCCGCGGCCAAGGTGGCGACCGCCGAGCTGCCGCCGATGATGGTCGGCGCCCTGCGCTTCGCCCTGGCCCTGGCCTTCCTGGAGCCGTT
>Ga0209257_1003406_pt1 | contig 13698 bp, 8 predicted proteins | sample AraplaCvi_mCL_r2_FD_184277 | JGI IMG/M metagenome (GOLD analysis project Ga0209257, IMG submission 184277) | Arabidopsis root microbial communities from North Carolina, USA - plate scrape MF_Cvi_mCL_r2 (SPAdes) (version 2) | ecosystem: Host-associated > Plants > Roots > Endosphere | place: USA...
CGATCGGCGGCAACATCCAGGACCTGATGCGTCTTGACCCGCGCGTGACCTTCATCGACCGCGCCTCGGGCTCGATCTCGGCCGGTGGCCAGAACCCGCGCTTCAACTCGATCAACATCGACGGCGTGTCCGCCAGCGACACCTTCGGCCTGGAAGGCAACAACATGCCGACCCGCCGCCAGCCGGTCGCGATGGAAGCCATCGAAGCACTGGACATCAACCTGTCCAACTACGACGTCAGCATCGCTGCCGCCGCCGGTGCCACCGTCAACGCGGTGACCAAGTCCGGTACCAACGATTTCCACGGCTCGGTCTACGGCACCTACCGTGACGGCGACTGGTTCGGCGACAACCCGGAAGGCCAGAAGTTCAACGGCTTCACCAAGGAAGAAACCTACGGCATGACCGTGGGCGGCCCGATCGTGAAGGACAAGCTGTTCTTCTTCGCCAACTACGAAAAGTTCAAGCAGGCCGCCCCGGGCGCCGACCTGAGCGGCACCGCGCTGGGCAAGGCCAACCCGCAGTTCACCCTGGCCGACGTGACCCGTGCGCAGCAGATTGCTGAAGGCTACGGCATTGCCGCCGGTGGCCTGGAAAGCAATGGCGATACGGAGATGGAAGAGTACGCGCTGAAGCTGGACTGGAACATCAGCGACAACCACCGTGCCAACATCCGTTACAGCAAGATCGACCAGAGCAAGCTGCGCATCAACGGCATGACCACCAGCTCGGCCTCGCTGAGCTCGTACTGGTACCAGCACGACAAGACCAACGAGAGCTACGTCGCCCAGCTGTTCAGCGACTGGTCCCCGAACTTCTCGACCGAGCTGAAGGCCTCGTATCGCGAGTACTCGGCGATCCGTAATGTCTCGACCGACGCGCCGAGCATCCGCATCTTCTTCCAGGGCAACGAAGCCTCGCCGTCCGGCGACTCGCTGTACCTCGGTACCGAAGTCAACTCGCAGGACAACATCCTGGAGACCAAGGCGTGGAACTACTACGCCGCCGCTACCTGGACCCTGGGTGACCACGACGTCAAGTTCGGCGCGTCGTACGACACCAACGACATCTACAACTACTTCGGCGCCAACTCGTGGGGCGCGTACACCTTCTACGGCCTGGACAACTTCGCTGCCGGCCGCTGGAGCAGCTACAACTACAATCCGGAACGCACCCCGGGTTCGATTCCGGCGGACTACAAGTTCAGCAACCTGGCCCTGTTCGTGCAGGACACCTGGTACGTCAACAACAACCTGACCCTGACCATGGGCGTGCGTGCCGACCGCGCCGACACCAGCCCGGCCCCGGCTTACAACGCCGCAGCGTCGCAGTTCTTCGGCCTGGACAACAGCGAAGTGCTGAGCAACAAGTTCCTGATCCAGCCGCGCGTCGGCTTCAACTACACCTTCGACACCGATCGCCAGACCCAGCTGCGCGGCGGCGTGGGCCTGTTCCAGGGTGACGCCCCGCAGGTGTGGCTGAGCAACAGCTACTCGGCGACCGGCTTCAATAATTCGGTCTACGCCTACACCAGCGGCTACAATCCGGCGCTGCCGTTCAACCCGAGCAAGGACAGCCAGCCGGTCCCGACCACGCCGGGCTCGAACCGCCAGAACGTCAACTTCGTCGGCAGCGACTTCAACATGCCGTCGGTGTACAAGGCCAACCTGGCCTTCGACCACGAAACCCCGTGGTACGGCATCGTGGCCTCGGCCGAGCTGCTGGTCACCAAGGTCAAGGATGCCCTGTACTACAAGAACCTGAACCTGGGTCCGGTGCAGTATCAGGGTCCGGACGGCCGTGACATGTATTACTCCCGCGGCAGCACCGGCAATGCCTGGGCGACCGGCAACGCACGCGCAGGCCGCAACCAGGCCTACGACTCGGTGTACGAAATCGCCAACACCGACAAGGGCCGCACCTCGCAGTTCACCGTCTCGTTGGCCAAGCCGTGGGATGCCGCCAGCGACTGGTCCTGGAACCTGGGCTACACCTACACCGATGCCACCGAAGTCGGCACGCTGACCAGCTCCACCGCCAGCTCGGGTTGGGGCTACCAGTACGCCTTCAACGCCAATGACGAGATCGAGAACACCTCGCGCTACCAGATCCGCGACCGCCTGTCGGGTGCGCTGAACTGGAAGCACAAGTTCTTCGGCGACTACGAAACCCGCGTCGGCCTGGTCTACGAAGGTCGCAGCGGCCGTCCGTACAGCTACGTCTACGTGAACGACGCCAACGGCGACAGCCGCACCGCGAACGACCTGTTCTACGTGCCGACCGGCCCGGGCGACGTGCTGTTCGGCAACCTGACCCAGAGTGGCCAGTTCACCGCCGATCCGGCCATGGAGGCCTCGTTCTTCGAGTGGCTGAAGAACAACCCGCAGCTGGCCAAGTACGCTGGCCAGGCGGCCCCGGCCAACCAGTTCCGTACCGGCTGGATCAACACCTTCGACCTGCGCATCAGCCAGGAGCTGCCGGGCTTCATGAAGGGTCACAAGTCGGAGATCTGGCTGGACGTCCAGAACATCGGCAACATGATCAACAAGGACTGGGGCAACATCTACGACTACGGCTTCTTCGCCGATGCGCGTGTGGCCACCCTGCAGGGCATCAAGGACGGCAAGTACGTGTACAACTTCCGCGGCGCGGACGAGCCGGCGGTGGCCAACAATGACGCAGACGGCTTCGACGTCGGTGTCTCGCAGTGGTCGGTGCAGCTGGGCTTCCGCTACCAGTTCTGATGAACTGAGCTAGTGGCAAGGTAAACAGAACGGCCGGGGAAACCCGGCCGTTCTGCTGTGTGCGGTAACGAGGAAGGCGAGGGCGCTTGTCTGCGTTGGCGGATGAGCGTATGCTCGTCCGGTTGCGCGAAAATCGCGCACGTACGGCAGCCCCCGAGGCGTCGCCGGGGTCGAAACGCATCCAACGGTCGGGTTTTCCGGCCGTTTTGCTTTTTAAGGGGGCAGCGGTACAGTCGGCAACCTTGAGGAAGCGAAAAGAATGGAAATGACGATCACCGAAAAGCCGGCGCGGACGCTGCCGGTGCAGGACGCGCGGATCTACCCGCGCGGTGGGCTGGATGTGCTGTCGCGCGCAGAAGTGGCGCGCCTTCGCGATGCCTCCGGCGGTGGCATGCATGAGCTGCTGCGCCGCTGCGCGCTGGCCGTGCTGACCAGTGGCAGTGCCTCCGACGATCCGCGCGCCGCGCGCGATCTATACCCCGATTTCGACATCCAGGTCGCCCAGCAGGACCGTGGCGTGCGCATCGACCTGGTAAATGCACCGGCGATGGCGTTCGTGGACGGCGAGATCATCCGCGGCGTGGCCGAGCTGCTATTCGCGGTCGTGCGCGACCTGGCCTACATGGCCATCGAAATGGGCCCGGCCTACGCGGCCGAGCTGGAATCGTCCGAGGGCATCACCAACGCGGTGTTCGGGCTGCTGCGCAACGCGCGCATCCTCAACCCGGGCGACCCGAACCTGGTGGTGTGCTGGGGCGGCCATTCGATCGGCCGCGATGAGTACCTGTACACCAAGCAGGTCGGCTACGAGCTGGGCCTGCGCGGCCTGGACATCTGCACCGGCTGCGGCCCGGGCGCGATGAAGGGCCCGATGAAGGGCGCCACCATTGCCCATGCCAAGCAGCGCAAGCACACCACGCGCTACATCGGTTTGACCGAGCCGGGCATCATCGCCGCCGAATCGCCAAACCCGATCGTGAACCACCTGGTGATCATGCCGGACATCGAGAAGCGTCTCGAAGCGTTCGTGCGCATCGGCCACGGCATCATCGTGTTCGCCGGCGGCGTGGGGACCGCCGAGGAGATCTTGTACCTGCTCGGCATCCTGCTGCGCGAAGAGAACAAGGACCTGCCGTTCCCGCTGATCCTGACCGGCCCGACCGTGGCCGCGCCGTACTTCGAGCAGATCGACCGCTTCATCCGCCTGACCCTGGGCGACGCCGCAGCCGAGCGTTACCAGATCATCATCGGCGACCCGGTCGCGGTGGCCCGGCAGATGTCGGCCGGCATCAAGCGCGTGCGCGAGCATCGCCTGGTGCAGAAGGATTCGTTCTTCTTCAACTGGTCCATCGAGATCCCGTGGGAGTACCAGCAGCCGTTCGTGCCGACCCATGAGGCCATGGCGGCGCTGGACCTGCACCACGGGCGCCCGCCGCATGCACTGGCGGCCGACCTGCGCCGCGCGTTCTCCGGCATCGTTGCCGGCAACGTGAAGGAAGACGGCATGCGCCGGATCGAGCAGTTCGGTCCGTTTGAGATCCATGGCGACGCCGACATGATGCAGGCCCTGGATGAACTCCTGCGTGCCTTCGTCGAACAGCGCCGGATGAAGATCTCGGGCGAGTACCAGCCCTGCTACAGGGTGCTGGCCTGAGAAGGCGGGGTGGCCGGGTCGGGAGCCCGCGCCACCCCCTCCCAACCTTACGGGTGTCAACGGTTTGACGCCCGTCGCCTCCGGGCGACCGTTCGTCCTGCTGTCGCTTGCCGCCAGGCGGGCGGGCGTCCATTGTCCGTGTCATCACGCTGGGGAGCGTTCCATGCAATTGCGTCCATCCAAAGGCTTCACCCTGATCGAGCTGATGGTCACCATCGCGGTGGTCGCGATCCTGGCTGCCATCGCCTTTCCCAGCTTCGAATCCACGCTGCGTAACAATCGTGTGGCCACGGCGAACAACACGGTGCTTGGAATGGTCAACCTGGCCCGCAGCGAGGCCATCCGCAGCGGTCAGGGCGGGGTGGTCTGCGGCAGCAGTACCGGCACCACCTGCGATGGCAGTTGGGCGCAGGGCATCGCCGCGTTCAGCGACCCGGACGGCGACGGGTCGCCGACCGACGGCACGGTCCTGCGTTTCAATGACTTCAGGAACTCGCTGACCGTCACCGGCCCCTCCCAGGTGATCGCGTTCGACTCCCGTGGGCGCCGCCGTCACAGCGAGGACCAGCAGCTCCGTATCCGCGCGGTCAAATGTACTGCCAACGTCCAGCAGCAGCGCACGCTGGTCGTCAATGCGTCCGGCCAGCTGCGCAGCACCAAGGAGATCTGCTCGTGAAAGCCTTCCATTCCCCTCGCCGGCAGAAGGGCATCAGCCTGCTTGAAGTGCTGATCGCCGTACTTGTGCTGGGCTTCGGCCTGCTGGGTTTCGCGCTCATGCAGACGATGAGTGTGCGCTTCGTGCAGAGCTCGAACTATCGGACGCAGGCCACCAACCTGGCCTACGACCTGATCGAGCAGATGCGTTCCAACCGCTTCCAGTCCAGCTGGTACTCCAGTGCCAGTTTCGCCCCCGGCAGCAAGACGGTGCAGAACGTCTGCGCGCCCGGCGCAGGCGCTATCGCGCTGGCTGACAAAGTGACGCTCTGGCAGTGCCAGGTCGTCAGGGCACTGGGCAGCGATGCCGGCGCACAGGTAACCGTCGCGGGCGGCGTGGCCAGGGTCGCCATTACCTGGGGCGACCAGCGCTGGGATCCGCAGAATCCCGACCAGACCACCACGTTTGCCCTGGATACTGAACTATGACCCGCGCCGCGCCCCGTCCCTATTCGATGGCTGGCCTGTCGCTGGTCGAAATGATGATCGCGCTGGTGATCGGCATGATCATCATGCTGGGTGTCATCCAGATCTTCGCCGCCTCGCAGACGGCCTCGCGGCTCTCAGAAGGGGCGTCGCGCGTGCAGGAAAACGCGCGTTTCGCCATGGATTTCCTGGAGCGCGACCTGCGCATGGCCGGGCACATGGGCTGCGTCAACGACCAGGCCCATATCGTCAAGAACCTGGGCGATCCGATCAATCACTTGGCGGCATCCGCCCCAACCGGCGGCGGGTCCCCGCTGGATTTCAGCGTCTCGATCCAGGGCTATGAAGCCCCGAATACCGCGCCGGGAGGCGTGCTGACCCTGGGCGGCGCGTGGACCGCCCCTGGCAACCTTCCCGACAGCATCAAGGGGCTCACGCCTGCACCGGCCGGCGGCAGTGACGTGCTGGTGCTGCGTTTCCTCGGTGCCGAGGGGGTGCCTGTCAACCAGATCGCGCTGAACGGAGGCACTTCCACCGTCACCGGTGCGGTCGACCCGATGAAGCGCCTGGTCAAGGACGGCGTCGGCACGCCCACCCTGTTCGGCATCGCGGACTGCGGTCATGCAGACGTGTTCGCCGGTTCCTTGTCTGGCAATCAGGTGAAGGCAACTGGCGTCGATCTGACGCGTTACACCACCCAGCCTACCGGGCAGACCATGCTGTATCGCGCCGAATCGCTGGTGTACTACATCGGCCTCAATGCGACCACGGGGGTCAACGGGCTGCGCCGGGCGCGCGCTGATTCCACCGGTGCCTACACCACCAATGAAGAGGTGGTGGAAGGCATCGAGAACCTGCAGTTGATGTTCGGGCTGGATAGCACGCCGGTCATCGGGCTCACCACCCCGCCGGTAGGCAGTGTGACCCAGTCTGCCGTCGCGAGTGGCGTTACCACTGCTACCGATGCGACCGGCGCCGGCCAATGGCTGCGCGTGGGGCAGGTGAAGGTCGGCCTGCTTGCGGTCAGCCCTGACCGTTCGTCCTCGGTCGCCCCGACCAATCGCCCCTCCGTGCTGGGCGTGGAGTTTGCCCCGGCGGCCAGTGGCGATGGCCGCTACCGGTCGGGCTATGAAGTCTCTGTTGCCCTGCGCAACCGACTGTTCGGGAACTGACATGGCTATTTCCTCCAGAACCTCCCCCCTCCCCACCGTCCCGCATGGGCAACGCGGTGCTGTGCTGTATGTGGCGCTGATCATGTTGATCCTGCTCGCGCTGCTCGGCATCGCCGGCATGCAGGTGGCGGGCATGCAGGAAAAGATGGCGTCCAATTACCGCGCCGCCAACCGCGCTTTCCAGAACAGCGAAGGTGTGGTGCGCAACGCCGAGCGCTCGGTGGAATCCATTGCCAATCGCAACAACCCGGCCGATGGTGCGCTGGTCGCAGAGGGCGACATCAATCGCATCTGCGACGACGGCTACGACCCTGTCATATGGGCTGGAGACCGGGTCAATGATGCCGCCGCGAAAGTCAATGTCCGCCAGATCGACAAGTGCATTCTCGGTGAAGCCGCGCTGGACATGGGCGCGGCGCTTGACGAAACGACTCCCATCTACCAGATCACCGGCTTCTCCGCTGACGACAAGAATGCAAAGTCGTCGGCTGTGGTGATCGATACCGTATTCAAACTCTGAGGACGCGGGCCATGGCTTCGCAGAAGAAAAAGTGGATCACAGCGGCCTCCATCGGCGTGCTCGCGGCGGGTGGCTGGTTGACCTACAGCCTGATGGCCAGGCAGGGGCAGGGCACCCTGTCGCAGATGCCCTTGAACATCCAGGCCAGTGTGCCGCCCGCATTCCTGATGGCGCTCGATGACTCGGGCTCGATGCTGTGGGAAGTGCAGAATAATACCCGCGATGGTGTGTTTCGCTGGGTCCGCGCAGATGGCACGGTTGGCTTTTATACCGGTAGCCGGCCATACGGATACGACGAGAACACCGGCACCAATTACCATTATGTGACGCCGAGCTATGGTCGCGACTCCAGCTATGCGATCCCCCCGCTGGATGCGTATGGTTTTGCCCGTTCGCCGGACGTCAACCCCGCTTACTTCGACCCGCGTGAGGTCTACCCGGATTGGAAGACCGGGGATAGAGACAATCCGAGCTACATGAGCATCAATCCGCGCAGCGCGCCGGTTGATCCGCGGCCCAATGACGCGAACGGCAAGATCAACCTGATAAAAGATCTTGCCGACACGGATCTGAGTACGGCCGACAACATGCGATTCCGTTTCACACGGGGCATGGTGATCCCGGTGAATACACTGGTCCGCCCCAATAACTGTGGCGCCAACGACAACAATACGTCGAATCGCTACGCAAACAACGGGGGCTTCACCCCGACCAACTTCGTGCGCGTGACCACGGCAATCACCATCACCGGCGATTGCAGCACAAATGTGGGCTACTACCCGGCTACGTTCTATCTGACGTCGAAGATGCCTTCCAGTTATGGTTATACGGTCGCCCCGACAGAGGTGACGAACCCGGCAGGCGGGCGTCCCGGTACCCTTTACAAGTACGAGATCAAGCTCGCGAACTTCAATAACGATGCGGTGGCCTACAACGCTGCCATGCAGAATTTCGCCAACTGGTTCAGCTTCTACCGGACCCGACGCGAAGCGCTGATTGGTGCGGCAAGCAATGCGCTGCACGAAACCGAGAACCTTCGGGTAGGCTGGTTCCGCATCAACAACCGCCGCGCCGCGACCATGTACGACCTGTCCAAGCCCTCGGAGAAGAAGGCGCTGATCGCCGATATCACCAAGGACATGCGCGCCAACGACAGCACGCCCAACCGGTCCGCCGCCGCTTACCTGGGCAGTCAGTTCAAGCGGGTGAAGAGCGCTAGCGACCCCAATCCGCCGGTACTGCTGTCCTGCCAGAAGAACGCGGGCATGTTGTTCACGGACGGTTTCATCAATGAAACGGGCAATACCACGCGCATGCGCAATGGTATTGCCCAGTACTACGACAATTCGCTGGTCCCTACCCTGGAATCGAACTCCGTACCAATTCCCAAGGAGTGCCCGGATGGAAAGCTGGACTGCAAGACCAACCTGCACATGAACTTTTATGGCGTGACCCTGGGGACGGTCGGCGAGCAGTTTGGCGTGACCTACATCCCGGACCCCAAGACCCCATGGGTCCTGAACCCCAATCCTTATGAAACGCCCCCCAAGTTTGGTACCCGAACGGTCGATCTTGCCCCGGGCGCCGTGGATGAATTGTGGGAGGCCGTGCTGTACACCCATGGCGAAATGGTGAACGCCAACAAGGCATCGGACATTACCTCAGCCATGCGCCGAATCATCAGCAACGTGTCCAAAGGCGCCACGCCGTCGGGCACCCGTTCGCTGACCGGTGCGCGCATCGGCAAGGGCTCGATCGCCGTAGAGCCGTTCTATGAGGCGAAGGGCACCGACTGGTATAGCACCCTGACCGCCTTCAAGCTGAGCGTTGACCCGACGACGCGCGCCATCGTCGCCGAGGAAGCTTGGGAGGCATCCAAGCGCATGCCATCGGCCACCGCGCGCAACGTATGGGTGTGGAAGGGCGGGGAGGCCAAGCCGTTCAGCTCTGCGAACGTGACCCTGCCTGACCTGTGCAACAAGCCAGGCAACCTGTATGGCAACATGAAGCGTTGCGCCAGTGCTGCTGCGCTGGCAGGGGACGAAGCTACCGCAATTGCCTACCTGCTCGGGGACAGCAGCAAAGAAGTACGAAACCAAGGCAATCTGCGTAATCGCACCACTGTGCTTGGCGATATCATCAACTCCACACCGGTGCTGAGTTCCCCAAGCGACGACTACGGCTATCGCAACCTTGGCACGGTCGGTGGCAGCTATGTGGATTACCTTACGAGCAAGCGTGACAGTCGCCGGTACATGGTCTATGCCGGCGCCAATGACGGCATGCTGCACGCATTCGATGGCGGCATGGCAGTGGATGGCATCCAGGATGCCAATGGAGGCAAGGAAGTCTTCGGCTACATTCCGGCCACAGCGTTGGGTCACATGGGCAATCTGCTGGTGCCCGACGATACGGCGCAGAGTGACACGACTTTCGAGCACCGATACTTTGTGGATGGTCCGGTGGTGGTTGGTGACATCCATGACACCACCTGGAAAACGGCACTGGTGGGCACGACGGGCGCCGGTGGGCGCAGCGTGTTCGCCTTGGATGTGTCCAATCCGACCGGTTTCAACAAATCCAGCCTGATGTGGGAACTGAACGATATCAACCCCGATCTGGACACGGCGGTGCTCGATAACATCGGCTTCGTATTGGGCAAGCCGGTGATCGTGCCGGTGAAGGCCAGCGGCACCAGCGGTGTCGCCTTCAAGGCCATCTTCGGCAACGGGGTGGAAAGCAAGAACGGCAAGGCGGCGCTGTTCGTGGTCAACATGGAAGCTGGCAAGAAGCCGACCGTGAAAACCTATGTGGTCGAGAAAGGGGATACCAACCCGCCTGCGGGCAACAACGGCCTGACCAACATCGTCGTGGTCGACCGCTGGAAGGGCGCCGGTCAGAACGAAAGCGGCCGTGACGGTTTTGCCGACACGGTGTACGCAGCCGACCAGAAGGGTGCGATCTGGAAATTCGACCTGACCAGCGACACCGCACCCACGGTACCGCTGTTCACCACCAAGACCAGTGTCGATACCGATACCAAGACCTATCGTCAGCCGATCATGGGTGGCTTGACCGCTACGTCCGGCGCGGCCGGCGGGGTCATGCTGTTCTTCGGCACCGGCAGCTTCTCGTATACCGAAGATGGCGTCGACAAGAGCATCCAGGGCCTTTACGGCGTCAATGACACCAGCGGCAAGGCAGTCCAAACGACGTTGACGTCTGCGAACCTTCGACCCATCACGGTCAGTGGTGGCGCAGATGCGCGCGCGATCACGATGGGTAACATTCCCAAAGACAATGCAGGCTGGACAGTGATTCTGCCGGCGGGCGAGCGCTTCGTGGCCAATCCCACGGTGACGTCGGGCGTGGTCTTCATGCCGACCTACGTGCCGAAGCCCGGGCAGACGGCCGGCTGCACCGTTGATGGCTCCAACTGGCTGTTTGGCCTCAATACGGCCACCGGCGCAGCCGCGCTGTCGCAGGTCCGGGTGGGTACGCCGGACGGCAAGTCGCCCGCCTCGGGTACGGCCGCACTGCCGCTCAGCACCGGCGGCAACGCACCGGTGCGCGATGTCACCACGGCCGTAGTTCCACGCTTGGGTTCCCCTGAGAACACCGGCACCAACCCGCCGCCGACGCCCCCGGGCGCCGCCTGCATGATGCAGGTGAGCGTGGCCGGCGCGCCGCCGATGTACCTGCCGTACCCATGCGGGCGTCAGTCCTGGAGGCAGATCAAGTGATGAAGGCAGCCATGTCCAACGTGTCCCGAAGCCGCGCCCGCGGCTTCACCCTGATCGAATTGATGATCGTCGTTGCGGTGGTGGCGATCATCGCCGCCATCGCGATTCCCAGCTATTCCGAGCACGTGCGCAAGTCGCGGCGTGCGCAGGCCAAGGCGGATCTGGTGGAGTACGCGGCGGCTGCCGAACGCTTCCACACCGTGAACAACACCTACGTCGGGTATACCTTCCCGAACGGCACGAACACCATCCAGTCGCCTCGCGAGGGGGGCACGGCCGCTTACACGCTGACCATGAACACGGCGGCGCGTACGTTTACCCTCACTGCCACCGCAGGCACCGCCCAGTCCAAGGACAAGTGCAAGAACCTGTCGGTCAACCAGGCCAACGTAAAGACGGCAGGTGCCACCCTGTCCGAGTGCTGGTAAGCCTGCGCCCGCGTGCCTGCCGCAGGCAGGGCTTGCAAGGCGGGTAGCGGCTCCTTACAATGCGCCTCCCGCCCGAATAGCTCAGCCGGTTAGAGCACTTGACTGTTAATCAGGGGGTCGTTGGTTCGAGTCCAACTTCGGGCGCCAGTTTCTGCAGAAGCCGCGAGTAATCGCGGCTTTTGTCGTTAAGGGCATTCCAGCTCTCCGCGCTGACGCGTCGCCCGGGTTCGGCCCACATTGTTCACCACCACCTGTCCGTGCAGCCGGCCACCGGCGCAGATGTCCACGGTCAACGGGCTGCCGCCACTGCGGCCATCGCCCTGGAATCGAAGTCGCCACCGCCCTTGGCTGGTGCCCGCCCACAGGGAGCGGTCGGCGTAGCCTGCCCGGAACTGCAGCACATCCTCGGATAGGGGAGTATCGTTGAGCTTCCCTCGATCCCGATGGATCAGCCAGCCGCGACTCCAGTCGTTTCCGCAGCGCCTGCCGTCCTCGCTGGGGCATACCGCCACCGGCTCCCGGCGCGTGATGGCCGCGCTGCGGGCGCTGTTGAACACCGACACCAGCTGCATGCGCAGCATGTCGGCACGCCACCGGCTCACCGACGCACTGAACGAGGGCAGGGCCAGCAGGCAGAGGATGGCTACGATGGCCAGTGCGACGCACAATTCCAGCAGCGTCATGCCGCCCGGGCGGAGGGAGTGGCGGCGAAAGGGGGGCATGCGGGCGTCCGGCCAGAGGGAACCGTTACCCTGGGCCGCGCAGATGGCCCTGCCCATCGGTCACCGCTGCATAACGTGGTCATCCGACCCCTCAGCCGGCCGTCACCCAACCCCCCGCTATAATGGAAGGCCCGGTCTATGGCGGCACCATGAGCGATCGCTTCGAACTTGTATCTCCGTACTCCCCGGCCGGTGACCAGCCGGCGGCGATCGAGAAGCTCACCGCCAACTTCGAGGCCGGCATCGCCAAGCAGACCCTGCTGGGCGTGACCGGCTCGGGCAAGACCTACACCATTGCCAACGTCATCCAGCAGGTGCAGAAGCCCACCTTGGTGATGGCGCCGAACAAGACCCTGGCCGCGCAGCTTTACGGCGAATTCAAGGCGTTCTTCCCGCACAACGCGGTGGAGTACTTCGTCAGCTACTACGACTACTACCAGCCCGAGGCCTACGTGCCGTCGTCGGATACCTTCATCGAGAAGGACAGTTCGATCAACGAGCACATCGAGCAGATGAGGCTGGCGGCCACCAAGACCCTGCTGTCGCGGCCGGATGCGATCGTGGTCGCCACCGTGTCGGCGATCTACGGCCTGGGCGCGCCCGAGGATTACCTGTCGCTGCGCCTGATCCTGTCCACCGGCGAGCGCATCGACCAGCGCGACCTGATCAACCACCTCACCCAGCTGCAGTACACCCGCAACGAGTACGAGCTACACCGCGGCACGTTCCGCGTGCGCGGCGAGGTGATCGACATCTTCCCGGCCGAGTCGGACAGCGAAGCGGTGCGCATCGAACTGTTCGATGGCGAAGTGGAGCAGATCAGCATGTTCGATCCGCTCACCGGTGAAAGCCTGCGCCGCCTGCAGCGCTACACCGTATACCCCAAGACCCATTACGCCACCACGCGCGAGCGGGTGCTGTCGGCGGTGGATACGATCAAGGCCGAGCTGAAGGTGCGGCTGGAGCAGTTGTACGAACAGAACAAGCTGGTGGAAGCGCAGCGGCTGGCGCAGCGCACCCAGTTCGACCTGGAAATGATGGCCGAGGTCGGCTTCTGCAACGGCATCGAAAACTATTCGCGGCACCTCACCGGCAAGGCAGCCGGCGAGCCGCCGCCGACGCTGTTCGACTACCTGCCGCCCGATGCGCTGCTGGTCATCGACGAATCGCATGTAACCATTCCGCAGATCGGCGCGATGTACAAGGGCGACCGCTCGCGCAAGGAAACCCTGGTCGAATTCGGCTTCCGGCTGCCCTCGGCGCTGGACAACCGCCCGCTGCGCTTCGAAGAGTGGGAAGCGCGCTGCCCGCGCAGCATCTACGTGTCCGCTACGCCGGGACCGTACGAGCTGCGCGAAGCCGCCGATGAAATCACTGAGCTGGTCGTGCGCCCGACCGGCCTGATCGACCCGGTGGTGGAGATCCGCCCGGTCGGCACGCAGGTCGACGACCTGATGAGCGAGGTCAACGAGCGCATCAAGCTCGGCGACCGCGTGCTGGTCACCACGCTGACCAAGCGCATGGCCGAGAACCTCACCGAGTACCTCACCGAACATGGCATCCGGGTGCGCTACC
>Ga0209257_1003407_pt1 | contig 13693 bp, 14 predicted proteins | sample AraplaCvi_mCL_r2_FD_184277 | JGI IMG/M metagenome (GOLD analysis project Ga0209257, IMG submission 184277) | Arabidopsis root microbial communities from North Carolina, USA - plate scrape MF_Cvi_mCL_r2 (SPAdes) (version 2) | ecosystem: Host-associated > Plants > Roots > Endosphere | place: USA...
TTGTAAAGATTGGTGGCCAGGAACCCTTCTTTCATGAAGAGTTGCTCGTCTTCGTCATTTTCCACCAGCATGATATTTAATTTCTTCATGTATGCAAAAATAACTATTTAACGGGCAGGTTTTTATCAATGGTGAAGTAAAAAATAGAACCTCTGCCAAGGGAGGACTCCAGCCATATTTTACCGCCATGATTTTCCACTATTTTTTTGGAGATAGACAATCCAATGCCGTTGCCGGGGTATTGGTTGCCGGTATGCAGGCGTTTGAACACTTCGAATACTTTGGGCACGTGCTCTGCGGAGATCCCGATGCCGTTATCCCTGACGGAGAATCTATAGTATCCGGCTTCTTCCCTGCATTGGATCACCACTTTGGGGCTTCTCTCGCCTTTGAATTTCAGAGCGTTTCCCAGCAGGTTTTGCAGTACCTGTACCAGTCGCAATTTATTGCCTTTTACAAAGGGGACGTTCAGTGTGACCTTGATATCTGCCCCGGTTTCTTCTATGCTTTGTTTCAGGTTCAGCAGGGTTTCGCCTACTATTTCAGTAGTGGACACCAGCGAAAAGACCCGCTCTTCGGTGGTCAGGATCGCATAATTTAAGAGGCTGATGATCAGTTCCCGCATCCGGATACTGGAGTGTATCGCCCGTTGTATGTAGTGCAGGGTGTCGGGAGAGCCTGCTGCGGCTTGCATCTGTTGCTGGATCAGCAAGAGGTAGCTATAGGTGGTGCGTAAGGGTTCCTGCAGGTCGTGTGAGACAATGGAATTGAACTGTTCCAGCTCTTCATTGGCTGCGGCAAGCTCCTGTACGGTTTTGTTCAGCTGTGCGGCCAGCAGCCTGTACCGTTCTTCGCTTTCTGAGAGGGCCTGTTCGGCCTGTTTTCTCTCAGTAAGGTCCCTGGTCACTTTAGAGAACCCGATCAGCTGCTGCTGGTCGTTGTAAATGGCGGTGATGACCACATTGGCCCAGAACTGTGTGCCGTCTTTTCTAACTCTCCAGCCTTCGTCTTCGAATTTTCCTACTTCCCTTACCACCCTGAGTTCCATCTGCGGTTTACCATTGTCTTTGTCCTCCTGGGGGTAGAAGGTAGAGAAGTGTTTGCCGATAATTTCTTCGGCTGTATATCCTTTGATCCTTTTTGCGCCTTCGTTCCAGCTGATGACATGACCGTTTTCGTCCAGCATGAATATCGCGTAGTCTTTAACCTGTTCTACCAGTAGCCGGTATCGCTCATAGGTGTTGATACTTTGGATGTCCCGTAGATGCTCTTGTTTCATATAGATTAATATATCAATTATTCTACCAGACTCATATTTATGGAAATTTAAAATATTTATTGGGATTTTTTGAAAAATATTCTACATTTGCGGTCCCGAAAAGGGAAGATGCCCGATAGTATAACGGTAGTACGACAGACTCTGACTCTGTTTGTCTTGGTTCGAATCCAGGTCGGGCAACAAAAAACCGGAATCGCTATAAAGCGAGTTCCGGTTTTTTTTATTCAGGTGAGTGGATCTTTATAAGCTTACATTGGGGGGAAGAGCGGCGGTATCCTTAGTCTAAAGTTGACACAATCTTTTGATGCCAGATAGAGAATTCCACCGGTATCAGGACGGCCACGTCCCCGGGTTATAACGAAAGTAGGCTTTGCAAATACAAGTCCCAAAAAACCCAGGAACTCCTCTTTTTCTTCTGCAGATTGAAATATCTCCGGGTGATTGGTAGCATATATTACACTAGCCAGTGCCTTGTCAACATGATTCGGATTCGGGAAATTGATATTTTCTGCTACAGCCGCACAAACTATCTGGGCATAACGGTCAAAAAGCGCGGTGGCCTCATCGAGGGTACGCGGAGTAAGAGCGGGGCCATAGCCTATTACCTGGAAGAATTTCAAAAATGCCAGGTTATCATCCGGCTCGGGAGGGGTCGTGTTAATGGGAGGGGGAGAAGGTGGAACAGGTGTTAAGACCATTGGCGGGGCCGGAGGCACCAGGCGTACAGTACCAGGTCCGCCGCCGCTGATGTCCCAATAAGTTTCAAGGCAATTATTCAGGTCTGTTTCGGCAGTACCCGGAATATAGCCACTTGGTGGGTTTTGTACTGTATTGGAATAGGTGCTGAAACAAGTGGAGGTACCGTCGCCGGATCCCGTGGCGCCTGCGTCTGCTAAAGCGTTTGCCACAGACATCTTTTCTAACTTAGATGAGTCAGATGGAGCGAGATCATTGTTTTTAGAACAGGAAAAAAGCAGGGCAGCAAAAATTGCTGGCAGGGTTAAAAGGGTACGTGTTTTCATTGGCGTAATTATGGGTTTAGGGTTTAAAGTGAAGGATTTTAATAAATATACGGATAAAGGGATAATAAGTCCACTTGGGCTATTTTTAAATAATAAATCAGTCAACTATCCAAATGTCGCCTTCCTTCATATCCTTCGGCTCCTCCTTTTGAACATATACTTTAGGAAGCTTGCTCAACAATTCTTCCCTGTTGCGCACAGCTTCGTCTTTCAATTGTTGGATTTGGACATTTATGGTGTTGGAAAGCTTATCTGTTTGGTCTTTAGCAAGCTTATATTTTTCTTCCAATACTGCCACACGCTGAGAATAATATGCCTTTCCAAAAGCAAGGCCTGTCCCGGCGCTCAATATGAAAAATACGATAGAGAAAAGCGGGTTTGCGGAGACGATGTTCCAGTTATCCTTCAAGAATTCTATCATAGGTGACGACTTTTAACAGCCAAAAACACGATTATAATATTTATTAGGAGGTTGGCCACACATCCTTTAGTGTGGAAGGGCCAACTTCTTTAAAGATAATTTTAGGTTTCAACGGTAGCTCCACTTTATCCTGTATGGTTCGATATTTCAGTTTGTACTCTCCGTCCTTAATCAAATCCTTTCCAAACTTCTGTCTGCGTAGTTCCCATTGAAATTCATAGATAGAATTTTTTCTGGATTCGGCAAGGATCGTTCCTGCTTCAACTGTAACTCCCTGTTCAACGTTGGACACTACAAGAGCGTGTGTATCATTAATGAACATAACAATGTTCCATATCGGCTGTGCAATGGTACTTTTATTTTGAACTATAAGCTTCAGACGGATTTTGATGTGATTACTCCCACTATGACTCTCATAAGTATAGGCGACACTACAAAACTCATATTTGACTATAACCGGACGTTTCTCGTACCATATTTCTTTTAACCACGTAATTGAGAAGCCAACAATTACACCTAACAAAGTTGTGATGGCGCCAAACCACCATGGGGCTGTCTGTGCTGCTTGGAGTGATTGCATAAGCAGGGATTTACTTCTCAATAATAGTGATTTTCTCGTAATTTTGCTTAGTTGGTCTGACGAGCACCTTTATAAATGTCATAGTAGGCACTTTCCCGTCTTAAAGTGAATGTCAGAATCTAATCTTACTACGATGTCTGATTTTGAGTTTTATGTAGCACCTTGCGATAACGTTTGATAGCTTCAAACAGATCCACCGCCAACGCACGCGCTATTCTCAAAATCATTTTCTCTTGCTCCTCACTGCACTGCTCCGGATGCTGTAACAAGAAAAAATACTGGTACTCCGTCAATCCACATTCACTCCTAATAAACCCTTCGAAATTATCCTGCATATCCAGTATACGGTCATACAGAGCGGGAAATAAATGATTACGATCAATCATAAAAGGTCATTTTTTGAAACAATAGATGGATAAATCAAATTTTAACGTCCAATTTGAATGCAGCGAATATACGAATAAAATTAAAGTTAGGGATTTATTTTTGGACGTTATGCGTCTATTATTAATCGTATTACGACCAAATCGCCCAAGAATTGATGTTTTAAGCTTTGTTTATCTTAGACCATATGGAGAAAACACGCTTGAAATACAATAAGCTTAAAGAGGTCCTGGCACAGAAGGGCAAACAGAATTACGAGCTGGCCGACCATTTGGATGTATCAGAGAACACTGTGTCAAAATGGGTAACAAATACCCGTCAGCCTGATCTTGAAACCTACCATGACATCGCAAAGTACCTGGGTGTAACCATCCATGACTTGCTGGAAGCAACCCCGCCTCCCATCGTAAGACCTGCTAAAAAACCTCGAACTAAAAATGTTTAGAAGGAAAGCACAGCATCAGGAAAACAACGTGCATTCTTAATAGGAATAATATAGGGGCTTTTGTTTGAAAAGATATTAGAATCCTTGAATTTATTGATTTGAATCAAGTCATGTTTGCAAAGAAGTTACTTACTTTGTAACGGAGAGTATCATATCAAATAACCATAGTATTTTATTACTAGAAACTTACGTTACAACTCTATGAAGTTTTTAAAACAAAATTGTAATCCCATTTAATTTATCGTCTGCTAAAAAGCCCCTCAATAGAAATTGAAGGGCGATCATTGTATTGTGTTCTACCGGGACTATTAATTATGCTACGGCTTATCTACCAGTATAATGGAGAGCGCATTGTGGCTGAGTTTGAACAGATCGTTCAATTCTCCATTTACATACTGAAAGAATCGGGCGCCCAGCGCCATGATTAGGATGCCGGTGCTATTGGCTGGTATATTGCAGCTCAGGGTAAGTGCGTCTTGCGATGCACTTTCAAGTTCCATTTCGGGACTGATGGTCATGGAGTCAACGTAACTACCGGCTACGAAATCTATTTCCACCGCATAAGCGATCAGGGAAAAATGGGTAGCGCCGCGTGACCATTTAATCTTTCGTCTGGGTGAAAATTGAGGCACGTTGATGCTCATCGTACCCGCAGCCCGGTCAACAGTCGTTGTAGGGTTGAATTTGAGGATACGACTCACTTTTGACCTGTCATTGAACTCGAAGCCCTTTAATAATTGGAGGTCTCCGTCAATTATAGTTCTTGATCCGCGCGGATTAGTGGCATCTGCGTTGATAATCTTGGAAAATTGGGTGGTAAGCCGATTTCCAACCTTATTGTCACTATACTCAGCGGTAAACTCTCCGAAGGCATCAGTCAAAAGTGAACCGGCCTTGACTGATCGTCCAAACTCCGCCATGTTTTCTCTGGTACGGGCGTAGTTGTTGTCATTCGCAATTCGTTGCGCAATTGTTGCCGATTTTTCTTGTGGCATGAAAAAGTAATTTTTAAAGTTTAATAAATAAATTTTTAGGCGATGAGAATGAATAACATGCATGTTTTTTAGCTAGCAGTAACAGCAAGTTTCATTTTCTTGTTTCAGCTGATAGTGCAATACTAAACAGATTTAGCACTTTAAGTATCAAACATGACTCAAATGACATGGAATGGTTTTAAATGACATTTAACGAGTTCCTTTAATCCATTTTGGAATCAGTTGAGCTGTTTTGATTCAGTTTTGATCGTGATTTTTTTAAACAAAAAACGCAGTAAATGAAAACTCATTCCGGCAAAATGATTGTCGAAATTGAAGACGTAGTATATTTATTGAACAGAAGTAGGTCTACGGCAGCTCGTCATCTGCAGAGGATAAGAAGAGAGCTGGGTAAACCACCACGGGCATACATCCTGGTGCTCGAATTTGCTAACTTTAATAAATGGCCCGAAGAATATGTAATGCGTCGTTTAAGGGACAGGTGATGGATATGGTCACTTTTTCTTAAATTGAGATACCGAAAGCCAGTGTAGCACTGTAGCCATATTAACCGCATGCCCTCTGAAAAGATTTCCTTTAATCCCGGCAGCAACTTTCAAATGAGTGCTGTAGCAAGCATTACCTGTATGCAAATGGAAATTAACCATCAGAGACACGCTTCACAGAAAACCGGTACTATTCCTCCGGCTTATGCACATCTCTTACTACCTGGTCATCATCTCCAGGTAGAGCAGGGAAGCTTTGGTATATTGATCAGCCAGTGGCTGTACACGAAAGAGTATAGCATCTGTATAAATCATTTTGAGTTTTTTCGACCAACGTCGTTGAAGATAATAGTTCAACCCTGTACTACATTTTATTTCGCTATACAGAATAGCCCATTTATTTATAAGGGCACCTTGTTCCCGGATATCATTAGGGTAAGGGAAGGCTCGCTGGTAAGACTTGCTTTTCTGCGCTCCTCTACACGTCATAAAGTGAAGTTTCAGAAGGGAAACTATATTTCCTTGCATATAACTATCCCGGAGGAGAGTGTTGATATACTAGATGACGAGTCCTGGATTTGGGACCTATTAAAGCAGTATGATAAGAAGATATATAAACAATAAAGGCATGATATGATCAAAAAGGATAACGATGTGCTAAAATGATAACAAAATTTATTCCCAAATGATAACGATAATTCAAAATCTTTGCCTGACATTTGTCAAAGTGAAACGAATTGAAGGAAGTAAATGCCAACTCAGTATGAAAAACGATTCCCATACTATCCATATCACAACATTTACATAGCATAACCCTTAACTACATAAATCTCTTTAGCTGACAATGGTACATAGATACCCTCAAAAATAAAGCAGGTAAGCGCTGGCTTGATGCTTTGAAGAAATTGCTGGTTTCAATACTGTTTACTCAGATTATTGAGTATCGGCGCCTCAAAATAACTGTTTAAATATATAACCATGGCAGGTCCAATAATATTTGTACCACCCTTTATGCCTGAGAAAGGAGGAGCTTCTTTCATTTTCCTGGCAAAAGGAGAGATTACGCCTGAAATGTGTAATTCCATTGAAGAAATGCGAACGTTTAAAGGAAGTAGCCAGGAAGCGGAAGTTTTTTTAGATGATGTAATAAAAGAGCTTGTCATTCACGCGTTGTCAGGTCCAACTGCAAGAGATGTAACATAATTCACTGTTTTTTACTGCTAACTATAGAACTGTTTCATGTTCCGTTGCGGGATAATGAAGTAGTTCAAATGCTTGAAGATTTGATTTTTCAGGTAATTAGATTCTGCTTGCTTGTGCGGAATGTCCTTGAATTCCTACAATAATGTAGTGGCACTTACAATAGGCACGAGTTTTACTTTAACAATTAACCTTCTTAAACAGGAGGGTGAGGATCGTATGTCTTAAAGAATAGTATATGGAAAAGAAGGCGATCATAATAGGCGCTGGGCCAGCTGGTCTAACCGCAGCATACGAATTGTTGAAAAGGACGGATATAAAACCTATCATCCTGGAGAAATCAGGTGATATAGGTGGCATTTCGAAAACAGTGAATTATAAAGGTAATCGTATTGACATAGGCGGGCATCGTTTCTTTTCCAAATCGGACCGGGTGATGAATTGGTGGTTGAATATTATGCCGATCCAGGCTGAAGAACAGACGACTTTCAATATCAGCTACCAGAATAAGTCCCGTGAAATTGACGCCGCATCCATTGAGGCAATAGACAACGCAGGGAAAGATCCAGATAAAGTCATGCTCGTGCGTAGGCGTTTATCAAGGATCTATTTCCTGCGGAAATTCTTTACTTATCCCATACAACTATCCCTGGACACCCTCACCAAGCTTGGTCTATGGACCACTATTGCTATTATGTTCTCTTACCTGAAGGCACAGCTGTTGCCGCGTAAGCCGGAGAAGAACCTGCAGGACTTTATGATCAACCGGTTTGGACAGGTGTTATATAAGCTGTTCTTCAAGGACTATACGGAGAAAGTGTGGGGGATACCCTGTGACAAAATATCTGCGGAATGGGGCGCCCAGCGTATTAAAGGTGTATCCATTAGCAAGGCCATTCAGCATGCCATACAATCTGCTACAAAAAAGAAGCAAAAGGTTGCTGGTAATGATATTGCTCAAAAAGATACTGAGACTAGTTTGATAGAACAATTTCTTTATCCAAAATTCGGACCTGGCCAACTATGGGAGGAAGTAGCACGACAGGTGGAAAGCATGGGAGGAAAGATCCTGATGCATCACGATGTGAAAAGGATCTACACTTCTGATAGCAATAATCAAGTTACCGCCGTAGCTGCTATTAACAATATAACCGGTGAAACCAGTTACCTCGAAGGCGATTATTTCTTTTCAACTATGCCAGTGCAGGAGCTGATTGGAGGCCTGGACGGCCCCATACCTGAGGACGTGAAAGAAGTGGCGGCGGGCCTCCAATACCGGGATTTTATAACGGTGGGGATTTTGTTGAAGAAATTGTCCTTCCAGGATAAGAAGACGGGGGAGTGGAAGGCGTTGGATTTGAAAGATACATGGATATATATACAGGAGAATGATGTGAAGGTGGGAAGGTTACAATTGTTTAATAATTGGTCTCCTTATATGGTAAAAGATCCATATACGACATGGGTAGGGATGGAGTTCTTCTGCAATAAAACAGATGATTTCTGGAACAGACCGGATGGGTATATCAAAGACCTGGCTATCCGGGAATTGGAGAAAATTGGATTGGCTAGTCAAGCAAATGTGTTGGATGCAACAGTGTTGAGGGTGGAGAAGACGTATCCAGCTTATTTTGGGACGTATAAAGAGTTTGACAGGATAAGGGAATATATCGATAGAATAGAAAATATTTTCTTAGTCGGGCGCAATGGTATGCACAAATATAATAATAGCGACCACAGCATGCTTACAGCAATGGTGGCTGTAGATAATATAATAGCTGGAGTAACGGAGAAGGAAAGCATTTGGGCTGTTAATACTGAGCAGGAATATCATGAGGAAGTTCAAACAGAAAAGAAAACTGAGCCTGAAGTGGCGACTTCTGTCCTTCAATTCATGTTCAATCAAAATCGGAAATGGATAGCGCTTATTGGGGCTTTGCTGATTGCACAATTTACAATCTTCAAAATGGCTTTTCCTTATGTGAATTTTATGCCTGATTCATACGCATATCTCGACGCCGCGGTTCGTAATGCCAGCATTAACATGTGGCCGATCGGTTACAGCAAGTTCTTGCGTGTTTTCAGTGCGTTCTTCCAGACGGATACTATACTAGCTTTATTCCAATACCTTGTCCTTGAGTTCTCTATCCTTTACTTGTTATTTACTCTTATCTTTTTAATAAATCCAGGTAAAGTAGTTAGGATAATCACTATTGTTTTTTTTACAGTAAATCCACTTTTTTTGTTGATCAGCAATTATGTTTCTTCCGACGCATTGTTTACCAGCTTGAGTATTATTTGGGTGGTTGATTTGATCAGAATACTACTTAAGCATGAAAAACAGCAATTATGGCTACAGCCTCTTTTACTTTTGGCATTACTAACTATTCGCTTTACTGCGCTGTTCTATCCTATAATAACTGTGATTATTCTTTTTATAGCGAATATTAACTGGAAGCATCGGATGGTTAGTATTATGATTAGTGCGTTGCTTATCGGGTTGTTTCTATGGCATAATACGAATAAATACAATGAGCTTACCGGTGAGCGGCAGTTCTCTGGTTTCGGAGGATGGCAGCTGGCAACTAATTCATTAATTATGTTCAGTAGAATGAATCCAAAGGGAATGAGTTTTGACGTCCCTGATAAGTTTAAAGTATTGCATGCCCTTGCCATAAAACATCGAGATTCATTGAATCACTTAAAGTTAAGACCCGATAGCATACCTGGTGTCTACTACCTGTGGAATGAGAATGCTCCTTTACGACGATATCTGGAGCTGAAATATGGAGCGGATACTATTACGCCTTACTTTAAGAAATGGTCCTCTATAGCCACTTACTACGCAGAATATGGTAAACTTCTTGCCAAACAAGCTCCCATTGAATACTTGAAATACTATTTGATACCAAATGCAATAGAGTACTGGGCTCCTTCTATAGAGTTTGTAGGAGTATACAATATGGGCTCTGATAGTGTGGGGCGAGCGGCAAAAGACTGGTTTGGTTATAAAAGCCAGCGTATACAAGGTGCAAGTAAGAAAATTTCAATTGCGAGTATTTATCCCGCAGTGTCTTCCGTTTGTAATGGCATTTTTCTGCTAGCTTTTTTGGGTTTCGTTTTCTTTGGCGGATTTTCGAGATCGAATCCCGAATGTACAACACTGGCAATTCTTTTTATGATTATCTGGGCTTGTAATCTAGGGTTCAGTGTAGTTGCGGCACCTATTGTTCTACGATATCAGTTAGTAGTTATGATATTGGCATTTGCATATGGTATAATGTTGTTTGAAGAAATATTTAAACTTGACGAACCTAAAAACAAATTATAATAATGAAATTCGTAAATAATAAAATCGCGTTTTGTCTCGCAATTCAATTTGCCTTTATAAGTTGCGAGTATATGTCAAAGTCGAATCTTCCATCATTTGATATTGTGGTTGTTGATGATAGTTTGTCAATTTACAATACGGCATGGATGGGCAAAGGATATCCTATCGTGTTTATCTATTTTAGTCCGGAGTGCGATCATTGCCAAATGCAAACGGACAGTATTTTGAATAACATTAATTCCTTTAGAAATGCAAGGTTCTTTTTTATTTCAACAGACTCTTTGCGTTTGGTCAAAGAATTTAGGAACAAATATCAGTTTGAAAAGTATCCAAATGTTAAGATTGGGTTGGATAGGGAAGGATACTTTTTGCGCCACTATCATCCTAAAAATATACCTACAATAGCAATTTTTAATAGGAATAAGGAGCTCAAATTTATGTATGATGGCGGTACTTCTATGAACAATCTCATTGGGAATTTGAAAGATCTGTATTAATCGGTGAGGTGAAAAAAACAAAGCTATGTTGAAGAAGATAACTGTCGAGATAATTACATTTATGATAATATTGCTTTTTCTCTATACGGGAATGAGTAAAATAATTGATTTCGATGATTCGAAATTTCAAATGCAGCAATCGGTGGCCATTAGCCAGTACGCAGGATTGTTGGCGGTAGCACTCCCTTTTACTGAGCTATTAGTGGCTGTTTTCCTTTTTATGCCAAAGACTAAAAAGTTAGGTCTAATTATCAGCACTATACTGATGATCATCTTTACGCTTTATGTTGTGTATATGTTAACATACTTTTCAAATTTTGAGCGGCCATGTAGCTGCGGCGGTATAATGAAAAAAATGTCGTGGGTCCAACATTTATATTTTAATATAACATTTACAATCCTTTGCTTTGTCGCTCTCTATTTCAATCGAACAAATCGCAAGATTGAAGTTATTTCTGATGGAAATATTATTGAATAAATGGGGTTTAATTTAATATAATACGTAGATGGAATTGACTAATGAAAAAGGTTCCTTGAACCTGTCAAGTATTTCTTATCAATCCCAAGCTGACTACTCATTTCACTTATTGAGTTTGGGAGCAACATTTGGCGATGTTGATTGCTACTACCAGGTAGGCGAAATACCTTATGTTTCGGGGTGGTCCCTTCATGTCACCGCAGTAATCACACAGGTAGAATCGGTTATTAAACTTTTAGTGCCAATATTGTTGGAATCTAGGACAGCTTTTAGAATTATTAAGAATAAGGATCTAGCACAGGCGCTACTGTCAGGATATTTTGGAGATAATAGAATTGGGAGAGTTATTAGTATATATCCAAAGGATAACGAAAATGCCAATCTACTTGCGAAGGCTATTTTGTCAGTTGGAAAGGAGTTAAAAGGTCCTGAAATTCCCGGTGATACTTTAATTAAGGGAGTTCTTTATACAAGGTTTGAGCAATTTTGCGGAGTTGAAAATGAGGCCAGTGGTCATGTATCTGTAACTTGGCCCTTCGGCGAAATTAGCATTCCTCAAGAAAGAAAGGTAGCGTTTCTACTAAATGGCAGATATAAGTTGATTGAGAAAATTAAGGCGGATGCGAAAGGAATTGTCTGGAAAGCTTTGTACATGAAGAGCTTTGTGTCGGTTAAAACATGTATAGTGAAGTCTGGAAAGAAAAATATGTGGTCTGATGATAATGACAGGGATATATATGATCGACTGAATTGGCAATGGGAACTTCATAGTTCTCTATATGGGAAACTTAATATTCCTAATATATTGGACTGTTTTACAGAGGACGACACTAGGTATCTGGTTATGGAGTTCGTGAAAGGGATGCCTTTGGAAGAATTGATAATGAAAAAATTTAGATTGAATAGGTGGAAGAATTTGTCATTACCAGATAGATTGTCGCTCATTGATTTGGCGTTGAGCATTGTCACAATTGTTGAGACTCTTCATTGTTTAGGGTATGTTCATAGGGATCTGACACCTGTCAATTTTATAGTTGATAGAAAGGGTAGAATGTTCCTGATTGACATGGAAATGGCGTATAGCATCGGGAAGAAGCAACCAACGCCACCGTTTGGAATGGGCACTCAGGGATTTATGTCTCCGGAGCAGATCAGCCAGATAGAACCAACTGTTTTTGAGGACGTTTATGGTTTAGGGGCGTTATTTACCTTATTTTTTACTGGATTCCCAATTGCCAAGTTTGATTCTCTGGATGAAACTTTACTGGAAGGACATCTTTCATATCTCGCCAGTGATACGTTAATATCGAAGATGATATCTGCATGTCTATCGCCTGATCCAAGTAAGAGGCCACGGCTGGAGGAAATAAGGGAAGCAGTTAAAAGGAAAAAGGAAATGGAATCGTCTTCAAATACGCAGGTTAAGGAAATATTCGATGTAAGTAAATGTAGTATTGATTTACACGAATTTATTTCTTCTGCAATTAGAGGGCTTACATGTAAACATATGTTAAGCAGTGAAGAAATTTGGATGAGTAGAATATATGATGAACAGGTTTCATTTATGAATGCGCAGCTTAGCAGGGGGTACTATCCAAATTTTGAGAATGGTCTTGCAGGTGTCATGTATGTCGTGGCGAAGGCTAAGGTGCTAGGATATGATATACAGGAGTGTGTAATTCCATATCATCGAAGCTTCAGCTTTCTTTTTGAGAATGGAATTAGGCATATAAATGATTTAGTGCCTGGTTTGTTGCTAGGTAGTAATGGTGTTGCATTAGCTCTTGATGCGGGAATTGAAGCTGGCATGTTGGAAGGAACTACCAATATATATGATTTTGTTACCGAATGCTTTTCAAGATTTGCTCATGGTCTAAATATTAGATCTGGATTATCCGGTCAAGGGCTCTCCTTGTTAAAGCTAGGGGATTTTGTTGGGGCAGAATTCAAGGATGGAACACTGGAAAGGTGTTTGAAGGAGATTTTTTCGAACAGGTTTAGTGCATCTTTAAGTAAAAGCCGATTCTCAACGAAACGAAAGTTGAGTGGTAGTCTAAACCTTTTAGCCGGAGATATTGGAGCCTTATACTTTGTACTATCATACGTAATAGTTTTTAAAAGTGATCATCATAGATTGTGGCTTTTAACGCGATTGGATGAGTTACAAAAACAGGCACGGATAACTGTTAAGGATTGTAAAAAGGTGAGTGGAGTTACAGGAAAAAATGGAAACTATGGGCTGCAAGGGGAGTTGCTTTGTCTGGCGTTGATTTTCATGAAAGCTTATGAGGCCTTTGGTAAAGACTCTTATAAGCATTTGGCTGAAGAAATTCTTTTAACTATCCCGGAATCCCCAATTATTATTGACTATAGCCAGCTTTCCGGTTTGGCAGGACTTGGAGAAGTTTATATCGAAGCTCAAAGGATAATGGGTGGCTCACAGTGGAATTATAGAACGCAAAGTATTATAGAGCTTTTTTACCACACAAAAATTAGAACTGACGGTGGTGGCTGTTATTGGTCCATAGATGCTTATGATAGCATAGTCCCTGGTTTTATGGCCGGAAATTCCGGAA
>Ga0209257_1003408_pt1 | contig 13689 bp, 12 predicted proteins | sample AraplaCvi_mCL_r2_FD_184277 | JGI IMG/M metagenome (GOLD analysis project Ga0209257, IMG submission 184277) | Arabidopsis root microbial communities from North Carolina, USA - plate scrape MF_Cvi_mCL_r2 (SPAdes) (version 2) | ecosystem: Host-associated > Plants > Roots > Endosphere | place: USA...
TTGTCGGGCAGGCCGAGGCCGCCGACGTTGAGGCTCACCAGGTACTGGTCGGGATTCTTGCGGTCCAGGTCCAGGCCGATGCGCACCGGCGAGGCGCTGGCGTCGAGATCGGCGTTGGCGAAGGCCTTGACGAGGTCGTTCTTCGACTTGATCGCGGCGATGCGACCCAGCACCGGCTTCAGCGGCGCGATGCCCTTGGCGTCGCGCGCGGTGCGGTCCATGTAGCTGGCGTAAAAGTCGCGCACCTTCTGGTTGTTGCTGCCCGGCGCGAGGTCCTTGCGCGCGGTCAGTTCCTCGATCAGGTCGTGCACCTGCTGCTCGGAACGGTCGCGCAGCGCGTTGAAGGACCCGAAGGAGGTCTCGTAATCCTTGAGCTCGTAGCTCTTCAGCCACGCGCCGCTGACGTAACGGTTGAAGTCGTCGCCGGGCTTGACCGACAGGTCGCGGGCGCTGAGGTCGACGCCAAAGTCGCCGAGCTCGGGCTTGCCGGCCGGATTGCCGGCGGCGAAAGAGGCGGTGGAAGCCAGGCCGAGCGCGAGCGCCAGGCTCAGGGACGAGAACTTCATGGGTGGTTCCGGGAATTGGGAAAGCCCGAGGCTAACGGGGCGGTGCGAGGCGGTCGAGTGACTTTGGTGGGGTGTGCGCACTTGGTCGCGCAGCGGATTGCGGGCCGCCCGTTGTGGCAAAGCGGCTTACTCCCTCCCCTGCGTGCAGGGAAGGGTTGGGGAGGGGTGGAGTGCAGTGCGCACGCCTCGAGGCAGTCGTCAGGCGCATCGCCGCGCTGCTCGCCCCGCCCCTCACCCCAACCCCTCTCCCGGAGGGAGAGGGGCTGAAGGCACTCACTTCGCCGCAGCGGCGCTCCCACCCGTGCCGCCCAGCTCGTACAGGTAATCCACGTACGACATCACCGCGCCGTCGAAGCCCTGCACCTTCGGGTTGGTGGATTCGATCAGGTAGAACTCGTCCGGCGCATGCGCGCCGCCGCCGTGGCCGAGGCCGAAGTGGCCCGCCGGCAGCGACAGCGGCGGCTGGGTGAACACGAAGCCCGGATACGAACCGGCCAGCCGCGGCCACAGCAGCGGATCGATGCCATGGCGCTTGAGCACCGCGATCTGCGCCTGGATCAGGCGCGAATCCGCGTCGGTCGTGGTCGGGTCGTAGCCGCCGCTCACGTTCACGGCGATGTCGCCGTAGCCGCGCTTCTTCAAATGCGCCTTCAACGCCTCGACCGCACCGTCGCGCGTCATCGGCGGGACCAGCCGCATGTCGATCTTCGCCACCGCGCGGTGCGGCAGGACGGTCTTGCCGCCGGGGCCGGTATAACCGCCGACGAGGCCTTCGATGTTGATCGTCGGCTGCGAGACAAGGCGCTCGTTCGCCTTCTCCCACGTCAGATCGTCGATCCAGTGCGGCACGCCGAACGCCTTCTTCGCGGTCGCTTCGTCGCGCGCGGCGACGGATTTGGCGATCTGGGCAAGCTCGGTCCCGGTCAGCGGCGCGGGCTTCGGGAAGCCGTCGATCGCGATCGTGTTGCCGTCTTCCGACACCAGCGTGTCGAGCGCCTTCACCAGCCGCCACGCGGGGCTGTCGACCATCGCCTTGAGCGAGGAATGCACGTCCTTCGACGGACCGCGTCCCCACGCGCTTCCATCGGCGACGAGTTCGAGTTCGACCACGCCCTTCGCGCCGAGGTTTACCGTCACCGCGCCATCGGGGTCCTGCAACCCCATCGGCATGAACACGCCGATGCTCTTCTCCAGCGCGGCCTGCACGTCCGGACGCAATACCAGCTTGCCGATGTTGGGCGAACCGATTTCCTCCTCGCCCTCGGCGACGAGCACCAGGTTCACCGGCATCTTCTGCTTCGCGTCGCGGATGGCGTGAAGCGCGGTGAGGAAGGCCATTTCCGGGCCTTTCTGGTTGGTCGCACCACGGCCGACCATGATCTTTCCCACGCCCGGCTTGTCGACGATGCGCGCCTCCAGCGGCGGCGACGACCATTCGGCCGGATCGAACTGCTTCACGTCGTACATGTAGTACACGCCGACCGTGGTCGATGCGCCCGCATCGAGCGTGGCGAACACGCCCGGCTTGCCGCCGGTATCGACGACTTCGACATGCTGGAAGCCGGCCTCGCGCGCGAGCTTCGCCATGTATTCGGCGCCCTGCTTCGCGTTGCGGTCTTCAGCCGCGATGGACGGCAGCGCGATCCACTCCTGCAGCGCCTTCACCGCGGTGTCGTGGCGCTTGCCCACCTGCGCCTGGATTGCGGCGCGGTCCGGCGATTGCGCGTGTGCAGTTACCGCGACCATCGTCGACAACGCGATCGCCGAAAGCCCGAAGGTCATTCCGATCGCGCCCTGTTTCGCGCGACGCCCGAAAACCGATGCACTCATGCAGCGCTCCCCAGCCTGTGGTCGTGCTGGGAGTCTAGCCGGGGATCGACGCGCTTGTGGGGCCGGCGTCGCGCTTTGCCGGCGGGCTCTTCCGTGCGGACGTCACGCCCGTCGCGGCAGCTTCCAGTCCGGGCGCACGAAGTGGCAGGTGTAGCCGGTCGGGTAGTGCTGCAGGTAGTCCTGGTGTTCGGGCTCGGCCTGCCAGAAGGGACCCGCCGGCGACACTTCGGTCACGACCTTGCCCGGCCACAGGCCCGACGCATCGACATCGGCGATGGTGTCTTCGGCCACGCGCTTCTGCTCGTCATTCGTGTAGAAGATCGCCGAACGGTAGCTGGTGCCCAGGTCGTTGCCCTGGCGGTTCTTCGTGGACGGATCGTGGATCTGGAAGAAGAACTCCAGGATGTCGCGATAGCCCAGCTTGTCCGGATCGAACACGATCTCGATCGCCTCGGCGTGCGTGCCGTGGTTGCGATACGTGGCGTTGGGGACGTCGCCGCCGCTGTAGCCCACGCGCGTGGACACGACGCCAGGCATCGCGCGGATCAGCTCCTGCATGCCCCAGAAGCAGCCGCCGGCGAGCAGTGCGGTTTCGGTACGGGCGCTCATGCTGTGATCCTCTCGATCGGTGAAGGTGCGGACGGTTGCGTCCAGTCCCTCAACGATGGGGGCGTGAAGGTGGCCCCGCAAGCCGCGGGCGCGTGAAGCCAATGCCGCCGCCATCGCGTTACGCTTCCGGCATGAGCACGCATCTGTTCGTCTACGGCAGCCTTGCCCCCGGACGCGCCAACGCGCAGATGCTGGCCGACATCCGCGGTGAATGGCAGCCGGCGACCATCGCCGGCACCCTGCACGCCGAAGGCTGGGGCGCGGCGATCGGGTTTCCGGGGCTGGTGCTCGATCCCCATGGCGGCGACGTCGCCGGCTTCGTGTTCACGTCCGACGAACTGGCCGCCCACTGGGCGCGCCTGGACGACTTCGAGGGCGAAGGCTACGTCCGCGTGATCGCGCCCGCACGCCTGGCCGACGGCACCTGCCTGAAGGCGCATGTGTATTGCCTGGCGCCGCATCCTGACGGGGCCTGATACCTTCGACTTGAATGCCGCTCGCCCACACAGGCACCATGCGGCGCATCCGCGACGCGGGAGCCACGCATGGCCACGCCCGAAGACGACGCCCGCCATCCCATCGGCATCGGCGACGACATCGACGAAGACCCTTCGCACGCGCAGGGCCTGACGCACCTGCTGCGACGCTCCATCAGCAGCCTGGGCACGCTCGCGCGCCGGCTGCTGCTCGGCATCGTGCTGCTGGTTGTCGCGCTCGTAGGCATTCGCGCGTACCTGTCCACGCAGGGCCCGCCGCTTCGACCGTGGCAGACGATCGTGCCCGAGGAGCCCGACGCGGACGTCGTCGCGAAGATGGACTGGCGTGCGTATACGCAGGCCGAAACGGCGATGTTCCAGCAGGTGCATCGCAAGCTCGGCGCCAAACTGGTGAAGTCCGACCGCACGCCGCTCAATCGTTACTACGATGCGAGCCTGACGTCGCCGCTGCGCTTCGAACGCGACTGGAACCGGTCCTTCGTGCTCGAACCCAAGGGCAAGCCGCGCGGCGTCGCGGTGATGCTGCACGGCCTCACCGACTCGCCGTACAGCATGCGCAGCCTCGCCGATCTGTATCGCGCGCACGGCTACGTCGCGCTCGTCCCGCGCCTGCCCGGCCACGGCACCGTGCCTGCAGGCCTCACGCGCGAAGGCCGCGAGGAATGGAATGCCGTCGTCGACATGACGATGCGCGAAGCGCAGCGTCGCGCCGGCAAGGATCTTCCCGTCCACCTGGTGGGCTATTCCAACGGCGCTGCGCTCGCGCTGCTGCACGAACTCCGCCGGATCGAGCGCGGCCAGCGCAGCGACGTGGATCGCATCGTGCTGCTCTCGCCGATGATCGAGGTGAATCGCTTCGCGCGCTATGCGGGACTTGCGGGCGTGCCGGCGTTCTTCAGCCGTTACGCGAAAACCGCGTGGCTGGACCTGATCCCCGAATACAACCCGTTCAAGTACAACTCCTTCCCGGTGCGCGCCGCGCGCGAGTCATACCTGGTCACCGCCGATCTCCAGCGCTCGCTCGAAGCGGTATCGCGCCAGGACCGCATCGCGCAGCTGCCGCCGATCCTCGCGTTCCAGTCGGTCGTGGACGACACCGTGTCCGCGCGCGCGGTGATGCGCCGGCTGTTCGACGTGCTGCCCGACAACGGCAGCGAGCTGGTGCTGTTCGACGTGAACCGCAACCGCGTGCTGGCGCCCATGCTGCGACCCGCGGCGACGGAATGGACGAACCAGGTGCTGCAGCGACCGCGCAACTACGCGTTGACGGTGCTGGGCGCGACATCGCCGGACGATGCGGCGATGCTCGCGCGATCGCGCGCGGCGCACGCGCCCGCCATCACCGCACAGCCCATCGGCATGGACTATCCGGTCGAGGTGTATTCGCTGTCGCACGTCGCGCTGCCATTCGCCGACAACGATCCGCTGTACGGGATGCACCCGGAAGGACAGGGTGGCTTGCGGCTCGGCGCCATCGCCGTGCGGGGCGAACGCAATGCGCTGCTGGTATCGCAGGATGCATTGAGTCGCCTGGGCAGCAATCCGTTCCACGCGTGGATGCTGGCGCGCATCGGGGCGACGCTCGACGAGAAGACGCCTTAGCGCTTGCGCGCGATCGGGTCGGGATGATGTACGTGCGGCACTTCCAGCTTCGCAGCCAGCAGTCCGGCGAGCCAGTCGCGGAAATGCGTGGGCGCGATGCGTGCGTTCGCGCCGGGCATGAGCGTGTGGTCATCCAGGATGCCGCCGTAGTACGCGGCGGACGGGTCTGCGATGACGGGCCGGTCGTCCTGGTAGCTGTACATCACCCACTGCACGAGTTCGTGCAGCTTGTACGGATCGGGGCCTGCAATCTCGACGGACTTGCCTGAGGGCGCATCCGTCGCGATCTGCGCCAGCTGCGCGGCGACATCGTCCGCGGCCACCGGTTGCACGAGACCGCTGGACAGATGCACGGGGTCGTGGCCGCTGTCGCGGGGAATGATGCCGACCATGAATTCGAAGAACTGCGTCGCCTGCACCAGCGTGTGCGGCACGCGCGCGGCGCGCATCAGGTCTTCCTGCACCTGCTTCGCGCGGAAGTAGCCACTGGCCTGCAGCCGCGACGTGCCCACCACCGACAACGCGACGTGGTGCGCGATGCCGGCGCGTTCGCCGGCTTCAAGCAGGCGTTGCGTCGAGGCGCGGAAGAAGTCGGTGACGCCGGGTTCGTCGAACGATGGCGCGTTGGTGACATCGATGACGACCTGCGCCTCGCGCATCGCGTCGTCGAGGCCATCGCCGGTGACGGTGTTCACGCCGGTACGTCGTGACGCGGCGACGGCCTGATGGCCCGCTTCGCGCAGCCGCGTGACCAGTCGCGATCCGACGAGCCCGCTGCCGCCCGCTACGACGATCTTCATGTCCGGCTCCTTGCGTGCGGCGCCGAGGCGGCCCGTGTCGTCGGCCAAGGTAGGTCCGCCCGCACCGTCGCGGAAGCCGTCGGTCGGGACATCCGGTGTTGCCGGGGAGGCAACAATGCCGCCGGGCCTACCTGGCGTTCGCGAGGCCTTACTTGTGCCCGCCGCCGGAACTCCAGCCCGAACGACCCGATCCGCTGCTCCAGTAGCGCGAGTCGGAATCGTGCCGCCCGATGAGGAACGTCAGGAAGATCACGGCGATTACATACACCACATAGACGCCCTTCTTCATCAGTCCTCCGCCGCCTCCCCCTGCAGGAAGCTGGTGATTTGCCCGGTCATCCACAACGGCAACCACACCAGGGCGATGCCGAAGAACATCGCGACTGCCGAGATCTCCTCGCTCAGGATGAACAGCAGCATCGTGGCCACGACGCCGATCGTGATGAGTTCACCGGCCTCATCGTCCGTTTCCGGATCGGCTTCGGCGCGAGTCGGCAGCGTCTGGCGCGGCGTCGGCAATCCGAAAGCGCGCGCAACGGTCGTGGCACTGATGCGCACCGCATGCAACCACACGACTTCATCGCCGGACTGCTCGCGCGTGAGCATGTCGTTATTGCAGGCGAAATCGACGATCTGCGACGTGTCGCCACGCTGCACGCGCCAGTTGAAGGCGCCGAACACCTGTTCCACGCGCGAGGCGTAGGCGTACCTCCGTGTCCAGGTGCGATTGCCCCAACGCGCGCTCGCGTCGTTGGTGACGGCCGGCCAGGCGTCGCAGACGGTGACGCTCTGCCAGCCTTCCTGGGTCTGCACCAGCCACAGGTAGCCGCGCTGCGGATTGAACAGCAGGTACTCGGTCCAGTCCGGCTCGCCCGCGGCGTCGGGGACGTCGCAACGCATGATGCCGATGACGTCGTATTCGACCGCGCCGATCTTGCCGCGTGCACCCATCGGAATCGTCGTCGTGAACCGTGCGACGCGCCGGTTGGCCTCGATGATTTCCGCGCGGTCGCCGCTGCAATCCAGCAGCGAACTGCATGACGGGCACACGACCTGCGTCGCCATCGCGACGGCGATGTTCACGGTGCCGGCGCAGTTGGGGCAATCCAGCGGCAGCATCTGGCCGCGATAGCGGCCCGTTGAGTCAGCGATGTCTTCCTTCGTGCGGAGCGTGCCGGCGTCGAATTCGATCTCGCCCGCGGTGCCGCTGTAGACCACCGGCGCATCGTCGGAATAGTCGATCGTCACGAACGACGATTCGCGGCGTGCGTCGACCACTCGCGCATCCCAGCCATCTCCCGCCTGTAGGGGAAGCTCGCCCTCGCCGCCGATGCAATGGCAGCGCGGCCGGATGTCCGACACGGTGTACAGCAAACCCGCGAGCTTCACCGGCCCGCCGGCACGCAGTTCCTCGAAGGGAAGCAGCTGCGCGCTGTCGATGCTCTCGTCGCGCCGCGTGACCGCGTAGTGCGCATCCGCATCGGACAGCCAGCCGTACGTGCCATCGTCGAAGGCGATGTACCACTCGTTCCATGCGCCTGCGTCGTACCGCAGGCGCAGCCGGCCCAGCACGTGGAAGCCGAGTTGCCCTGCCCGCCCGCGCGTCCCCAGCTGCACGACCGACCCGTCCTCGACAAGGTCGGCCATGTGGCCGATGCGGCGTGCGGCCTGCGCATCGCGCGTGAGCGTGCTGCGGCAGGCGGCGCAGACCACCATGACCGCGCCCGGCGATTCGAAGCGCACCGACGCCCCGCACTGGGGGCACAGCAACTGCTGCACGTCAGCCGGCCAGGTCGCGCAGGACGGCCGCCTTGGCCGTTTCGTAATCCTGTGCGGTGATCAGCTCGAGTTCCAACATGCGCTTGAGCTGCTGCAGCTTCGCCACCGGGTCGACCGCCGCCGTTGCAGTCGCCGCCGTTGCAGCCCCGGCGGCCTGCGCCTGGGGCGAGAGGGCCTGCACCATCGTCTGTCCGAGCGCGGCACCCGCGGCGATTCCGGCGCCCACGCCGGCGATGCCGCCTTCGTTCTTCGCCGCCAGCGGGATCGAAATGGCCGCCTGGTAGCGCGTGAACTTGTCGAGGTCGCCCGACATGCCGACCGCGATGCGTGCGTCGAGGGCCTTCTGCAGTTCTTCGGGCAGCGAGACGCTCTCCACCGCGAACGCTTCCAGCGCCACGCCGTAACGCTGGAACACCGGCTCCAGCCGCTCCTGGATGCGCTGCGACATCGCGGCCTGGTTCGCCGCCAGGTCGATGAAGGCGACGCCACCGCTACCAAGTGCGTCGGCCATCGTCGCCACTACCAGGTTGCGCAGCTGCGCTTCGAGGTCGTCGACGGTGTATACGCCACGCGTGCCCGCGATTTCGCGGTAGAACTTCTCGACGTCGGCGATGCGGTAGCTGTACACGCCGTGCGCGCGCACGCGCACCATCCCGAACTCGCTGTCGCGGATCGTCACCGGCTGCGCGGTGCCCCAGCGCCGGCCCAGCTGCAGGCGCGTGGAGAAGAACACCACGTCCGACTTGAACGGCGATTCGAAACCCTTGTCCCAGTGCTGCAGGGCGGTCAGCACCGGCAGCGTGCGGGTGGTGAGCTTGTACATGCCCGGGCCGAACACGTCGGCGACGCGACCTTCGTTGACGAACAACGCCACCTGCGAATCGCGCACGGTAAGGCTGCCGCCGTACTGGATCTCCTGGTCTTCCATCGGGAAGCGCCAGGCGAGCACGCCGTCGCTTTCCTCCATCCACTGCAGGATGTCGACGAACTGTTTGCGGATGAAGGAGCCCAGGCTCATCGTGCGATTTCCTTGTCGGACAGCGTGCGTGGTGGATTCTCGTGCCGGGACCGCGTCCCGGTCAGGTCAGGCAGGCGGCGTTGATGACGCCCACGCCCAGCGACACGGCGCCCATCAGGCCGCCCATCGCGGTGTTTCCTTCGTGGATCGCGAGGTTCATGCCGCGCAGCATGCGCGCGAGCGAGGCGTAGACGATCACCTGCACCGCCATCGCGGCCAGCGACCAGGCGAGGAACGCCTGCCATGTCGCGTGCAGGGCGATGGCGAAGGCCAGCGTGCAGCTGAAGCCAAGCAGCGCGCCGCCGAGCGAGAGTGCCGCGGCGAGGTTGCCTTCGCGGATGAGTGCCCATTCATCGAAACGCGTCACGCGCGTGTAGAGCGCGAGGAACCCCGCGAGCATCAGCAGGGCTGAAAACAGGTAAGCCAGGTACGGCAACGCGACGTTCGACACGGGCATCCTTCCCCCAGGACCGCCGGCGAGTATAGCCAGTTGGCGGGCGTGTGCACGCTCGCTAGAGTAGGCGCCCCGGGCACGGGGACGCACGGGGACACGCGCGGAACGCCGCCCTCCAGAACCCGTGCCACGCATGCGCGATCGCGCCCTAATCCTGTCGGTCCTGATCGTCGCGTCCTGCGGCCTGGGCTACGAACTGATCAGCAGCGCGCTGGCCAGCTACCTGCTCGGCGACTCGATCCTGCAGTTCTCCTCGGTGATCGGCTGCTACCTGTTCGCGATGGGCATCGGCTCGTGGCTGTCGCGCTATGTCGAAGACGGCGACGTGCTCGACCGCTTCGTCGACCTGGAAATGCTGATCGGCCTGCTCGGCGGCGTGTCGGCCGCGGTGCTGTTCGTGGTGTTCTCGTGGCTGGCCGCGCCGTTCCGCACCGCGCTGTACGTGATGGTGTTCGCAATCGGCCTGATGGTGGGCATGGAGATCCCGCTGGTGATGCGCATCTTCAACCAGCGTCGCACCGAATTCCGCGAACTGGTCAGTCGCGTGCTGGCCTTCGATTACCTTGGCGCGCTGGTGGTGTCGCTGGTGTTCCCGCTGCTGCTCGCGCCGCACCTGGGACTGCTGCGCACGTCGTTCCTCTTCGGCATGTTCAACACCGGCGTGGCGCTGTGGACGGCGGTCGCGTTCCGGGAAGAGCTCACGGCACCGCGCATGAAGCTGTTCCGCGGCGCGATGGTGCTGGGACTGCTCGCGATGGGCCTGGCGTTCTCCGGGCGCATGACGGCGTGGGCGGAGCGCGGCATCTACGGCGACGAGATCGTGCACGCCGAAAGCACGCCGTTCCAGCGCCTGGTCGTCACCCGCTGGCAGGACGACCTGCGGCTGTACATCAACGGCAACCTGCAATTCTCATCGCGCGATGAACACCGCTACCACGAAGCGCTGGTGCACCCCGGCCTGCTCGCGCTGCCGGGCGCGCGACGCGTGCTGGTGCTCGGCGGCGGCGATGGGCTGGCGGTGCGCGAGGTCCTGAAATCCAGGCACGTCGAGCGCATCACGCTGGTGGACCTGGACCCCGCGATGACGCGGATGTTCTCGCGCTCGCCCGAGCTGGTCGCACTGAACCGCGGCTCGCTGCGCGACCCGCGCGTGCACGTGGTGAACGAGGATGCCGGTCGCTGGCTCGAATCCAACCGCGAAGCATTCGACTTCATCGTCGTCGACTTCCCGGACCCTTCCAGCTTCGGTATCGGCCGGCTTTACTCGGTGCCGATGTTCCGGCTGATCGCGCGGCACCTGGCGGTAAACGGCTACGTCGTCGTGCAGTCCACGTCGCCTTACTATGCGCCGCGCTCATTCTGGAGCATCGAGTCGACGCTGCGCGAAGCCGGCCTGCATACCTGGCCGTACCACTGCGACGTGCCGTCGTTCGGCGACTGGGGCTTCGTCCTCGCCGGCCATCGCAACGACTACGCACCGCCCGGATCGCTGACGGTGCCCACGCGTTACCTCACGCCGGAAACGATGCGCGACCTGTTCGTCTTTCCGAAAGACATGCCGCGCATGGCGATGCCGCCGAACCGGCTCGACGAACAGTCGCTGGTGCGCTACTTCGACGAGGACTGGCGCCGGGTGATCCGCTGATGCGGCGCCGGACGTTCCTCGTCGGCGCAGGGCTCGCGGGCGGCGCGGCGGTGTTCGGCGCGAATCGCCTTCGCGACGTGCAGCCGGTCGCGCCGGAACTGCATTTCCCCGGCATGCGCGAAGGGCACGCGCTGCGCGATGCCCGCACGCTTCCACCGCCGCGCGGTGACCTGCGCACCGGCGTCGCGATCCTCGGCTCCGGCGTGGCTGGCATGGCGTGCGCGTGGGCGTTGGCTCGCGCAGGGCGACACGACTTCGTCGTCCTGCAGGGCCCGGAGTACGGCGGCAATTCGTCCGCGGCGAACCTGGGACGAGCCGGCGATGATGTGCTCGCCTGCCCGCTCGGCGCCCACTATCTGCCACTGCCTTCGTCGGAATCCACGCACGTGCGCGCGCTGCTGGCCGACGTCGGCCTCCTGGAATCCGGCGAACACGATCCGGCACCGCGCTACGACGAGGCCGCGCTCACGCACGCGCCGCATGAGCGCTTGCTGCGGAACGGCCGATGGGAATCGGACCTGCTTCCCACGCGCGGCGTCGCGGCCGACGAGCTGGTGCAGCGCAAGCGCTTCTTCGCATACGTCGATGCACTGCGCACGCAACGGGGTCGCGACGGAAAGCGGCTGTTCGCGCTTCCCGTGGCGCTGTCGTCCACCGACGCGCAATGGCGCGCACTGGATGGCCTGACGTTCGCCAGTTGGCTCGACCGCCACGGCTATACGGCTCCCGATCTGCGCTGGTACCTGGATTACTGCTGCCGCGACGACTACGGCGCCGGCACTGCGGTCGTGTCGGCATGGGCCGGCCTGCACTACTTCGCCAGCCGCGACGGCCGTGCCGCGAATGCGTCCGCGGACACGGTGTTGACGTGGCCGGGCGGACTGTCGGAACTGATCGCGCGCATGCGGGCTGCGATCACGCGCCGGCTCGGGCACGAACGCTGGCTGCATCGGGGTTTCGCCGCACACGTGCGCGATCGCGCAGACGATGCGGACGTCCTGTGCGTGCGCGATGAATCCGAGCCGGGGACGTTCACGCTCCATGCGCGCCGCGTCGTCTGCGCCATGCCGCTGCACGTGCTCGCGCACGTCTGGCCAGGCCTGAAGGATCGCGGCTACGACGCGGCCTCGCACGCAAGCCCGCACGCGGCCTGGCTGGTATCGAATTTCCGAGTGCGGGGATGGCCGACCGAACGGCCGGGCGAAGTGCTCGCATGGGACAACGTCGTGCATCGCGGGCGCGGGCTGGGCTATGTCGTGTCCACGCACCAGTTGCTGCGCGTGGCGCCGACTGCGAGCACGGTGTTCACCGCCTACCAGGCGCTGGATCGCATGACGCCAGCACAGGCGCGCAGCTGGTTGCTTCGCGCGACGCCGGAAGAACTTCGCGCCGAAGCCGCGAGCGATCTGTTGCAGGCGTACGGCGACGAGCTCTGGGAGCGGACGCAACGGCTTTCGATCACCGTGCGCGGCCATGCCATGGCGATTCCTGCACCCGGTTTCCTGCACAACGCGGGCCTTGCGGCGCTGCGCGGGCTGGACGGTCCGGTGCGCATCGCGCATTCGGACCTGTCGGGCTATTCGGTCTTCGAGGAAGCCGCGTGGTGGGGCGTCAAGGCAGCCGACAGCCTGTCCTGAGCCCGATCGCGCTTCCTACGCCGACGAATCATCGCGAGGATCGTTGGCCGCGGCACGCCATGCCGCCTGCACGCGATCGGCAACCTGCGGCCATTGCAGCCCCGTGGTCACCGCATACAAAAGCCACAAGGTTTCGGCGCGCGCCTGCACGGCTTCCCACGACGTGTTGCCGTGCACTTCGCGAATGCCCTGGCCTACCGACCGTATCAGTATCTCGTAGGAAGCCAGCGCGACTTCGGCAGCATCTTTGCTCATTTGAAGCAGACGTCCATGCGCGGGAGACCGTTTGTCTCCGCGAGAAGAACAGCGCGTGCGCCGCAAGAGCAGGCGCATGCATCGCATCGGATGTGAGCCCGGCAGTCGTCTCACTGCCCCGTCCAACTGCGTTTCACTTAAGCACAGCAACCTGAACGATGCAAACCCGAAGGCGCGTTTTGTGCGCTTATTCGGCCTTCGTCACGCGTCCTGCATGATGCGCACGCACCGCGTATCGCAATCGGGTCTACTGGAATCGTACCGATCGTGGCCGCTGCACTGACGCATGTTGCCTGGTCGCAATCACTCCACGATCACGCGAATCCCGCGCGTTCGCGCAATGCATCGCGATGGCGTCGGCTGCACGGCAGCACCGTGCCATCGGACAGATGCACGCGCGCATCGCCGGTATCGAGCGGTTCGATCGACGCGACCTGTCCCAGGTTCACCATGTAGCTGCGATGGATCCGCGCGAAACGCGAAGGGTCGAGTCGTTCCTCGATCGCCGCCATCGTGCAGCGAAGCGGATAGTCGTGTCCGCGCACGCGAAGGTTCACGTAGTTGCCCGATGCCTGCAGCCATTCGACATCGAGTGCGGCAACGAGGAACTCGCGGCCGAGCTTGCGAACGAGGAAGCGCTCGGGTCGTTCGACGGGTTCCACCGGCGGGCCTTCGTCGGGTTCGCCCAGCAGGCTCGCTTCGCCCTGCAGGCGGCGGCGGATGAAGCGGTAGCCTTCGACCAGCACGACCATGCCGGCGAAGCTGCGTACATCCTTCAGGTACTCGTAGCCCAGCTGCTGCAACCACGGGCCGAAGTCGTACTCCGCGCCGTGTGCCGAGTAGACGACCTCGCGGATCCCGACCATTCCGACCACGTGGACCACGCTGAACACGACGCTGGCCACCACGTACAACGGCAGCGTGCGGCGCCACGTGTCCCAGTGGATCGGCACGCGGCGGGTGAACCAGACCACGGCCGGCGCCAGCGCCAGCATGA
>Ga0209257_1003409_pt1 | contig 13688 bp, 6 predicted proteins | sample AraplaCvi_mCL_r2_FD_184277 | JGI IMG/M metagenome (GOLD analysis project Ga0209257, IMG submission 184277) | Arabidopsis root microbial communities from North Carolina, USA - plate scrape MF_Cvi_mCL_r2 (SPAdes) (version 2) | ecosystem: Host-associated > Plants > Roots > Endosphere | place: USA...
GTCAAGCCGGCTTGCCCCCGTCCTTCTTCGAGGCGGTCGCGCCGATCAAGCCGGTTCCGGCCAACCGTTCGAGGCGCGGCTCGCACGCATGAGCGACGAGGATCAGCGCACGACTGGACGCCGGGCGACCGGGCGTGGGGCGACCTTCCTTACGGTGGACACCGCGCGACTGGACGCCGAGACGAGCCCAGACGCTCCGCCCCCGCGACAGATCGACGCGAAGAGTCGCCAGATCGAGCAGCATTCCGCGACCCTGCTCGCCGATTCCGTGCCCGGCATCCATGTCAGCAGCGAGCTTACCGCCGCCTTGTCGGACAACAGCGCGCTCGCCGAGCGATCTCTGGCGCGAAAAGGCGACGACGCCGACCTAGCGACAAGCACGGCGGACCTGGAACGCCTGATGGGCGCCTATCAGGCGACGATCTTCACCGAGGCCGACCGCCGGAACTTCGAGGTCGCGAAGTCGGCGATCGCCGCCTACCTGGCCGTCATCATCATCGTCCAACACGTCGATGAGCGGTTCGTCGAGGGATTGGCCACCTGGCTCGGCCAGCAGTCCAGCCTGGCGGTCAGGTTGGCGGTTCAGGGCGAGCGTCCCCAGGTGGGGGTGGCTCTGCCGGCCGGCGCCGGCCGGCACCTGATCATGCAGACCGATGGCCGGCTCGGCTATGTTTTCGAGCCCAGCACCCACACCTATCGGCCGTCCGTCGACGTGTTCTTCCATAGCGTCTGCGAGCGATGGCAGGGTCAGGCGGTGGGCGTGCTGCTTACCGGCATGGGCGCCGACGGGGCGTCCGGCCTGAAGGCTCTTCGTCTTAAGGGACGCCATACCATCGCGCAGGACCGGGCGACGAGCGCGGTCTATGGCATGCCGAAGGCGGCGGCGGCCACGGGCGCCGCCGTGGACATTCTGCCGCTCGACCGCATCGCCCCCAGGCTGGCCAAGGCCTTCCCAGCCCAGACGCTGAGGGTCGATGTCGTCGATACCGGAGCGGGCGTGTCCCAGGACAAGCAGGACCGTCTCTTCAAGCGGTTCTCGCAGGTCGATGGCTCGTTGACGCGCGCCCAGGGCGGCACGGGCCTGGGCCTGGCGATCTGCAAGGGTCTGGTCGAGGCCATGGGTGGCGAGATCGGTCTCGAAAGCGGCGCGGGCGAGGGCGGCCGGTTCTGGTTCGAGATCCCCGCACCGACGGCGAGCCTGGCCAAGGCCGACGACGCGCTATCGACCAAACGGTCGCTGGACCTTGTCGGGCTCCGCGTCTTGGTCGTCGATGACCATCCGGCCAATCGCGAGTTGGCGCGACTGTTCCTGGCCGGGGTGGGCGTCGAGATCTCGGAAGCCGCCGATGGAGAAGAAGCCGTGCAACGCGCCGTCGAATGGCCCTACGAGCTTATCCTGATGGATGTGCGCATGCCCAAACTCGACGGGCCGGGCGTCCTGCGTCGGATACGCGCCTTGGACGGTCCGAACGACGCAACGCCAATTCTGGCGTTCACGGCCGACGCGGACGAGGACACGGTCGAACGATTGGTCGCGATGGGATTTCAGGGTGTCGTGGCCAAGCCGATAGGCCCCGCGGCGCTGATCAACGCGGTGGCTAGGGTGACGGCGTTGGGACAAGATCGGATTTCGGCGCTCGCCCATGCCGGCTGAACCGAGATCGTGGTGGCGGAAGGTGACCTTGGCGTTCGAGCGCGCCCTCACGCGCAGTTGGACGCGGCGGGTTACAATGTCCACACGGCCAAGATCGGGACAGAGGCGGTGCGACGGATCTTCGATCCACGGCCGGATGTGGTCATCCTCGATATCAACATGCCGGAGTTCGATAGAGCCCAACGCTCCAAGGCGCTTCATGAAGAGCCCTCAGGTCGGGGCATCGAATGAGGTGACGGAAACCCGCCACCTCGCACGATGTCAGAAGCTGTAGGCGATCGTCGCCTGGAAGCTCCTTGGCTTTTCCGGCAACACGATCGTGCTCCCGAACAACTCCGTGAAGTTGGCTCGGAAATAAGCCGCATCGGTCGCGTTCTTCACAACCGCGCGGAACAGCCACTGATCCTTTTTATAGGACGCGCTCAGGTCAACCAGCGTATAGGCCGGCAGCCGCACAACCTGTGACTGACCCGACCATACCGCATCGACATGCGAGGCGCTGGCGGCCAAGGCCAACCCGTTGTCGAAGGCATAGGTGGCGGTTCCGGAAATGACATTTTCAGGAATGCCCGCCCGCCGGGAGGCTTCTCGCGTGAAAATCGGCACCAAGCCTAGCGGCTGACCACCCAGATAAAGGGCGGGATTGGTGACACTCTTCAGATCCTCGATGCCGAAGAAGCTGAAGGCCGTGCCGGCATCCAGATAGGAGAGGTTATAGACCTTCGTTTTGGTATAGGCGCCTGTGAGCAGCAAGTGCTCGTTAACGGACCAGCGGAATTCCGCCTCCAGGCCTTTCGTTTCGACCGACTGATTGGTCACGGATGACTGAACGTTGTGGTCGGTTCGGTCCTGCTTGTAGACCGACACCGCGCCATAGAGCTTGCCATCAAGCCAGGCCCCCTTAACGCCGCCCTCATAGAGTTTCGACGCGGCGATAAACGAATTGCCAGCCACGTCAGACACCAGAACTTCGGCGCCCTCTCCAACGACCATCGTCGATTGCCTTGAAGCGGTGACGTAGGGGATCAGACCCCACGGCAATTTATAGTTTGCACTGGCGGTCCATGACCAGCCGCCCTTGCTGTTCGACGCGGAAAGAAGAGTTCCTGCGGCGACAGGCTGCCTAGTTGGGTCGATTGTCGAAACGACGTCCGTCTTGTCGTATCGCGCACCCAAAGTGACATCGAGGCCGAAATCAAACGCCATATCGGCAAGGCCGGCAAGGCCATAGTCCGTATAGTGCCCGGTCAAATAGTCAGAATAGGAACAATCGCACTGGGTTGACAGAAGGCGGGTGGAGAGCGGGGTATAGCCTTGCGTCAGATCGACGCGATGGAAATACTCGTAGGTGAAATCATCGCCGAAATGGAAATTTGTATAACGAACCGAGGGGGAAATTTGGTAGGCGAACTTCCCCATCGCGTTGGTAAACGTCTGAGAAGCGACAATCTTGTCTTCGATTGCGTAAGAGTCGACAAACTGGGAAAATCCGTAAGCGTTTTCGTTTAGATTTTCTGTCTTGTCATAAAAAAGCTGATTTTTGATCTCGAAATCATTTGCTCCGGTATAGATGATATCGAAATAGCCGGTCGTCTGCTTGTTCTGCAGAAAATCGTTGACGCCGGTCAGCGTGTCCTTGCGGCTGAGCTTCGCCGTGCCTGAACTCGTCAGGGCCATGTTGCCCCCAGCGGGGAAGCAGCCATTCGTGATCGAAGCCGCGAAAACATTGCCGCCGCACGCGAAGCCGCCAAAGGGTCCAAGGCCGCCGATCGCCGCGAGTTCGGCATAGGAAATCTTGCCGTCGGGCGCGCCGATGTCGGGCACGGCCTTGGCCGTGCCGGTGATATAGGTCCCGTTGTCCACCAGGGCCTGGGTCAGGCGGTTCCAGCCGCCGTTCTGCTGGCCGTCGTACTTGTGGTACATGCCACCAAATTCGACCCGCAGCTTGTCGGTGATGTTGCTGTCGAACGACGCCTGCAGGATCGTCTGCTTGGTCGACATGTTGCGGTAGTAGCTGCCCGAGTCTTCGACTTCGGCATAAAGGCTGTAGCCAAACGCCTTTTCCCCGATCGTGGCGGGGCCACGCACTTGCGCCGTCAGGACGCCCTTGTCCCAGCTGCCCGTGGTGTAGCTGACCTCCCCCTGCGGCGACGACATCAGCGCGCCGTTGACCCGGGCGGACTTCGGAACAAAATTCATGTAGCCGCCAGTCTTCGACGGGCCGTAGATCGGCGAGGCCGGGCCCCGGACGATGTCGATCCGATCGGAAGCTCCGATGGGAGTCGGATAATTGCCCGCATTATCCAGGCGGCGAATCCCGCGGAAATAGACTTCGCCAGGCGTGCCGCGAATATCAAGCGCACCGCCTACGCCGAAGAAGGAATTGGTAAACGTACCGGGAGCCTGTGCGACGAGGTCGTAAATCTCGGTCACACCAAAGCGCTCAATCTGCTCACTACTGATGGTCGATGCAGAACGCGGGGTTTCCACAAGTGTCTTGTCAAAACCGAAAATTGACCCGACGTTTTTGAGAGGCAGAGCGCCAAGTGAACCCGTGACGACAAGTTCATCAACGGCGGTGTCGGTTTCGCTCTCCGGCGCAGGTGGCGGCTTAACTTGCGCCCAGGCCGAAGATGTCATCGCCGTGCTTGCAAGCAAACCCGCGGCGACTGTCATCAGAGATCTGCAAATTCGGTGCGATTTCCGCGCAACATTCATGATATCGCCTGCAGATTTTATATTCTTCATCTAGCCTCGCCCCTTACATTTCAAGTTCGCGGTTTTCGTCGCCTTTCACGCCGATAGCGACTGAGAAATAACCGCTTAAGTAGTGGACTTGGCGCATGCTGCGCCGCACCCCCAGGAATAGGCGCGTCCTGGGACGATTAAATGCTACAACCTTGACCGTCTATTGAGAAAATTAGGGCGGATATGCTGGCCTTTTCACGCTTTCCGCGTGATTTCTTTGAGTCGGTGCTGGAAATTCGAACAGTTGGCCAAGCTGAGTTTGTCCCCTCTGCAGGACAGGCTTTACGGCTGGGAAGCGGTGCTTCTGATTTGAAGGCCAAGGAGGCGCTGGAGGCGTCCGCCAACTGTCGGCGCAAGGTCGCCTCGCGTGGCTGAACGTCGAAGGCGAACACGCCGCATGGGTGCTCGTCGTGGCCGACCGCGCGCCGCGCAAAGCGTCCTGGCGAGGAAAGGCGGTCGACATTACCCTCCGCGGCGAGCGCCGCCGAGATCGTTTGACGCCTGGAGACGGAGTCTTGGGGTTGATCCAGCGGTAGGCTTTCGGGCTTTACCTATAGGATCTCGAATTACCGGTCCTGAAACTGGTTCGAAGTCGGCTAGTGGCGCCAGGCTATCCGCCGCCGCTATCGGCGAACGGCAGGGCCGCCAGGCATCCGCGACGAGGTCTCGAGCAAGCCCGGCGTCCGCTCATGGCGCGTTCCAGCCGAGAACGCTCAGCTGGCGCCCTCAGACATCACCACGGAACTCGGACTCTTCATCAGCGAACCGAGGTTGGGAGCATAGGACGCGAAGAGCGGGAGGAGGCCGGCGCCCAGCGCCGGCGCGATCTCGCCATTGCGGCCGCGCAGCAGGGGCGGCTGGAAGAAGTCGCGGGGGGCGTCGGCTTTCAACTTCGCCTTGATCCGGCTGACGAGGGCGCCGAGGAGTTCCTCGGGAAGCGGACTGCCCAGAATCACTGCCTCGAGGTCCAGCAGGCTGTTGGCGCCGATGATCGCGAAGCTCAGCGCCTCCGTGCAATCGGCCAGCCAGGCCTCGCGGGCCACGTCGGTCAGGCCGTCCACCGGATCAACATCGGCGTTGTAGAGAGAGGCGCGGTGGAGCAGGACATCGGCGCCGCTGCGGCCTGGCACCGGTATCGAGGCCAGGGCGCCGGCGTTGCCGTTGCGGCCTTCGTGCACTTGTCCGCCGAGAACGAGTCCGCCCCCGACGAACTTGCCCAGATGGATATAGAGGAAGTCCCGCAGGTCCAGCCCGGCGCCACATAGCAGCTCGGCCAGTGCGCCGGCGTTGCCGTCGTTTTCGAAGAAGACTGGAGCCTCAAGCGCCGAACGGAAGCGTTTTTCAACGGCGCTTCCGACCCAGTCACGCGCTTGGTCGTCCGTCATACCCAGTTCGTCGCGCCATTCGCCGAGGAACCAAGGCATGGCTATGCCGATGCCCAAAAAACCTTCGCGCTGCGTCTCGGGGAGAAGCGCAAGCTGCGTCGTCATGAACGCATTGACGTCGCGGATCACCTCCTGCGGCCGGGGAAAGTCGTGGGGTTGCGACCGGCGCGCAAGGATCGCGCCGTCGAAGTCCAGCAGCACGCAGATCAGCCGATCGCGACCGATCTCGACCCCGACCGTACATCCGCTGCCGCCGTTGATCTTGTAGATGATCGAGGGCTGGCCCATGCCGCCGGTGCGCCGGCCCGCGCGAACCAATCGGCCCGATTCCTCCAGGCTCTCGACGATCCTCACGGCCGCCTGGGGCGAAAGCCCGGTCAGCTTGGAGATGTCCGCCTTGGAGGCGCCGTTGAGACGGCGGATCGTCGACAGCACCAGGCGCTCATTGTAGCGCCGTACGCCGATTGAATTGCTTCCTCGCTGCATCGACCGGTCTTCTCGCCTTCCTTCCGCCGCCCGAGAACTTGCGGGCCGCTCACCGACTGCAACGCTCGCTTGCAGGATTCTGCCCACCATTCGTCGTTCCGGCAACCTGCGGACGACTGTCGCCGGACGCCTGGCGACCATACAAACTTTCGCCTTGACAGACTAAATCACTTTCATAGATTTAGTAAATCACATCGATAGATTTAGTCTGTCGAGCCCATTGACCGTGGAAACCGCGGCGCGGGAAGGGAGGTGCAAATGGGGGACACCAACGCAGGCGAGTCGAAACGGGGCGCTGCCTAGACAGCCACGGCCGGGGGTGACGGCCAGAGACGACGTTTCCTACGCCGCCGCTTCGCAGTCCGACCGGCGCGCTCCAGGAAATCAAAAGCATAAATCAAACAAAACGGCGTGAATGTCCAAATAACCGCAGAGCGGATTTGGACGTCATAACTCTGGGGAGGAATATATGTTCAAGCGCAGTCTAGTCCTGCTCTGCTCTACGTCGTGGGTGGCGATGCTGGCGGCGTCTCCGGTCTGGGCGCAAAGCGCCGCGACGCCGGAACAGCAAGCCGGGGCAAAGCCCGCGGCGACCAAGCGCGTCGCGCCGCCGAGCGCCGGAGCCGAAGCGACCGTCGTCGACGAAGTCGTGGTGACCGGGTTTCGCGGCGCCCTACAGTCCGCCCAGGAACAGAAGCGCGCCTCCGACTCCATCGTCGACGCCGTGGTGGCTGAAGACATCGGCAAGCTGCCGGACAACAACGCGGCCGAAGTCATGTCGCGAATTCCCGGCGTCCAGATCACGCGGACCTATGACGAGGGCGCGGAAGTGCTGGTCCGGGGTCTTCCCAATCTCGCCACCACCTACAATAGCCGCGAGCTTTTCAGCACCGACGATCGCGTGCTCCATTGGCAGGATCTCCCGGCCAGCGTCGCCGCCGGCTTCGAGGTCTACAAGACCGCGACCGCCGACCTGGTCGAGCCGGGCCTTGGCGGGCTGATCAACCTGCGTTCGCGCCGTCCGTTCGACATGAAGGATGTCACCATCGCCGGCGAGGTGAGGGGCGCCTACAACGATCAATCGAAGACCATCGAGCCGGCCGGCAACGTGCTCTTGGCGAAGACGTGGGACACGTCGAGGGGCGAGATCGGCGCGCTCTTGGGCGCGAGCTATGTCCGCACCAAGTATCACCAGGCGCTCCGTTTCGACGGCGCCGCCGTCATCACCCCGAGCCAGGGCAACGCCACCGTCACGACGCCGGGCGTGGGCGACTTCCACTATCCTGACTACATCGGCAACTACTACGCCACCGGCGCCCGCGAGCGCCCGGCGGTCAACGCCATGGTGCAGTGGCGCCCCAGCCCCAATCTCGAACTCTATGCCGAGGCGCTCTGGAGCGGCTATCGCGGCACGCAGGCGAACGACTTCTATGGTCAGAGCCTCAGGGACGGCACGCTGAGCAATGTCGTACTGGTCGACGGCGAGGACGGGAAGGCGGCGAGCCTGACCCACACCGGCGGCAATTCGCCGGACGTCCAACGGTCGGCGCTCAAGGACCGGACCGACCTGTATCAGGGCGCGCTCGGCTTCCGATGGACGACGGGCCGCGCGACGATTTCGGGCGACTTCGCCTATTCCAAGAGCCGCTATGTGGCCAACCAGACGCGCCTGGACGCCCAGCTGACCAGCACGCCCACCGTGAACGCCGAGTTCGAGGTCGCGGGATCGGGGGTGTTCGATCTGGGCGGCTACGACATGATGAACCCGGACAACTATGTCCTGAGCGGAATCTACCAGACCTATCTCTCCGCCGAGGGAGACGGCTGGCAGGGGCGACTGGACGTCGACTACGACACGGGCAGCACCTGGCTGCCGAAGATCCAGGCCGGACTGCGCGCCACCACCCGCACCTCGATCGACTATTACGGCGATCGATACGCCTGGATCCGGCTGAGGAACATTCCGCTGGCCGACCTGCCCACGGGCGAGCTCGAGGTGGTCAGGGGCGCCTTCCGAGACGATCCCCAGCGTTTCCAGAACTGGCTGGCGCCGAACGGCGGCGCCATCCTCGCCAACAGCGAAAACCTGCGGCAGCTCGCCTACGCCTCGCTGCAACGGGTCATGGCCGACTATGACTGGGCCGGCTTCCTCGCGGGCGACACGGCCAAGTACAGCACCCCGGAAATCCAGACCTTCCGGTCCTTCTACGGCAAGGAGCAGACCTACGCGGGCTATGTCCAGGGCAAGTACGCGTTCGACGTCGGAAGCGTCCGGGTGGACGGCACGGCCGGCGCGCGCGTCGCCTACGCCGGCGGCACCAACTACGGCTACGAAAGCGACCTGGTGCCGGCCTCGGCGGATCACGACTGGCTCGACGTCCTGCCGTCGATCCAGTCCAGGATCCACTTCTCGGACAAGCTCCTGCTGCGGCTCGCCTACACGAAGACGATTTCCCGGCCCGGCTACGGGCAGCTGAGCCCGACGGCGATCCTGTCGCGCGCCACCGGCACGTTCAACGGGCTGGAGCTCACGACCGGAAACCCCGATCTGAAGCCGTTGACCTCGACGAACTACGACGCGTCGCTTGAATACTATTTCGCCAGGCACGGGTCCGCGTCGCTGGCGGTCTTCTACAAGGACATCTGGGGCTTCATCGACACCTACAGCCACTACGAAACCGATCCGACGGCCGGGACCGTCAAGATCACCCGACCCGAGAATGCGGGGGAGGGCAGGATCCAGGGCGCGGAAGCCTCCTTCCAGACCTTCTTCGATTTCCTGCCCGGCTGGCTCTCCGGTTTCGGCGTGCAGGCCAACCTTACCTATCTCGACGCCAAGAACGCGCTTCCGGCCACCTTCGGCGAGGATACGGGGGCCTTGGTGCCCATGGCGAACGCCTCGAAGTGGACTTACAACCTGGTCGGCTTCTACGAGAAGGGACCGTTCTCGGCTCGTATCTCGTACAATCGTCGCTCGCACTATGTGAACAAATACTACCGCAATGCGAACGAAGAACAGTATGCGGGCGAACTGGTTCGCCCCGTGTCGCGTCTCGATGCTTCGCTTTCTTATCAGGTCAACGACAAGTACTCGGTCGTCCTGACCGGAAGCAATCTACTCGCGCAGCCGTGGAAAGATTACAGGTACTACAACGAGACGCAGTACTTCCCAGCCGACGTGAGACTCGAGGGCCGGTACATCAGCCTCGGTGTGCGTTTCAAGATGTAGAGCCAAGCCCTCCGGCGCGCCCGCCAGCGCGTCGGAGCCGGCTCGGGCGGTGGGGGCGGCGCGCACCGCGGCCCCGCCGTCTGGCCCGCGAATTTCCCAGTTCCTGAACCAGGCCCGAGCATGAACACGAAAACGATCCTGGCCGTGGCCTTGCTGGCCCAAGCCACGACGGCGCCCTTGGCCCTGGCCCAGCCGGCGCCGCTTCCCGACGTCGCGGCGGCGCAGGCGCGGGCGGCGGCGACGGTCGGGCGGATGACCGCCGACGAGAAGGTCGTCTTGACCCACGGGATCATGGCCCTGCCCCTGGGCGGCGACGCCCCGCCCTTGCCGGCCGACGCGGTCCTGGGGGCGGGCTATGTGGAAGGAATACCCCGCCTCGGCGTTCCGGCGCTCAAGGAGACCGACGCCAGCCTGGGCGTCGGCTATGTGTCGGGGATCCGCAAGGACGGGGCGACCGCGTTGCCGTCCGGCCTGGCGCAGGCCGCGAGCTGGAACCCCGACCTGCTCTACCGTGGCGGCGCGATGATCGGTTCGGAGGCGCGCGCCAAGGGCTTTAACGTCCTGCTGGCGGGCGGCGTCAATCTGATGCGCGACCCGCGAAATGGCCGCACCTTCGAATATCTTTCCGAAGACCCGCTGCTGACCGGCGTGCTGGCCGGGGCGGCGATCCGTGGCGTCCAATCCAACAACATCATCTCGACGATCAAGCACTTCGCGCTGAACGGACAGGAGACCGGCCGCAAGATCGTGGACGCCCGGATCAGCGATGCCGCGGCGCGGGAGAGCGACCTCCTGGCCTTCCAGATCGGCATCGAGCAGGGCCAGCCGCTCTCGGTCATGTGCGCCTACAACCGCGTGAACGGCGTGAAGGCCTGCGACAGCGACTGGCTGCTCACCCGGGTGCTCAAGCAGTCCTGGCGCTACAAGGGTTTCGTCATGTCCGACTGGGGCAAGGCCGTCCCCGGCGTGGAGGCGGCGCTCAACGGCCTGGACCAGCAGTCGGGCTCGCAGCTCGACAAGGCCGTGTTCCTCGGTGACCAGCTCAAGCAGAAGGCGGCTTCCGATCGACGCTACGCGGTAAAGCTCGACGACATGAACACTCGCGTCCTGACGGCCATCTACGCCGCCGGACTGGACAAGCATCCGGCCTCGCCCGGCGGCAAGATTGACTTCGCCAAGAATGCGGCGGTGGCCGAAGAGGTGGCGCGAGCGGGAATTGTGCTGCTGCGCAACGAACGTTCGGTCCTTCCGCTGGCCCCGTCGGCGAAGAGCATCGCGGTGATCGGCGGCTATGCTGACCGAGGCGTGATGTCGGGCGGTGGGTCTAGCCAGGTTCAAGGCGAAGCCGGGCCGGCGGTCACCATTCCGGTCGCCGTGGGGCCATCGGGCAGTTCGGCGTCACAACAGTACCATCGCTCGAGCCCGCTAGAGGCCATCAAGGCGATGGCCCCGAGCGCTGCGATCACCTTCCGTGACGGTCGCTACATCGCCGATGCGGTCGAGCAGGCGAGGGGCGCGGAGATCGCGATCGTCTTCGCCACCGAATGGCGCACCGAAGGGTTCGATCAGCCGGACCTTTCCTTGCCCGATGGGCAAGATGAACTGATCGCCGCCGTCGCCGAGGCCAATCCGAACACGGTCGTCGTTCTCGAGACCGGCGGGCCGGTGAAGATGCCTTGGCTGGGCAAGACCGCCGCGGTGATCGAGGCCTGGTATCCGGGCGCGCGTGGCGGCCAGGCGATCGCCTCGGTCCTGTTCGGCCAGACCAATCCGGCGGGACGCCTCCCGATCACCTTCCCGGCCAGCGAGGAGCAACTCCCGCGCCCGAAGCTCGACGGCAGCGACTGGGTCGAACCCTATACGGCGGACGACATCCCGCCCAGCGGCGACAAGCTCCATGCCGACTACGATATCGAAGGCGCCGACGTTGGCTACCGCTGGTTCGCGCGCCAGAACGCCAAGCCGCTGTTTCCGTTCGGTTTCGGGCTCAGCTACACGCGCTTCTCGGCCAGCGGCCTGGCCGTGAAGGGCAAGACCGCTATCTTCACGGTCACCAATACCGGCCAACGCGCCGGCGACGAGGTCGCGCAACTCTATCTGGTCAGCCGCGCCGGGCAGCCCACGCGGCGACTGGTCGGCTTCGAGCGCGTCAGCCTGCGGCCCGGCGCGAGTCAGAAGGTGACCGTGACGATCGATGCGCGCCTGCTCGCCGACTGGAAGGACGGCGGCTGGTCGATGCCGGCCGGTGACTACGGTTTCGCCCTCGGGCGCGACGCCGAACGCCTTGGCCCCGTCGTCGCCGTGCGCCTGGCCGCGCGGACCTGGTCCGACGGGGCCGAACCGCCTCGCTTCCCGTGAAGACCCCGACAAGCAAGGTAGTCCGAATGGCGTCTCCTCTCATCACAGGCGGTATCGAGGCCGGCGGGACCAAGTTCCTGTGCGGCGTCGCCAGCGAGGATGGCGCCGTCCTCGACCAGGTCCGCATCCCGACCACCACGCCGGCCGAGACGCTGACGGTCGCCAGCGACTTCTTCATCCGGGCCGCCGAACGCCATGGCCCGATCGCCGCGCTCGGTATCGGCAGTTTCGGGCCGCTGTCGCTGCGACCAACCGCCAGCGACTATGGCCGCATCACCTCCACGCCCAAGCCCGGCTGGCCCGGCGCCGATCTGCTCGGCCACTTCCGGCGGACCTTGGGCGTGCCGATGGTGCTGGACACCGACGTCAACGCCGCGGCGGTCGGCGAGTTGCTGTTCGGCGGCGGACGCGGCCTGGACACCTTCTGCTATGTCACCGTCGGGACCGGGATCGGCATGGGCCTGCTGATCAACGGCGCGCCGCACAACGGCGCCAATCATCCCGAAGCCGGGCATGTCCGCGTGGTGCGCGCCCCGGACGACACCGAGTTCCCGGGCGCTTGCCCCTATCACGGCGACTGCCTGGAAGGCCTGGCGTGCGGGCCCGCGATGCACGCGCGGTGGGGCGCGCCCGCTGAGGACCTCCCCGACGCACACCCGGCTTGGCCGATGGCGGCCCATTATGTCGCCGAACTCTGCGCGACCCTGACCTACACGCTGCGGCCCGACCGGATCATCATCGGGGGCGGGGTGATGCGGCCGCCCATGTACGGACTGGTTCGCGAGGCGCTTGTGCGTAAGCTCGCGGGCTATGACGCCAGCCTTCGCGACCTGGACCCGACCGACTACATCGCCCGGCCCACCGCCGGCGCGTCGGCCGGTTTCACCGGCGCGCTCGCGCTCGCCTACCGCCTCGTCGCCGGCCGATGGCCGATGCACTGGGCGGTCGGGGCCCTGGACTCCTCCAAGACAGAAAGCCTGATCTCATGAGCGACAAGCCCCTGGCTACGACGGCGCGCGTGCACAAGCGTGTGACCGCCATCACGATCCTGAGCGCGGCCGGCGCGGCGCTCGGCGGCCTGCTGTTCGGACTGGACACCGCGGTGATCTCCGGCGCCACCTCGGCGCTGCAGGAACGCTTCGCGCTCAGCGACGCGCACCTTGGCTTCACCGTCGCCTCGGCGCTGATCGGCACGATCGTCGGGGCGCTCGTCGCGGGCTCGCCCGCCGACCGCTTCGGCCGCAAGCCCGTGCTGCTGGCGGTCGCGATCGCCTATGTCGTTTCGTCACTGGGGACGGCGCTGTCGGAAGCCTGGGCCGTGTTCCTGGCCTTCCGTTTTCTGGGCGGCCTTGCGATCGGCGCGGCCTCGGTCATCGCGCCGATCTACATCGCCGAGGTCTCGCCGCCCCACGTGCGCGGTCGGCTGGTGGCGCTCAACCAGCTCAACATCGTGTTCGGCATCCTGCTGGCCTTCATCTCCAACTATGTCGTCGCCGGGCTGACCTCGCCCGACGTCGCGTGGCGGTGGATGTTTGGTATCGTCACCGTGCCTTCGGCCTTGTTCCTGGCCGTGACGCTGGTCCTGCCGGAGAGCCCGCGCTGGCTGGTCTCGACCGACCGTGACGCCCAGGCGCTGGCGGTGATGGATCAACTGGGCTTTCCCGATCCCGCCGAAGACATGCGCCACATGCGCGAAGCCGCGGCCCGCGACATCGAGGCCAGCCACGCCACGGGCAAGCTGTTCGTCCGAGCGCACTCGCTCCCCGTGGCCTGCGCCATCGCGATCGCCATGTTCAACCAGCTCTCGGGGATCAACGCGCTGCTCTAC
>Ga0209257_1003410_pt1 | contig 13681 bp, 11 predicted proteins | sample AraplaCvi_mCL_r2_FD_184277 | JGI IMG/M metagenome (GOLD analysis project Ga0209257, IMG submission 184277) | Arabidopsis root microbial communities from North Carolina, USA - plate scrape MF_Cvi_mCL_r2 (SPAdes) (version 2) | ecosystem: Host-associated > Plants > Roots > Endosphere | place: USA...
ACGACGCTCGCCGAAGCCGGCGTGCCCGCGCGCGCCGGCCTCACCGGCGCGCGCGCGCCGGGCGAGATCGGCATGGCCTCGCTCCGCGGCGGATCGGTGGTCGGCGATCACAGCGTGATCTTCGCCACCGCCGGCGAGCGGATCGAGCTCACCCACCGCGCCGACGACCGCGCCGTCTTCGCGCGCGGCGCCGTCCAGGGCGCGATCTGGCTCGCTGGGCAGCAACCCGGCCGCTACACGATGGACCAGGTGCTGGCGGTGTGAACAAGGCACCCAAATCCCCCGGAAGGGGGATGTCCCGCGAAAAAGTCGTCGAGTTCTTCGCGCGGCTGGCGGAGGCCAATCCGCATCCCGAGACCGAGCTGGAATCGGTCAACGACTATACGCTGCTTGTCGCGGTCGTCCTTTCCGCCCAGGCCACCGATGCCGGCGTGAACAAGGCCACTCGCCGCCTGTTCGCCGAGGTCGACACACCCGAGAAGATGGTCGCGCTCGGCGAGGAGGGCTTGAAGCAGCACATCAAGACGATCGGCCTGTTCAACACCAAGGCCAAGAACGTCATTGCCCTGTCCGAAGCGCTGATCCACGACCATGGCGGCAAGGTCCCCGCCGATCGCGATGCGCTGGAAAAGCTCCCCGGGGTCGGCCGCAAGACCGCCAATGTCGTGATGAACGTCGCGTTCGGTGCCGAGACCTTCGCGGTAGACACCCACATCTTCCGCGTCGGCAACCGCACCGGGCTCGCCCGCGGCAAGACGCCGCTCGCTGTCGAGCTGAAGTTGGACAAGATGGTGCCGCAGCCTTTCCGCCTCCACGCACATCACTGGCTGATCCTGCACGGCCGCTATGTCTGCAAGGCGCGCACGCCCGAATGCTGGCGATGCATCGTTGCGGACCTCTGCGCGTTCAAGCCCAAGACCCCCGCGCCCGCGAACCGCAAGGCTCCGCCCGGCGCCAGCTAGAAGGATCGCCGTCATGCGCCCGCTGATCGCCGTCGCGTCGCTGCTCTTCCTCGCCGCCCCTGGCACCGCCGCCCAGGATCACAACCAGGATCACAAGGAGAAGGTGCCGGCCGCCACCCCGGCGGGCGACCCTGTCGATTGCCTGAGGCTGGTCGACATCCGCGAGACGAAGGTCCGCGACGATTCGACCATCGATTTCGTTACCCGGAGCAACAAGGTCTATCGCAACAGCTTGAAGGGCGCCTGTCCGCAGCTCGGCTTCGAGAAGCGCTTTTCGTACAAGACCTCGCTCAACCAGCTCTGCTCGGTAGACCTGATCACGGTGCTCGTTTCGCCGGGCCTGAGCCAGGGCGCGAGCTGCGGGCTCGGCAAGTTCCAGCCGGTGACGCTCGCGACCACGCGCTGAAACGGCTGGCATCCGCGGATCGGCTTTGCTAGGCGCCTGTTTCCAGGCACCCGTAGCTCAGCTGGATAGAGCGCTGCCCTCCGAAGGCAGAGGCCACAGGTTCGAATCCTGTCGGGTGCGCCAGTTTTTCCGCCCTGGCCCCAGCGCAGACCCAGCGGGGCTCCCGATCGCGCGAATCAGGCTATCCCGCGAAAACCTTCCGCCCGCGTTCCACATGCATGCGGTGCGTGCCGGCGAGATCGGTCGTTCGCGCCTTGATCGTCTGCAGGAACAGCCACTCGCCGGTGACGCGCTCGGGGCTTATCTCGATCATCATATAGCCCCGGCGGCTGGTGTCCGCCCATTTCAGCTCGGGATTGGCGGCGATGAAGCCGCGGGCGACGATCTGCGGATCGGCGGCCATATTGCCCTCCATGCCGCTGGAGGTAACCGCCTGGCCGGCGAATTCGACGCCGGCGGGGTGGCCGTCCTCGACCAGGCCATAGGCCCAGGCATTGTGGCTGTCGCCGGCGAGCATCACCAGATCGGCATCGGCCGCCTGCGCGGCGCGGAGCAGCCGCGAGCGCGCCGCCGGATAGCCGTCCCAGCGATCCATCCACATCGGCAGCCCGTGGCGCGCCGCGCGCGCGTCGTTGCGGAAGTTGGCGACGGTCTTGTCGCTCGAATCGGGGCGTAGCCAGCTCACCGCATCCTGCGGCATGACCGTGCGGCCGAGGATCGTGCCCATCCCCACCAATTGCCACGCCGTGCTGGGCGCATTGGCCTTGAAGGCGTGCGCCAGCCAGCTCTCCTGGGTCGTGCCGAGCATCGTCGCGGACGGATCCTGCCAGACGCTGTCGCGGAACGCCTTGAGCGCGGCATCGGGATCGCCGGCTTTGAAGGTCGCGTCGATATCGGCCGGCCTGGTGCGGGCGAGCAGGCGCGATTCGGTGCGGTAGAGCGTCGCCAGCGCGCCGATCGGATAGGCCTTCCATGGTTCGTCCGAGACCGGCATCCATTCGCGGTAGACCTGCATCGCGGCGGCGCGGCGCAGATTCCAGTCGCCTTCCTTCGCCGGCTGGTGGTTCTGCGCGCCGCCTTCCCAGCTGTCGTTGCTCGATTCGTGATCGTCCCACAGCGCGACCATCGGCGCCATCTGGTGCAGCCGCTGGAGATCGGGATCGGCGCGATAACAGGCGTAGCGCAGACGATAATCGGCGATCGCCAGGATCTCGTGGTCGGGCGCCAGCGCGCGTTCGGCAAGGACGCGGGTATCGGTCACCGCCGGCTTGCCGGCCTCGTAGATATAGTCGCCGACGTGCAGCCAGAGGTCGAGATCGTCGCGCGCGGCGGCATGGCCATAGGCATTGAACCAGCCGAACGGCAGATTCGAGCAGGAGAAGACCCCCAGCCCGAAGCGGGCGACCTTGCCGACCGGCAAGGTCTTGGTGCGGCCGACCGGCGACTTGCTGCCGTCCGGGGCGACGAAGCGATACCAGTAGACGGTGCCCGGCTTCAGCCCGTCGACGGTGATCTTCGCGGTCCAGTCGCGCCAGGGTCCGGTCTGCACGCTGCCGCCGGCGATCGGCCGGGCGAAGCCGGGATCGCGCGACAGCTCGGCCTCGAGCCGGATCGCGCCGTCGCCGGCGGCAGGGACGTAGCGCGTCCAAAGCAGCATCGAATCCGGCCCGGGCTCGCCGCTCGCGACATTATGGGTGAAACCCTGCGCGCCGAGCAGATCCCCGGCGAGCGCGCGGCCGGCCGGGAGCGCGAGCGCGCCCAGCCCGAGCGCGGCGCCGACGACGAGGCGCCGGCGATCGATCATCAGAACCATATCTCTTCTCCGCTCTCGCTTCGGTTCAGAAAGTGCCCTTGATCCCGACGTTCCACATCGAGCCGTAGATGCTGTATTGCTGCACGCGGCCGGGGACGTTCGAGTAGATCACGTCGGGTGCGTTGAAGATATTGCGCCCGGCTAGCATCAGATCGAAATGCTTCGAAAGCTTGTAGTTGACGCTGACGTTCCACAGTTCGCGCGGCGCATGGTACAGGATACCGTTATTGGCGGTCGTCGGCGTGTTGCTCAGCGCGCTCGTGCGGTATTTGTCCTGCCAATTGCCGGTGAGCTGCACGTCGAAGCCAGAATAGCTGTATCGGAACCCCCAATTGGCCGATTTCTTGGGCATGTTTACGCGCTCGCCGTCCGGATCGATCACCGTCAGCGAGGCGCGCATGCCGAACCCCTTGAGCGCTCCCGGCAGGAAGCTGAACTGCTGGTCATATTCGGCGATCACGCCTTCATTGGTGCTGATGCCCGGGGCATTCTGCGCGCTGCGGAAGATGTAGCCGGGATAGTCGCCCGGGTTGTAGCCCACATCCTCGGGGTCGACAGTGATGCCGGTGACCTGCATGTCCTTGATATCGAGCCGGTAATAGGACAGGCCGACCACGCCCGAAGGCTCGAGGAAATATTGGAGGCCGGCGAAATATTTGGTCGAGTGCTCGGGCTTGAGCAGGGTGTTGGGCACGTTGACGATCTGCGTGTCGTCGTTCACCGAGACGACGCCACCGAGATTGCCATAGTCCGGCCGGAGGATGGATTGGCTATAGGCGAACTGGCCGACCAGATTGTCCGTGAAATCATATTTCATGCCGGCGCTCAGGAACCAGTCGTCATATTCGCCGTGCCGCGTCGAATAGGTCCCGTTGTTGTACTGGTACAGCAGCCCCTCGACCGTGTTGACCGAGAGGCCGGCCGCAGTGACATCCTTCACGGGGCGGACATTGGCGACCTTGGCGCCGGTCTTCGTCTTCTCGTAGCGCAGCCCGAGATCGAACTTCGCGCGGCCAGCGCGCGCCTGGACCTCGAAATAGCCGGCGAAGATGTCTTCCTTCACACGCTTGTCGTTGTCGAGCTTGCGCTTCAAGTTGCCCACCGTATCCGGCACGAAATATTCGGGATGCTGCGCGAAGATGTCGTAGACCGCATAATTGCTGTCGGCGCGCCAATGCTGCGCGTTCATGTCGCCGGCGTTGAAGCCGATGATCTGGAATTGATAGTTCTGCGTCCAGGGGATCGCCGCCTCGGGCGCCTTCTGGGTAAGATCGTTGGTCGCGCCGACATATTGGAATTGCTGGAAGGAACCCTCGTTGGTCCGCCAGTCGTTGCTCCGCAGCCCCAGGCCGCCCATCAGCGTGAAGGGCACGCCGGCGACGTCGAGCTTCTTCTTCACGTCGAAATTGCCGCCGTACATCTCGTTCTTGGCGTCGGATTCCGAGGTGCGGATATTGTTGCCGATATCGTCGTCGCGATTGAAGTTGGCGGGGTCGCTCCACGAGCGGCCCGCGGTCTGGGTGAGGCTCCAGACGTTCGAATCCTGCGAGGGGCGATCGAGCGTGAAGCCGATGCGCGTCAGCCAGCTGTCGGTGCGCTGGAAGAAGCCCTTGCTGTTGTCGCGGAAGTTGAATTCGGAGCTCGAATAGCTGCCGCGCAGCACCGCCTCCCAGCTATCGTCCTTGTACTCGATCTTGGGGGCGACGAGCCAGGCGGGGGTGCCGGCATAGCGGTGCGAATATTGCGTGTGCAGCCGTGTATTGGTCCCGTTCGGATTGACGACGATATGGGTGGGCGTCGAATCCGACGTGGCGCGGCTCGTCGTCGTCGTGCCGAAGATCAGATAGGTATACTGGTTGAAATATTCGACGTCGTAGAAGGAATAGCTGCTCCGCAGCGACAGCGTCAGCTTGTCGCTCGCCTTATAGTCGACGCTTAGATTGGCAGCTTCGCGGTGCGTGAACTTCGGGCCCGGGCGCCACATGACCTGATAGGGCATGACCCGGCCGTTCGCGAGATAGGACCAGTCGGTCTGGATGCGGTCCTGCTGGACATAGTTGGCGTTGTAGCTGGCGTTGAACGCCACGCCGAGCGTGCCGTCGAGGAAGACGTCGGCATAGCCGATCTGCGCGGAGGGATAGACGCGCGCATGCTTGCGGTCGTCGGGGGCATAGGCCGGCGAGAAGCCCGAGTCCGAGGTGCCGACACCGCCAAGCTGGAAGCGCAGCAGCCGGCCCTTGCGCTGGAACGCATATTTGCTGCGCAGATTGATGCTGCCGCCGGGGGAATCGGCGTCCATGCTCGCCGTGAGCGTATTGTTCAGCTCGATCGAATCGATGCCGGTGATCGACATCTGCTCGAACGAGTTCTGCCGGCCGTTATTGTTGTTCGAGGTGGCGGTCGCCATGCGCGCGCCGTCGGTGGTGAAGGTCGAATATTTGGGATCGAGCCCGCCGATGCGCACCGCGGTGGCGTCGACTTCAGTATAGTCGAGCGAGATGCCCGGCATCGACTTCATGAATTCACCCACGTCGCCCATGGTCAGCGCGCCGAAATTGTCGGCGGCGACCACGTTCTTGGCGTTCGGCGCGGCGCGGCGTTCCATGATCGCGCTGGCCTGGCCCGACCGGATCGCCGTGACCACCAGTTCGTTCTGGTCGGCCACCTCGGCGAGGTCGGACGGCGCCTGGAGCTGGATATCGAGCGTCGCCACTTCGCCGGGCGCCACCTGGGCGACCGCTCTGCCTTCCTGCAGGCCGGTATAGCGCACCACCACCGTCACTTCGCCCGCGGGCACGCCGGTCAGGCGAAAGTCGCCGTCATCCTCCGAATAGGCGCTGATCGCCGTGCCCTCGACGCGGATCTCGGCATTGCGCACATATTCGCCGGTCGCGGTGTTGAAGACCCGCCCGCGCACGATGCCCGTGCCGAGATTCTGGAACTGCCCCGACTTCGTCGGCGCGCTCGCGGAGGAACGCAGCGTGATGATCTGGCCATCGTCGGAATCGATCCGCAGGGGCGTGCCGGCGATGAGGCGATGAAGCGCGGTGCGCACGTCCATGCGGCCCTTGACCGCGGGCGTCGAGATTCCCTGCAGATCGCGCGCCGGCGCCACGATCTGGACCTGCGCCTGGCGCGCGAGCTCCGGAATGGCGCGGACCGCGGGCTGCGCCGGAATGTCGAAGATCCGCTCCTGCGCCTGCACCGGCGCGGCAAGCACGATGGCAACCACGGCGGCGCCGCAGCTGAGGAAATGACGAGAATGCATCTGGCTGACCCCCAATATCGCCGCGTTGGTCGCGACGTTCGCGGTTGAGAGCCGCCAGCCGATCGGTTCCGCTATCCGGACAGGAAATTTTTAATGCGCTGCGGCGCCGCCGCGGGACAGAACGAGCCTGTCGCCCTCCCGCTCGAGCTTCGCATCGAACACGCGTGCGATTGCGCGGCTGAATCCCGCCGGATCGTTCGCGGCGAACAGGCCGGTCACCGGTTCGCCCGCAAGCTCCGGATCGCGGATCTGGATCCGGATGTCGCTGTAGCGCGCGAACGTCGCTGCCGCCTGCCCCAGCGTCTCGCCCTCGAAGGCCAGCTTCCCCTCGCGCCAGGAAAGCTCCCGGGTGACCGTCTCCGGCGCGATCGGTTGCGGGCTTTCGACCGCGGACCGGTCGCCGGACAATAGCAGCCGCGTGTTGGGGCCGATCGCCACCTCGCTCCGGTTCGGCACGGCAAGATCGACCAGGCCGCGGTCCACCAGCACGTCGACGGGATTCGCGCCGAGCTTGCGCACCCTGAGCCCGGCCTGCGCCGTGCGCAGCCGGCGCCCGTCCACCTCGATCGTGAAGGGACGCTTCAAGTCGCGCGCCACCGAGAAATAGGCCTCGCCTTCGAGCAAGGCGACGAAACGCCCCTCCGCATCCTCGCGCACCCGGATCCTGGTCATGGTGTTGAGAAGCACGGTCGAGCCATCCTTGAGCGGCACCAGCCGGATTTCGCCCAGCCCGGTGCTGATGACCGCTCCCGCCGGAGGAATGGCGAACCCGATCGCCGCCAGCGTGGCCGCGGCCAGCGCCCCGCCCGTCCAGGCCAGGGTATTGCGGCGGGATATGCCCGACGGGCGCGCCGGCTTCGAGTCTTCGAACGCAGCGGGATCGAAGTCCGGCCCGAGCGCCTGGGCGGACTCGCTCATCATCGACAGCGCCTGCGCGCGCAGCAGCGCCCCCCTGCGGCGGGGGTCGCCCTGCAGCCAGTGCTGGAATACCGCCTCCTGCTCGGGGGGCAGCGGCCCACGATCCAGTCGCGCCGTCCAGTCGGACGCCGCCTGATCAATGTCTCGACTGGTTTCTCGTTCGACCATCTATCGAGGCAATCTCCGGTTCCATCCGCCTAGAGGTTTGGGACGCGGTCTTTCCGCCACGCCCGAACCAATCAATCAAGAATCGGATACCTCGTGAAATATGCGTTTCGACCGTATTTTCCGATATGCCCATCTGCGCCGCGATCTCCCGTTGTGGCAAGCCTTCGACGCGCCGCAGGATGAAAGCCTCGCGGGTCTTGGCCGGCATCGCTGCGATCGCGCGGGCCAGCTGGCGCAATTCGTCCCGGTCGATCGCATGCTGTTCGGGCGAGGCGGCGTCATCGGGGGGATCGAACCGCTCGAGATCGTCCACGGCATGGATCGGCACGATCCGCGTGCGGCGGACATGGCGAGTCATGACCGAGCGCGCCACCTGGAACAGATAAGCGCGCGGATAATGGATGGTCTCGACGCTCGTGAGTTCGGCGAGGATCGTATAGGCTTCCTGGATGATGTCGTCGGCGTCGAGGCCCGGCAGGGCGCGCCGGCCAAGCCAGCCGCGCAGCGCAGGCTCGTGAGGCAGGATATTGCGCAACAGCCAGCGCGCTCGTTCCCTGTCGACGCCGTTCATCCCTGACCCGCTGACCGGTATTGTCGTTCCGCGGAGCTGCCCGTCGAAATAACGAGACCATCCCCTTGATTCCGGTCGGCACCTAGACGGTGATTGTGACAGTCCGGCTTCGTACGCCTCAGCTCGCCGCTTCCGCCCTGACGCCGAGGTTCGGTGCCGTTGGCGGCGAGCGCCGGCCCCCACTTTCGCGGCCGGCCGAAGACCATCGCTCCGACGCGGAAACGGCGTTACGGTGGCCGAGGGACCAAGGGGTAGCGATGCACTTGAGGAGCATGGGCCGGCTGATCGCGAGCGCCTTGACGCTGGCGCTGGCGGCGTGCGGAGGCGAGGGGAGCGAGCGGCGGTCGGCCACGCCGGCGGGCGTCGCGGCGCTCACCACCATCGACTTCGCAAAGGTCGCCGATTATTCGGCGCCGAGGCTTCCCGCCTATTTCGACCGGACCGTGGCGAGGCTGGACAACAGCCCCTCCGCCAACGCGGTCAACGATCGGGTGGCGACGCTCGGCCGGGTGCTCTTCTACGACCTGCGGCTGAGCACCAACAACCGGGCCTCGTGCGCGTCATGCCATCAGCAGGCGTTCGGCTTCACGGATTCGATGCGGTTCAGCAACGGGATCAGCACGGCCGGCACCACCGAATTCCACGCGATGCGGCTGGGCAACCTGCGCTACTGGCAGCCCGGTTCCGCCTTTTGGGATCGCCGCGTGGCCAGCGTGGAGGCGCAGGCGAGCCATCCGCTCCGCAGCCCGGTCGAAATGGGGTGGGGCGGCCCCGTGCACAGCTTCGACTCCCTGACGCGGAAGATGGGCGCGACCAGCTATTATCCGGATCTGTTCAGCTGGGCGTTCGGCAGCTCCACCATCACCGAAGCGCGCATCCAGCAGGCGCTCGCCCAGTTCGTGCGCGCGATGATCTCGAGCTCGAGCCGGTGGGATACGGGTTATGCGCAGGTCTTCTCGCCGAACGCCCCGGACCGCGCGCTGAATATCGACCTGCCCAATCTCACGCCGGAGGAAAATCGTGGCCGGCACCTTTTCATGACGGGAGTCGGAAGCGGTGGCGCCGGCTGCTCCTCCTGTCATGTTCCTCCGACCTTCGCCCTGACGGCGGACGCGCGAAGCAACGGCCTGGACGCCGGCGAGGCACGCCTGTTCAAGGCGCCGTCGCTGCGCAGCGTCGGCCTGACGGGACCCTATATGCACGACGGCCGGTTCGCGACGCTGGCGGAAGTCATCGACTTCTACGACCATGGCGTTCAGGAAGGACCAGCGCTCGACGCGCGCTTGCGGCAGGGCCGCGACCCCCAGCGCCTGCACCTGAGCCCCGCGGATCGATCGGCGCTCGTCGCCTTCCTGATGACCCTGAACGACCGCGCTCTCACGACGGATGCCCGCTTCAGCAACCCGTTTCGTCGGTGAGCGCACCCCGGCTCGCGGTCCGTTCGCCTTCCACCACCGGCGCGCAGCCATTAGGGAAGGACCGAACGGGAGAAAGCGATGATCGTGCTCGCCATGGCACTTGCGGTTCAGGACGCCACCGAAAAGGTCGAAGGTTGGACCGTTTCGACGAATCTCAGGAAAGACGATTGCGTCATGTCGGCCACGCTCCTGAGCGGCGGCGATGTCAGCTTCCATTGGCGGCCGCGCACGCACGCCGGCGTGATGCTCTATCGGTCGCCCGAGTTCAAATCGCTCGAGCAGGACAAGGAATACAAGATCGAGGTTGGCTTCCTGAAGGCCGGCAAGCTCGACATGGGCTGGGGCAAGAGAGCCGCGACCGGCAATGTGAGCGAGGATGGAACGCGGGGCTTCGTCATCGTCTTCCGGGGCGAGGAGATACTCTCCGATATCGCCGCAAGCACCAAGCTGGGCTTCTGGTACAAGGACAAGCTCGTCGGCGCGGTTCCATTGGATGGATCCGGCAAGGCCGTCGCCGCGATGCGTCGTTGCGAGAATTCGGTTCTGGAACAGCAGGACCGCGACCCGTTCAAGCAGTGAAGGCGGCGGCTTCGGCGGACATCGCAAGGGAGGCGCCGGAACGCACGTCGCCTCCCTGCTGCTCGACAAGGGGCCGAAAATCGTCGCAGCTGCGCACCGGTTCGTCGCCGATGTCGGATTCATCCAAGCCGATCCGAAACGAATCGGATAAATTGCGCCGCGACTCTGGAAAGCTGCACGCTCCGCAGTCTGAATAAATATAGGGAATATCGGAGCTACGGGACCCCATCCAGTAAGAAGATGGAGTCATGGGCCGTTCGTATCCTTCCGATTCATACTGACAGGCTATTAAGAATAATGCCGCGACGCGCGATCGGCATTGGCTGATCCGTACTTGCTGCTTGCCGAGGATGCACTTCATCCTGCGGCCGATTCCTAGTGACTGTCAGATCGGAGAGTTGATGCTTAACGGGAGGTTCCGATGGCGACACCGAATGACAAGTCACGCAAACTGACGATCCGCAGCGGCTTCGAGGGCAAGCCCGATGGCGAGATCGATGCATCCGTCTATCTGTTCGATCGCGGCGGCGGGCTGATCGCCAGCGCACCGCTGCGGAAAGGCGAGGCCAGCTTCGCGCTCGAGCGCCTGCCGCGCGGCGCGCGCGTGTTCGTCGGCCCCTCGCTGGACAAGACCGAGCGCGCCGGTCCGCCCTCGCTCTCGACGATGGAGCGCATCTCGGCGTTCGAGCCGGCGATCCGGATCCGTCCGGACCTCTCGATATATGATCTGGCCAAGGTGCCCGAGCTGTTCTGGCCGCACTGGCCGCTGTGCCGCTGCCGCGTGCGCGGCCGTGTCATGGTCCGCCGGACCTCGCCTAACGGCGTGGTCGTCGAAGCGCCGGTGTGCAACGCCCGCGTGCATATCTGCGAAGTCGATCGGCTGCCCTGGCTGATCCTGCGCCTTCCCGATCCGGACATCTTCCGCCTGCGCGACGAGCTGATCGACATCATCCGCCGACCGATTCCCTGGCCGCCCGAGCCCGATCCCGGTCCGCTGCGCGACATCGCCGTGCTGCCACAGGCCTTCGCGCGCCGGGTGGTGGGCAACATCGCCGATCTCGTCGCGCTCAATCCCCAGCCGCTCCCGCCCGAGCCGCCGGAGGAGCTGGCCGCGCTCAACCCGCAGCCGCTGCCGCCAGTCGATGGCCCGGCACTCGTCCGGAAATCGCTGCGCGCCGGCGACGCGGTCGCGTTCAATCCGCAACCCGATCCTCCGGGCGACCCCTTCCGCGCTCTGCCCCAGGCCGCGCAATTCGCGTTGCGCTCGAACGCCGCCGCAGTGATCCGTCGCGGTCTGCTCGACCATATCGAGTTGATCCGGCCCTGGATCTGCTGGTGGCCCTGGCTGCACCGCTGGTTCTACAGCTGCGACGAGCTCCGCGTCGTCACGACCGACGACCAGGGCCGCTTCGACACCAGCATTTGGTACCTCTGCGGCGGCGACAAGCCGGACCTTTATTTCTGGGTCGAATATGCGATCGGCGGCACCTGGACCCCCGTCTACCGCCCGCCGATCCCCTGCCATGTCTGGTGGAACTATGCGTGCGGGACCGAGGTGACGATCACCGTCACCGATCCGCGCGTGCCCGGCTGCGGCGACGTGCCCGATCTCCAGGGCAAGCAGGTGGTGGTCAAGACCATCGGCCGCGAGGTCAGCATGGGCGAGATCAACCACGAGCCGGCCGCCAATGCGGGGACCGCGCAACCGATGTTCTCGGTCAGCTATGGCCGCGAATCCCCGTTCGGCGCGACGCTGGAGCCGCGCGTCGATTTCGGCAACGGGCTGAAGCCCGCCGGCATCACCCATTATCGCTGGTCCTATCGCCCGCTGGGCTCGACCTCGGACGACGACTGGATCGCGATCCAGGCCGATGTCCGCCGCCATTATCGCGAGACCCCCGCGGGGCCACTCGACCCGACCGTCTACAAATCGGCGCTGGTAGGGCCCGATCCGGCGATCACCGGCGGCTATTTCTTCCAGGTCGAACCCGCGCTCCCGGCAGGCGGCGAGGATTGGGAGGTGCTCGACGAGAGCTATGATCTCGCCAGCGCCTATTGGGACACGACCGGGCTGCTCGGCAAATATGAGCTCAAGCTCGAGCTATTCCGCAAGACCGGCACGACGATGACGCGCGTCGACCTGACCGCCGAAGGCGTCGGGATCAACCAGATCCTGGATCCCGCACCGCTCACCGGCCCGACCTATACCGCGACGCCCGCCATCGGCGATCGGCTGCTGATCGATCCCGGCACGCTCCATGCGGTCGGCTATCGACTGGTGCTCCATGTCGACAACCGCGCCTGCTTCGGGACGATCGACTCGGTCTCGGTCGCGCCCGGCGCCAACGACACCAAGTGCGGCTTCCTCGAATATGCGCCCGGCGCCTCGGCGACGATCGTGTTCCGCGCCAGCCATCCGGGCAATTTCGCCAGCTTCGGCCTCGCGGTAGCGCGGGTGGCGACCGGTCTGCCCTCGGCGAGCACCGCCGGGCTGGTCGATGCGGCCAGCGTCAATGGCTATGCCCGCTCCGGCGACCAGTTCAGCAAGAGCATCGCGGTCACCGCCCTGCTCTCCGAGGGCCTCGGCCCGACCGAGGGCCCGTGCACCCGCGCGGCGTTCGGCGAGAGCCTCTACGTCTATGCGCTGGCGACCAACGGCTATGGGCGGCTGAGCGGACTCGACGCGCCCAACGCGGTCCCGCCGGGCCAGATCGGCCTGCGCGCCTTCGCCATCACGCCCGCCTGAGCGGCCGGAACGCAAGGAGAAATCCGATGAGTCTCACCCAAGCTGAAACCGTGTTCGCAAGCGTGCACGAAGACGCGATCAACGATGCCCTCACCGCCTTCTGCACCGCCCGCCCGCGCTACCTCGCTTATGGTTCGCCGGCCTTTACGCCGGTAACTACGGCGGCCGAGACGCGGATGGACGCGATCGCCTTTCCCGGCGTGCCCGGCGGCATCCAGTGGCGCCTGCGCCTGTCGATCCCCAGGGTCGACCTGTTCAAGCAGACGCAATCGCTGCCGCCGGAGCTGACGCTCGGCCCAGGCCAGTTCAGCGTCGCGCTCGACGCCGAGCTCTGCATCGAGTGCCGCAAGATCCGGATCGATCCCAAGCCGCCGCGCCCGGACAAGGGCGGCAAGGACAATCCCAACCAGCCGCCGCGCGACGACAGGCACCCGTTGAGCGAGCTGACCTGCTTCAAGCTCCGCCTGTTCGCGGTCGGCCATCTCGAGCATGTCTTCACCTCCACCGGCGAGGACGGGATCGCCTTCGCGGTCGACCAGGTCGAGATCGTCGACATCAAGCCCGACGAGCTCGAATCCTTCCTCGAATGCCTGATGTTCCTGATCCTCCAGGCGGTGCTCGCCGGCATCCGCCTGCCGCTGAGGGCATTGCGCGCCGGCGCCTTCCAGCTCGTGCCGGTGGTCGGCCCGCTCATCGAGGACGACCAGATCAAGGCCCGCGGCACCGTGTGACCCCTCAAGCCAAGGAGACAAGCCATGGCGGAAATTATCGCAGCCGTAGACGAAACCGCGGCCAACACCCTGATCGACACGGCGATCGCGCTGATCCCCCC
>Ga0209257_1003412_pt1 | contig 13669 bp, 12 predicted proteins | sample AraplaCvi_mCL_r2_FD_184277 | JGI IMG/M metagenome (GOLD analysis project Ga0209257, IMG submission 184277) | Arabidopsis root microbial communities from North Carolina, USA - plate scrape MF_Cvi_mCL_r2 (SPAdes) (version 2) | ecosystem: Host-associated > Plants > Roots > Endosphere | place: USA...
CGCGCGCTTCGCGGGTTCGGCTGACGGTGCTCACAGCGCCTGCCCCTTGCTCAGCATCCAGCGGCGTTTTTCGAGCAGGCGGTCGGCGCGGCGATCGATCTCGGCCGCCGCGGCGTCGACAGTGAACTCGCCGCGCACCATGCGCTCGGCGACGATCTGCATCTCGGTGACGATGCGCTCCCATTCGGGAACCTTCGGCAGTGCGGTTGCGCGTTCGAGCTGGGTCGCGAAGGGCGCGACGATCGGATCGCTCGCGAGCCCCGCTTCAGCCCAGACCGAGCGGCGCGCGGGCAGATCTCCGGTGAGCTTCTGGAAGGTGAGTTGTGCCGACGGTGCGAGCAGGCGCGACACGATGTCCCACGCCGCATCGGACCTTTCAGCCCCGGCAAAGACGACGAGGCTCGATCCTCCGGGTGCGGCCGACCCGATGTCCTGCGGCCCCGGATTGGGTGCGGTGCCCCATTTATCCTGCATCGCGGGGGCAAGACGGCTTTTCATGTCGCCGATCGTCCACGGGCCCGAGGTGAAGATGCTGAAAAAGCCCTTCGCGAACTCGTCCCAGATATTCGAAATCTGCGTCGCCGAGGCGACCGGTGCGAGCTTCTCGTCGAACAGCGATTTGTAGAAGGCGAGCGCCGCCTTGAATTCGGGGTCAGAAAAAGCGCCGCGCGCCCCGTTGTCGCGCAGCAGCCGCGCTCCCGCCGACAGCGCGATCGTCAGCAACTGTTCGAACTCGTTGACCGGCAGCAGCACGGCATAATTGCCCGATCCGGCGAGCGCCTTCACCTTGTGCAGCGCCGCCTTCCACTCATCCCACACGAGCGGCGGCGCGGCATAGCCTGCGCGCGCGAACAGGTCCTTGCGGTAGAATTGCAGCCGCGTGTCGACGTACCATGGCACGGCCCAGGTCTTGCCCGCGATGCGGTTCGTGTCGACGACCGCGGGGAACTGATCGGTCAGCAGATGTTCGGCCGAGGCGGGCACGGGCGCGATCGCGCCGATCGCCGCCAGCTCGGCGATCCAGCTGTTGCCGATCTGCCCGATCGCGGGGAGCGAACCGCCCGCGAAGCCGGTGAGCAGTTTTTCGTGCGCCGCGGTCCAAGGGAGCGGCTGAACGCTGATCTTGGGCATCGACGCGGGCAGCTTCAACGTGTCGAGCAGCGCGGGCAGATGTGCCGCCTCATTGCCCATCGCCCACACGGTCAGCCCGTCGTCGCCCCGCGCGCCGCAGCCGCCCAGCATTGGGAGGAGGGGCAACGCGGCGAGCGCGCCCGTCATCTGGCGCCGCGTCAGCTCCACAGGCGGCGCACCCTTGGCATCACTCGGCCTCGCGCTCCGCGGCAACCGCCTTCGCAACCGCCGCCAGACCCACGGGCCCCGCGGTCGTGCCGCGCGCGATCAGCGTCGGGGTCAGGATGTTCGCGCTCGCGGCACCGAGCGTCTCGCCGCGCAGCAGGCGGAGCAGCAGCATCATCGCCGTCGAGCCGAGCCGGTCGATCTTGACCTGCATCGTCGACAGCGCAGGGCTGACATGGCGCGCCAGCGGGATGTCGTCGAAGCCCGCGACCATGATATCGCGCGGCACCGAAAGCCCCGCCTCGCCGAGCTGGTGGATACAGCCGACCGCCATCAGGTCGTTCGACGCAAACACGGCGTCGGCGGGAAGCTGGCCCTGGATCAGCAGGCGTGCCGCCTCGGCGCCCGCCTCTTCGGAAAAGTCGCCGGGAAGGATCACCGGGCTGCGTTCCTTCGCGATCTTCGCCATCGCATCGACGAAGCCGCGCTGGCGGTCGCGCGCGTCGCGGTTGTGCTTCGGTCCCGCGATATGGACGACCTGCCGCGCGCCACGCTCGAGCAAGGCCTCGGTCATGGCATAGGCGCCGCGATAATTGTCGACCGCGACGAAGGGAACATCGAGAGGGCCGGCGTCATAGTTGAGCAGCACCGTCGGCAGTGCCGGGTCGAGGTGCCCCGCGAGCAGCTCGGGCTTCATATCCGGCGGCATGATCAGCAGCCCGTCGACGCGCCCGCGCATCGAGGCGACCGCGGCGGCGGTCTCGTGCGCGCTGCCGTGCATGTTGCCGAGCAGCAGGTGCATCCCCGATTCATGCGCGACAAGGTCGATGCCGCGAATGATCTCGGAGAAGAACTCGCCGAAGAGGTCGGGCAGGATCACGCCGACGGTGTCGGTCTTCTTGCGCGTCAGGCTGCGCGCGCCGCTGTGGGGGACGAAATTGAGCTTTTTGACCGCCGCAAGCACCGCGTCGCGTGTGGGGCCGGTGACGTTGCCCAGCCCGTTGATCGCGCGCGACGCCGTGGCGACCGATACGCCTGCCTCGCGGGCCACATCCCTCAACGTCGCCATATCCCTCGCCCCTATCGCCTGAAAGCGTGCCGTCGCCGCGGCGCGACACGGTAACCGGTTACAAGATCGCGATGCAAGATCATTCGGCAGGGCTCGTGCGAAGCGTCAGCCCGTCGCCGTCGAACAGGTGCAAGCGGTCGGCCGGGAAGAGCGCGGCGACCTGATCGCCCTCGGCGAGGCTGCCGTCGTCGCGGAGCTGGCATGCGACCGGCTCGTCGCCCTCGCGTCCGCCGAGATGCACGGTCGCGAGGCCGCCCAGCCGCTCGATGAAGCGGATCGTGAAGGGCAGCGTATCGGGCGCATCGCCGATTGCGACATCCTCGGGCCGGATGCCGATCGAGACCGGCGTCCCTTCGGCGAGCGGCGGGATTATGGAGGGCAGGGCGACGCTACGCCCGTCCGCGAGCGTTGCCCGCCCTCCGCCCGCCATCACCGCAGGCAAGATGTTCATGCGCGGCGTCCCAAGGAACTGCGCGACGAAGATGTTCGCCGGGCGCTCGTAGAGCTCGCGCGGGGTGCCGACCTGCTCGATCCGTCCGTCGCGGAGCACGATGATGCGGTCGGCGAGCGTCATCGCCTCGACCTGGTCGTGCGTGACATAGAGCGTCGTCGTGCCGAGCTGGCGGTGCAGGCTGGCGAATTCGTAGCGCATGCGGACGCGAAGATCGGCGTCGAGGTTCGACAGCGGCTCGTCGAAGAGGAAGATCTGCGGCTGGCGGACGATCGCGCGGCCGATCGCGACTCGCTGGCGCTGCCCGCCCGACAGCGCGGCGGGCCTGCGGTCGAGCAAGGCTTCGATGTTCAGGATCGCGGCGGCGCGGCGCACCGCTTCGTCGATCACGCCCTTGTCGGCCTTTGCGATCTTCAGCCCGAACGCCATATTCTCGTACACCGTCAGGTGCGGATAGAGCGCGTAGCTCTGGAACACCATCGCGATGCCGCGGTCGGAGGGGGGCAGGGCGGTGACATCGCGGTCACCAATCGTGATACTGCCGCCGGTCAGCTCCTCGAGCCCCGCGACCGAGCGCAGCAAGGTCGACTTGCCGCAGCCCGAGGGGCCGACGATTACCGCAAACTCGCCGTCGGCAACGTCGATCGAGACGCCCTTCAGCATCTCGGTATCGCCGAAATTCTTCCGTGCATCGCGGATGGTGAGGCCGGCCATACTCAGCGCCCCGGGGTCAGCGCGATTGCGAAACCGCCGCCGGCTTCCATTCGCACGGGCAGCTTTGTGGCCGATGTGACGGTCTGTTCTTCGACGACCATCGCAAAACGGTCGCCGCCGACACCACCGCTCGCGCCGTCGCGCCATATCTTTGCGCGATAGCTCTTGCCCTTGGGCAGGAAGGCGAAGTCGATCGTCAGCTCGCGCGCCTGTTCGTCGGTGACGCCGCCGACATACCAGTCCTGCCCGTCGCGGCGCTGGCGTGCGAAGACCGCATAGTCGCCGACTGCGCCCGCGAGGACGCGCGTCTGTTCCCAGTCGGCGGGAACGCGCTTGATGAATTCGAAGGCGTCGGGGTGCTTCTCGTAGTTCTCGGGCAGGTCGGCCGCCATCTGGACCGGGCTGTAGATCACGACGAAATTGGCGAGCTGCCGCGCCAAGGTCGAGGGGATTTCGCGCCCGCCCTTGCCGGTCAGGCTGACGATGCCGGGGGTGAAGTCCATCGGTCCCGACAGCATCCGCGTGAAGGCGAGGTTGGTTTCATGCTCGGGCGGATTCGGCGGGTCGCCCCATGCCTGATACTCCATCCCGCGCGCACCCTCGCGGCTGACCCAGTTCGGATAGGTGCGGCGAAGCCCCGTGTCCTTGATCGGCTCGTGCGCGTTGATCGCGATATGGCGCTTCGCCGCGGCGAGCACGACCTCCAGATGGTGCCGCGACTGCCACTGGCCGTCGTGCCAGTCCCAGATCTCGTTGCCGCTTGCATCCTTGTGCAGCACGCCGCCGGCATCGGCGACATAGCCGGTCTTCACCGACGGCACGCCATGCTTCGCATAATAATCCATCGCCGCTTCGAGCTGGTCGCCGTAGAGCCCCGAATTGCCCGCGGTTTCATGGTGCCCCATGATCGCGACGCCCTTCGACTTGGCGTAGGCCGCGACCTTGTCCATGTCGAAATCCGGATAAGCCTCTGCGAAATTGAAGTTGCGGCCATGGTCGCCGATCCAGTTGCCGTCCCAGCCGGTGTTCCATCCCTCGATCAGTACCGCGTCGAAGCCGTGCTTCGCGGCGAAGTCGATATATCGCTTCGCATGGTCGGTCGTCGCGCCATGCTTCGGCCCGCTGTTCCAGCTCCACTGGTCGAGGTGCATCGCCCACCAGATGCCGACATATTTGAGCGGCTTGACCCAGCTCACGTCGCCGAGCTTGTTGGGTTCGTTGAGGTTCAGGATGATGTCGGCCGAGGCATAGAGGCCGGGTGCATCGTCGCCGATGATGATTGTCCGCCACGGCGTCTCGAACGGCGCGGTGCGCTGCACTTTCGATGGCTCGGACGAGTTCGACAGGCGGGTGCGAAAACGCTGCCCGTCGATCCGCTGCAGCCAGAAGGCGGCATAGTCGACCAGCGCCGCCTCGTGGATCGCGATATGCAGCCCGTCGTCCTTGCGGCGGAAGGTGATCGGCGTGTGTGCCGTGCCGACCTGGTTCGCCGGGGTGTGGTTGTAGAGATATTCGTAGCGGTTCCATTCACCCGCGGTGATCCACCACGCCTCGGCCTCGCCCGCGATGTTGAACTCGGTCAGTTCCTCGTCGATCCGGACATCCTTCAGCCGCTCCTGATCGGGGAAGGCGAAGCGGAAGCCGACACCGCTGTCGAAGACGCGCGCGATCAGGTCGATGCGCCGCTTGCCGCCGATCAGCTCGACGATCGGGACGCGCATCTCGCGGTAATTCTCGCGCGTGACGCGGTTCTCGCCCCACGGCTGCTCCCATGTGCGGTCGGCCTCCGCGTAAGTGGCGTCGCCCAGCGCGGTGCTATGCTCGAACTTGCCGTCGCCGCGGAGCATGAAGCCGAGGCGCGAGGGCGCGATCACCGGCTTGCCGTCGCGCGTCACGCTGTATGTCGGGATCTCGTTCCCGGTCGTCAGCGCGAAGCAGATGCGTTCGTTCGGTGAGCAGACCTTGTGCGTCACGTCATCGCGTGCGGCGACGGGATTGGCCGCTGCGGTCGCGAGCGCGGCGAAGGGCAGGCCGCCGGCGCGGGCGATGTCGCGCAGACGGGGCATCAGTGCACGGTCGCGGCAGCGCTCGCCTGACGTACCGGTGCACGTCCGGCAGCGACAGCGAAGATGCAGAGCGCGACATAGCAGGCGGCAGGCAGGATCAGCGCCGCGCCATAGCCAACGGCATCCGACAGCTGGCCGGTAAGATAGGGGATCGCCGCCCCGCCCACGATTGCGGTGCAAAGCAGTCCCGATACGGCTTCCGCGCGGGCGGTGGAGCGTTCGAGGGTGAGGGAGAAGATGACCGGGAACATGATGGAGTTGAAAAGGCCTATCGACAGCGCGACGAAGCCGCCGCTTACCCCGCCGACGAAGACGACATAAAGACAGAGCAATGCGGCCGCGGCGGTGAAAGCGGTTAGCAGCTTCGCCGCGGGCATGCGGGCGAGCAATACCGAACCGATCGCCCGTCCGACCATCGCGCCGCCCCAATAGAAGGCCACGGCCTTGGTCGCTTCCTGCAGCGAGACGCCGGAAACACCGTCGCTGCCCATGAACCAGCCGAGCAGGGGGACGCCGAACGCCGCGTCGGACTGCCCCCAGACGCTGTCGCCGTTCAGGAGGAACGCCATATGCGTGCCAATTGCGACCTCGGCCCCGACGTAAAGAAAGATTGCAAGGCCACCCAGCATTGCCCAGCGCGAGGCGAAGGCTTCGCGGATCAGTTCGCCCATGCCGCGGCGCGCGCCGAGAGGGGCGGGCGGCACTGCTTCATTGACGATCCGGCGGCTGACCCAGAAAAAGATCACCAGCGCGGCGATCAGGCCGCAAATCCAGAAATAGGCGGCGTCGATTCCGGCAAGCGCCTGCGCGCGCACCGCGTCGGTGACGACCGTGCCTTCCTTCACCTCGACACCTTGCAGGAACATGTGCGCGCCGATCAGCGGGCCAAGGAAGGTGCCGAAGCTGTTGAAGGTCTGACTGAAAGTCAGGCGGAAATGGCTGCGCTTCGGGTCGCCGAGCGCGGCAGCGAGCGGGTTCGCCGCGACCTGCAGGATCGTGATCCCGCTCGCGAGGATGAACAGGCCGGCGAGCACGAGCGGATAGACCGCAAGGTTGGCGGCAGCCAGCATGACGAGGCAGCCAACAACCATCGTCGACAGCGCGGTCAGGATCGATGGCACCGAATGAAAGCGCGCGATCAACGCTGCGGCGGGAAAGGACATCAGGCCATAGGCGATGAAGAAGGCGGAGGCCGAAAGCTGTGCCTCGGCATCGCTCAGCGTGAAGATGCCCTTCACCGCGGCGACGAGCGGATCTATCAGCGAGGTGATGAAGCCCCAGGCAAAAAAGAGCACCGTAACCGCGGCAAAAGCCGCCATCGCGGTCGACTTCGTGCCGGCGCCCGGCGTCTGGCTGGGTGCGTCCATCCTGAAATTTCCTCTTCCGGAAGATTGTCGTTATGGGGAGGGTCTAATGCGGTGCCCGGATCAATGCAACCGGTTACATGTTCCTGGCCCGGCGCCGCCCGGGGCGCCGGTTTTCCTTTCGCACCAAGCTATGGCGAGGCGCTTGCGACGCCCGTCCCGAGATGTTCATGCCGCCACCCTAGAGGAGGAATTCGCCGGCCAGCGTCGTGACGCAGCGGCCGGTCAGTTCGACGTGCTCGCCGGTCAGCCGGCAGCCGACATGGCCCCCGCGCGCGCTCGCCTGATAGGCGGCGAAATGATCGCGGCCGAGGCGCGTGGTCCAGTAGGGTGCCAGGACGGCGTGCGCCGACCCGGTTACCGGGTCCTCGTCAATCCCGCCGCCCGGCACGAAAACGCGGCTAACGACATCGGCGCCCGACGGATCGCCGGCGCCCGGCGCCGTCGCGATGAACATCCGGTCTCCGTCCTTTTTGAGGGCGGCGAAATCGGGCGTCAGCGCGCGTACCTCTTCGGCGCCATGATAGGCGAGGATCGCATAGCCGCCGTCGTGCCACAGCGTCTCGACGACCTCGCCGCCGACGGCCTTCACGGCCTCCGGCATCGGTTTCGCTTCGGCGCGATAGGCGGGGAGCTGGACGTGGTATTCATTATCCTCGTCGCCCCGCGTCACCTGCAGTATGCCTGCCTTGCGCGTCCTGAACCGCATCTCGTTTCGCCATTGCGCCGCGGAGAGCAGAACATGCCCGCTCGCCAGCGTCGCATGACCGCACAGCGCGACTTCGACCGTCGGCGTGAACCAGCGCAGCTCGTAGTCGGCCTCGCCGCTCTCGTCGGCGACGAGGAAGGCGGTTTCGGAGAGGTTATTCTCCGCCGCGATCGCCTGCAGCATCGCGTCGCTCATCCATTCCTCGAGCGGCATGACCGCAGCGGGATTGCCGGCGAAGGGGCGGTCGGCGAAGGCATCGACGCGCGTGATCGGAAGCGAGCGGAGCGCACTCATGGATAGAGAAGTCCTTTCGTCCAGTTTTCGCCGTCGCGCACATAGAGGTTACGCTCGTGCAGGCGATGTTCACGATCCTGCCAGAATTCCATCGCTGAGGGTATGACCCGCCAGCCCGACCAGCGTGGCGGCCGCGGGACGTCCTGGCCGTCGAAACGCGCCTGCATCTCGGCAAAGCGCGCCTCGAAGGTTTCGCGGCTGTCGAGCGGGCGCGACTGGTCGCTCGCCCAGGCGCCGAGCTGACTGTCGCGGCTGCGGGTCGCGAAATAGGCGTCGGCGGTGGCGTCGTCGACCGGCGTCACCGCGCCTTCGACGCGAATCTGGCGGCGCAGCGATTTCCAGTGGAAGAGCAACGCGACGTGCGCGTTACCGGCCAGCTCGCCTCCCTTGCGGCTGTCGAGATTGGTATAGAAGACGAAGCCGCCCGGCCCATGCCCCTTCAGCAGCACCATCCGCAACGACGGGTGGCCGTCCGGGGTGCTGGTCGCAAGCGCCATCGCATTGGCGTCATTGGGCTCGCTTTGGCGCGCTGCGGCGAACCAGCTGTCGAACAGGGCAAAGGGGGTGTCGCTCATCGTTGCGTCATAGTCCGGCAGGCGTTGCTGGTCGAGCAGGGAACTTGACCCCGATGGCAGATGTTCCCACATCGCCAGCCAATCAGGCCTTCACGGCCAGTCACTTATCGGGCTACAGGAACAGAATGGCCGATCCCTATACCACCCTTGGCGTATCGAAGAGCGCGACCGAGGCGGAAATCAAGTCCGCTTACCGGAAGCTCGCCAAGGAGCTGCATCCCGACAAGAACAAGGACAATCCGAAAGCGTCGGAGAAATTCTCCGACGTGACCAAGGCGTATGACCTGCTGTCCGACAAGACGAAGCGCGGGCAATTCGACCGCGGCGAGATCGACGGCGAGGGTAATCCGGCGATGCCGTTCGGTTATGGCGGCAGCGGTGGTTTCCGCGGTGACCCGCGCGGCGGCCAGCAGGGCGGTTTCGGTGGCTTCGGCACCGACGGCGCCGACTTCGGTGATATTTTCGAAGGGCTTTTCGGCGGCCGCGGCGGCGGTGGCGGCGGGCCGTTCGGCGGCTTTGGCGGACGCAGCGCGCCGCCGGCCAAGGGAGCGAATGTCGCGTACCGGCTGTCGGTATCTTTCGTCGACGCCGCGACGCAGGCGATGCAGCGCATCACGCTCGCCGACGGCAAGACGATCGACCTCAAGCTTCCCGCCGGAGTCGAAACGGGTACGCAGATGCGCCTTGCGGGCAAGGGGCAGGCGGGCCCCGGCGGCAATGGCGACGGCATCGTCACGATCACCGTCAAGGACCATCCCTTCTATGTGCGCGAGGGCGACAATATTCGCCTCGACCTGCCGGTGACGCTGAACGAGGCCGTCAAGGGCGCGAAGGTCAAGGTGCCGACAGTCGACGGTCCGGTCATGCTGTCGATCCCCGCCGGATCGACATCGGGCAAGGTCATGCGCCTCAAGGGCAAGGGCTTCAGCCAGAAAAGCGGCGGGCGCGGCGACCAGCTCGTGCGGCTGATGATCGATCTGCCCGCGGACGATGCCGAACTGGCGAAACTGGTCGAGGCCTGGAGCGACCCCCGCGCCGTGCGGGCGGATCTCGGCGTGTGATGCGTGGCTGAACCCAAAGAGAAAAAGATCGTCGCCGCGCTAGAGCGCGAAGTGGCCGCTGAAGTCGGCCAGGAGTTTCTTGCCGAGGGCCATTCACCGCATTCGCCAGAGGCGCGTGCCGAACGGGCGAAGCGCGTCAAGTTGCGCGCGCGGGCGCAGGGCGTCATCGACCGCGGGCGCGAGACGCTTGGCCCGGGTACGCGCGCGTTCAGGATATTGCGCCGCGTTGTCGTCGGCACCTACACCGACGGCTTCATCCACGCCGGCAATCTGGCCTATCTCGCGCTGATCGCGCTCTTTCCTTTCTTCATCCTCGTCGCCGCCGCGCTCAGCGTCCTCGGCGGCAGCCAGGGCGGCGAAACCGCGATCGAAGCGGTCTTCTCGCTGATGCCGCCGACCGTCGCGAAGGCGCTCGCGGGCCCGATCCGGGAGGTGATGAGCGCGCGCACTGGGATATTCCTGTGGATCGGCGCGCTCGTCGCCCTGTGGACCGTGGGCAGCTTTATCGAAACGATGCGCGACATCCTGCGCCGCGCCTATGGCACGCATTTCAGCCGCGGGTTTTTCCACTACCGCCTGCTGTCGATCGGGATCATCACCGGTGCAGTCGTGCTGATGATCCTGTCGTTCAGCATGCAGGTGCTGATCGTCGGGATCGAGCAGTTCATCACCCGCGTGCTGCCCGCGGCCTATCAGTCGGCGGGCACAGTCGCGATTTCGCGCGGCGTGTCGGGTCTGGGGCTGTTCCTTGCGATCTATCTGCTCTTTTATTCGCTGACCCCTTCGAAATACCGGCGTCTCAAGAATTGCCCGAAATGGCCTGGCGCGCTGTTCACGACACTCTGGTGGATCGGAGTCACGCTGGCGCTGCCGCCGCTCCTCGCCAGCCTGTTCAGCTATGACGTGACCTATGGCAGCCTTGCGGGCGTGATGGTCGCGCTGTTCTTTTTCTATCTCGTCGGATTGGGTATGGTGGTGGGCGCCGAACTCAATGCAGCCTTGGTGGAGGTTGAGGATTTGGGCCATGACGCTATTGGGCGCATCGACGACGTAATTATCGAAGACAAAAAGGCCGGAGAAAAACAATGACGGGTCTGATGAAGGGCAAGCGCGGGCTGATCATGGGCCTCGCGAACGACAAGTCGCTCGCCTGGGGTATCGCAAAGGCGCTGAATGCGCACGGCGCCGAACTGGCGATCTCGTATCAGGGCGACGTGATGCTGAAGCGGGTGAAGCCGCTTGCCGACGAACTGGGCTGCGACTTCCTGATCGACTGCGATGTCGCCGACATGGATAATCTGGATGCCGCTTTTGCCACGCTGTCCGCGCGCTGGCCGACGATCGACTTCGTGGTCCACGCGATCGGGTACACCAACAAGGAAGCGCTGCGCGGCCATTATGCCGACGTCGGGCTCGAAGATTTCCTGATGACGATGAACATCAGCGTCTACAGCTTCACCGCCGTCGCCAAGCGCGCTGCGGCGATGATGACGCCTTTCGATCCCGAAACCGGAACCGGCGGCGGTTCGCTGCTGACCCTCAGCTATTATGGCGCCGAGAAGGTGATCCCGCACTACAACGTCATGGGCGTCGCGAAGTCGGCGCTGGAGACGAGCGTCAAATATCTCGCGAACGATTACGGCCCGCAGGGTGTGCGCGTGAATGCGATCTCGGCCGGCCCGATCAAGACGCTCGCCGCGTCGGGGATCGGCGACTTCCGCCTGATCCTGAAGTGGAACGAACATAACGCGCCGCTGCGCCGCAACGTGACGATCGACGATGTCGGCGGCTCGGCGCTTTATCTGCTGAGCGACCTGTCGAGCGGCGTGACGGGTGAAACGCACCATGTCGACGCGGGCTATCACACGGTCGGCATGAAGCAGGAAGATGCGCCGGACATCGCGCTTGCCTGACCGGATTGCCATCCGCGCCGCGACGGCGGCGGATGGCGAGGCGATCGACAAGTTGATCCGCGGCGCCTTCGCCGGGACCGAATGCGGCCATCAGGGCGAGGCCGAACTTGTCGGCATGATCGAGGCTGATGGCGACACCATGGCGTCTCTCGTCGCCGAACGGGCTGGCGCGATCGTCGGGCACGTGCTGTTCAGCCGTATGGATGTGGAGGCCGATGGCGGCCCGGTTTCGGCTGCAGGTCTTGCGCCGGTCTCGGTCGCGCCGGCTTCGCAGGGGCAGGGGGTCGGCGACGCGCTGATCCGGGCCGGCCTCGACGCATTGCGCGGGCAGGGCGTCCGGATGAGCTTCGTCCTCGGTCACGAAGCCTATTACCCGCGTTTCGGCTATTCGCCCGAGCTCGCGGCGCGCTTCGCCTCGCCCTTTGCCGGGCCGCATTTCATGGCGATGATGCTGGACAGCGGCGCTGAATGGCCGCAAGGCGGCCGCGCGGACTATGCACCCGCCTTCGGCCGTTTGGGGTAGGACATGAGTTTCAACAGCTTCGGACGCGTTCTTCGCTTCACCACCTGGGGGGAGAGCCACGGACCCGCGCTCGGCGCCGTGGTCGATGGCTGCCCGCCGCGGCTGTCGCTGTCCGAGGGTGACATCCAGCCTTTCCTCGACAAGCGCCGCCCGGGCCAGTCGCGCCACACGACGCAGCGGCAGGAGCCCGATCAGGTCCGCGTCCTTTCCGGCACGTTCGAGGGCAAGACGACGGGCACTCCGATCAGTCTGATGATCGAGAATGTCGACCAGCGCTCGAAGGATTATGGCGAGATCGCGCAGGCCTATCGCCCCGGCCACGCCGATTATGCCTATGACGCCAAATATGGCATCCGCGACTATCGCGGCGGCGGCCGGTCGAGCGCGCGTGAGACCGCGGCACGCGTCGCGGCGGGCGGGATTGCGCGGCTGATCATTCCCGAGGTCCAGATTCATGCGTGGGTCGCCGAGATCGGCGGCGACGCGATCGATCCCGCGAACTTCGACCTCGAAGAAATTGATCGCAATCCCTTTTTCTGTCCGGATCCCGCTGCGGCGCAGCGCTGGGAAGGCCTGATGGACGCGGCGCGCAAATCGGGCTCCTCGCTCGGCGCGGTGATCGAATGCGCCGCGAGCGGCGTTCCTGCCGGCTGGGGGGCGCCCATCTATGCCAAGCTCGACAGTGACCTTGCCGCGGCGATGATGGGGATCAACGCGGTGAAGGGCGTCGAGATCGGCGCGGGCTTTCAGGCGGCGCGGCTGCGCGGCGAGGAAAATGCCGACCCGATGCGCCCCGCGAACGACGGCAGCAACCGTCCGGATTTCCTGTCTAACAACGCCGGCGGGATCGCGGGCGGCATCTCGACCGGCCAGCCGGTGGTCGTCCGCGTGGCCTTCAAGCCGACCAGTTCGATCCTGACGCCCGTCCCGACGATCAACAAGGCCGGCGAGGCGACCGATATCGTCACCAAGGGTCGCCACGATCCGTGCGTCGGCATCCGCGGCGCCCCGGTGGTCGAGGCGATGATGGCGCTGGTTCTGGCCGATCACAAGTTGCTGCACAGGGCACAAAACGGCTGATGCCCTAGTGGAGTGGATTGCCGCCTTCATCGCGGAGCAGAAGGCGGTGATCGGCCTGTTCGTGCTCGCGGGCATGTTTGCGGCCTTCGTCTGGGAACGTTTTTCTCCTTCGGTCGTCGCGGTGGCGGGGGCGGGTACGATGCTCGCGCTCGGACTGCTCGACGAAAAGGGTGCGTACGGCGTCTTTTCGAACAGCGCGCCGCTGACCGTCGGCGCCATGTTCATCCTTTCGGGCGCGCTGATCCGCACCGGGGTGATCGACAAGGTCGGCAATTATGTCGTCGACCGCGCCAAGCGGAACCCGCGGCTTGCGGTGATCGAGGTCTTCGGCGGTGGCCTGCTCGTGTCGGGCTTCATCAACAGCACGCCGTTCGTCGTGGTGATGATGCCCGTCTGTTTCCGGCTTGCCGAGGCGCTTGGCGTATCGCCGAAGAAATTGCTGATGCCGCTGTCGGTGATCGCGGTACTCGGCGGCTGCCTGACCCTGATCGGCACGTCTACCAACCTCGTCGTCGCGGGTATCGCCGAACAGGCGGGGATCGGCCATTTCGGGC
>Ga0209257_1003413_pt1 | contig 13667 bp, 13 predicted proteins | sample AraplaCvi_mCL_r2_FD_184277 | JGI IMG/M metagenome (GOLD analysis project Ga0209257, IMG submission 184277) | Arabidopsis root microbial communities from North Carolina, USA - plate scrape MF_Cvi_mCL_r2 (SPAdes) (version 2) | ecosystem: Host-associated > Plants > Roots > Endosphere | place: USA...
CCAGGTTCGGCATGAACCGGCGCTTGGTCTTGATGTTCGAGTGGCTCACGTTGTGGCCGACCATCGGACCGACACCCGTGATTTCGCAGCGGCGCGACATGGCGAGATAACCTTCGCAGGAAACAGGAATGCGACGGACCGGGGTCCGCGCGAAGAGCGGGCGATTTAGAGGAACGGTCCTGCCGCGTCAAGGTGAGCCGCGCAGTATGCCGATCGGTCGCGCCCCGCAGATGATGGTTCGTTGTGGCTCGAAGCGATTCAGATACAATATGTCGTAGGGAACGAAAGCTGAATCGCTGGGTGTCAGTGATTCGGACGCGATTCGTTTCGCCCCTGTTCCTGCACCCACGCTTTCCACGTTAAGCTCCGCTTTGGAGGGTCAAATGACGACTCCGACCGAGAAACGCGCCCGATTCCGTGAGCTGCACGCCAGCGGCTGTTTCGTGATCCCCAATCCCTGGGACGTGGGCAGCGCCAGGATGCTGCAGGTGCTGGGGTTCCAAGCCCTCGCGTCCACCAGTTCGGGATTCGCCTGGTCCACCGGGCGGTTGGACAACGAGGTCCCGCTCGACGACATGCTGACCCACCTGGCGGCGTTGTCGGCGGCGACGGACCTGCCGCTCAACGCGGACTTCGAGAACGGCTACGCCGACGCCCCCGAGGACGTGGCGGCCAACGTCCGCCGGGCGCTGGGCGCCGGCGTGGCGGGTCTCTCCATCGAGGACATGAGCCACGCCGCCGGCAAGCCGCTCTACGAGACGGCGCTGGCCGTCGAGCGCGTGCGCTCCGCCCGCGCGGCGATCGACGCCGACGGGACCGGCGCCGTGCTGGTGGCCCGCGCCGAGGGGCTGCTGATCGGGCAGATGGACGTGAAGGCCACCCTGGACCGGCTGGCGCTGCTGGCCGAGGCAGGCGCAGACTGTCTCTACGCCCCGGGCCTGCGGACCGCCGAGGATATCGCCACGGCGGTGAAGGCGGTGGCGCCGAAGCCGCTGAATGTCCTGATGTGGACCGCCGGGCCATCGGTGGCCGAACTGGCGGACCTGGGTGTGCGCCGGATCAGCGTCGGCGGCGCCCTGGCGCGGGCCGCCTGGGCCGGCTTCCTGGGCACGGCGCGCGAGATCGCACAACAAGGCCGCTTCGACAGCCTGGCCCAGGCCGCGACGGGTGTGGAGCTGAAGGCGCTGCTGCGGCCCTAGGCCAGCCGCACCCACCCCTCCCCCTCGTGCCCGAAGGCGAACAGGTCGGGATGGAGGATCTCGGCGATCATCTCGGCGGACTCGACCAGCCGCGGGCCGGGGCGGTTGAAATAGTGGTGGCCGTCGATGACGAAGACGCGCCCCTCCCGCACCGCCCTCAACCCCGCCCATTCCGGCCGCGCCGTGAGCAGGGGCATGTCGGCCAGGCTCTGGGCGATGGTGAAGCCGCAGGGCAGCAGCAGGATCACGTCCGGGTCGGCGGCGGCCAGCGCGCGCCAGTCCAGCCAGGGCGAGTGCTGGCCCGGCGTGGCGAACAGGCTCTCGCCGCCCGCCGCCTCGATCAGCTCGGGCATCCAGTTGCCGCCGGCCATCAGCGGGTCGATCCACTCGATGGCCGCCACGGTCGGCCGCCGGTCCGCACGGTCCGCAGCGTCGCGGATGGCGACGAGGCGCGCCTGCAATCCGACGATGGCGGCGTGGGCCGCGGCCTCCACCCCCAGGGCGCGGCCCACCTTGCGCATGTCGGCCCAGACGTCGGAGAGGTCGTTGGGCTCCAGCGACACCAGAGCCGGCGCCATGCCGGTCCATTCGCAGAGCGCATCCTCCAGGTCGCCCGGCGTCACGGCGCAGATGGCGCACTGGGTCTGAGTGAGGATCACGTCGGGCTTCAGCGCCCGCAGGCGTTCGGCGTCGACGCGATAGACCGAGACCCCTTGGGCGATGATCTCATTCACCCAGCGGTCGATGTCGCGCGACGTCCCGTCGAGGCGAACCTTGGTCTCGCTCAGCGCCGGCAGCCGGCGCACCGCCTCGGGGAAGTCGCACTGGTGCGAGCGCCCGACGAGGTAGTCGGCCATGCCCACGGCGGCCACGATCTCGGTGGCGCTGGGCAGCAGGGAGATGATGCGGAGGCCGCTCACGCGGACCGCCCGAAGGCCGGCAGCGGCAGGGCCGTGCGGCGCAGGGCCGCGTCGAGGGCCAGGAGGCCGGCCAGCCAGGCGGCGTTGACCGCACCCATCAGGCTGATCACCCCGGGGCGGATCGTGCAGGCGCCGGTGACCACCTGCTCCACGCCCAGGATCACGACCTGGTCGGCGACGAACGCCGCCACGAAGGCCGCCCCGGCGCGGAGCCAGGGCGGCTGGCCCGCGGACGCCTTCAGGGCCGCGGCGGCGGCCAGCACGGAAACGAAGGCGGCGACGGCCAGGCCGACGCCCCAGGAGATGGCCTGGGCGTCGCGCGGATAGTCGTGGAGGCCGAAGCCGATGGCTTGGCCCGCCAGCCAGACCGCGCCGGTCAGCAGCAGGGCGCGGCCCAGCGGCAGGGCGCCGGCGGCGATGACCGCCACGGCGACCAGCGGCTCGAGACAGCCGATGAGCAGGGACCCGCCCAGGACCAGGACCAGGAGGCCTGCGGACCACGGGCCGGCGTGCGGATTGGGAGAAGGCAGGACGGAAGACATGGGCGAAACCTCGCGGGACGTGACGTCACCGCGACGGGATGGATGGCCCCCGGCGAGCCGAAGGCGATCCATTCACATCGGCGCACCCCGTCCGACGCGATCGCGCGTGACCACGGCTCGTGGCAGGTCTCCTGGCTCGCGGGTCAGGGCCTCGGACCAGCCTTCCCAGGGCCTCGCGGTCCCAGTGGCTTAAAGTCGGTCTCCGGCTCGCCGCTTACAGTTGCGGGGGCAGCCGCGGCCTTGGACGCAAGCGCCCGCACCGCATTCCCTTTTGAGCCCTCACGGGCGCCACGCCGGATGATTGACCCGCATGCGGGGGCCGGGTCAAGGCGAAGCCCGGATACTGAAGAGATGACTTTCGCCCGCAAGGGGGAGAAGGGCGACGTCTTCGTCAGTCCGCGGTGGCGACCGTCACGGTGGCCGGGCGGTATTCGGCGGTGATCATGCGGGCGGCGTCGATGCGGGCGCCGCGGCGGTCGAGGATCTCGAGGTGGACGTGGTCGGTCATGCCACCCGGGTACTTCCTCTGGAGGGAGTGGGCGGTGGCGATGAGCTGGCCGATGGCCACGGTGTCGCCGACCTGGACCTTGGGGTTCACGTAGAACACGCGGGCGGAATAGTTCAGCGCCGGATTGGTGATCTCGACGAACTTCAGGGTCTGGTCGCCGGCATAGGCGAAGCCGATCTTGGTGACGTAGCCGGACATCGGCGCCTCCACGTCCTGGCCGGCCTGGGCCATGTAGTCGACCCCCTCGTGCCGGCGGCTGCCGCCGTCGCGGCGGGCGCCGAACTCGCCGTCGCCATAGACGTCATGGGCGCGCGGCTCGCGGCCAGTGGGATTGGCGAAGTCGGCCCGGCCGTCGCCGTCCACGTCGACCCCGTTCCAGACCAGCTTCAAGGGGGCAGTCTCTGCCGTCGGAGCCACTTGCTCGACAGCGCGTTCCATTGCGGTCGCCAGGCTGGCGCGATGGTCGGTCTGGCTCAGCGGCGCCGCGGCTGCGGCGGATCCAACAAGCGCGACTATAGAAACCAACAGCGCAGGTTTCTTTTCCACCATCTCAAGCAAACGCGCAGGAACGCCCGACGTCATTCAGGACCCTTCACTCAACAAATGCACGCCCAGGCCGAACTAACGCCGGTCTTGATGGCGATTTGACTGGGACGCCGCGCGGTCTGCGGCGATGCGATGGGTCCTGACCTCGGACCGGGGCGAAAACTAGGCAAACACGACAAAATTAACCATGCGACGCGTCGCCGCCTCAGAGAACGCGGTTCGACTTGCGCGCGTTTGTCGCATCTGCTACTAAATGACTGGTCAGTTATTTAGAGAGACAGATCGATGGACGCCGGCGCGCCCAAGTTCCGCAGACGCAAGGCCGACCGGCCGGCCGAGATCGTGCAGGCGGCGCTGGCCGTGTTCGCGGAGAAGGGTTTCGCGGCGGCCAAGCTGGAGGACATCGCCAGGCGGGCGGGCGTCTCCAAGGGCGCGATCTACCTCTACTTCGAGACCAAGGAGGACATCTTCCGCGCCGTCGTGCACCAAGCGATCGCGCCCAACATCGGGGCCGTGAAGGCCATGGCCGCGGCGCACCCCGGCCCGCTCGCCGGCCTGCTGCGCAGCGTCACCGCCCATATCGCGAACGTGGTCAGCCACACGCCCCTGGGCGGTGTGCTGAAGATGGTCGTTGGCGAGGCGCGGAACTTTCCCGAGATCGCCCGGGTCTGGCACGACGAGTTGGTCTCCCAGGCCCTGGGCGCCATGAGCGAGGCCATCGCCGCGGCCCAGGCGCGGGGCGAGGTGAAGCCCGGCGACCCGCGGACCTACGCCCTGCAGCTCATCTCCCCGCTGCTGGTGGCCGTGCTCTGGCGCGAGACCTTCGTGCCGGTGGGCGCGGAGCCTTTCGACCTGCCGGCCGTCATGTCCCAGCATATCGACACCTTGCTCTGCGGCATGCTCACCGAAGGAGCCCGCGCATGAACCGCCAGCGCCTCTTGGTCGTGGGCCTGATCGCCACGGCCGCGGTCGTCACCGGGCTGGTGATCTGGGTCCCGCGTATGGGCCAGCCCCACACCCTGTCGGGCTATATCGAGGGCGAACCCCTGTACCTCGCCGCCCCCATCGCCGGGACCGTGCGCAGCGTCAGCGTCGTGCGCGGCCAGGACGTGGCGGCCGGCCAGGCGCTGTTCGTGGTCGATCCGGCCCAGGTGCGCGCCCAGGTCGACCAGGCCTCGGCCGAGGCCGCCGCGGCGCAGGCCCAGGCCGTGGACGCCCGCAAGGGCCAGCGGCCCACCGAACTCGCCGTCTTCGAGGCCAATATCGCCGCCGCCGAGGCGCGCGCCCGCGATGCGCACGCCGACCTGCGCCGCATCCAGCCGCTCGTTCGCCAGGGCTGGTACGCCCCGACCCGCCTGGACGGTGCAAAATCCGCCGCCGACACCGCCGACGCCCAGGTGCGGGCGGCCAGGAAGCAGCGCGACGCGGCCATGTTGGGCTCCCGCGAGGACCAGATCCGCGCCGCCGACGCCCGCGTGGCCCAGACCCAGGCGGCCGTGACCGGCGCCGCGGCCCGGTTGGCCGACCTGGCGCCCCGCGCGCCGGCCAGGGCGCGGGTGGAGAACGTCTTCTTCCACGCGGGCGAATGGGCGCCGGCCAACCAGCCGATCCTGAGCCTGCTGCCGGACGAGCGGATCAAGGTGCGGTTCTTCGTGCCTGAGAAGGACCTCTCGGCCTACCGCATCGGCCGAACGGTACGCTTCGCCTGCGACGGCTGCGCCAAGGGCCTGTCGGCGCGGATCGAGTTCGTCGCCCCCCGGCCGGAATTCACCCCGCCGGTGATCTACAGCCGCGAGGCACGGGACCGGCTGGTCTACCTGGTCGAAGCGCGCCCCAGCGTACGGCTGAACCCCGGCCAGCCGGTGGATGTCGAACCCTTGGGCGCGTCATGACCTTCGCCATCGACGTCCACGGCCTGAACAAGTCCTTCGGCGACAAGCACGTGGTCAACGACGTGACCATCCAGGTGGAGCAAGGGCGGATCTGCGGCTTCCTCGGGCCGAACGGCTCGGGCAAGACCACGACGCTGCGGATGCTGTGCGGCCTGCTGACGCCGGACTCCGGCTCGGGCGAGGCGCTGGGCTTCGACATCATCGCCCAGGCCGACGAGGTGAAGCGGCGGACCGGCTACATGACCCAGAAGTTCTCGCTCTACGAGGACCTGACCATCGCCGAGAACCTGCAGTTCACGGCCCGGGTCTACGGCCTGGACCGGCGCAACGAACGCGTGGATGCGGCGCTGGAGCGGCTGGGCCTGGCGAGCCGGCGCGGCCAGCTCGCGGGCACGCTGTCCGGCGGCTGGAAGCAGCGGCTGGCGCTGGCGGCGGCGACCCTGCACGAACCGAAGCTGCTGCTGCTGGACGAACCCACCGCCGGCGTGGACCCCAAGGCGCGGCGCACCTTCTGGGACGAGATCCACGCCCTGGCCGCCGAGGGCCTGACCGTGCTGGTCTCCACCCACTACATGGACGAGGCCGAGCGGTGCCATGAGATCGCCTACATCAGCTACGGCCGGCTGATCGCCCGCGGCACGGCCGAAGAGGTGATCGCCAACTCCGGCCTGATCACCTTCCACGGCGAGGGGCCGGACGCCGACAAGCTGGCGCACGACCTGGCGAAGGCGCCGGGCGTCGAGACCGCCGCGGCGTTCGGCGCCGCGATCCACGTCAGCGGCGCGGACCGGACCGCCCTGGAGGCGGCGATCCAGCCCTACCGCGGCAAGGGCTACCGCTGGACCGAGGCCCCACCGACGCTGGAGGACGTGTTCATCCAGCTGATGGGCCAGAGCCAGGACAACGTGCAGTGAACGGCCTCTCCTGGCTCCGCGTCCTCGCCGTGCTGGTGAAGGAGTTCAAGCAGCTCACGCGCGACCGCATCACCTACGCCATGATGCTGGCGATCCCGGTGGTGCAGCTCACCCTGTTCGGCTACGCCATCAACGCCGAGCCGCGCCACCTGCCCACCGCCGTGCTGATGCAGGAGGACAGCCGCTATGCCCGCTCGATCACCGCGGCGCTGAAGAACTCGCTCTACTTCGACTTCGTCGCCCAGGCGCGCAGCCCGGCCGAGCTGGACCGGCTGCTGCGCAACGGCGACGCCCAGTTCGCAGTGACGGTGCCCGGCGACTTCAGCCGCCGCGTGGCCCGTGGCGACAAGGCGCAAATCCTGGTGGAGGCCGACGCCACCGACCCCTCGGCCACCGGCGGGGCCGTCGCCGCCCTGGCCGCCCTGCCCGACCAGGCGCTGGCCCATGACCTGACCGGCGCGCTGGCGCCGCGCCAGACCCAGGCGCCGTTCGAGGTGGTGGTCCACCGCCGCTACAATCCCGAGGCCATCACCGCCTACAACATCGTGCCCGGCCTCCTGGGCATCATCCTGTCGCTGACCCTGGTGATGATGACCGCGCTCAGCGTCACCCGCGAGACCGAGCGGGGCACGATGGAGACCCTGCTGTCCACGCCGCTCGAGCCGCTGGAGGTGATGATCGGCAAGCTGGCCCCCTACGTCATGGTGGGGCTGGTCCAGACCGCGATCATCCTGATCATGGCGGCCTTCCTCTTCCAGGTGCCGATGGGCGGCGGCTGGCTGGGGCTGTCGCTTGGCATCGCCCTCTTCATCACCGGCTCGCTGGCGCTGGGGTTCCTGATCTCGACCGTCGCGCGCTCGCAGCTGCAGGCGATGCAGATGAGCTTCTTCTACATTCTGCCGTCGATCCTGCTGTCCGGCTTCATGTTCCCGTTCCGCGGCATGCCTGCCTGGGCGCAGTGGCTCGGCGAGGTGATCCCCGTGACCCATTTCCTGCGCGTGGTGCGTGGGTCGCTGCTGAAATCCCAGGGGATCGGGGACCAGTGGCGCGAGCTCCTGGCGCTCACCGCCTTCGTGCTGGTCGTCACGGCGCTGGCCATGGCGCGGTATCGGCGGACCCTGGACTAGAAGCTGTAGACCAGGGTCGCACGCGTGGTGGTGTCGGTGTGCTCGCGGTCGGCGGGCGGCTCGGCCTCGACGCGCATGTCGAACGAGGCCCGGGCCGAGAGGTCGCCGCGCAGCTTGGTGGTCAGCGCCGTGCTGGAGGTCAGGGACGAGCTCACCGAGTCCAGGAACAGCGTCGTGTTCTGGGTGAAGACCAGGTCCGGCCGGATCGTCCAGGCCAGGTCGCCGCCGAGCCGGGCGGAGAAGGCGATCTCGTCGTCGAGATCGTAGTAGATCGTCTGGCGCAGCGCCGGGCCGGCCTGGACGTCCAGGCGCAGGTCGCGGCGGTCGACCACCCGGTAGCCGACGCCGACGCTCTCGGTGAAGCGGCCGCGGAAGCCGGCGAACCGATCCCGCTCGCCGGTCAGCGACGTCGCCACGAACGCGCGGCCGTTCAGCTTCCACTGGCCGGCGTAGCCTGCGAAGTAGCGTTCCTTGGAGACCGCCCCGTTCGAGCGCTGGTAGTCACCGGCCATCTTGATCTGGTGCCGCCACCGCAGCGTTTCCTTGGCGAAGGTCAGGCCCGCCGAACCGCCGATGTCGTCGCTGTTGCCGGTGCTGATGAAGCCGCCGGCCTGGCCTTCGCCCTTCCAGCCGTCGCGGAACCGCAGGCTGGTGATGCGGGCGATCCGCTCCTCCTCGGCGCGGGACGTCAGGGCGCCCACCTGGGCGTCGATCTCGTCCAGCGACTCCGGATGGGTGCGGCGCGCCACTTCCGCCACCGTGGCCAGGGCGCCCGGCGTCTCGGCGGCGGCCTCGATCATCCGGGCGACCTCCGCCGGCAGGGGGGCTGCCGCGGCGACGGCGGGAACGGCGGTCGACAGGATCGATATCAGCAGGACACGCACACCGGACTCCGGACTGGGACGAGGGCGGGGAGGCTACTCAATCTCCCGCAAAGACGGCGGTCATCGGGCGCCGCCCGAGGGGGACTCGGTTCAATTGTCTGAGTATTGAGCAGACCGCTACAATATCGACCCAGGCTGCGCAATGGACGCCGTCGATCCTGGGCCCTAGACTTGTCCGTCCCTTCACCTTCCGGGACACCTCCTCCCTTCATGACCGCCACCGCGCCGCCGGCCGTCGCCGCAGAACTGAGCCGCCTGCTCGCCAACAGCCATGCGCCCTATTCCGGCGTGCATGTGGCCGCGGCCGTGGAGTGCCCGGACGGCGCGATCCACTATGGCGTCAACGTCGAGAACGCGGCCTATCCGCAGGGGGTCTGCGCCGAGGCCAGCGCCATCTCGGCGGCGGTCACCCAGGGCCGGAAGGGCTTCACCCGGGTCTGGGTCGCCTCGTCCCTGCCCGGCTTCATCTGGCCCTGCGGCGGATGCCGGCAGAAGATCTGGGAGTTCGCCGAGGCGGGCTGCCAAGTGGTCAGCGTGAACGCCGACGGCGAGGTGGAGAGCCACGCGATCGAGGACCTGCTGCCCCTGGGCTTCCGGCTGGAGCCGCCGCAGCGATAGTTCGGCCGACGCCGTAGCGTGGCCGGCGCCCCGACCGCTAAGTGTGGATCGTGGGCATCGCGGCGAACGACCTCTTCCTCCTGCTGGGCGCGGGCCTGCTGGCCGGGGCGATGAACGCCGTGACCGGCGGTGGGACGTTCGTGTCACTGCCGGCGCTGACGGTGGTGGGGCTGCCCGGGACGGTGGCCAATGCGTCCAGTTCCGTGGCGCTGTTGCCCGGCGCGCTCGCCAGCGCCTGGGCCTACCGGCGCGACATGCGGCCCGTGGAGGGCGTCTCGATCCGCGCCATGTCGCTGCTCAGCCTGGCCGGCGGGGCGGTCGGCGCGGTGCTGCTGCTGGTGACGCCCGAGGCGGCGTTCGACCTGATCATCCCCTGGCTGCTGCTGCTCGCCACGGTGACGCTGGCGGCCGGCCCGCGGCTGGCGCGCGCCCTGGCGCGGGTCGGGCTGAGAGCCGGAGCGGGTCTGGTGCTGTTCGCCCAGTTCCTGCTGGGGATCTACGGCGGCTATTTCGGTGGGGCGGTGGGGCTGATGATGCTGGCGGCCTGGAGCCTGCTGACCGAGGCCGACATCGTGGCGCTCACCCCGCTGCGCACCCTGATGCTGGCCGCCACCAACACCGTGGCGGTGCTGCTGTTCGTGGTCAGCGGCAATGTGAGCTGGGTGGCGACCCTGGTGGTGATGGCCGGCGCGGTGGCCGGCGGCTGGCTGGGCGCGCAGGCCGGTCGGCGATTGCCCGCCGTGGTGCTTCGCGGACTGGTCCTTGCGATCACCGTGGGCACCACCGCGATCTTCTTCTGGCGGGCTTACGGATAGCAGCCGAGCTCAATCCCCCCCTCTTGATCGCCATCGCCCGGCCCTCCGGACGCGGATACGCGTCCGGAATCTTGGCTGGGAGGGGGCGGACGACCCATGAACACCGGATGGCCCAGGACGACTGCGGAGGCGCCGCGTCGAGTGTCCCGAGTCGGAGATCATGTGGCCCGGACAAGCCGGGCCATGACGATCCTTGAGAGTGCGGCGCTCGCCCGCAACGCCCTACGCCTTCTTCGTCCCCGTGATGTAGCGGTCGATGACGCCTTCCAGCACGGCCAGCGGGCAGCCGCCGGTGGTGCCGACGGCGTCATCGTAGTCGCGCAGATCGAAGCGGTCGCCCAAAGCCGCCTTGGCCTTGGCGCGCAGGCGCACGATCTCGTTGTGGCCGGTCTTGTAGGCGCAGGCCTGGCCGGGGCTGGCGCAGTAGCGGTCGACCTCGCTGGTGATCGCGCCCACCGAGCGCCCGGTGGCGGCGACCATCCACTCGATGGCGTGCTCGCGGGTCCAGCGCTTGTCGTGCAGGCCGGTGTCGACCACCAGCCGAGCGGCGCGGAAGCGCAGGGCCTGGAAGTAGCCCAGCCGGCCCATGGGGTCGTCGGCGTACAGCCCCACCTCGTCGGCGAGCTGTTCGGCGTAGAGCGCCCAGCCCTCGGTGAAGGCGCCAAAGTTCATCAGCGAGGAGATCGTGTGGATGTCGCCAGGCCGCTCGGCCAAGTACGCGCCCTGCCAGGCATGGCCGGGCAGCGCCTCGTGCATCGAGAGGCTTTTCAGCGTGTATTTCGGCCAGTTGGCCGTGTCCCGCAGGTTCACGTAGTAGATCGCGGGCCGCGAGCCATCGAGGGCGGCGAAGTTCATGTAGCCCAGGCCCGCGCCGGCCTCGATCTCCTTGGGCACCGCGCGCACCTCCACCGGCGCCTTCAGGCCCAGCCTCGAGAACTTGGGAATGAACGGCCGGATCGCGGTGATCGCCCCTTCGATATAGGCCAGCACCTCACGCTTGCCGGTCTCGGTGTTGGGGAACAGGAACTTCGGGTCCTTGGTCAGGGCGCCCATGCGCTCACCGACCGTCCCCTGGGTGTAGCCCTGGGCCTTCAGGATACCGTCCATCTGGGCGTCGATCTCGGCGCCCTGGTCCAGGCCGGTCTTGTGGATGTCGGCCGGGGTGCGGTCGGTGGTCGTGTTGTACTTCAGGCCCCAGCGGTAATAGTCGGCCCCGTCCTTGAACTTCCAGACCCCGGCGTCATGCGCAGCGCGGGGCTGTTGGGCCTTCAGCACGGCGATCTGCCGCTCCAGCGCCGGGAACACCTTCTGGGCGACGATGGCCGTGGCGCGAGCCTGCCAGTCGCCATCCAGGCCCTTGGCCTTGGCGCGATCGACCAGAGAGCCCACCAGGCGGGTGGAGCCGGCGTCCTGGGCGCGCAGGTCCTGGCCCTGGGTCAGGGCGGTGGCCAGCAGGAAGTCGGGCAGGATCACGCCTTTGCCGGCGGCGTCCTTGATGCGGTCGCTCTCCTGGTCCAGCGCGGTCCCGACCTGCTCCAGGCGGGTCAGGTAGGCCTCGGCGTCGTCCCGGGTCTCGATCAGGTGCTGGGCGTTCAGGAACTCGCCGGTGTTGGCCACCGTCCCGTCCTGTTGGCTGACGACGTAGGGGTTCGCATAGTCCTTGCCGTAGGCGAAGCGGCCGCCCTCGGCCCCCACGTCCTGGGCGTAGAGCACGCTGTCGTAGGTGGTCAGGTCGCGGCCCGACAGGCTGGCGCGCGGGATGGCCCGCAGGCGCTTGGCCCGATCGGCGTAGCCGGCGATCTGCTTGGTGCGCCCGGCGGCGGAGATGTCGTCCAGCCGACGCTTCAGGGCCGCGCGCGGGCCCTTGTCCTTACCGATGCTGCTGGCGGTCTGCGGCGTGTCGGCCAGGATCTCCTCGACGAAGGCGTCCAGCAACTTTGCGAGCCGGGTATCGTTCACACCTTCGCCCTCGGCCGCGAGTGCGGCGAGCGGCGAGGCTGCGAGGCCGAGCGCGGCCCCGGAGAGGAGCACATGGCGGCGGGTGGTCATGGGTTGGGGTTCCCCGATAGGATGCAATTGGGCGGGACCGTAGCGACCGCCCTGGGCCGTGCAATTGCTAAGCGCCGAACGGTGTTTGGCCTGCGCCGGCCGACCCGGGCGCGATGGGCGCGCGACACGGCCGTCGCCGCTGGTTTAGGGTCGCGGCGTGACGACCTACGGCATTCTGTGCGCGATCCCCGAGGAACTGGCCGCCGTGCGCGCCCGCCTCCACCTTCCCACCGAACCGGAGACGAAGGGCCCCACCCGGGTCTGGACCGGATCGCACGAGGGCGCCGATATCGCCCTGGCGCTCTGCGGCATCGGCAAGGTCAATGCGGCGGCCGCGGCGACCCTGCTGCTCAGCGCCTATGGCGCGCGCACGCTGATCTTCTCGGGCGTGGCCGGCGGCCTGCACCCGGAGCTGGAGGTCGGCACGGTGCTGCTGGCCGACCGGTTGGCGATCCACGACTACGGCTATGTGGCCGAGGGCCGGTTCACGCCCACCGCCTCGGGCGTCATCCCGATCGGCGCGCCAACCCTGACCGAGCCCCAGGCCGTGCCGGCGCAGGTGGCCGCCGATCTCGATCGGCTGGCGGGCGCCGTGCAGGCGCGCCTTCCGCACCCCGTGCGCCGGGGTTCGGTGGTGACGGCCGACTACTTCCTGAACTGCGCCGCCACCCGCGAGCAGCTGCGCGGCGCGTTCGGCGCGGACGCCATCGACATGGAATCGGGCGCCGTGGCCCAGGTGGCCGTGGCCTGGGGCGCGCCGCTCTATGTGATCCGCACCCTGTCGGACCTGGCCGGAGAGGACAGCCATGTCACCTATCCGCAGATGGTCGAAATGGCGGCGGAGGCGTCTGCCGTCTGCGTGCCGGAGCTGCTGTCGATCCTGTCGGAGCACGTCTGAGGCAAAGCGCCGCTTGTCCGACTCTCACCCGCATCCCACGTTGAAGACATGAGCGATCGCCCCTCGGGCGCGGCGCCGGCCAGGTTGGTGGCGGTGCTGGGGCCCACGAACACCGGCAAGACCCACCTCGCGGTGGAGCGCATGCTGGGGCACGCGTCCGGCATGATCGGCCTGCCGCTGCGCCTGCTGGCCCGCGAAATCTACGACCGCATCGTCAAGGCGCGCGGGCCGCGCTGCGTGGCCCTGATCACCGGCGAGGAGAAGATCGTCCCGCCGCGGCCGCAGTATTACGTCTGCACGGTCGAGGCGATGCCGCTGTCGGTCGAGGTGGAGTTCCTGGCGGTCGACGAGATCCAGCTCTGCGCCGACCCCGAGCGCGGCCACGTCTTCACCCACCGCCTGCTGCGCGCCCGTGGCAAGTCCGAGACCATGCTGCTGGGCGCCGGGACCATGGCGCCGCTGGTGCGCCGCCTGCTGCCCCACGCCGAGATCCAGACGCGCGACCGGTTCAGCCAGCTGACCTACTCCGGCCCGAAGAAGCTGACCAAGCTGCCGCGCCGCTCGGCGGTCGTCGCGTTCAGCGCCGAGCAGGTCTACGCCATCGCCGAGCTGATCCGCCGCCAGCGCGGCGGGGCCGCCGTGGTGATGGGCAGCCTGAGCCCCCGCACGCGCAACGCCCAGGTGGCGCTCTACCAGTCGGGCGAGGTGGACTTCCTGGTGGCCACCGACGCCATCGGCATGGGCTTGAACATGGA
>Ga0209257_1003416_pt1 | contig 13653 bp, 10 predicted proteins | sample AraplaCvi_mCL_r2_FD_184277 | JGI IMG/M metagenome (GOLD analysis project Ga0209257, IMG submission 184277) | Arabidopsis root microbial communities from North Carolina, USA - plate scrape MF_Cvi_mCL_r2 (SPAdes) (version 2) | ecosystem: Host-associated > Plants > Roots > Endosphere | place: USA...
TATAGACGGTGAGCTTGGAGACCCCGGCCTCGGCGGCGATCTGGTCCATGCTGGCGCCGTCGAAGCCGTGCTGAGTAAACATTCTTTTCGCCGCCTCCAGGATGGCGGCGCGCTTGCCCATGTCCTTGGGACGACCGGGGCCGGCCGGCTTGCCGGTACCGCCGTTGGACGGGCTGGAGGTGTGGCGTGGAGCGATCATGCTGGAATACTAGACTAACCGGTTTGATATTTATACAGTACCCACAAGTACATTAATTAACCGCAGGGACCCTCGCAATGCGCAGTCATTCCCCCGCTGCGTTCCGCCTGTCGGCATGGACGCTGGTCGCCGCCTCTTCCTTTCTATTGAGCGCCTGCGGGCGTGGCGACAAGGTCGAAGAAGCCCCGCGTCCCGTGCTGGTCACCCACCCAGTGGCTTCCGACCATACCGCCAGCGCGTTCGCCGGCGATGTCCGCGCGCGTGAGGAAAGCCCGCTGTCCTTCCGGGTCGGCGGCAAGCTCGTGCAGCGCAATGTCGATGTCGGCGACCACGTGCGCGCCGGCCAGGTGCTGGCGACGCTCGATCCCGGCGATCTGCAGGCGCAGGCCCGCGCCGCGCAGGCGCAACTCGCCGCCGCCGAGGCCGAACTCGCCCGCGCCCGCGCCGACCAGGCCCGTTTCGCCAAGCTCGCCAACGATCAATTGGTGAGCCGCTCCACCCTCGATGCGCAGAACGCCGCCGCCACCGCCGCGCAGGGCCAGGTCAACGCAGCGCGTGCCGAAGTCGAAGTCGCGAGCAACCAGGCCGCCTATTCGCAGCTGCGCGCCACGCGCGACGGCGTGATCGCCGCGCGCCAGGCCGAAGCGGGGCAGGTGGTCGCCGCCGGGCAATCGGTGTTCACGCTTGCAGCCGATGGTGTGCGCGAGATCGCCTTCGCCGTGCCCGAAACCATGGTCGCTCAAGTAAAGGCCGGCCAGGCGGTACAGGTCGAAGCGTGGTCGCGTCCCGGCCAGCGCTGGAACGGACGCATCCGCGAGCTTTCGCCCGCCGCCGATCCCGCATCGCGCACCTTCGCCGCGCGCGTCACCGTCGATGCGCCGGCCGGTGCGATCGAGCTTGGCCAGAGCGCGCGCGTCTACCTGCCCACCAACGGCAATGGTGCGCTGAGCGTGCCGATCGCCGCGCTCCAGCGCGAAAACGGCAAATCGTCGGTGTTCGTCGTCGACATGAAATCCTCCACGGTGAAGTCCCGCGCGGTGCAGATCGGCGCGTTCGGCGAGGACCGCGTGCCGGTGAAGGGCGGACTCGAGGCGGACGAATGGGTCGTCGCGGCCGGCGGCCACCTGTTGCGCGAAGGCCAGAAGGTGCAGCCGGTCGATCGCGACAATCGCCCAATAAAGAACGACTGAGCGAAGCCAGTGCGAAGCAACGCGCCAATGCAGCGAGCGCGCCATACCCGCACGGCACGCACGCCCTTCCCCCGCTCGCGGGGGAAGGGGACGGGATGGGGGAAAGCGCCGGTAGTGTTCGACGAAACCGGCGCCGGACCCTGCCCTCACCCCCACCCTCTCCCGCGTGCGGGGGAGCGGACAAGCAGACGAGCTGACGCCTGATGCGCTTCAACCTTTCCGAATGGGCGCTGCGCCATCGCAGCCTGATCATCTACGCGATGCTGGTGATGGCCATCGCCGGCACGTTCTCGTACCTGCGGCTGGGCCGCAGCGAGGACCCGTCCTTCACCTTCAAGGTGATGGTGATCCGCACGTTGTGGCCGGGCGCGACCGCCGAGGAAGTCTCGCGGCAGGTCACCGAACGCATCGAAAAGAAACTGATGGAAACCGGCCAGTACGAGTTCATACGCTCGTACTCGCGCGGCGGCGAATCGCAGGTGATCTTCGTCGCGCGCGATTCGCTGCGTTCGAAGGACATCCCGCCGCTGTGGTACCAGGTGCGCAAGAAGATCGGCGACATCAAGCCGACCTTGCCCGGCGACGTCGTCGGTCCGTTCTTCAACGACGAATTCGGCGACACCTTCGGCAACATCTACGCGCTGACCGGCAAGGGTTTCGACTACGCCGTGCTGAAGGACTACGCCGAGCGCGTGCAACTGCAACTGCAGAAGCAGCCGGACGTGGGCAAGATCGAACTGTTCGGCGTGCAGGACGAGAAGGTCTGGGTCGAACTGTCGAACGTGAAGCTCGCAACGCTCGGCGTGCCGGCGTCCGCCGTGCAGCAGGCGCTGGACGAACAGAACGCGATGGTGCCCGCCGGCTTCTTCGAAACCGGCAGTACGCGCGTGGCGCTGCGCGTGGGCGGCAAGTTCAAGTCGGTCGATGAGATCCGCGAATTCCCGATCCGCGTCGGCGACCGCACGTTCCGCCTGGCCGACGTCGCCGAAGTGAAGCGCGGCTTCTCCGACCCGCCGGCGCCGCGCATGCGCTTCATGGGCGAGGACGCCATCGGCATCGGCGTGGCGATGAAGGAAGGCGGCGACATCCTCAAGCTCGGCAAGACGCTGGAAACGCAGTTCGCCGATCTGCAGAAGACGCTGCCCGCCGGCATGGAGCTGCGCAAGGTCGCCGACCAGCCCGCGGCCGTGACCGAATCGGTCGGCGAGTTCGTGCGCGTGCTGTCGGAAGCCGTCGCGATCGTGCTGCTGGTGAGTTTCTTCTCGCTGGGCCTGCGCACCGGTTTCGTCGTCGCGCTGTCGATTCCGCTCGTGCTCGCGATGACCTTCGCCGTGATGGACCTGTTCGGCGTCGGCCTGCACAAGATCTCGCTCGGCGCGCTGGTGCTTGCGCTCGGCCTGCTCGTGGACGACGCGATCATCGCGGTGGAAATGATGGCCATCAAGATGGAGCAGGGCTTCAGTCGATTGAAGGCCGCCGCGTTCGCGTGGGATTCCACCGCGTTCCCGATGCTCACCGGCACGCTCATCACCGCCGCGGGCTTCCTGCCGATCGCCACCGCGAAGTCGAGCACCGGCGAATACACGCGCTCGCTGTTCGAAGTGGTGACCATCGCGCTGCTGGTGTCGTGGATCGCGGCGGTCGCGTTCATTCCGTACCTGGGCGACAAGCTGCTGCCTGATTACGGGCATGCGGCCAAGCCGATGAAGCCCGGTTCGCTTCCGTACCGTTGGCATGCCTTCCGCGAACGCATCGCCAGCCGCTTCCCGAAGCTGCACGACTACATCGCGCCGAAGGCGCCGATCGACGGCCACGCGCACGATCCGTACGCGACGAAGTTCTACGTCAACTTCCGTCGCTGGGTAACGTTCTGCGTGCGTCGCCGCTGGCTGGTGATCGCGGTGACCGCGGCGGCGTTCGCCACGTCGATCTTCCTGTTCCGATTCGTGCCGCAGCAGTTCTTCCCCGATTCCACGCGACCGGAACTGATGGTCGACATGGAACTGGCCGAAGGCAGTTCGCTGCGTGCGACCACCGAACAGGCGCAGCGCTTCGAGCAGATCCTGAAGCAGAACAAGGATCTGGCGAACTTCGTCGCCTATGTCGGTACCGGTTCGCCGCGCTACTACCTGCCGCTGGACCAGCAGTTGCCAGCAGCGAACTTCGCGCAGTTCGTGCTGACGCCGAAGAGTCTCGAAGCGCGCGAGGAGGTGCGTCGCTGGCTCATCAGCGACGTGTTCCAGCGCTTCCCCGAATTGCAGATGCGCGTGACGCGCCTGGAGAACGGGCCGCCGGTCGGTTATCCGGTGCAGTTCCGCGTGTCGGGCGAACACATCGACAAGGTGCGACAGATCGCCTACCAGGTGCGCGAGAAGATCCGCGAGAACCCGCACGTGGTGAACGTGAACCTGGACTGGGACGAACCGAACAAGGTCGTGCGCCTCACCGTCGACCAGGAGCGTGCCCGCGCGCTGGGCGTGAGTTCGGCGCGTCTGTCGCAGTTCCTTTCCAGCTCGCTGTCGGGTTCGCACATCAGCACGTACCGCGAGGGCAACGAGCTGATCGAGATGCTGCTGCGCGGCCCGGCGGAAGAACGCCTGCGCCTGGACATGCTCGGCAGCCTGATGGTGCCCACCGAAAGCGGGAAGAGCGTCCCGCTGACGCAGATCGCAACGCTGGATTACGGTTTCGAGGAAGGCATCATATGGCATCGCGATCGCCAGCCGACGATGACCGTACGCGCCGACATCTACGACGGCACGCAGCCTGCGACGGTGACGGCCCAGATCTCGCCGACGCTGGACGGCCTGCGTTCCAAGCTGCCTTACGGCTATTCGATCGACGTCGGCGGCAGCGTGGAGGATTCCGCGCGCGGCCAGAAGTCCATCGCCGCCGGCATGCCGCTGTTCGTGTTCGTCGTGTTCACGCTGCTGATGCTGCAGCTTCGCAGCTTCACGCGCAGCTTCATGGTGCTGCTGACCGCGCCGCTGGGGCTGATCGGCGTCACGCTGTTCCTGCTGGTGTTCCGCGTGCCCTTCGGCTTCGTCGCGATGCTGGGCACGATCGCGCTGGCCGGCATGATCATGCGCAACTCGGTGATCCTGGTGGACCAGATCGAACACGACATCGGCGAAGGCGCGGCGCCGTGGCAGGCGATAGTAGAGGCGACCGTGCGCCGCTTCCGTCCGATCGTGCTGACCGCGTTGGCCGCGATCCTCGCGATGATCCCGCTATCGCGCAGCGCGTTCTTCGGCCCGATGGCGGTGGCGATCATGGGCGGCCTGACGGTCGCGACCTTCCTGACGCTGCTCTTCCTGCCAGCGCTGTATGCGGCGTGGTTCCGGGTGAAGGCGCCGGAGGCGGCGGCGTAACCTGCGCCGCGACTGAGACGGAAAGGGCGCCTTCGAGGCGCCCTTTTTTCTGGTTACCGCTTCGGCGCAACGCTCCACGGCGGAGGCGGCGCTGGGATCGGATGCTCCAGGTCGAACTCGATGCGCACTTCACGACCCGGGCGGGTGAGTTCGTAGACGAAACGCTCGTGCGGTTCGATTTCCATCGCCCATACGTTCGTGACCGACGAGGCGCGGTCCTCGCGGGCGAACAGGGTCTTCGACGCGGCATCGGCCGGGAACTCCTGCCGCTCCGCCGTGCCCATGTCGAAGGTGTCGCCGCCGTACTGGCTCAACGTGGCTTCGGTGCCGTCTTCATGGCGGTGGTCGTGCTTCAGGCGCAGCCCGGCGGCGGTGCGCGTGAGCACCCATGTGCGCGAGCGGTCGCTGCCGACGAAGAACGGGATGCGGATGGTGTCGCGGCTGCATTCGCGCACGTGCATGACCAGCGCCTTGCCGGCCAGCGGGTTGTCCTCGACCGGCGTCGGCGGGCGGTCGATGACGATGCGCCCGGCGAACGCCTGCCCGCACAACGAGGCCATCCGCTGGAAGAACACGTCCTGCGGCGCGGCGCTGGCGGCGTCGGGCGTGGAACCGCAGGCGGTCAGGCAGCAGGCGAGGGCGAACGTAAGGGCGGTGCGTGGGCTCATGGGCGCCCACGCTATCCCGAAGCGCGTGAAGCCGGCAATGCGACCCTGGCCCAGTGACGGGCCGGCCGCAGCCTGATCACGTCGCTTCGCGCCGCGCGTCTCAGTCGCGCATCACCACCGGCTGGCACTCCAGTTCGAGCTGCTCCAGCACCGCGACCATCGCCGCCTGCGTGGAGACGCCGCGGCCGGCCGGCGCCAGGTCGGCCGTGAACACGCCCGCGGCCAGCGCGCCGTCGACGGCCTTCTCGACGCAACGCGCCTCCGATTCCAGTCCCAGAGAATGCCGCAGCAGCATCGCCGCGCTGAGGATCGTCGCGTACGGGTTGGCGATGCCACGGCCGGCGATGTCGGGGGCAGAGCCGTGGATCGGCTCGTACAGACCCACGCGTCCCTCGCCGAGAGAAGCAGACGGCAGCAAACCCAGCGACCCCGCCAACATCGAAGCCTCATCGGTGAGGATGTCGCCGAACATGTTCTCGGTGACGATGACGTCGTACTCGCGCGGCCGCGCGAGCAGGTGCATCGCCATCGAGTCCACCAGCTGGTGCTCCAGCGTGACGTCGGGGAATTCCTCGCGCACCACGCGCGTGGCGACTTCGCGCCACAGACGCGAGGTTTCCAGCACGTTGGCCTTGTCGACCGAGGTCACGTGTCCGCGGCGCGTGCGCGCGAGCGTGCATGCACGGCGCACCACCCGTTCGATCTCCTCGACGGTGTATTCGCACAGATCGCTTGCGGACGTCGCGGTGCGCTGTTTCTGTCCGAAGTACACGCCGCCAGTGAGTTCGCGCACGACGACCAGATCCACCCCGGTCAGCAAATGCGGCTTAATGGGCGATGCGCCGAGCGCCGCCGCATGCGGCTTCACCGGTCGCAGGTTCGCGTACAGGCCCAGCGCCTTTCGGATCGCGAGCAGACCCTGTTCCGGACGCACTTTCGCGCCGGGATCGGACCACTTCGGCCCGCCCACCGCGCCGAGCAGCACCGCATCGGCGCGCTTGGCCGCATCCAACGTCTGCGCCGGCAGCGGCTCGCCGGTGGCGTCGATGGCCGCGCCGCCGATCAGCCCCTGCGTGAAGCGGAAGGTGTGGCCGTAACGTTGCCCGACGGCGCGCAGCACCTGCACCGCGGCGGCGGTGACTTCCGGGCCGATGCCGTCGCCCGGCAGAACGACGATCTCAGCTTGCATGGCGGAACTCCTGGTGTTGGCGTTGTTGTTCGAAACGGGTGATTGCCGGGTCCTGCTTCAACAGGTAACCAAGCTGGTCGACGCCTTCGAGCAGGCAGGTCTGCGCGAAGGCATCCAGCGGGAACTGCACGCGACGGCCGTCCGGCAGCGTCACGGTGCGCTGTGCGACGTCGATGCGAAGCTCCACGCCGGGCTGTTCCAGCAGTTCATCGACGACGGCTTCATCCAGCACGATCGGCAGCAGCCCGTTCTTCAGCGAATTGCTGCGGAAGATGTCGGCGATCTCCGCGCTGATCACCGCGCGCAGGCCGAGATCGGTCAGCGCCCACGGCGCGTGTTCGCGCGAGGAACCACAGCCGAAGTTGCGGCCGGCGACAAGGATGCGCGCGCCGATGTTCTCCGCGCGGTTGAACGGAAACTCCGGATTCGGCGAACCATCGGCAAGGCTGCGCCAGTCGTTGAACGCATGCTTGCCCAGCCCCTTGCGTTCGGTGGTGGTGAGGAAGCGCGCGGGAATTATCTGGTCGGTATCGATATTGCGTTCGCGCAACACGACGGTGCGCGAGACGACTTCGGTCAGCGGCTGCATCATGCGGTCTCCAGCTGGGCGGCCCCGTGCGGCGCGGGTTGCGTGGTCAGGTACGGACGCGGATCGGTGATCTCGCCAGCGACGGCGCATGCGGCGGCCGTGGCGGGCGAGGCGAGCACGGTGCGCGCACCCTTGCCCTGGCGGCCTTCGAAATTGCGATTGCTGGTGGATACGGCGAGCTGGCCTGCGCCGACGAGATCGCCGTTCATCGCGATGCACATCGAGCAACCGGGCTCCCGCCACTCCGCGCCGGCTTCGCGCACGATGCGGTCGATGCCTTCGCGTTCGGCCTCGCGCTTGACCTGCTCGGAACCAGGCACCACCAGCATGCGCACGCGCGGATGCACGTGGCGGCCGCGCAGCACGCTGGCCGCTTCGCGCAGGTCCGACAGACGCGAGTTGGTGCAGCTGCCGACGAACACCACATCCACCGCACGACCCGCGATGGCGGCGTTGGCGTCCCAGCCCATGTAGTCGCGCGCCTTCGCTTCGTCGGCATCGTCGTTGCCGGGAATGTGCGCCGAGACGGCCGCGACCTGGCCCGGGTGCGTACCCCACGTGACGGTCGGCTGGATGTCGCGCGCGTCGATGCGTACTTCGCGGTCGAACGTCGCGCCCTCATCGCTGCGGAACGTCTTCCAAGTTTCGATCGCCGCATCGAACGCCTCGCCCTGCGGCGCGCGCGGACGACCGCGCAGATACTCGAAGGTGACTTCGTCCGGCGCGATCAGGCCCGCGCGTGCGCCGGCTTCGATCGACATGTTGCACACCGTCATACGCTGTTCCATCGACAGAGCGCGGATGGCCGAGCCGCGGTACTCGATGACATGACCCGTTCCGCCGTTGACGCCGATTACGCCGATCACATGCAGGATCAGATCCTTCGCGCCGACGCCGGGTGCGAGCTCGCCATCGACGGTGATAGCAAGCGTCTTCGCCTTGCGTTGCAGCAGGCACTGCGTGGCCAGCACGTGGCCGACCTCGCTGGTGCCGATGCCGAAGGCGAGCGCGCCAAACGCGCCGTGCGTGGCGGTGTGGCTGTCGCCGCAGACGATGGTCTGGCCGGGCTGCGTGAGGCCGAGTTCCGGCCCCATTACATGCACGATGCCGCGCTGCGGACTGTCGTAATCGAACAGCTCCACACCGAAGCGTGCGCAGTTGGCGCGCAGCGTGTCGACCTGCGCGCGCGCTTCATCGTTCACGTAGGGAAGCTGCCCGTTCACCTTCGCCGGCAGCGTCGGCGTGGAGTGGTCGAGCGTGCCTTTCGTGCGATCGGGACGGCGCACCGGCAGGCCGCGCGCGTCGAGTTCGGCGAAGGCCTGCGGCGAGGTGACTTCGTGGATCAGGTGCAGGTCGATGTAGAGGATCGCCGGCGCCGCTTCGGTTTCGGGCGATACGACGTGGGCGTCCCACAGTTTGTCGAACAGGGTTTTCGGTTGGCTCGTCATTGACTTGGCTTGGTATGAATTCTTTGTGTCTGGATGCGATCAGGCGATCGCAACAGTGCGCGCGTCGGCCGCCTGAGCACGCGTGCGCTGCAGGCGGTTGGCGATGTCCAGCCACGCGAGCGCGCTGGCTTCCAGGATGTCGGTGCTGGTGCCCGAGCCGGTGTACTCGCGGCCGTCCACGCGCGCGATCACCTGCGCCTGGCCCTGCGCGTCGTCGCCGGTGGTGACGTTGGAAACCTGGTAGCTGTCGATCTCCAGCGCGATACCGGTCGCACGCGCGAGCGCGGCGAACAATGCGTGCACCGGGCCGTCGCCGACCGCCGCTTCGCTCACCGATACGCCTTCGGCATCGACCAGCTGCACGCTCGCGGTTGGAAGACTGTCCTGCGCGACGCCGGTGCTGACATGGAAGCGCGCCAGCCGGTGCCCGCGAACGGCACGCGCATCGGCACCGAGCACCAGCGCTTCCAGGTCCGCATCGAAGACTTCGCGCTTCTTCTCGGCCAGCGCCTTGAAACCGGCGAAGACTGCGTTGAGCTGCGCCTCGGGCAGCGTGAAGCCAAGCGTCTGCAAACGATCGCTCAGCGCCGCGCGCCCGCTGTGGCGGCCCATCACCATCTGCGATTGCGCCCAACCGACATCTTCCGGCCGCATGATCTCGTAGGTGCCGCGATGCTTGAGCATGCCGTGCTGGTGGATGCCCGACTCGTGCGCGAACGCGTTCTGTCCGACTACCGCCTTGTTGCGCTGCACGGCCATGCCGGTGATGCGCGAGAGCAGGCGCGAGGTGGGAACCAGTCGGCGCGTGTCGATACGGGTATGCGCGCCGTAGTACTCGCCACGCACGCGCAGCGCCATCACCAGTTCTTCCAGCGCGCAGTTGCCCGCGCGCTCGCCGATGCCGTTGATCGTGCATTCCACCTGGCGCGCGCCGCCTTCGATCGCCGCCAGCGAATTCGCCACGGCCAGTCCGAGGTCGTTGTGGCAGTGCGCGCTGAAGACCGCTTCGCTCGCGCCTCGCACGCCCGACTCGACGACCGACGCACGCAGGTATTCGAACAGCGTGCGGATCTCGCTCGGCGTGGTATAGCCGACGGTGTCCGGGATGTTGAGCGTGCGCGCGCCGGCTTCCACGGCGGCGATGCAGACCTGCGCGAGGAAATCCGGTTCGGTGCGCAAGGCGTCCTCGGCGGAGAATTCGACGTCGTCGACGTGGCGCTTGGCCAGTTCCACTGCCATCACCGCGCGCTCGAGCACCTGCTCGCGACTCAGGCCGAGCTTGTGTTCGCGATGCAGCGGGCTGGTGGAGATGAACACGTGGATGCGTGGATGCACGCTGCCTTCCAGTGCGCGCGCGCAGGCCTCGATGTCGCCGACGTGGCAGCGGGCGAGCGTCGCAACCGTCGCGGTACGCACTTCGCGTGCGATGGCGCGGACCGCGTCCATGTCGGCTTCCGAGCTGGCCGGGAATCCCGCTTCGATGACATCGACGCCCAGCTCGGCAAGCGCGTGCGCGAAGCGGAGCTTCTGCGGCGCGGTCATGCTGCAACCGGGCGATTGCTCGCCGTCGCGCAGGCTGGTGTCGAAGATGCGTACTCGGGCGGCGGGGTCGTTCATGCGGTCAACTCCTCGTGGGCGCGCTCGACGGCTGCGGCGCGCGGCTGGGGTGGGGAAGCGGGGCGGGCGGGCTTGAGCGTGGCGATGGCCGGCTCCAGTGCGGGCGCGGCATCGCGATGGCGACGACGCGGGCGACGCGGCGCGCGCGGGCGCACGTCGGAAAGCAGTTGGGCGAGGACGATCGCATCGACGTTCCCCCCCGACACGACCGCGCACTTGCGCTTGCCGGCGATGCGGCGGCCAGCGGCCAGCGCGAGCGCGCCCGCGCCTTCGGCGATCACGTGTTCTTCCAGTGCGAGGCGGACCAACGTTTCGCGAAGTTCGGCCTCGCGCACGACGACCACGTCGTCGAGCAGTTCGGCGAGCAGCCGCTGCGTCAGTTGCCCGGGCTCCTTCACGCGCACGCCGTCGGCGAGCGTCGCGGCGGGATCGCGCAGCGTGCGATCGCCACGCAGCGCACGCAGCATCGAATCGACGCCTTCGACCTGCGCGCCGATCACGCGCACGCCCTGCGACTTGAGTGCGAGCGCAACGCCAGAGGCGAGACCGCCGCCGCCGATCGGCACCAGCACCACGTCGGGAGCGAGGGCCGCCAGTTCCAGTCCGACCGTGCCCTGGCCGGCGATCACGTCGGGATCGTCGAACGCGGACAGCACGCGGTAGCCGTTCTGCGCGGCCAGTTCGGCGGCGAAGGCCTTGGCTTCGTCGTAGCTGTCGCCGTGCAGGCGCACGGTGGCGCCCCAATGCGCGACACCGGCGATCTTCGTCTCTGGCGCGCCGCGTGGCATCACCGTGATCGCGTTGACGCCGAGGCGATACGCAGCCCACGCCAGGCCCTGCGCATGGTTGCCGGCGGACGCGGCGATCACGGGGCGATGATCGCCGCGTTCGCGCGCCGCCAGCAGCGCGTTCAGCGCGCCGCGCACCTTGTAGGAGCCGGTGCGCTGCAGGTTTTCCAGCTTCAGCCAGCAGCCGAAGCGCTCGGCGTGATGCAGGGGCGTCGGCGGGAGATAGCGACGCAGGCGTGCCTGCGCCGCCAGCACGTCGGCTGCGGTGACGCGTACGTCGGTGGCTACGTCGCCGTCCATGGTCAGACCGTCGTCAACCAGTGCGCGTACGAAGCTTCTTCGCCGCGCACCACGCGTGCATACAGCGCCTGAAGCTCGCGAGTGACAGGGTTGTCGCCGAACTCGCGACGGTCCAGTGCGCTGATCGGCGCGATCTCCGCCGCCGTGCCGCAGACGAAGACCTCATCGGCATCCAGCAGCTCGTGATGAGTGACCGCCCGCGACTGCGCACCGCTCAGCGCCATCACCGAGTCGCGTGTGATGCCCGGCAACGCATCGCGATGCGACACCGCGGTCACTTCGCCGCCGCGCACCATGAACACGTTCGCGCCGGTGCACTCGACGACATAGCCGTCCTCGTCGACGAACAGCGCCTCGTCGAAACCGCGCAGGCGCGATTCGCGCTTGGCGAGGATCGAATTGATGTACGCCCCGCACAGCTTCAGCGGCGGCAACGAGGAAGCTGGATTGCGCTTCCACGGCGACACTGTGAGGCGCGAACGCTTGCCGTTGAGGTGCACCACGGTCGGCAGCGTCAGCACCATGAAATGCTGGCTGAGGCCCGGCACGTCGAGGCCAACCGTGACACCGTCGGCGCCGTTGCCCAGCCACGTCAGCGGGCGCACATAGGCATCGCGATGCCCATTCGCACGCAGCGTCTGCAAGGTGGCATCGAACGCGGCATCGACATCGAAATCGATGCCCAGCAGGTCCGCGCCCTTGCGCATGCGTTCCAGGTGTTCGGGCAGGCGGAACACCGCTGCGCCATCGCGCGTGGCGTAGCTGCGGATGCCCTCGAACACGCCGGTGCCGTAATGCATCGCGTGCGTGGTCAGTGGCGCGTGCGGCGTATCGGCGCTGGTGAGTTCGCCGTCGAACCACAGCAGCGGCATGCCGGGGCGGCGTGCGTCCTCGCGCAACGCGATGGGCGTGGCCGGTTGTCGCGCGGTCGCAGGCGCGGCCGGAGCGGCGATCATCGACATGGCGAGACCTCCACCGCGAGGCAGTCGTAGAGCTTTTCGAGCTGGTGCTGCAGGTTGGCTTCGTCGCGTTCGCCTTCGACGGTCAGCCGCAGGTACCAGCGGTCGCCATCGGCCTGCGCTTCGCCATCCACGGCGAGCGGACGGAAACCGCGGCGTTCGGCCGCGCCCAGTACCCGCGACAGCGCGCCTTCGGCCTGACGGAGCGTGAGATCAAGCTGGTATCGCATGGCGGGGATCCTCGGTGGGGGTGGGTTCGTTCGACGCGCCGGCATCGAGTTCCGGATCGAGCATCTGCGCGTTGTTGTGGTTGGGCGGCACCAGCGGCCACACGTTCGCGGCCTGGTCGATGGCGACGTGCAGCAGCGCCGGGCCTTCGGCGGCCAGCAGCGCCTGCAATGCTTCCTCGACGGAATCGGCGCGATCGACGTGCAGCGCCTGCACGCCGAACGCCGCCGCGATCGCGCCGAAGTCGGGGTTGTCGGACAGGTCGATTTCCGAATAACGCCTGTCGAAGAACAGTTCCTGCCACTGGCGCACCATGCCCAGCGCCTGGTTGTCCAGCAGCACGATCTTCACCGGCAGACCGTATCGGCGCAGCGTCGCCAGCTCCTGCACGTTCATGAGGAACGAGCCGTCGCCGCTGACGCACACGACCGGCGTGCCGGGCGATTCGATCTGCGCGCCGATGGCGGCGGGCAAACCGAATCCCATGGCGCCCAGCGCGCCGCTGGTGAGATGCTGGCGCGGTGTCCCAAAGCGCCAGTGCTGGGCGACCCACATCTGGTGCTGGCCGACGTCGCAGGCGACGACAGCATTCGGTGCGAGCTCGGACAAACGCTTCAGCAACGCGGGTGCATACACCGTCTCGCCCGGTGCGTCGTAACGCGCCGCGAATTCGCGCATCCGCTGCTGGCAGGTCGCGCGCCAGTCGCGTCGCGCCGCGCCGTTGCGGCCGTGCAGGTGCGCGGCGCAGGGCAGGGTGAGTGCGGTCAGTGTGCGACGGATGTCGCCGCACACTGCGGCATCGGCGTGACGCAGCTTGCCGATCTCGCACGCGTCCAGGTCCATGTGGACCACGCGCGCGTTGGGCGCGAACTCGGCGAGCTTGCCGGTGGCGCGGTCGTCGAAACGTGCGCCGACGACGATCAGCAGGTCGCTTTCCTGCACCGCCAGGTTCGCCGCGCGGCTGCCGTGCATGCCGAGCATGCCCAGGTTCAGCGCATGGCCCGACGGCAGCGCGCCCAGGCCCTTCAGCGTCAGCACGGTCGGAATCTGCGTCGCATCGACGAACGTGCGGAACGCCTGCACCGCATCGCCCAGCGCGATGCCGCC
>Ga0209257_1003417_pt1 | contig 13653 bp, 12 predicted proteins | sample AraplaCvi_mCL_r2_FD_184277 | JGI IMG/M metagenome (GOLD analysis project Ga0209257, IMG submission 184277) | Arabidopsis root microbial communities from North Carolina, USA - plate scrape MF_Cvi_mCL_r2 (SPAdes) (version 2) | ecosystem: Host-associated > Plants > Roots > Endosphere | place: USA...
GCGAGGCGTCCGATGGTGTCCCAACGGTTCCGACGGGACACCGAGGTGCCGCCGAACTTGAGTACTACCCAGCGATTCGCTTCCGCCACTGCAACGGTTCCTTTGATGAGGTTCTGGAGTTGAGGAGATGATGAGATGGAATGTGGTTGCCGCCAAAACCATGCCGACGCCGGGCCGTCACGGAAACTAGAATGGCGCGCCCGCCCTGCGCGGGCCCGTGACGCGCCGTAAACTTCGCAATTCTAGTCGAATATTCCACTCGGACCCCCGCCGAATGACGCTTCGCCGCTACCTGCAACTGGATGTGTTCGCCGACCGGCCCGGCGCCGGCAACCCGCTCGCCGTCGTGCTGGACGCGCAAGGCCTGGACGACGCCCGCATGCAGGCCATCGCCCGCTGGACGCGCCTGCCCGAAACCACGTTCGTTTTCCCGCCGACGCAGCCCGGTGCGGCGTATCGCGTGCGCATGTTCAGCCCGCGCCGCGAAGTGCCATTCGCCGGACATCCCAGCGTGGGCACGGCGCACGTGGTGCTGGATGCGGGACTGGCCGAACTCGTGGGCGGGCAGATCGTGCAGGAAGGCGTGGTCGGCACGCTGCCGCTGGCGGTGGACGGCAGCGGCGCGACGCGGACGATCGCGGTTCGCACGCCGCGTGCGCGGGTGGTCGAAGTCGCCGAAACGGGAGATGCACGGCTGGCGGCGTCATTGGCCGCGCTGGAACCGGGCGCGCTGCCGACGGCGTTGATGGACGGCGGACGGCGCTGGTGGCTCGCGGAAGTCGCGAGCGAATCGGCGCTGCGCGACGCCACGCCGGACTGGGACGCCATCGCGCAACTGGCGGAAACCACCGAAACGATGGGCCTGTGCGCCTTCGCCCGCGCCGATGCGGGACGCGACTACGACCTGGTCGTGCGCGCGTTCGTCGGCGCGCCGGCGCGGTTCGAAGATGCGGCTTCGGGCGCCGCGAACGCCACGCTCGCCGCGTGGCTCAGGCACAACGAAGCGCTGCCCGGCACCGGCGGCCGGTACACCGTCAGCCAGGGCCGCGAAGTCGGCTTCGATGCGCGCCTGCAACTACGCGTGGACGCCGACGGCGAGGTGTGGTCGGGCGGCCAGGTGTGCAACGTCGTGCGCGGGACGATCGACTGGCCGTGACGCGTCACGGCCGCGGCGACGCCGGGTTTACTCCGGCGTGACATCCACCCGAACGCGGATCCGGTCGCCCGGATCGTAGTTCGTGCGCGTCGTGTAGGTGCGGCCGGCGTATTCGTAGGTGACGTCGTACGCGCTGGCATCACGACCGTCGTTGCGCGACGAGTAAACACCGTCGCCCTCGTAGACCGGATCGCATACGCGCACCGTGCCGACGCGCTCGCGCTGGCTCTGGTCGTAGATCTGCCGGCCGGCCATGCCACCGACCATCGAACCGATCGCCGACGTCGCATAGCGCGCACTGCCGCCGCCGATCTGGCTGCCGACGGCGGCGCCGACGATGGTGCCGACGATCGTCGATACCGTGCGACCGGTCTGCGTGCCGCCTGGATAGGAGTTGCCGCCGCCGTAATAGCCATCGTCGCGGTAGCCGTCGTTCTGGTATCCATCGTTCTGGTGCCCGTCGCCGCCGACGTAGGTCGGGCGCTCGTAGCAGCGCTGTTGCGGGGCGGCGGTTTCGTAGCGGTCGAAGACGGGGTCGACGCGGACCACGCGCGCATAGTCGCTGCTGCTGGTCGAGCCGTATCGCGGGTAGGACTGGGCGTACACCGGGCCGCTCGCGGCGGCGGCCAACGCGAGGGAAGCGACGATCAGGCGGTTCATGGGGAGGCTCCGGCGCCGAAGGGCGTGCGCGCATCGTCCGGCCGCCGCGGGCAATGGGTGCTGAATCCCGGCCTTCACGCGACCCGGGGCACGGGGCGGTTTACCGCGCCGACAGCCAGACCACCGCCTGCGACGCCACCGCCGCCGCATCGCGCCCGAGCAACGGCCCGACATGGCCCGGCGAGGCGACGCGGAGCAGGTCCGCGTCCCAGGTGCGGGCGAGTTCGGCGGTGAGCTCGGGCGGTACGTCTTCGTCCTGCGCCGAGGCGATGCAGAGCGTCGGACACACCGGGGCATCCAGCAACAGCCCCGCGCGCGCCTGGCGAAGCACCAGGCCGGATTCGTCGCGCCATCGGCGGAAGGCATACAGCGCGGTCGCGTCGTCCGAATCCGGCAACGCGCGGCGGGTAGAGGCGAGCCGGGCGTCGCGCCGCCAGGGCACGAGGTCGGGCCAGCCACTTGATGGCAGCCGTTCGGCCCAGGGCGCCGGCGGCAAGGGATTCACCAGCACCAGCGCGTCGGCCCCATCCGCGCAGGCCATCGCGATCAGGCCGCCGAGACTGGCGCCGACCAGCGCGCGGGGCCGCGGCATCGCCTCGAGTGCTGCACGCACCTGCGCGGCGTAGGCGTCGAAACCGGTTGCCTCCAGCCCGTCGGCCGCGGGCCGGAGGTCGAGCGCGTCGACTTCCACGCCATGGGCGGCGAACACGCGCCGCCACACGTTCCACTCCCAGCCGCCTCCGCCCGCGCCGTGCACCAGTACTGCACGGCGGATCGGCGCTGTTTCCCCGCTCCCTGGCTCCAAGGCTGCGCTCAGGCCTGCAACGTGGCCTGCATCGTCACGGGCACCGAGAGCGCGCGCGAGATCACGCAACCGGCCTTCGCGGCGTCGGCGTACTGCGCGAACGTGGCCTCGTCGACGCCCGGTGCCTTCACGGTGACGACCAGGTTCACGCCGGTGATCGTCGGGCCGGGGTCCATGCCGGGCTCCATCGTCACCTCGGCCCGGGTCTGGATGGTTTCGGGCGCCACGCCTGCCTTGGTCATCACCGCCGACAGCGCCATCGAGAAGCAGCCCGCATGCGCGGTGGCCAGCAATTCCTCGGGATTGGTGCCCTTCTCGTCCCCGAAGCGCGTCTTGAAGGAGTAGTTCTGGTCGGTGAACAGACCGCTCTGGGGCGTGCTCAGGCTGCCCTTTCCGCCCTGCAGGTCGCCGTGCCACACCGCTTCGGCAATACGCTTGAACGCCATGTCGCTACTCCTTCTTGGGTGAAAGAGCGTGCAGCGTAACGTGGCCAGCGTTAGGCGCGCATGCGCGGCAACAGGCGGGATGGTCGCCGCGCATGTGCGGCAACGGTGGCAATCGCCACCGGTGAGGGCGTGAAATCCGTCGTCGGTCGACATTTTCACCGGCCCCCGGCTTGACCACCCCTCCCCCTTGCGCGAGGCTTTCGATCCCGGCCCCCCGCCGGCACCCGCCATGACCGCCCGCCGAGCGCCCTTTCGCTCAGGCGCAGCGCCGGACAGCCATGACGGCCTTCCCACCCTCACGGGAGAAGTCCGCTCATGTCCTACAGCACACAATCCATCCGCAACGTGGCCCTGGCAGGCCACCCTGGCGCCGGCAAAACCACGCTCTTCGAAGCCCTGCTGCAGGCCGGCGGCGCACTCCAGACGGCAGGCACGATCGAACGCGGCAACACCCTGTCCGATTTCGATCCGATCGAGAAGCAGCGTGGCCATTCCATCGACATCGGCGTCGCGTCGATCGACCACGCGGCAGCGCCGGACGCCCCCGTCCACCTCAACCTGATCGACACCCCCGGCTATCCCGATTTCCGCGGCCCCGCGTTGTCGGCGGTGGGCGCGGTGGAAACGGTGGTCGTCGTCGTCGATGCCGCCGCCGGCGTCGAGTACGGCACGCGCCGGATGATGGAGTACGCGCGCGGTCGCAACCTGTGCCGGGCGATCGTCGTCAACAAGATCGACCACGAAGGCGCCGCGCTCGAAGGCGTCCTCGCCGATCTTCGCGACACCTTCGGTCCCGAATGCCTCCCGCTCAACCTGCCCGCAGACGGCGGCAAGCGCGTGGTCGATTGCCTGATCAATCCGCAGGGCGACAGCGATTTCGGTCCCGTCGCCGACTGGCACCAGAAGATCATCGACCAGATCGTCGAGATCAACGAAAAGGTGATGGAGCATTACCTCGACGTCGGCGAGGAAGGCCTGTCGGGCGACGAACTGCACGACGCGTTCGAGCAATGCCTGCGCGAAGGCCATCTGGTGCCGGTGCTGTTCTGCTCCGCGCGCACCGGCGCGGGCATCGGCGAGCTGCTGGACGCGGCCGAACGCTGGTTCCCCAATCCCGCCGAAGCCAACGCACCGCCGTTCGAGAAAGGCCCTGAGCGCGCGCGCATCGAGGCCGTGCCCGATCCGAAGGCGCACGTACTTGCCGATGTGTTCAAGATCGTCAACGATCCCTTCGTCGGGAAACTCGGCATCTTCCGCGTGCACCAGGGAACGGTGAGGAAGGACACGCAGTTGTTTGTCGACGACGGCAAGAAGCCGTTCAAGGTCGGCCACCTGTTCAAGTTGCGCGGCAAGGACCACGTCGAGATCGAACAGGCGATTCCCGGCGACATCGCCGCGGTCGCGAAAGTCGAGGAGCTGCATTTCGACGCGGTGCTGCACGACAGCCATGACGAGGACCAGATACGCCTGGCGCCGCTGGATTTCCCCAAGCCGATGTTCGGCCTCGCGGTGGAAGCGGCGAGCAAGGGCCAGGAGCAGAAGCTTTCCACCGCGCTGCACAAGCTCTCCGAAGAAGATCCGTGCTTCGTCGTCGAACACGAAGCGGAGACCAACGAGACGGTGATCCGCGGACTGTCGGACCTGCACCTGCGCATCAACCTGGAACGGCTGAAGGAGCGTTACGGCGTGGAAGTGACTTCGCGCCCGCCGCGCATCGCGTATCGCGAAACCGTCAGCGGCAAGGCCGAGGGCCATCATCGCCACAAGAAGCAGACCGGCGGCGCGGGTCAGTTCGGCGAGGTGTTCCTGCGCGTCGAACCGTTGCCGCGCGGCGGCGGTTTCGAATTCGTCGACGAGGTGAAGGGCGGCACGATCCCGGGCCAGTTCATGCCGGCGGTCGAGAAGGGCGTGCGCCAGGTGCTCAGCAGCGGCGCGCTGGCGGGCTATCCGATCCAGGACGTGCGCGTGATCGTGTACGACGGCAAGCATCATCCGGTGGACAGCAAGGAAGTCGCGTTCGTCGCCGCGGGCAAGAAGGCGTTCCTCGATGCGATCGGCAAGGCGCGGCCGCAGGTGCTCGAGCCCATCGTCGAGCTGGAGGTCAACGCGCCCGAGCAGCACATGGGCGATGTCAGCGGCGGCCTGGCCAGCAAGCGCGCGCGCATCAGCGGTACAGACAGCGTGCGTGGCAACGAGATCGTGGTGAAGGCGCAGGTCCCGCTGTCGGAGCTGGAAGGCTACGCGGCGGAGCTGAAATCCGTGACCGCCGGGCGCGGACGTTATTCCCTGGATTTCAGCCATTACGAGCCGGTGCCGTCGAACGTGCAACAGAAGCTGGTCGAGTCGTACAAGCCGCGGCACGACGAGGACTGATCCACCGCCGAAGCCGGCACGCGCACGACGCGATGCCGGCTTCACGCGCCTGTCGCCACTCTGTGCGCTCCGCCCCCGGGAACGCGCCGATGCGACCGCCTCGAAACGTGCTGCAGACCGTCCTGGTAGTCGGCATCGGCCTGAGCCTGGCGGTGTTCGCGAGCGTGCCGGCCCTGGCGCAGACCGCCGCCAGCGCAAGCCGCTCGATCCCCGCCTTCCCGCGTCCCGCCGGATTTCCCGATCCCGCACTGCGCGTGACGTATGCGCGCGCCGACGAGGCACCGCCGATGATGGTGCGCGTGGGGGAGAACCGGTTCGAGCCGCTGTATCGCCGCACGCCCGACGGCGGTTATGCACCAGCGCGCGCAGCGGGTTATCGCATCGCGATGAGTTCGTGTCCGTCGATCACCGTGCGCAGCGGCGATTACCGCGCGCGCATGATCGACCTCGCCACTGCCGAATGGGCCTACTTCGGCCTGCCCATCCTCGACATGGCGGTCGAACCGGCGGCGATCGTGCCGCGCGTGCCGCAACCCTCCGGCGTGGTGGAGATCATCTCGCCGCAGAAGAACGCGTCGATCGGCGATCGCGTGCTGCGCCAGGCGCCACGCCTTGGATTGATGGAAGACGACGAAGCGGTGAGCGGCGCCATCGCCGGCTACTGGGCCTCGACCGGCAGCGAGGAAGCGATGCGCGTGCAGAGCATCGTCAACTACGGCTGGCACGAAGCCGGCTGGGCGATGCCGTGGTCGGCGGCGTTCATTTCGTGGCTTGCGTGCGAAGCGGGATTGTCGACCGAACAGTTCCGCCGCAGCGGCGGTCACATCGATTACGTGCGCGCGGCGGTCCGGGCACGCGACGGCCAGGATCCGAGCCACGCGTTCGTCGCCTACGACCTGACCGAAGCGACGCCGGATGCAGGCGACCTGCTGTGCACCTCGCGCGGCGATAGTTCGTTCAAGTCCATCGCCGATGTCCGCGCGGGGAACAGTCCGTCGAACGCACTGCACTGCGATCTGGTGGTGAAGACCGACCCCAAGCGCAACCGGTTGTTCGCGATCGGCGGCAACGTGAATCACGCGGTGACGCTCTCGGTGGTCGCGACCGATACGAAGGGACGACCGTTGAACGACAACGACATCATCGGCGCGCATCGCTGGTTCGCGGTGCTCAAGCCGCGCACGGGCGGCAAGGTCGCGCACGATCTGGACGGCACGCCGACCGTGCAGATGCTCTATCGCGACTACGCACGCTACGCGGGCTCACGACGCGGGCAGCCGCCGGTGCCGGTGCAGGCACGCGGGGTCCGGGCGAAGGATGCGGCCTCCCCGTAGCCTTCAGCCGCCCTCCCGCCCTCTGCGCGACGAAGCGTTGCATCGCAGCGCATTCCCGCCTGCGACGCCCCGCGCGTAACCTGTCCGCCCGCCCGACGCCCCACGCTCCGCCATGCCTCTGTTCGACGCGACCACCCTGCTCGCCTACCTCGCCGCCGCCGTCGTGCTGGTGCTCCTGCCCGGTCCGGGCACGGCGTGGATCCTTGCGCAGAGTTTCGCTGGTGGAACCAAGCGCGGAATCCAGGCCGGGCTCGGGCTCGAAACCGCGACGCTGCTGCATGCGATCGCCGCAGGACTGGGACTCTCGGCGCTGTTGGCCACCTCGGCGATGGCATTCGAGTTCGTCAAATACCTTGGCGCTGCCTATCTCGTCTGGCTCGGCATCAAGGCCTGGCGGAGCAGTGGCGAGGACGCCGCGCCCGCCGACGCGGAAGCACCGAAACCGCGCGCATCGGGCCGCAGCGTCTACCTGCGTTCTGTCGTGACCGGCGTGCTCAATCCGAAGGTCGCGCTGTTCTTCCTCGCGTTCCTGCCGCAGTTCGTGCATCCCGAACGCGGCTGGGTGTGGCTGCAGTTCCTGGCGCTGGGCGCGCTGCTGGCCGTGATCGGCTTCTGCAACGACCTCTTCCTGAGCTTCGCCGCCGGACGTTTCGGCCGACGCTTCGCCGGGGGCGGCGGACGCTGGACGCAGCGTGCGACCGGCACGCTCTTCATCGGCCTCGGCCTGCGGCTGGCGATGCAGCAGCGCGGCTGACCCGCCGGGAACCCGCCGGTCGGTTCGTCACCGGGCGCGGACGAACGGGCGTCAGCACTGATGCGGACCCTGCGAGTGGTGTTGTTCATGCGGCGCGGGTATCGTCCGGGCATCCCCGTGGAGCACGAGATGGACCCGCGCCGCACCTTCCGGATTTCGTTTGCCGCCCTGTTCGCCGTCGTCGCCCTTGCGCTGTTGTCCGCCTGCTCGACGGTCGGCGCACTGCTCGGCGATGACCTGCGGTTCACGCCGATGCAGCTGCAGCATTCTCTGGATCGCAACTTCCCCAAGCATTACGACAAGCTCGGCGGACTCGTCTCGCTGACGTTGATGAATCCGCGCCTGGCGATTCCGGAAGACGGTAACCGCCTGCGCCTCGATTTCGACCTCGGCCTGGGCGCGCTCGGCAGCGACAGCAGCAAGTCGTCGGGTCATTTCGCCCTGACGAGCGCGTTGCGATTCGATCCTTCGACGCGCGGGCTGCACCTTCAGGACCCACGCATCGAACAGGTCGAAGTGCCCGCACTCGGCGGCGCGATGAACACCAGCGCGCGTGCGCTGCTCAATTCGTGGCTCGCCGAGTACGCGCGCGAAGAACCCGTCTATCGTCTCGACAACAGCCTGCTCGATCGCCTGGGTTCACGCCGCATCGGCACGACGGCCATCGAGAACGGCAACGTGGTCGTCCGCCTGGATCAATGACGATGTCGAAGGTCCGCTTCGCTCTTCTTCTCGCCAGCGCGTTCGCGTTGGCCGCGTGCGGCGGCGACAAGTCGCGCGCGCCCGGTGCCGCTGGCGGCGACGCGGAGACGCTGCCCGCGCCCGCTGGCTCGCGCGGCAGCGTGACCGGCATGCCCGACCAGCCGGGTCCGGGACAGATCGGCCCGCCGAAGCCGGAAGACACCGTGGCGCTGGATGCCGAAGGCAATCCGGTGTTGCCGGCCGACGGCACGGTCGTGGACACGAACGCGCCGCTGGATCCGAATGCGCCGCCTGTCGACGCCACAACCATCGAGCCCACGCCGCAAGATGCCGTCGGTGTCATTCGCGATTACTACGCCGCGATCAATCGCCGCGATTTCGCGCAGGCCCACGCGCTCTGGTCCGACGGCGGACGCGCCAGCAACCAGACGCTGGAGCAGTTCACCGCGGGCTTCGCCGATACGACCGGCGTGTCGGTCGAGATCATGGCGCCAGGCCGGGTCGATGCCGCGGCAGGGTCACGCTACATCGAAGTGCCCGTGGCGCTGACCGCAACCCATGCCGACGGCCAGCAGCAGCGGTTCGTCGGTGCATACACGCTGCGTCGCGCGGTCGTCGATGGCGCCACTGCCGATCAACGCGCATGGCGCATCGGCACCGCGGATCTTCGCGAAGTGTCGCCGTGACGCGAGCGGGTTGAAGTGGACAGCGTGAAGTGAGCGGATCGAAGTGAGCGGCCTTCACGGCGGTGTCGAAGCGGCACCGCGCATCGTGCTCGATACCAACGTGTGCCTCGACCTGTTCGTCTTCCGCGACCCGGTCGTCGCCGCCTTGCGCGCAGCGTTGGAGTCCGGCGAGGTGATCGGCACGACCAGCGACGCGTGCCGCGACGAGTGGAAGCGCGTGCTGGGCTATCCGCTTCTGCGGCTGGATGAAGCGGCGCGCGAGAAGGCTCTCGTCGAGTACGACGGCGTGATGCGCATCGCCAACCCGCTACCTCCGCTCGATGTCACGCTGCCGCGTTGCGCGGATGCGGACGACCAGAAATTCCTTGAACTGGCCGCCGGATGCGGCGCGCGATGGTTACTCAGTCGCGACGATGCGCTGTTGAAACTGGCACCCCGGACGAAGCGCGAGGGATGGTTCGAGATTCTCGCGCCTGCGGCGTGGGTGGAGTCGTGGCGGCGGTGAGGTTCACCCCCGTCATTCCAGCGAAAGCTGGAATCCATTCTGCTTTTGACCTCTGCAAGAAGATCAAGCTGGATCCCAGCGTTCGCTGGGATGACGGTCGATGTTGTGCAGCACGCAGCCGCGGGGCGCACCCGCGCCCGCACAACCTCAAAGCTCGAACCGGTAACTCAACTTCACCAGCAGCTGCTCGTCGTCGCGAAGGTCCAGGCTGTCGCGCAGCAGGTCGCCGGCGCGCTCGGTGAACGGGTCCTGCTGGTAACCGCCGCGACCATAGACGACATACAGGTACGACAGCGGTGCGATCTCGTAGCGGTAACGCACCTGGAAGCCGAGGTTGCGCACGCTGAAGTCGTTGACGACGTCATCCGACGCGATCGACGCGCCGCCCGGCATCACGCGGTACGCCTGCTGGATGCTGGCATCAAGCCCGATCGCCTGCATCTTCACGCGCAGTTCCTGCTTGTTGGTGATCGTCCAGTCCAGGCCGGCGTCGATCTGCAGCATGCGCTCTTCGAACTCGCCGATCAGGTTGTCTTCCTGCCACACCAGCCAGCTCGGGATGCGCTCGTAGAAACCGCCCAGGTACACGCTGAAGGCGTCGTTGATGAAGTACGTCGGCTGCACGCGCAGGTTGTAGCCGATCTTGTCGTTGCCGGCGAGGCCGCCGGAAAACACTTCCGCCTCCGTATCCCACGCCCAGGCGCCCTTTCGCGGGCGTTCGTATTCGTAGAACGCATTGAAGTTCGTCGGCTTGTCGACCACGCCGTTGCCGCGCGTGAGCAGGTCGTCCACGCCGGCGCTGTTGATGTTGATCTGCGCGTATTCGTAGCTGCCGTTGCGCAGGTTGCCTTCGCGGCTGATGCGCAGCTGGCGCTGCAGGCGGTCGCCATGGTCGTTGTCGGTGCCGCTGATGCGCCCGCGCCAATCCTTGGACGCGTAACGCGACTCCTTCGGAAGATCGGTGAAGCGGCGCATCACCTGCCAGTTGAGGTAGTTGGTGCTGTTGCGTTGCAGGTAACCGAAATCGTTGATCTCGAGGTCGTTGCCGAAATGCATCGCGAGCCACTGCTGGCGCCAGCCATGGTCCATCTCGTAGTTCACCCACATGGTCGCGCCGTTGTCATCGGTGGTGCGACCCTGCTCGTCGATCTGGCTGCCGATCACGCGCGTTTCCACGCTCACTCGGGCGGTGGGGCGCCAGTTGTGGTCGACGCCCATCACGGTCGCGGTGCGATCGAGGAACGGGCGGTCGACGTACGTCACCATCGCACCGAGGTTCTGCTTGGCGAGATCGCGCACCACGCGCACCGCACCGAACGTGCGGCCGATTTCGTCGGCTTCGTCCGCGGCGAAGATGCCGTACTTGGTCGCGCCGATGCTGCCGTTGAGCTTCACCGCCGCGGTGATGTCGCCGGCGCCGTTGCCGTCGTCGGCCGGCCCGCCAACGCGACGCGTGTACAGCAGCTGGCTGTAGTCCGACGGCGTGGTGAATTCGAAGATGCCCTGGTTCTCGGTGAAGAACGGGCGCTTGTCGCTGATGAAGGTTTCGGTGGCGTCGAAGTTGATGACGAGGTCGTCGCTTTCGACCTGGCCGAAATCCGGGTTGATCGTGCCCGAAAGCTGGAACTGGCCGTTCGGCTTCCAGAAGATGTCGGCGCCGCCGTCGAAGTCGCTGTCGCCGCTGATGTTGTCGTACAGGCCCGACACGTACGGCGTGATCGCCAGTAGCGACTGGTCGTACTGCGGCATTTCCACCGGCGCGAAATCCGACAGGAAGCGCGGACGGGTGTAGCTCGCGCCCGGCCACGCGGAACGTTCACCGGTCGAGCCGATCACTCGATCGAGGTAGATCTTGACCGTGCGCGTGCCGTCCTTGCCCGCGCGCATCGGCGCGATGTACCAGGGGATCAGCATCTCGACCGACCAGGACGTGTCGTCCTCGCTCACCGCGTGGCGCCAGTTGCCGTCCCAGTCGTCGTTGAACTGGTTCTCGTTGCTGATCACCGCATCGGCGATGCCGTCGGTGGACGACACCGTGAAGTTGTAGCCGGTGCGCGCGTCGCCGTCGTAATCGATCATCAGGTTGACGCGATCGACCTGCTCCTCGAAATCGCGCCGGACGCGCTGGCGCGTGCGCGTGTCCACCGGCTGCTGGTTGCGCATGGCGATGGCGAGGCCTTCGGGTGTCGCGAGAATCCAGGCTTCCGTGGGCAAGGTGCCCGGCTCCAGCGACAGCGGCTGGACCTTGCGGAAGTCGGTGACGTGTCGTGCGCCCTGCCATTCGGCGGGGTCGATGCGGCCATCGATCTCCACCGCGAAAGCGGGCACGGAGCAGGTAGCCAGGAGGATGAGCAGCGTTGCGCGCATGCGGGGGTCTTCGCGGGTCCATGTGTGGCCAGCGCGTCGTGCCGGTCGCGTATTCGCGCGTCCATGGCGTTCCGTGCTGGTATCCGGCTTCGTGCCGGCCCGTGGCGGGTGCCCGGGCGATGCGCAGACTAAGCGGCGCGCGCGAACGCTACGCAGTGGCGTGAGTCATGGCAACCTTTTTGATTCGCCCTGCATCATGGGATGTAGAGCGCCGTCACATCGGGCGCCGTCGCGCGGCGCGCGGGCGCTATTGCATGTGCCAGCCGTGGCTGACGACGAAACTCTGCCCGGTCAGGGCGGCCGTCGGGAATTCGGCGAGGAAGCGCACGGTGCGCGCGACGTCCTCCACGGTGGTGAAGATGCCATCGACCGTATTGCCCAGCATCACGCGGCTGACCACTTCTTCCTCGCTGATGCCCAGTTCCTTCGCCTGCTCGGGGATCTGCCGGTCCACCAAGGGCGTGCGAACGAAGCCCGGGCAGACGACGTGGCTGCGCACGCCGTGCTTCGCGCCTTCTTTCGCCAGCGTTCGCGAAAGGCCAAGCAGGCCGTGCTTGGCCGTCACGTACGCCGACTTCAGCGGCGAGGCCAGGTGCGAATGCACCGAGCCCATGTAGATCACGGTGCCGCCACGGTTCGTGCCGTCGGCCTTCTTCCCGTACATGTGCGGCAGCACGGCCTTGGTGGTGAGGAAGGCACCGTCGAGGTGGATCGCCAGCATCTTCTTCCAGTCGGCGTAGGCGAACTGCTCGATCGGGTTGACGATCTGGATGCCCGCGTTCGACACGAGGATGTCCACGCCGCCGAACGCCTCGTTCGCACGCGCGACACCGGCCTCGACTGCCGCTTCATCGGTGACGTCCATCGCGATGCCCAGCGCCTTGCCGCCCTGCCCTTCGATCTCCGCCGCGACCGCCTGCGCGCCCTGCGCGTTGAGGTCGGCGATGACGATCGCCGCACCGGCCCGCGCGAGTTCGAACGCGATTTCCCGACCGATGCCGCTGGCGGCGCCAGTGACGAGGGCGGTCTGGCCGTCGAGGGCGCGGGTCTGGGTCATGCGGGGGCTCCTGATCGATGCGCGTGGGGATGCGCCAACGGCGCGGACGCAGTGTGTCTACGCATCGGCGGGGGCGCCATTGTTCGATGGTACGGGATGGGGGTGGCGTCCCTGCGGTCTGTCCGCTTCAGCGACCCCACCCGCTTCCGTCATCCCGGCGAAGGCCGGGACGACGGTGAAGAGGCCGGAGGATCAGGCGGCCTTGCGCGCACCCTTCTTCGCGCCGGCCTCCTTCACACCGGCCTTCTTCGCGGACTTCGAACCCTTCGCAGCCTTCTTGCCCGCAGCCTTCTTCGACCCAGCCGCCTTCTTCGCCTTCGAAGCCGGCTTCTTCGGCGTCTTCGGCTGCAGCAGCGTGCCGGTGCAGTTGCGTGAACCGCAACGGCATTCCCAGATCTTCTTCAGCTCGGCGGTGTGCTTTTCCTCGAGCGTGATGCCGTAGTTGTACGACAGTTCCTGGCCCGGCTTGATGTCGCGGATCGCCTCGATGAACACGCGGTCCTTCGTGCGGTCGTCGCCGTCGGCCTCTTCCAGCACGGCTTCGCAGTTGGGCGAGCAGCTGTGGTTGATCCAGCGCGCGGTGCCGCCTTCATGGTTCGCGTCGATGACGTATTCCTCGTTCAGCGTGAACAGGAAGGTGTGGCCCGAATCGGCATCGCCGGTAACGTCGTTGTCGACTTCTTCGTGGGTGCGGCGGCGGCCCTTGTACTCCACGACGCGTTCGCCCTTGGCGATCGGGGCGACGGCGAAAACACCGTTGCCATGGATGGCGGAACGACGGGCGACGATCTTGCGCGGCATGCGGAGG
>Ga0209257_1003419_pt1 | contig 13647 bp, 10 predicted proteins | sample AraplaCvi_mCL_r2_FD_184277 | JGI IMG/M metagenome (GOLD analysis project Ga0209257, IMG submission 184277) | Arabidopsis root microbial communities from North Carolina, USA - plate scrape MF_Cvi_mCL_r2 (SPAdes) (version 2) | ecosystem: Host-associated > Plants > Roots > Endosphere | place: USA...
TCTCGGGGCCGAAATCCGGGGAGTGCAGTTGTCCGGCGATCTGGACGCCGCCACTGTGGAGGCGATCCAGCAGGCGCTGGTGCAGTACAAGGTGATTTTCTTTCGCGAGCAGACCCAGCTCGACGATCAGAGCCAAGAAGCCTTCGCCCACCTGCTGGGCGAACCGGTCGCCCACCCGACCGTGCCGGTGCGTGACGGTACCCGCTACTTGCTGGAACTGGACGGTGCCGAGGGCCAGCGCGCCAACTCCTGGCACACCGACGTGACGTTCGTCGACGCTTATCCGAAAGCGTCCATCCTGCGCTCGGTAGTGGCGCCAGCGTTCGGCGGCGATACCCTGTGGGCGAACACCGCAACGGCCTACAGCGAATTACCGACAGAGCTGCGGGAGCTGGCGGACAAGCTCTGGGCCGTCCACAGCAACGAATACGACTACGCGGGCACCAAGCCTGATGTGTCGGCAGAGAAGCTGGAGCGTTATCGCAAGGTGTTCACCTCGACGGTCTATGAGACCGAGCACCCAGTGGTTCGCGTGCACCCGATCAGTGGCGAGAAAAGCCTGTTGCTCGGACATTTCGTCAAACGCATCAAGGGCTATGGCCAAGCCGACTCGGCGCACCTGTTCAACCTGCTGCAAAGCCACGTCACCCGTTTGGAAAACACCGTACGCTGGCGCTGGAAAGCCGGGGACGTGGCGATCTGGGACAACCGCTCGACCCAGCACTACGCCGTGGACGATTACGGCACGCAGGACCGCGTGGTGCGGCGGGTAACCTTGCGCGGGGAAGTGCCGGTTGGCGTACATGGGCAGCGCAGCCAGACGATCAAGGGCGCCGAGGTCTCAGGCGCCTGATCCAGCCCATTGAGCAGCTATCGCCGCGACAAACCCGATCCTTGCGAGGAACGCGCTTGCTCGCGGCGCTTTTCACCAGACGCCGATCTGCACCACTTTCTCGCTGTCCGGCTCGCCATAGCGGAACCGTTGGCCACGCAGATCGATCTCCTGATGGCTGATGGTGGTACGCCGCTTCAACCCACGCATCCACTCGAACAGATAACCGGCATGCGCTTGGCGAACTGCGCTAAACGCCGGGTCTGCTCCCAGGTCCTCCAGTTCCTGCGGGTCGTTCAACAGGTCAAACAGCTGTGGCCGGAAGCCGTCATAGTCCAGGTATTTCCAACGCTCGCTGCGCACCATGGTCATGCGGCAACGGTCGATGGGCCGGGCGAGTCGTTCACGAGCCGGGGCTTGAAAGGCGTAGTCGTATTCGCTGATTGCCCAGTGGCGCCAGTCAATGGTGTGGCCGTGCAGCAACGGAATCAGTGAACGTCCCTCAAGGCGATGCTCGGCGCCTGGCAAGCCCAGGGCGTGGAGGAACGTTGGCAGCGCGTCGATGGTTTCCACCAGGCGTTCATCCACCGAACCGCGGCTGATGTCGGCCGCAGCCCGTGGATCGCGAACGATCAACGGAACACCCACCGAGGGCTCCAGCAGAAACTCTTTCTCGCCCAGCCAATGGTCACCGAGAAAGTCGCCATGGTCGCTGGTGAACAGGATCAAGGTGTCCTCCCAACTACCGTTGGCATGCATGAAGTCGAACAGCCTGCCGAGTTCGTCGTCGATCTGTTTGATCAACCCCATATAGGTCGGGATCACATTCAGGCGGACCTCGTCACGGGAGAAATTCAGGCTCTCCTGGTGCTGCCGAAAGGCCGTGTAGACCGGGTGATCGCTGCTCTGTTCCAGCGGTGCCCGGACCGCTGGCAGCACCTGTTCGGCACCATAAAGCGCGTGATAAGGCGCCGGGGCGATGTAGGGCCAGTGTGGCTTGATGTACGACAGGTGCAGGCACCACGGCCGGTCCTGCTGTTCGTTGATGAAATCGATGGCCCGGTCGGTGGTGTACGCGGTTTCGGAGTGCTGCAATGCGATGCGGGCTGGATGGTGGGCGTTGCGCATCTGCCAGCCACTGAGGAGCTTGCCGGTGTCATCTTCGGCGGCATTGGCCCAGTCGTGCCAAGGGTTGCGGCCGGCGTAGCCCTGCTCGCGCAGGTAGTGGGTGTACGGCGCAGCCTCGCGTTTTTCATCGAACAGCGGATGGTCGGGAAACAGTCCGTCGTGGCGAAAGTACGGCTCGAATCCAGCCTCATTGAGGATCTGCGCTTGTGGGCTCGCGGGATCTATGGCCAGACGCTGCAAGGCCTCGTCGTTGGGGGTGGCGTGGGTCTTGCCAACCAGTGCGGTACGAATGCCGTGGGGCCGGAGGTAGTCGCCCAGGGTCAGCTCTTCAAGAGGCAGTGGCACGGCGTTCCAGGTCACTTGATGGCTGCTGATGTAGCGTCCCGTGTAAGCCGACATCCGCGACGGGCCGCAAATCGTGCCCTGACTGTAGGCACGATTGAAGCGCACGCCGGCCGCGGCCAGGCGATCGATATTCGGTGTGTGCAGGTGAGGGTGGCCGTAGCAGGAAAGGTAATCGCGACGCAGTTGGTCGCACATGATGTACAGCACGTTACGCACGGGGCTTGGGGCATTGGACATGGCGTTCACCGATCAGAAGACAGGCAGGTTTTTTCGCCGCTGACCGGTGTCTCAGGCAAGTGCATTCCGGGAATGGATTTGATGCACGGCATGCATCGCCTTTAAGGGTTACACCGCCAGATTGTCCAGTGAACACTCGGCGTCCGCTTCGCCGTCACACGCCTTGATCTGCTCGATCATTGCTTCGGCCAGAGGTGACAACCGATACCCTGCCCGACTGACGATCCCGTAGCGGGTGTAGCGCTCTTCCAGGTCATCGGCCAGGCCGTCGATCGTCAGGCACACCAGATCGCCGCGTGTCTGTTGCAGGGCGTCGGATTGGGCACCGACGATGCCGATGGCGTCCGAGCGTAGGACCACGCCCAGCAGGCTGTGGCTATTTTCGCATTCCACGTTGGGCACGAAGTCGGGGCGACCGCTGAGGTCGACGATGACCTTACGCAGGTTCGGAGGGCGGATGGTCACCGCCATGGGGTAACTCATCAATTGCGTGGCGCTGACACTGGGGCTCTGTGCCAACGGATGCCCGGCGCGGCAGCAGAAGTGCCATTTGTGCGGGCGCAGGCGCTGGGTGCGGTAATCCGGATCGGCCTCGAACTGGCGGGTGTCGGCGACGAAGAACTCGAACTCGTCACTGAGCAGCCGTTTGCCCAGGCTTTGCCAGTCCTCCACCTGAAACTGCACCCGGGCCTTGGGATAGCGCCCTATAAACCGGGCGACGGCGCGGGGTATCAAGCCCGCCGCCGGTGCGGGCCCGCAGCCGAAACGCAATTCACCGGCCTCCAGGCCATTGAACTGGCTGATCTCGTTAGCCATCTGCTGCGCGCCGCTGACCAGCCGCCGTGCGTGTTCCAGCAGAACCAGGCCTTGCTTGGTAGGCGCCAGGTCCTTGCGTGCACGATCCACCAGTTGGCAGCCGACGCTGTGCTCCAGCGCTTGAATGCTGCGGCTGAAGGCCGACTGGGAGAGGTTCACGGCCAACGCGCCGGCGACAAAGCTGCGCTGTTCGGCTAGCGCGATGAAGTGGCGAAGTTGGCGCAGATCGATATGCATTTTTCACATAAAAAATATTGGGCAAATGCATTGGATATGCATCCGGTGGGTTCTTTATAAAGACAATCTCTTATGCAGTAAATATCTGTAAAAACATAAATAAATAACTTTAAAGAATATAAAAGTTGTCTGTTTTTTGATCAGGAGCAGGTCGAATGAGCCCGTTGAACCTTGCGTCACCCATTACGCCACGACGGCTCAAGCGTCTGCCTCTGGCACTGTTGCTGGCTGGAAGTGCCGGCTGGACCTACGGTTATGCGGCCGACACCGTTGCGCCGGACTCAAGTAAGGCGAGCACTGCCGTCCAGGCTGACAACAGCCAGCTGGAAACCGTGACCGTCACCGCCCGCCGCCGAGAAGAAAGCGCCCAGGCGGTGCCTACGCCGATGAGCGTGGTCAGCGGCCAGGTCCTGGAAACCCAACGGGTCTATCGCATCCAGGACCTGCAGCAACTGGTGCCCAGCGTCAATGTCGCCTATATGCATGCGCGCCAGTCCAGCGTGTCGATCCGGGGGTTGGGCAATAACCCGGCCAGCGATGGGCTGGAAGGCAGCGTCGGGCTCTATATCGACAACGTCTACCTGGGGCGGCCGGGGATGGCGGTATTTGACCTGATGGACATCGAACAACTGGAGGTGCTACGCGGGCCACAGGGGACGCTGTTTGGCAAGAACACTACCGCCGGTGTGATCAATATCAGTACCCGCGCGCCCAGTTTCACCCCCGAGCGCAGCATCGAGACCTCGGTGGGCGAGGACGGCTATTTCCAGACCAAGGGTACGATTTCCGGGCCACTCAATGACGAGTTGGCCGGACGCTTTTCGGCCTATCGCACCCGCAGTGATGGCGACATCAAGAATGAATACGACGGCCACGATTTGAATGGCGGTTCTCGCCAGGGCTTTCGCGGGCAACTGTTATTCAAGCCCAACGAGGCGTTCAACCTGCGTTGGATCGGCGACTACAACGAAGAGGACTCCAGCGCCGGCACCCGTGTGCTGTACAACACCGGACCGACCATCAATGGCGTCAACCTCTATCAGTCCCGGGCCGATGCGGCAGGCGCGACCCTGGTCAACGGCTCGCACCGCAAGGTCAACCTGAACGGTGACCAGCAGGTGACCGTGTTCCAGGGCGGCACTTCCCTGGAGGCCAACTGGACCTTGCCCAACGACTTTACCCTCACATCGGTCAGCTCCTATCGCTGGTGGAATTTCACCCCGCGCAACGACGAAGGCTTGAATGTCGCCGCCACCTACAACGCCGGAGTGTCGGTGGAAGACAAGCAGTGGTCCCAGGAATTTCGTCTGGCCTCGCCCACCGGCGGATTCTTCGACTATGTGCTTGGCGCCTACTATTTTGGCTCCGACCTGGACAACAAATCGTTCTCCTATTACGGACCGCAGGCCGACATATGGAACGGCACACCGGCCGGGGCGCTGGCTAACGTCAGCAGCGTGGGTCATGGTCACATCGAGACCGACAGCTTTGCCCTGTTCGCCCAAGGCACCTGGCACCTCACCGAGCGCCTGGATTTCACCGCCGGCGTGCGCGGCACCTACGAAGAGAAGAGCGCCTGGGTTACCCGTGATGCGCCAGTGGGCGGTGCGGCGGTCACCGGGGCGGCGGCCAATGCGCGGCGCGGACGCACCGGGGCCTATGACTCAGGGGATTTGAACCAGTACAGCGCCAGCCCTTCGGGGCTGCTCAACCTCAGCTATCGCTTCACCGACGACCTTCTGGGCTACGCCACGCTGTCCCATGGCGAAAAATCCGGTGGCGTGAACCTGGCCGTTGGTTCGGCCCCTACTGCGGGCGCCGATTCGTTGCTGATCGGCACCGAGCGCGCCAACAACGCCGAGCTGGGTTTCAAGAGCACCTTGTGGGATCGCCGCCTGCAGCTCAACGCCAACCTGTTCTGGACCCAGGTCAACGGCTACCAAACCAATGCCTACGACGCGGACAACCGCGTGCAGTACCTGACCAATGCAGGTTCCGTGCGTTCCCGGGGCGTAGAGTTCGAAAGCACGTTGATCCCGTTGCGAGGGCTGACGCTGAACCTCAATGGCTCGTACAACGACGTGCGTTACCTCTCCTACAAAGATGCTCCATGCCCTCCGGAAGTTAGCCTTGCACCCGGTGCGCCGGCGTCCTGCGACCTCAGTGGGCACCAGGTGGTGGGCGCTTCGAAATGGATCGGCAATGCCAACGGCGAATACAAGTGGGACCTGGACAACGGCCTGCAAGAGTACGTCACGGCCAGCTATGCGTTTCGCTCCAAGGCGGTCGGTACGGTGGAGGATTCCGAATATGGCCAGATCCCCAGCTACGCGGTGGTGAACCTTTCCACGGGGCTGCGCGGCGATTACGAGCAAGGACAGTGGGACGTGTCGCTATGGCTGAAGAACGCCTTCGACAAAACCTATTACACGACGCTGTGGACCGGGGGGAATGGTGGCTACGAGGGCTTGCTCGGTTCACCGAGAACCCTGGGCGTGACCGCCCGCTACGATTTTTAGCGCTGGAACTGCCTTGGGGGGCGTAATTCCCATGCCCCTGAGGAATATTTTCAATGCGCTGAAAGCATCGCTGCCCAGCGGGTAGGCGCGCAGCCCTTGTGGCTCGGCGCCTGGAAGAAAACAGTGGGAATGTTTATGCGCTTTAAGACTAAGCGTAACGGTAAACATTACTTTTAAGAGATAAGCAGGCGCCTGACTATTGTCCCGTCAGTACGTGGCGAAAAGGTTTCAGGACGGCATGTCGATCATTCGCAAAGGGACCGCAGGAGTTTTACATGGGTAACGTCCAGACTGCCTTCAGTGCGCAAGAAGCGCTGTGGCGCCAGCCGCCGGGCGGTGAGTTGGTCGATCTCGGCCGACCGCAGCGCGTGCCGTTGGGCCAACTGCGCCTGCAGCGTGTGCCCAAGCGTGTTCTGCGCCGGCGTGAAGGCATTGTGCTCGGTGTGTTGGCGCTGCTGGTGCATGGTGCGGTGATCTTCTGGGCCAACCAGCAACCCACGCCGGTGCTGCCGATCGTGCCGCCGCAGGTCCCGCCTATGACCATCGAGTTCTCGCGCCCGGCTCCGCCCGTGGTCGAGCCGCCGCCAGCGCCACCTGCACCACCTGTCGTGGAACCACCACCACCGGTAGAGCACGAGTCGGCCGTGAAACCACCGCCACCCAAGCCGCAGCCCAAACCCAGGCCCGCCATGAAAGCCGCACCGAAACCCGCGCCCAAAGCGCTGGAGCAGCCACCTGCTGCAGCTTCCCCCGAAGCCGTTCCGGCACCCCCTTCGCCTCCGGCTCCCGCACCTGTGACGCCGGCCTCGGCTTCCGCCGCGTACTTGAAAAATCCAGCGCCGGAATATCCGTCACTGGCCCAGCGTCGAGGTTGGGAAGGCACGGTATTGCTGAGGGTGCAGGTGTTGCCCAGCGGCAGCCCGGGCACGATCGAGATCCAGAAAAGCAGCGGCCGTCAGGCGCTCGACGAAGCGGCGCTGGCCGCCGTCAAGCGCTGGCGTTTCGTACCGGCCAAGCAGGGTGATGTGGCCCAGGTCGGTTGGGTCAGCGTGCCCATTGATTTCAAGATCCATTAATCGCAGTCGCGACGGTGTGCCAGGCATGCCCATCGCCAGATGACTCGGCTCCTATACACAGAGGAAACACATCATGACGTTATTGGCCTCTCCACTTGAATCCATCGAAAGCGCGGTGATCTGGCTGCTGGTGGTGTTTTCCGTCGCCACCTGGGGACTGGCCCTGCTCAAGGGGGTGCAATTCGGGCGCCTCAAGGCTCAGGACCGCAAGTTCCATCAGCGCTTCTGGGCCGCCTCCAGCCTGGAGGCTGCCGCCGAGTTGAGTGAAACACAACCCGGCGCTGCCGCTCGTGTGGCCCAGGCCGGTTATGCGGCAATCCAGGTCGGCGAGGCCCCGGCGGCGGATTTGAGCCAGGCCATCAACCATCAGGATCGCCTCGAGCGTGCCTTGCGCCAGCAGATCGTGCGTGAGCGGCGCTCGTTGGAAACCGGCCTGGCGGTGGTTGCCAGTATCGGCAGCACTTCGCCGTTCATCGGCCTGTTCGGTACGGTGTGGGGAATCATGGAAGCGCTCAAGGGCATCAGTGCCGCCGGGTCTGCAAGCCTTGAAACGGTCGCCGGACCCATCGGCGCGGCGCTGGTCGCCACAGGCGTGGGCATTGCCGTCGCCGTGCCGGCGGTGCTGGTCTACAACTATTTTCTACGGCGCCTGAAGCTGGCCGCCGCTGACCTCGACGACTTCGCTCACGATTTCTACAGCCTGGCGCAAAAAAATGCGTTCCGTGTCCTGATCCACCCGACACTGCAACGCGAGACCGCGGCCGGTAGTGTGCATAAAGTGAAGGAGGCGTCCTGATATGGCGTTTTCCACACAAGACAGCGACGAAGTACTCAGTGAGATCAACGTCACGCCGCTGGTGGACGTGATGCTGGTGCTGCTGGTGGTCTTTATCGTCACTGCGCCGCTGCTGACGAATGCAATCCCCATCAACCTGCCCAAGACCGAAGCCGTAGCCCCGGTGGAGCAGAAAGATCCGTTGGTGGTGAGCATCGACGGGGCTGGCAAGCTGTTCATCAACAAGGACGAAATCCAGCCACAGGTGCTGGAATCCAGCCTCCAGGCCGCCAAGGCCAAAGACCCGGATCTGCGCGTGCAACTGCAGGCCGATGACGGCGTGAACTACGGCGAAGTAGCCCGCGCCATGGCGTCCATTGAGCGAGCAGGCATCACCAAGCTGTCGGTCATCACCGCCCGCTGATTTATTTCGAACAGGTTTTTCGAGCCGTTTTCCTTAGCAGGGTTCGGCTCTGTTTTATTCCGATGGAGCTGTCAGCGGGCGATGCGTTGAATGCCGCGCCGCCAGGACTCAGAATTGGTAACTCACCGTAGCTGCAACATTGCGCTCTTCGCCCAGGTAGCAGTAGCTCAGGCTGGCGCAGGAGGCGACGTAGCTTTCGTTGGTCAGGTTGTTCGCATTCAGGCGAACGTCCACCCCCTTCAAGCCGACCTTGCCCAAGTCATACCCCACCGAGGCATCGAACAACGTGTAGGACGGCACCTTCATGGTGTTCTCCGCATCGGCCCAGCTGTAGCCCACATAGCGCACGCCGCCACCCAGGCGCAGGCCATCGAGTGCGCCGCTGTCGAACTTGTAGTCAGCCCAGAGCGAGGCCATGTGGCGCGGTGCCTGGGTCGGTGAGTTGCCTTTGTTTTCGGTGATTTCGGTGGGCGTGCTGAGGGTGCTGACCATCGATTTCGAATATTCGATGTCGGTGAAGGTGTAGCTGCCCAGCACTTTGAATTGTTCGGTCAACTGCAGGTGCGCTTCCAGTTCCAGACCCTGGGAGCGCACGGCACCGATGGCGCGGTAGAAGTTCTCCTGGGGCAGTTTGGTCGCCAGGTTTTCCTGGTCGATGCGAAACAGCGAGGCGGTGTACAGGTCATCAGTGCCCGGCGGCTGGTACTTCAGGCCCAGTTCCCATTGCTTGCCATCGGTGGGTGGCAGCGGGTTGCCGGCGCTGTCGGCGTAGGAGTTCGGATTGAACGACTCGGAATAGCTGACGTACGGTGCCAGGCCGTTGTCGAACAGGTACAGGGCCCCGGCACGGCCGGTGAGCTTGGTGCGTTTGTCGTTGATCTCGGTGCCTTGCGGGCGACCGAATTCGGCAATGCGATTTTCATCCGAGGTCTCGACCCAGTCCTGGCGCAGGCCCAGGGAGAAGCGCCACTTGTCCATCTCGATCAGGTCTTGCAGGTAGACGCCGGTCTGCTCCAGGCGTCGCAGGTAACTGGTGGGGCTGAAGTAGGTGATGGCCGAGTTGCCATAGGTCGGGTCGAAGGCGTTGATCGGGGCGAGGCTGCCGCTGGTCCAGTCGACCACGGTTTTGCGTCGTTGATAGTCCGCACCCATCAACACGGTGTGCTTGGTCGCACCGGTAAAGAATTCGGCTTGCAGCATGTTGTCGACGATGAAGGAGTGGAGCTTTTCTTCGGCGCCGGTGTAATAGCGGTTCAATTCGTTGCTGGTGGGCGTGGTCCAGCCATAGGCGTAGACCTGATCGTTGGTGACCTGGGAGTCCAGGTAACGGAAGTTCTGCCGGGCGGTGAAAACATCGTTGAAACGGTGCTCGAACTGGTAGCCGAACGACTGCTGGTCGCGTTCGTAACCGTCGACGCCAGGTTCGCCTTCGAAGAAGTTTTCCGAGATCCGTCGGCCGTTGCGCTGGTGCAAGGTGCCGTCGGCCGGCATGCCGCCGTGGTAGCCACCGTCGGGGTCATGTTGCAGGTAGGCCTGGAGCGTCAGCGAGGTGTCGTCGCTGAAATCGATGTTCACCGTGGGGGCCAGGGCGAAGCGCTTCTCCTTGTTGTGGTCGAACTGGGTATCGGAGCTATCCGCCAGGCCGATCAGCCGATAGGTGATGCGTTTGTCGTCATCCACCGGGCCGCTGAAGTCGAAACCCATGCCCCGTTGGCCCTGGGTGCCGACCGTGGCCTGGATCTGGTGATAGGCCTCGTACAGCGGCTTCTTGCTGGTCAGCGCCACCAGGCCGCCGGGCGAACTGCGGCCGTAGAGCACCGAGGACGGGCCTTTGAGGATATCGACCCGCTCCAGGAAGTACGGGTCGACCTGCATGGAGCTGTAGGTGCCGCTGTCGCCCATGGACTTGAGGCCGTCGAGGTAGATGTTATCCACCGAGCCGTCGTTGAAGCCGCGCATCGCCACGTAGTCGTAGCGGTGGGTGGCGCCGTAGGGGTTGGTCAGCACGCCAGGGGTGTAGCGCATGGCCTGGGAGACGGTTTGCGCGCCCTGGTCGTCCATTTGCTCGCGGGTGACCACGGACACGCTCTGGGACGTTTCGCGCAGGGCGGTGCTGGTCTTGGTGGCGACCTGGCTGTGGGTGGCGTTGTAGCCTTCCATGCTGCCCAGGGCGTTACCCAGAGCGAAGCCCTTGATGTCCGTGGTCGGCAGTTCCAGCGTGCTGCCGGCGGTCTCGGTTTGCAGCACGTAGCTGCTGCCATCCTGGCTGACGGCAACCAGTCCTGAGCCGCTGAGCAACTGGCTCAAGGCCTGTTCGCGCGAATACTCGCCCTTGAGCCCCGGGGACTGGACGCCGCCGGTTTGCGCCGGGGTGCTTGCCAGGGTGATCCGAGCCTGGCGGGCGAACTGATTCAACACATCGCTCAGCGGGCCGGGAGCAATGTTGTAGCTCTGGCGGCTGGCGGTCACGTCGCTTTGTGCGGCGACCGCAAGCATCGGTACGACGCTGCCCCCCAGCGCGGCGGAGAACAGCGCGGCATGAATAGCCTGGCGCAACAGGCCTGGTTGTGAAGATAAGCCGAAGGGATTCTTGAGATGTACGCGCTCAGTCATTGTGGGTTCCGTTGGAGTCGCTGGAGGCAGATAAGGGTTGCTTACTGTCCTAGCCGGACACCGGCTTGAAACCCGCCAAAAAAAATCAAGCCAGGCGTTCCACCGTGATCCACCAACGGGTTCGATAACGGATTTGCACAGGGAGCGTGCGTGGCAGGACGGCCAGCAATTTGTCGGTGTCCTCCAAACGGAAAACCCCCGACAGACGCAGGTCGGCAATCGACGCCGCGCAGTTCAAATAGCCTGGGCGGTAGCGTCCTACTTCGTTGAGAAAATCCGCCAGGCGCATGTTGCGCGTGACGATCAACCCGTCGGCCCAGGCACCTGCGTCCATGTCCAGGGGCGGTGCCAGGGTCGCTGTCGATGGGGTGATCAGGTAGTTTTGCCCGGCCTCGACCTGGATGGGTGTGCCATCGCTGTTGGGGTGGGAACGAATAACGACCCGGCCGCTGGTGACGCTCAAGCGCGTGCAGTCGCTGTCCTGGCGCACGACGAAGCGCCCCTCCAGCCCTTCGAACAGGCCATGTCGGCCTTGCACCCGCAGCGCACGTCCCGGGTCGCGTCCACAGGTGACCATGATTTCACCGCGGGCCAGGGTGATCAGGCGTTGCCCATCGGTGAAATCCAGGTCGGCAGCGCTGTGGGTATTGAGTTCGAGCCGTCCGGCAGTTGGAAACCGCGGCGTTCACCCGTGGCGGTGGCGAAATCGGCACTCCATGGGCGCCAGCCCAGATCCTTGCCCAGCCATGTCGCGCCGCCCACCAGTGCGGCACCCGAGAGCAACTTCAGGGCCTGGCGGCGACTGAGGCGCTGGGCACTGTTTTCCAGGGTATTCAGGGCGACATGGGCACCGGGCACTGCCCGCAGGTTCGAGGTCAACTCGCTGTGCAGCGATTGCACCCGCAGCCAGGCCAGTTCGTGTTCTGGATGGGCGGCGCGCCAGGTGTCGCATTGTTGGCGCAGGGTCGGGTGAGCGGTGTGATTGCGCAGGCGCAGCAGCCAGTTGATCGCTTGCCTGACCACCTGCTGCGACGGGCCGTTACGGCGGCTCTGCAAGTGATCCGCCGGCTCAGCTTTCATAGCGCAACACGTAGCAGTGGTATAGCGCATCGGCGACGTAGCGCTCCACCGAGCGCAGCGAAATGCCCATTTGCTCGGCAATCTGTTTGTGCGTCAGGCCTTCGCACTGGGCCAACAGGAAGGCCTTGCGCACTTACAGATTGCCGAGTTCGAGCATCCTGGCAATGGCTTCGAGCAATTCCAGGATCAAGGTCCGGGTTTCGGCGCCGGGGGTTTCGGCTTCCGGCAGGTGGGCTATGGTCTGGAGGTAGGCACGTTCGATTTCTTCTCGACGCCAATGGTCGATCACCAGGCCTTGGGCGATGGTGCGCAAAAAAGCGCGTGGGGCTCGAAGCTCCAGGCGTTCGCTACGCTGCAACAGGCGCACGAAAGTGTCCTGGGCCAGATCCGCCGCATCGGCGGCATTGCCCAACCGGGTGCGCAGCCACGTATTGAGCCAGCCGTGATGTCGGCTGTAGAGCGCCTGTACTGCAAACTCGGGAGATGACATGGACGCGACGGCCTGGATGTTACAAATGATAATAGGTCGCATTGTCATCAGGCGTCGGCGAATTTGCAACCACCGTTCGCTCGCTGTGGCCTCCCGTCGCCTATTTCTTCGAAACTCTAATTATTTGTACAGGCTTGCCGACAGACTGGTATGCGTGCACCAAAGTGGAGCGAAGTGATAACCGCTCGCACTGTCACATGGAACGTTGCAAACCTGGAATGCACCCCCACTCCTTGCATAAGAAGCCTCCTCGATGAATCTAAAGTTCAGTCACAAAATCCTTCTGGCCGCCTCTGGCGTGGTGGTTCTGGCTTTTGCCCTGTTCACCCTCTACAACGATTATTTGCAGCGCAACACCATCGGCAGCAGCCTTGAGTCGTCCATCGAGCAATCCGGCGACCTGACCGCCAGCAGCATCCAGAACTGGATGAGTGGCCGGATATTGGTGCTGGAAAACCTGGCGCAAAACATCGCCCATCAAGGCACTGGTGCGGATCTGCCGGGGTTGGTCGATCAGCCGGCGCTGACGTCGAACTTCCAGTTCACTTATGTGGGCCAGGCCAACGGTGTCTTCACCCAACGTCCTGACGCAAAAATGCCTGACGGCTACGACCCGCGTCAGCGCCCTTGGTACAAACAAGCCGTGAGCGCCGATAAAACCATGCTGACCCCGCCTTATCTGGCGGCGGTGGGTGGCCTGGTGGTGACCATTGCCCTGCCGGTGAAGCACAACGGCGAATTGCTCGGCGTGGTGGGCGGCGACCTGAGCCTGGAAACCCTGGTGAAAATCATCAACTCCGTGGATTTCGGTGGTATCGGCCATGCGTTCCTGGTCAGCGGCGACGGTCAGGTGATCGTCAGTCCGGATAAAGACCAGGTGATGAAGAACCTCAAGGACATCTACCCCGGCACCCCCGTGCGCATTGGCAAGGGTATCCAGGAGGTCGAGCTCAACGGCCAGGACCGTATCCTTTCGTTTACCCCTGTGACCGGCCTGCCGAACGCCGAGTGGTACATCGGCCTGTCGATCGACAAGGCCAAGGCCTACGCGCCGCTGAGCCAGTTCCGTACGTCT
>Ga0209257_1003421_pt1 | contig 13646 bp, 10 predicted proteins | sample AraplaCvi_mCL_r2_FD_184277 | JGI IMG/M metagenome (GOLD analysis project Ga0209257, IMG submission 184277) | Arabidopsis root microbial communities from North Carolina, USA - plate scrape MF_Cvi_mCL_r2 (SPAdes) (version 2) | ecosystem: Host-associated > Plants > Roots > Endosphere | place: USA...
CACGAGCGTCGCGACGTGGAAGCGCTGGTGGACCAGATCAACGTGATCGAGCGCGCGATGAAGCAGAGCTTCCCGGAAGTGCGCTGGAGCTTCTTCGAGCCCGATTGCAAGGCGGGGTTGTAAGCGCAGGGCGGCCGTCATCCCGGCGAAAGCCGGGACCCGGGCCAGCAGCGCCCGAAACCCCTCACTCCTCGCGCTTCAACCACTCCAGTCGCGAGGACGCCGCGGCGTCCTCGCCCAGCACCTTCGCCAGCAACGGAAGCACGCCGGCCATCGTCTGGTCGAACTGCCACGGCGGGTTGAGGACCAGCAGGCCGCTGCCGTTCATGCGCAGCGGCGAATCGTCGGCGCGCACCAGCAGTTCGGCGACGAACGACGACTTCGCCGGCAGCGTCGTCGCGCGGCGGTAGAACTGGCCCAGCGAGCGACGCAACTTGATCGGATACCAGAACGCATACGTGCCTTGCGGCCAGCGCGTGAGCGCATCGCGCAACGCGCCCAGGGCGGTGTCGAACTCTTCCAGCTGCGCTTCGAAGGGCGGGTCGATCAGCACCAGTCCGCGGTTGAGGCGCGTGGTGCCGTCGCGCGGCGGCAGAAGCGCCTTCATCGCGCCGTAGCCGTCGCGCTGGTGCACGACGACTCGTGCATCGCGCGCGAACACCGCTTCCAGGAGCCCGGCTTCCTCCGGATGGAGTTCGCATGCGGCGATGCGGTCCTGCTCGCGCAGCGCATGCGCGAGCAGCCAGGGCGAGCCGGGGTAGGTGGCGGGGCCGTGGTCGTGGCGGCAGGCGCGGATGGCGGTCAGGTAGCGCGTGATGGCCGGATGCTTCGGCGCCTCGGCCATCAGCCGGCCGATGCCGCCCTCGGCCTCGCCGGTGCGCTGGGCGGAATTGCTGTCCAGCGCGTACAGGCCGCGCCCGGCGTGCGTGTCGAGCGCGAACGCCGCCGCCGGCTTGGCGGTCAGAGCGTCGCACAGGGCGAGCACGGCGATGTGCTTGAGCACGTCGGCATGGTTGCCGGCATGGAAGGCGTGGCGATAATTCATGAGGAGCCGTGATTGGTGATTCGGGATTGGTGATTCGTAGAATCGGGGCAAGCATACCGGCTTGGGGCGTCCCGAGGCCTCGGGGCCGGGCGGCCGGCAGTCTTCGCCAATCACGAATCACCAATCACGAATCACGGCAACCCATGCGCATCCTCCTGGTAGAAGACGAACCGGCCATCGCCCAGGTGGTGCTGCATGCGCTGCGTGCGGACGGCTTCGAGGCATTCCATTGCCTGACCGGCGGCGACGCGCTTGCGGCCGTGCGGGGGCAGGACTTCGACCTTGCGGTGCTCGACGTCGGCCTGCCGGACATCGGCGGCTTCGCGCTGTGCCGCGAACTGCGCCGGGCGCGCGACCTTCCCGTGATCTTCCTCACCGCGCAGGATGCCGAGGCCGACCGCATCCTCGGCCTGGAGATCGGCGCCGACGATTACGTGACCAAGCCCTTCTCGCCGCGCGAACTTGTGGCGCGCGTGCGCGTGGTGCTGCGCCGGTTGCAGCCGCCGGCTGCGCGCGAGAACGGTGGCGCCGCGAGCAGCGGGGCATTCGTGCACGACAGTGAAGGCCACCGCATCCGCTATCGCGGCCATGCGCTGGACCTCACGCGCTACGAATACGGCCTGCTCGCCGCGCTGCTGCAGCGGCCCGGCGCGGTGCTGTCGCGCGCGCAGCTGATGGACCGTGTCTGGGGCGATGCGCTCGAAAGCGGCGACCGAACCGTCGACACGCATATCAAGACGCTGCGCGCGAAGCTGCGCGACGTCGCGCCCGACCACGACCCGATCCGCACGCATCGCGGCATGGGCTATTCGGTGGACACGGTCGCATGAAGATCGGCCTGCGCATCTTCCTGGGCTATTTCCTGATCGTCGCGATCGCCGGCTTCCTGCTCGCGCAGGTCTTCGTCGCGCAGGTGAAGCCCGGCGTGCGCCAGGCGATGGAAGACTCGCTGGTCGACACGGCCAACGTGCTCGCCGAACTGGCGACGGACGACCTGATCGAAGGCCGCATCGACACCGGCGACTTCGCCCGCCGCGTGCGCGCGATGGCCGGGCGCGACTACGGCGCGAAGATCTGGGGCTTCGGCAAGCGCACCTCGCAGTACCGCATCTACGTCACCGATGCGCGCGGAATCGTCGTGTTCGACAGCACCGGGCGCGACGTGGGCCGCGACTATTCGCGCTGGAACGACGTCTACCTCACGCTGCGCGGCCGCTACGGCGCGCGCTCCACCCGCAGCGATTACGCCGATCCGGATTCCACGGTAATGCACGTCGCCGCGCCCATTCGCGATGCGGGCGGTCGCATCGTCGGCGTGCTCACCGTCGCCAAGCCGAACCGCGCCATCGCACCGTTCATCGAACGCAGCCAGCGCGCCGTATGGCGCTGGGGCGCGGTGCTGCTGGGCGTGTCGCTGATGATCGGGCTGCTCGCGGCGTGGTGGCTGTCGCGCCAGCTCGGCGCGCTGCGCAAGTACGCGAACGCGGTGACGGCCGGCGAACGCGCCACGTTGCCGCGCACGGCGGGCGAGTTCGGCGAACTCGGCCATGCGCTGGAAACCATGCGCACGCAGCTGGAAGGCAAGCAGTACGTCGAGCAGTACGTGCACACGCTGACGCACGAGATGAAAAGTCCGCTGGCGGCGATCCGCGGCAGCGCGGAGCTGCTCGAAGGGCCGCTCGACGACGCCGACCGCACGCGCTTCGCCGCGACGATCCGCGCGCAGAGCGAGCGGCTGGCGCAGATGATCGACAAGATGCTGGCGCTGGCGGCGGTGGAGCATCGGCAGCGGCTCGAGCATCCCGAAACGCTTTCGCTGGCAGAGGTCGTCGCCGATGCCGCTTCGCAGTGCGAAACGCGGCTTTCGCGCGCGGGTTTGTGCTTGCGGCTGGACCTGGCGCCAGGACTGCCGCCGGTGCGCGGCGACCGGTTCCTGCTTCGGCAGGCAGTAGTGAACCTGATCGAGAACGCGGTGGATTTCTCACCGCGCGATGGCGTCATCGACGTGTCGCTGCGCGGCGATGGTGATCGCCAGCGCGTCGTGGTGGGCGATCGAGGGCCGGGCATTCCGGATTACGCGCGGGATCGCGTGTTCGAGCGGTTCTATTCGCTGCCCCGTCCGGGGAACGGGAGTCGCAGCAGCGGGTTGGGATTGCCGTTCGTTGCCGAGGTCGCCGCGCTGCATGCCGGCGAAGCGTCGCTGGAGAATCGCGACCGTGGCGGGGCGGTGGCGGCGTTGGTGTTGCCTTCCTGAGTCGGCGGCATCTGGCTGAGATAGCGGCCACTCGTTCTCGGCCCACTTTCGATCGTCATCCCGGCGAAGGCCGGGATCCAGGCCGTCACGTTAGCCTCCGGGGCTAGCGAACTGGAAGGCTGTTCGACAGCAACAGCAACGCCCACAGCAACGGCCACAGCAACGGCTGCAGCAGAAGAAGCGCGACGGAGGCGCGTGCCACGCCACTTCACTCCCACTTCACCGTCCCCCCATCGTCCCACCACGCGACGCATCGAAGCTTCCGTCCGTTCCCATTCCATGGAGCTGGACCATGCGGTTGTTCCTGAAGATCGGTTTCGTCGTCGCGATGACCCTCGCGATCCTGATTCCCCTGCTGATGATCCGCGGCGTCATCAGCGACCGGCAGATGTATCGCGCCCAGGCCGTCAACGACATCGCGCGCAGTTACGCCGGTGCGCAGTCGTTCGCCGGGCCGGTGCTGGTAGTCCCGTACACCGAGGAAATCGAGGTCGAAGAACCCGACCAGTTCAACGTGATCCGCAAGGTGCGGCGCGCGAAGACCTCGCAATGGGTCTTCTTCCCGACCACGCTCGACGCACGCGGCACACTCGCGCCCGACACCCGCAAGCGCGGCCTGCACGAGGTGCGCGTGTACGAATGGAAGGGCAAGGCGACCGCCAGTTTCCATGCGGTGATTCCCAGCGATGGCGATCCGGCGACGCGGCAGATCGGTCGCCCGTGGCTGAGCTACGGCATCGCGGACGTGCGCGGTCTGCGCTCCACGCCGGTGCTGCGCATCAACGGCGCCGAAGTCCCGCTGCTCGAAGGGCAGGGCGCGCGCGACGGCTCCGGCCTGCACGCGCGGCTGGACGTGCCGCAGCCGGGGCAGGCGCTCGACCTCGACACGCAGCTGGACGTGGTGCTCGGCGGCACCGAAACGCTTTCGCTGGTGCCGCTGGGCCGCAAGAACCGCTTCGCGCTGGATTCGAGCTGGCCGCACCCGAGCTTCGCCGGCACCTCGCCGCGACAGGACACCAACGCATCCGGCTTCCGCGCCGACTGGGATATCGCGTCGGTCGCCAGCAACGCGCAGAGCAAGTTCCTAGCCGGCAACGGGCTGGCCGAACTGTCGCGCGAGGAAGGCGTCAGCGTGTCGCTGATCGACCCCGTCGACATCTACACCCAGGCCGACCGCGCCACGAAGTACGGCCTGCTGTTCGTGGTGCTGACCTTCATCGGGTTCTTCCTGTTCGAACTGATCAAGCAGCTGCCGATCCACCCGATCCAGTACGGCCTGGTCGGCCTGTCGCTGGCGATCTTCTTCCTGCTGCTGGTGAGCCTGAGCGAACACATCCGCTTCCTGTACGCCTACCTCGCCGCCAGCTTCGCCTGCATCGGGTTGCTGGGCTTCTACCTGAGCGCCGTCCTGCGCAGCGCCGCGCGCGGTCTGGGTTTCGCCGCGATGCTGGCGACGCTGTACGCCGCGCTGTACGGGCTTCTGGTGTCGGAGGACAACGCGCTGGTGCTCGGCGCGGGCCTGCTGTTCCTGGTGCTGGCGACGGTGATGGTGGTGACCCGCAAGGTCGACTGGTACCAGCTGGCCGGTGCACGGCCCGCGGTGCGTCAGGCCTAAATGAACGCGGCCGTGGACGAAGGATGTCCACGGCCGCCTTCGTCGTGCCTGCCTCCCTCATCCGCGCCATCGCCGGGGTCCCCTAACATGTATGTCATGGACGTCAAACCTGCCGTTACGCAACGCCCGATCCAGATCCGCTGCTTCAACGGGCTGGCGATCGAGCCCTGGCTGGGCCACCTGGCCGCGCTGCGCATTGCGGTGTTCCGTGACTGGCCGTACCTGTACGACGGGGACGAGGACTACGAGGCCGAATACCTGAAGACCTACCTGCGCTCGCCGCGCAGCGTCGCGGTGCTGGCGTTCGATGGCGACCTGGTCGTCGGCGCGTCCACCGGCCTGCCGCTGGCGGATGAATCGGAGGAGTTCACCGAGCCTTTCGGGCAGACCTCGATCCCGCCGACCGAAGTGTTCTACTGCGGCGAATCCGTGCTGCTGCCGGCCTATCGCGGGCACGGCATCGGTCACCGTTTCTTCGACGAACGCGAGGCGCATGCACGCAGTTACGGCGACTACGCGTGGACCGCGTTCTGCGCGGTGGATCGCGAACCCTCGCATCCGCGTCGCCCGGCCTTCCACCGTGGACACGAACCCTTCTGGCAGAAGCGCGGTTACCGCCAGCGTCCGGAGCTACGCGCGCGGCTGCCGTGGCGCGAGATCGGCCAGGATGGCGAAACCGACCATACCCTCACGTTCTGGCTGCGACCCCTGGAGCGCACCCGATGACCTATCAGCATGACCGCGCGGCCGCCCTGAAGGTGGCCGTGGCGAAGTACACGATCGATGCGCCGGCGGATTTCGACGCCTTCGCGCACAAGCAGGCGCAGTGGCTGGACGAGGCGGCGGCACTGGGCGCGCGCATCGCGGTACTGCCCGAATACCTGTCGCTGGAACTGGCGGCGATGTTCGACGACTCGATTCGCAGCGACCTGCATGCGTCGCTCGCGGCCACCCAGAAGTACCGCGAGGCGTTCGTCGAACTGTTTTCGCGTCTCTCGCGCGAGCGCGGGATGCATGTGGTGGCGGGCACGTTCCTGCTCGATACCGGGCGCGGACGTTATCGCAACCGCAGTTATGCGTTCGCACCCGATGGCGCGCACGTGTGGCAGGACAAGCTGCGGTTGACCGGTTTCGAGAAGAACACGGGCGTGATCGAATCGGGCGATGAACTGAAAGTGTTCGAGACCGACGGCGTGCGCAGCGCGATTTCGGTCTGCTACGACAGCGAATTCCCGCTGCCGGTGCGCGCGCAGTGCGAGGCCGGCGCGCGCTTGCTCATCGTGCCCAGCTGCACCGACACCGACGCCGGCGCGACGCGCGTGCGCGTGGGCTGCCTGGCGCGCGCGCTGGAGAACCGGTGTTTCGTCGCGCAATCGGTCACGGCGGGCATGGCCTCGTGGAGCCCCGCGCTGGACGTCAATACGGGCGAGGCGGCGTTGATCGCGCCGATGGACGTGGGCCTGCCGCACGACGGCATGGTGGTGCAGACGCGCGGCGAGCAGCACTGGGCCGTGGCGACGCTGGATTTCGGCGCGCTGGAAGCCAGCCGCGCGCATGCGCAGGTGTCGAACGATCGCGATTGGGCTGCGCAGTATTTCCCGAGCGTGGCGCGGGCGAAAGTGGTTCGCGCTGCGGCGTAGCGGAGCATCGACGTCATTCCAGCGAACGCCGGAACCCATCTTGCTTTGGCTCCTGATCGCTCGCGCTTGATCGCTCGCTCTTGATCGTCATCCCGGCGAAGGCCGGGATCCAGGCCCGCAACGCGCGGGCACTCCTCGCGCGGTGAACAATTTCACGCCCGACATTCGATCAGAACAACGAAACCCCCGGCACCAGCCAAAGCGACAACCCGGCCAACGCCGTGCCGATCACCGTCGCCGCCAGCACGTCGCTGGGGTAATGCAGCCCCAGCACGACGCGCGAGGCCGCGACGCTTGCGGTGAACGGCACCAGCACCCACGCCAGCACCGGGTAGTGCGCCATGCCGACGATGCTGAAGGCCACCGCATGCAACGTATGGCCGGACGGGAAGGAGAACTCGTCCAGCGGCGCCACCCACGCGTGGATGCGGCGATCGGACGCGAACGGCCGCGGGCGGCGCGTCCAGCGCTTGAGGAGTTTGTAGAGCGTCAGGGCGATCACGCCCGTCGCCGCCAGGTGCGCGGACGCCGCCAGGCCATCCAGCCCGTCCACGGCGATCAGCACGCCCATCAGCACGTACCAGAACACACCGTCGCCAAGCCGGCTCACCGCCGCGAAGTACGAGCGCGAGCGGCTGCGCTCGCACACGCGGTTCGCGCGCAGGCACCAGCCCGAATCGCCGGCAATGAACTTCTTCTGCAGGGAATGACGGTTCATGACGCCTCCCGTTCGGCCGTCGTGGCAAGGGTGTCGGTCGCACCAGTGCGGCGCGCTTCGACCAGCAACTGCAGCAATGCGTCGAAATCGCCGCTCACCTGTGCCGGCCGCAGCGCGCTCACCGCCTGTCGCGCCGCGTCGCGCATCGCCGCGCGCAAGCCATCGTCGGCAGCGATGCGCACGCATTGCGCGACGAAGCCGGGCTCGTCGTTCAGCGCGATCGCCGCGCCGTGCACACCGTCGCGCAGGTATTCGCGCGCCGCGCCGTAATCGAAGGCCACCGTCGGCACGCCACTGGCGAGCGCTTCCAGCGTGACGTTGCCGAAGGTCTCGCTCAGGCTGGGGAAGACGAACAGGTCGCCGCTCGCGAAATGACGCGCCAGCGCTTCGCCGCGCTGGACGCCGCAGAAGATGAAGTCCGGGTTGTCGCGTTCGAGCTTCGCGCGCGCCGGTCCGTCGCCGATCCAGACGAAGCGCGCATCCGGGCGCACCGCCTGCATCTGGCGGAAGGCGCGCACTGCGAGGTCCAGGTTCTTCTCGGCGGCGATGCGGCCGACGTAGATCGCCAGCAGCGTGCGCTCGCCGACGCCCCACTGCGCACGCAGCGATGCGTCACGGTGCTTCGGGTCGAACAGCGCGGTATCGACCGCGCGCGGCAGGCGCACGACGTTGTCGAAGCGCTGCGCCTGGAGGAACTCCACCAGTTCGCGCGTCGGCACCAGCGTCGCGTCGGCCTTGTTGTGGAAGCGGCGCATCCATCCCAGCGCGGCGCCGGTGAGGAAGGACAGGCCGTAATCGCGCATGTACTGGTCGAAGCGCGTGTGGAAGCCGCTCGCCGCCGGAATTCCCAGCCGCCGTGCCGCGCGCAGCGCCGACCAACCCAGCGGGCCTTCGGTGGCGACATAGACGGCGTCCGGTCGGTCCTGCTTCCACGCGGCGAGCAATCGCGACGTCGCCGGCAGGCCCAGTCGCAAGCCGGGATAGCGCGGCAGCGGTGCGCCACGTACCAGGATTTCATGCGCGGCTGCGACGTCGTGCGTGGCCTGGCGGGGGCGCACCAGGTGCACCTCATGGCCTCGCGCGCGCAGGCCACGTTCCAGCCCTTGCACGGTCAGGGCGACGCCGTTGATTTCCGGCGGGTAGGTTTCGCTGACGATCGCGTAGCGCATGCGCCGGTCCCCGGCCTGAGCAAGCCCGTTGCGCAATCGTGGCCATCGGCGGTGAACCGGCCATGGCAGCGGCATGACGCGTGGATGACGCGGCCTTCGAAAAACCGCGACTGAAAACGGTTACCCGTTGTGACGCGCGTGAAGGAGCCGAGTCGTCAAGTCGGCCGACGCGCTCGGATTAACAAATCACTGCCTAGAATTAACCGCTTTGACATTCCCCAAGGAGCGCGCGTGCACCGACGCGAAGTGTTGCTGGCTGGCCTGTCCTGGCCTGTCTGGGAGTTATTGGGGAGCGCGCCCGCGCGCGCATGGGCGCCAGCCGGTGCGCCGGCGGCGTTCGACGCCGACACCGTGGCGAAGATGGCCCAAGCGCTTGCCGCCAAGCCGTTCGTGCCGCAGAACAAGCAGTTGCCGGCCTCCCTGGAGCGCATCGGCTACGACGAATACCGCAGCATCCGCTTCAACCCGGCGCAGGCGCTGTGGCGTGCGGAGGGGCTGCCGTTCCAGGCGCAGTTCTTCCACCGTGGCTTCTTCTTCCGCGACCGCGTGGACATCTTCCAGGTCGCCGACGGCAAGGCGACGCCGGTGGTCTACAAGCCGTCGCAGTTCACCTTCCAGGGCGTGAAGGCGCCGACGGAAACCGACCTGGGCTATGCCGGCTTCCGACTGCATGCGCCGCTCAATACGCCCGAATACTTCGACGAAGTGGCCGCGTTCCTGGGCGCAAGCTATTTCCGCGCCGTCGCGAAGGGACAGGCTTACGGGTTGTCCGCGCGTGGACTCGCGCTGAAGACCGGCGGGCCGCAGGAGGAATTCCCGGTGTTCCGCGCGTTCTGGCTGGAGCGTCCGTCCAAGGGGGCCAGGCAGATCACCGTGCACGCGCTGCTCGACAGCCCGAGCGTCGCCGGCGCTTACCGCTTCACGATCACGCCGGGCGTGCAGACGGTGTTCGATGCGTCGGCGCGGTTGTTCCCGCGCGTGGCGCTGGATCAAGTGGGGGTCGCGCCGCTGACGAGCATGTTCCAGTTCGATTCCAATGATCGCGTCGGCATCGACGACTACCGTCCCGCCGTGCACGACTCCGACGGCCTGGGCATGGTCAACGGCCGTGGCGAGCAGATCTGGCGTCCGCTTTCGAATCCTTCGACCGTGCAGGAAAGCGGCTTCGAGGACGTCAATCCGCGCGGTTTCGGTCTGATGCAGCGCAAGCGCGCGTTCGCCGATTACGCCGACAGCGAGGCGCACTACGAGAAGCGCCCGAGCCTGTGGATCGAACCGCAGGGCGAGTGGGGCGAAGGCGCCGTGCATCTGTTCGAGCTGCCGACCGCCGACGAATTCCACGACAACATCGTCGCGTTCTGGCGCCCGAAGCAGCCGCTGGCCGCAGGTCGCGAACATCGCTTCGACTACCGCATGCACTGGTGCGATACACACAGCTGGAAGCCGGAGCTGGCCACCGTCACGCGCACGCGCATCGGCGGGCTGACCTTCGGCGAGAACGCCGGCAAGGCGCGGCTGGTGGTGATCGATTTCGATGGCGGGCGCCTTGAAGGGCTGGGCGACAACGCGAAGGTCAAGGCCGACGTCAGCGCTTCGAAGGGCCGCATCGCCAACGTCACCGCGCATCCGAATCCCGGCGCGGGCGGCTGGCGCCTTGGTTTCGAGCTGGTGCCCGGCAACGAGCGCAGCATTGAACTGCGCGCGGTGCTCGGCGACGAGCGCGGCCCACTCACCGAAACGTGGCTCTACAGGTGGACGCTGTGACGGAAGTTCGCATCCCCGTGACGAACCTTCCGCTGGGCGACGCGTCGCCACTGCTTCCGCCCGAATCCCCCGTCGAAATGCCGGTGCAGACGCTGCGCGCCGGCGCCCTGCGCAACACGGTGCTGCCGACCACGCCGAGCGCGATGGCGATGCGGCGCCTGGCCGTCATCGGCGGCGCGGCGCTGTTGACGCTGATCGCGACCTACCAGATCTGGTGGGTGCTGCGCGGCGGCGGCATCGACATCCTCGAAGGCATCCTGCTGGTGCTGTTCGTCGGACTGTTCGCGTGGATCGCGCAGGCGTTCGTGGGTTCGCTCGCGGGTTTCGTACTGATCGTCGGCGGACATCGCGCGCGGCTCGGGCTGGAATCCGACGAAGCGCTGCCGGAGCTGGCGACGCGCACCGCGCTGCTGATGCCGACCTACAACGAGGATCCCGAGCGCCTGCTGGCGGGCCTGCAGGCGATCCATGAATCGCTGGAAGCGACCGGGCGCATGGATCGCTTCGATTTCTACGTGCTCAGCGACACCACCAAGCCCGACATCCAGGCGCACGAGGAACGCGCGTTCCGTGCGATGCGCGATCGCATGGGCGTCCACGCGAACCTGTTCTACCGGCATCGCAAGGACAATCGCGAACGCAAGGCCGGCAACGTCGCCGAATGGGTGCGGCGTTTCGGCGGTGCGTATCCGCAGATGCTGATCCTGGACGCCGACAGCCTGATGACCGGCGACACCATCGTGCGGCTGGTCGGCGCGATGGAGCGCAATCCCGACGTCGCGCTGGTGCAGACGCTGCCGATGATCGTCAACGGCAACACGCTGTTCTCGCGCATGCAGCAGTTCGCCGGACGCGTGTACGGGCCGGTGATCGCGCATGGCATCGCGTGGTGGCACGGCGCCGAAAGCAATTACTGGGGCCACAACGCGATCATCCGCACGCGTGCGTTCGCCGAAGAAGGCGGACTGCCGGAGCTGCGCGGGCCCAAGCCTTTCCGCGGCACGGTGCTGAGCCACGACTTTGTCGAAGCGGCGCTGATGCGGCGCGGTGGCTGGGCGCTGCACATGGTGCCCAACCTCGGCGGCAGCTACGAGGAAGGCCCGCCGTCGCTCACCGACATGCTGGTGCGCGACCGCCGCTGGTGCCAGGGCAACCTGCAGCACGGCGCGGTGTTGCCGGCGCGCGGCCTGCACTGGGTCAGCCGCTGGCACCTGATGATGGGCATCGGCCATTACTTCACCTCGCCCATGTGGGCGATGCTGATGCTGGTCGGGCTGGCGATCCCGCTGTTCAAGGCGGGGTTGGGCACGGCGTCGTTCTCGCTGCCGGGCTTCTCACCGTCGGCGTACTGGCGCGACCAGGACCCGGAGCGGTTCCTCTGGGTGTTCATCCTGACGATGTCGGTGCTGCTCGCGCCCAAGTTCATGGGCTGGCTCACGCTGTTCTTCGATCGCCAGACGCGCCGCGGTTGCGGCGGGATGGTGCGCTCGTTCCTGAGCATGCTGCTGGAAACGCTGCTGGCCGCGCTGATGGCGCCGGTGACGATGTACGTGCAGTCGCGCGGTGTCGCCGAAGTGCTGGCCGGCAAGGATTCCGGCTGGGATGCGCAACGTCGCGACGACGGCACTTTGCCGTTGTCGGGGCTGGTGCGCAGCTACGGCGGCGTGACGGTGCTGGGTGTAATCGCCGGCGTGGTGTCGTACCTGATCTCGCCGTCACTGGCGGCGTGGATGGCCCCGGTGATCCTGGGCCTGCTGCTGTCGATTCCGATCGTGGCGTTCACGTCGTCGCGCGGGCCAGGGATGTTCCTGCGGAAGCTGAAGATCTTCTCGATCCCCGAAGAGCACACGCCGCCAACGGTGCTGGTGCGTGCGGCGGAACTGCGTGCGCAGGTGGCCGAGCATGTGGAGCCGCCGGAGCCGCATTTGTAGGGTTCTGGTGCGCGTGGTCGCGGCACGGGCACGGTAGCGAAGAGGGAATGGTCCCGGTAATCGAGCGTCATCCCGGCGGAGACCGGGATCCAGGCTGTCACGGCATCCGTTCTGTCCCGTCATTCCAGCGAAAGCTGGAATCCATTCTGCTTTTGTCTTTCGTGGGTGCAGCGACACGTCAGCGTCGAGGCGCAAGATCAAGATGGGTTTCCGCTTTCGCTGGAATGACGGTGAAGTGGTTCACCGTTGAGGGAGTTCCCGGAGGTTGCGGGCCTGGATCCCGGCCTTCGCCGGGATGACGGTGAGCTTGGGCGCCGCTGATTCGTGGATGACGGGGCTGCGCCCCTCGGCCTCAAACGAACTCGAGCTTCAACGTCAGCCCCAGACCCGCGATGTCGTCCGGCTCGCCTTCCAGGTCCGCGCGAACCAGCGGGCGCGCATCGAGCCAGCGTCGCGAGACGCACACGGTGAGCGTGTTTCCGTCGGCGCGGGCATCCAGCTGCGGAATCGGGTCGGATTCGTGCGCGCGATGCAGAAGTACCGCGAGGCGAAGCAATGCGGCGAGGCGTCGCGCGCTGCCGAGCAGTCGATCGGGCAACGCCTCGAAGGCCGACTTCGGAATGCTGCGCCGATGCGTGCGCACCAGCGCGGCGAGGAACTGCTGCTGCTGGCGCGAGAAACCGGCGATGTCGGAATGCTCGACGATGTATGCGCCATGCACGTGGTACTGGCTGTGCGCGATGGCGAGGCCGAGTTCGTGCAGGCGCGCGGCGCGCTGCAGAATGAGGCTGTCGTCGGCGTCCAGCTGCCATGCCTGTGCGACTTGCTCGAACAGCCGCATCGCCGTGCCGACCACGCGGCGCGCCTGGCCGTCGTCGATGCCGTAGCGCTGCATGAGCGCGGCGACCGACGCCTCGCGCGGATCGTCCGCGCCGCCGCGGCCGAGCATGTCGTACAGCACGCCTTCGCGCATCGCCGCCTTGCTGACGGCCATGCGCTTGAGGCCCAGCGCGTCGAACGCGGCTTCCAGGATCAGCACGCCGCCGGCGATCACCGGGCGGCGATCGGCCGACAGGCCGGGCAGGTCGATGGCGTCGATGCGGTCGGCCTGCAGAAGGCGATCGCGCAGGACGGGCAGGGCTTCGGCCGTCACCGCGCCCTTGGTCAGCTTCATCGCGGCGCAGATGTCGCCGATGGCCTTGTTGGTGCCGGACGAACCCAGCGCCTCGTTCCAGCCCAGTGCGCGGTAGGTGCCGGTGAACTGCTGGAACTCGGCGGTGACTTCGGTCAGCGCTTCCTTCCATTTCTTGCGTGAGAGCTTGCCGTTCTCGAAGAACCGCCGAGTGGTCGCGATGCAGCCCAGCTGGAGGCTTTCGCGTTCGATCGCCTCGAATCCCGAGCCGATGATGCATTCGGTGGAACCGCCGCCGATGTCGATCACCAGGCGCAGCTCGCCCGGGCGCGCGGGCTGCGCGTGGGCGACGCCAAGGTAGATCAGGCGCGCCTCCTC
>Ga0209257_1003426_pt1 | contig 13635 bp, 13 predicted proteins | sample AraplaCvi_mCL_r2_FD_184277 | JGI IMG/M metagenome (GOLD analysis project Ga0209257, IMG submission 184277) | Arabidopsis root microbial communities from North Carolina, USA - plate scrape MF_Cvi_mCL_r2 (SPAdes) (version 2) | ecosystem: Host-associated > Plants > Roots > Endosphere | place: USA...
CGCTAGCAGTTCGGACATGGCAAAGGGCTTGGTCAGATAATCGTCGCCCCCGGCGCGCAGCCCCGCGACGCGCTCGTCGACGTCGCCCAGCGCGCTCAGGAACAGCACCGGCGTCGTGTCGCCGGTGGCGCGGATCGTCTGGACGATCGTCAGACCGTCGACATTCGGCAGCATGCGATCGACGACAATCAGGTCGAAGGTTTCGGAGGCGGCGCGAAGCAGGCCCTGCCGGCCATCGCCCTCGACGGTGACGAGATGCCCGGCCGCCTTCAACCCCTTGCCGATATGCTCCGCAACGCGGGCATCGTCCTCGATCACCAATATCTGCATTGCCCTCCCGTTACCGGCTGACCGGCAAAATCGCCAGCCGCGGGGCGAACATGTCGAAAATCAAATGAATGCCCCATCGCCGCGTCAGGCCGCGCTGCCACTGCCGTTCGCGAAGGAGCAGGCAATGGCACAGGCAAGACGGCAGGAAAAAGACGCGGCGTCCCCCTCCCCGCCGCCGCCCACCCGTTGGGCGCAGCAGGCAATGCTGTCGATATTCGACCTCGACCGCACATTGACGATCCTGCCGACCTACACCCCCTTCCTGTGGTTCGCGATGCGCAGCCGCGCACCGTGGCGCCTGCTCCTTCTCCCGCTGCTGGTACCCGTTGCGCTGCTCTATGCGCTGAAGCTGATCCCGCGGTGGCGGATGAAGCAGGCGATGCATCGGGTCGCGCTGGGCAGCGCGCTGCCCGAGCGCGAGGCAGCGCGGCTTGCCGACCGTTTCGCGCGGCATCTGGTTTCGCGGGGGCTCTATGCCGAGGGCGTTGCGCTGATCGACGCAGAGCGCAAGGCCGGGCGACGGATCGTCCTCGCGACCGCGGCCCCGCACTTCTATACCGCAGCGCTGGCCCGGCGGCTCGGCATCGGCGACGTCGTCGCGACGGCATCGAGCTGGCGGGACGGTCATCTGACGCCGGAGGTCATGTCGGCCAATTGCTATGGTGCCGACAAACGCACGCTCGTCGAGGCGTTCCTGGCCCGGTCGGGCATCGTGCGCGATACGGCGCATATCCGTTTCTATTCGGACCATGCGTCCGACTTGCCGATGTTCGAGCTTGCCGACGAGGCGATCGCCGTCAATCCGTCGGCAAGGATGCGGTCACTTGCGGCGGCTCGCGGCTGGCCGGTTCTGGACTGGCGGCGGTGAGCACGATGCATATCGGCTTCCTCTTCAACCACCACGGCGGGCACCAAGTCGCGCACGCCCTGCCGGTCGCGCTCGCACTGCTACGTCGCGGGACCAATGCGAAGGTCAGCGTCCTCGTCTCCGAAGGTTGCGAGGGCGAGGTTCGGCGAATGGCCGCCGCGACGTCCGGCCCCGCACCCGAGATCGTCCGCCTGCGCCCGCCATCGGGACTGGCCCGCGCCGCAAACCGGGCGAGCGGGCGGTCGATTCCGGCGGACATCATCTCGACGCTCCACCGGAACCTCGACCGTTTCAGGGCGCTCGATGCGCTCGTGGTGCCCGAGAAAACGTCGCTGATGCTGAAGTCGCTCTTCGGACTCAAGTCGCTGAAGCTCGTCCACACGCGCCACGGCGCGGGCGATCGGGCGATCGGGTTCGACAAGGCGAGCGGCAAGTTCGATCTCGTCCTCCTGTCGGGCGAGAAGATCCGCGACCGGCTGGCCGAAGCCGACCTGCTGAAAGACGACGGGCATGCGATCGTCGGCTATCCGAAGTTCGACACCGCACCGCCGAAGCATCCACGCCTGTTCCCGAAAGACAAGCCGACGGTGCTGTACAATCCGCACCCTTCGCCCGCGCTATCGTCCTGGTACCGGATGGGGCCGCAGATCCTCGACCGGTTCGCGAAGAGCGAGCGGTACAACCTGATCTTCGCGCCGCATGTGATGCTGTTCAAGAAGCGCATCACCGCCTCGCTCTCTCCCTTCGCGCTCGGCTGGAATGCCGGACCGCGCGCCGACCATTATGAGCACGACCATATGCTGATCGATACGGGCAGCCCCGCCTCGCTCGACATGACCTACACCGACGCCGCCGACATCTATATCGGCGACGCGAGCAGCCAGGTTTACGAGTTCATTCGCCGCCCGCGGCCCTGCTTCTTCCTGAACCCGCGCAATCATGTCTGGCAGGGCAATCCCGATTTCGCGCACTGGCGCGCCGGGCACGTACTGGACAGCATCGATCAGCTCGACGCCGCGCTCGCCGAGGTCCCGCGCCTGACGCCCGCGATGCGCGAGCGGCAGGAAAGCCTGTTCAACTACAGCTTCGATCTGCAGGAACGCCCGTCGTCCGAGCGCGCGGCCGAAGCGATCCTCGACTATATGGCCCGCCAGTGAGCAGCGCGGCCTCCTCATCGCTCGCCAGCTTCCTCGACTATGGCGTCAGGAAGACGCTTCACAAGGCGTGGGTGCATCTGCTGACCGCCTTGCCGCTGGCGCGACCGGAACCCGTCGTGACTTCGCGCTATGGCGTCAGGATGCGCGCGAACTGGCGCGACCGGACCTTTCAATATTGCCGCTATGCGACCTATGGCCGCGCCCTGTCGGGCTACATCGCCGGGCAGGACCGGCCCTTCGCCTTTGTCGACATCGGAGCGAACCAGGGGCTCTATAGCCTGCTCGCGGCGCGCAACCGGCACTGTGTGGCGGCGGTGGCGTTCGAGCCGGTCGCGGCGACCTTTGCGCTGCTCCGCGACAATATCGCGCTCAATGGCGCGGGGGCGACGATCCGGCCGGTGCATGCGGCTGTATCGCTGTATTCGGGCATGGCGCGGATCGCGACCGACGGAGCGCATAGCGGGGTCGCGAGCCTGCGCGAAGCATCCGCGCACGGCGGCGAGGAAATCCGCATTCTAGGCATATCGGGCGTCGACACGCTGCTCGAAGGCGCCGAGCCGCTGATCGTCAAGATCGACGTCGAGGGGCATGAGGAGACCGTCGTCGATGCGCTGATGGCATCCGCCCATCGCGACCGCATCGCAGCGATTTTCTATGAAGTCGATGCGCGCTGGACCGATGCCGATGCGATCGAGGCGCAGCTGAGGGATGCGGGCTTCGCGCGCTTCACGCGGCACGGCATCGGGCGGCACTACGACATATTGGCGGAGCGCGCGTGACCGGTCAGTGCATATGTTTCAGCTTGTCGGGGTTGCGCATCACATAGATGGCGGTGATCTTCCCGTCTTCGATCTCGAGCGCAGTGGTCTGGAACTCGCCGTCGGCCTCGCGGGTGACGAAGCCCGGCAGGCCGTTGATCGTGCCCGTGTGGATCAGTGTCGAGCCATATTTGCCGAACAGCACGGCAAGGCTGCGGTGCAGCTTCAGCACGATGTCGTGCCCTGTCACCACGCCCATTGCCGCCGGCCGCTTGCCGCCACCGTCGGCCCACATGCCGACATCGGCCGCGAGCATGGCGCCGAGCGCCCCCATGTCGCCGCTGCGCGAGGCCGCGAAGAAGGCGTTGGCGATTTCGAGCCCGCGTTCCTTTTCCATCTTGTAGCGCGGGCGCGCGTCGCGGACGTGGGTGCGGGCGCGTGCGGCGAGCTGTCGCGTTGCAGCCGCGTCGCGGTCGATGGTCCTGGCAACCTCGTCGAATTCGACGCCGAAGACGTCGTGGAGCAGGAAGGCGGCGCGTTCGAGCGGGGAGAGTCGTTCGAGCGCAAGCATCAGCGGCAGGGTGACATCATCCTCTTCCTCCTCCTCGACGAGCGGGTCGGGAAGCCAGGGGCCGACATAAGTCTCGCGCTGGTTTCGCGCCGACTTGATCTGATCGAGGCAGAGCCTCGTCACGGTACGGCGGAGGAAAGCCGCAGGCTCGCGCACCGCATCGCGGTCGGTGCCGAGCCAGCGGATGAAGGCGTCCTGTACCACATCCTCGGCATCGGCGACCGAGCCGAGCATGCGATAGGCGACGCGGGTGAGCAGCGGGCGGAGCGGATCGAAACTCGCCGCCGCGTCCGCCGCACCCATTTCGCTGCGGATGCCCTCGGGGGTCATCAGGCGGCCTTCACCAGCACGCCGCCCTCGTACCAGAGGTCGAAGCCGACCGCGATACGGTTCCAGCCATTGATGACGTTGATCATCACGGTCAGGTTCACCTGTTCCTCCGGCGTGAAATGCGCTTCGAGTGCTTCCTTTGCGGCCTTCTGTGTGTGTCCTTCGGACAGCTTGGTCAAGGCGTCGGTCCACGCCAGCGCCGCGCGTTCGCGGTCGGTATAGACCGGCGCTTCATGCCAGGCGGCGAGCAGGTAGATGCGCTGTTCGGTCTCGCCATGCGCGCGGGCGTCGACGGTGTGCATGTTGATGCAGTTGGCGCAGCCGTTGAGGATCGACGAACGGATTTTCACCAGTTCGACGAGCGTCTTGTCGAGGCTCTTTTCGGCGGCCATGCTGGCGGCCATCCACTGGTTCATCAGCGTCGGGGCGGCGGCGTAGGGGTCGGTTACCTTGGTCATGTCACATCTCCTTCATGGGGTTGTACTGACATGACGAAACAGGACCGGCGCGCGTGACACAGGCGGCGAAAAAATTTGTACGGCCCGCGATTTTTTTCCTGCTCTCAAGACAAGTCACTGGAAACCCATCGTTTCGGATAATGCGCTTTTCGCTCCCGCCAAGCTGCATTAGCATCGCCCCGTCTTCGACAAGAGGGGGATGATCCATGAAATTTCTCGATGGTTTTACCGAACAGGCCTATGCGCTGCTCCGCATCGTCGCGGGGCTGCTGTTCCTCGCGCATGGCGTGCAGAAATTCTTCAACTTCCCGGTGCAATTTCCGATGCCGCTCAACCCGATGCTGCAGGCGGCCGGGGTGATCGAGCTGGTCGCCGGCGGGCTGATAGTCATCGGCCTGTTCACGCGCCCCGCTGCGTTCCTCGCGAGCGGCATGGCCGCGGTCGGCTATTGGGTCGCGCACGGCAGCCAAGGCCCCTTCCCGATCGCCAATGGCGGCGAAACGATCGTGCTGTACTGCTTCCTCTTCCTGTTCGTCGCGACGCGCGGCGCAGGCATCTGGAGCGTCGACGGAGCACGGGCGAAATAGGGCATTCCGATGTCCGATGCAGGACCGGCGCACGGGCGGCGACATCTCCTTTGGGGTGCCCTGCTTGGCGCCGTTCTTGCCCTTCTTGGCATGGCGGTCGCCGAAATCCGGTTCTCCAGTCGCGAAGAGCCGCTCTATCTGCGGATCGCCGACGATAATTTCGACGAGACATCCGGCGCGCAAATCAGGCCCGAAGACGGGCCGACGAGCGTGAGGCTGATCCGGAGCTGCGGCATCGACGCGTTTACGGTCGACAGCATGATACCCGACCATGTCGGGTCGTCATTCGTCCGCATCGACACCACGCCCGAGGCCCGCCTGAACTGCCTGATCGGGGAAGCCCGCGCCCATTCGATGTCGCTTGCGATCACCCGGGGACAGGACACGACCGAGATAAACTGCCTTCCCGGCTGGCCCACTCGCTTTCGGCACTTCGATCCGGCCGACTATGACGCGTGCCGCGGCAAGAACCCCGAGCCGGTGTTCGAAGAGGCCCATCCGCTTGAACAATGAAGGCCGCACGCCGCCATCGATGGGTATTGCGATTTAATCGTACACGATCCATATAGGGGGAAACCCGAATGGAGATGCCCATGTCCCCCTCCCCCAAGGCCAAACTGCCCGATTTCATCTGCTTCGCCGTCTATTCGGCGAACCTTGCGTTCGGGCGCGCGTATAAACCGCTGCTCGACAAGCTCGGCCTGACCTACACCCAATATATCACGCTCGTCGCGCTCGCCGACGAGGATGAGGTGACGGTGAGCGCGCTCGGCGAAAAGCTCTTCCTCGAATCGAACACGCTGACCCCGATCCTGAAGAAGCTCGAATCGCTCGGCTATCTCCAGCGCCGGCGCGATCCCGCCGACGAGCGGCAGGTTCGTCTCAGCCTGCTTCCCGCAGGCCGCGCACTGGTCGACAAGGATCCGGGCGCTGCGCTGGTCGACGCGACCGGGCTCGGCGACGATTTCCTCAAGGTGCAGCGCGAGATCGCCGAACTGCGCGACAATCTGCTGAACCACAGCCGCGCAGTCGAAGCCGGCTAGCGTACCGAGCGCACCGTCCAGCGGTTGCGGCCAGCCTGCTTCGCTTCGTAGAGCGCGGCGTCGGCCGCCGCGACCAGCGCGGCGACATCGCCCTCGGCCACAACGCCGATATGGCCGACTCCGACGCTGACAGTCACCCGTCCGCCCGGCGCGGGCGACGCGAGGCCGAGGCGGTCGACCGACGCGCGCATCATCTCGGCCAGCTCGACCGCCTGCGCCTCGCTCGCGCCCGGCAGGATCGCTGCAAATTCCTCGCCGCCGTAACGCGCGACGATATCCGAGGCGCGCGTCGCGCACGCGGCGAGCGCCTCGGCAGCGGCGCGCAGCCGCTGGTCGCCGACGGGATGGCCAAGGCTGTCGTTGAGCAGCTTGAAATGGTCGACGTCGATCATCAGCAGCGCGAGCCCCTCGCCGCCCCGCCGCGCGCGGGCCCATTCGTGGCGCAGATGCTCGTCGAACCGCCGCCGGTTGACGAGGCCGGTGAGCCCGTCGATCCGCGACAGGCGCTCGAGTTCGTCGCGGTCGTCGAGGCTGCGCATCTGGATGAGGATGCTGCGCAGACCATAGCCGAGGATCGCGATCGCACACCCGGCGATCGCAAGCACCGGATGGCCGCGGACCAGCGTCGCCGATACGATCAGCAGCGTCAGCGGCAGCATCAGCGGCCCGCCTGCGCGCACCACGCGCACGAAGCCTGAAGCGGGATCGCGCAGCACGCCGTTCCATTGCGGCTCGTCGAGCGCAAGCGCGGCCAGCAACATGAAGGGCATCCCGATCACGAGGTCGGGCCAGAGGCCGTAATAGGTGTCCGAATGGAAGTGGTTGATGAAGGCGGCCGTGGCGAGATAGACGAAGGCGTAGATCGCTAGGCTGCGAAAAAAGGCCCCCTTCGCCGCGTCGGTCGCTGCGCGGAACCGCACGAAAGCGAAAAGCGCGACGAACAGATTTTCGATGTCGAACATCAGCCTGAGACCGACGACGCCCGCCGGATCGGCATCGGCCATCGTCGCGAAGGCGAAGGTGTGCTTCAGGAACAGATAGGCAAGCGCGGCGGCGAGCAGCCCATCGACGAGCCGCACCTGCCAGTGATCGGCGCGCGGGCTTGCCGCGACGAAGATGACCGGCACGCCATAGAGGATGAACAACAGCATGCTGAGCCCCGCAACGCCCGACCAGCTGTCGAGCATCGCGCCCGCGACCAGATTGCCCGCCATGCCGCCCGACCAAAGGAGCATCGCGAGCGCGAGGGCATACCAGCCCTCGGCATAACCGCTGCGCCGTGCGCGCCACCAGCAAGCCGCGCCCGCGAGGAGCGGCGCGAGGGTCAGCAGGATGAGCGAAACCAGCCACGCTTGCTCGCCGGCCAGAAGAATCGCCAGCGCATGCACGGCGAATAACAGCGGTGGCAAAAGCCACGCGGTGCGCTTGAAGCGTACAACGGCCTCACCGCCGCCGATCTCTCCGGCTTTCTCCCGCAACGACCTCTTCCACTTCTTCCGGCTCATGCTGGCACAGGCCGGTTAGCGAAAGATGTCAACTCTTTAGCATGCAAGCGGCCGCGACACGAAAAGCGGGGGCGGCTCCATGGAACCGCCCCCAGTTGCGGGCTTCACATGGTGAAGGTCGTCAGATTTTCCTGGTGTTCGCCTCGATCAGCTTCTTCGCTTCGGCGATCGCCTTGTCGGTGGTCAGTTTCTTGTCCTGGATCTCGTTCGCCATATCGAGCAGGCGGCCGCTGATGATGGTACCGGTCTCGGCCTCTTCCTCGATCGCGATGCCGCCCTTGGTCGCGGCGACGCGGTCCCATTCGGCGCGGACGGCGGCCCAATAATCCTTGGTGGCAGCCCAGTAATCGTCGGCAGCCTTCACGTCATACTGGTCGTATTTGATGTAGGTGTTGAGGACATATTCCTGAACGATCGGAACGAGCTTGCCGTCCTTGATCCCCATCTTCGTATTGTCCTGCCAGTGGACCCAGCCGTCAGGCGAGGGCTGGTGGCGGTTGATCGAATAATAACGGTCGTAAACGGGTTTCCGCACCGCGTCACGGCGCGCGAGCGGGCGCCACGTCCAGTTCGAGCGCCAGCGGCGAAGCCCGGCCTGCGTCTCGAACTGGCCCCAGCCACCGTAACGCGGGCTGTCGTCGACCTGCCAGACGGTCTGCGACCAGCGGCCGGTGCGCATCTTTTCGGGGACGTCTTCCCATGTCCAGGTGTTGCGGTCCGAATAGACGAGCACCTTCGCGGGCTCATATTCCCAATCCTGGCGCCAATGCTTGATGATGATGCTCTTGTCGTCGTCGCCGGTGATGACGAGCATATGCTGGAGCACGATCTTGCGGCCGGTGTCCTCTATCACGCGGACGACTTCGTTGCCGCCCGAGCGCTTGGGCTCAAGCGCGATATAGTCGGGATCCCAGCGCGTCGATTCCTGCATGTTGAAGCTGACGCGGTAATTGCCCGCCATCGCGAGGATGTCGGCGCGGTCGGCCTCAAAATTGGCGGCCGCCTCTTCCTTCGCGATCGGCGGATGCGCGAAAGCGGCGACGGGCAGAGCGGCGGAGAGCAGCAGCAGGCCGGCGGCGATCGAGCGATAAGTCTTCTTCATCGGTGCAGTCCTTCTTTTCGTTTTAGAAGCGATAGCTCAGCGACACGCTCGCGTTGCGGCCGGGCTGGGTATAGGCGCCGGTGACCGTCGAGGTGGACGCGAGCCCGCGGACGTCGCTCCACCAGCTGTATTTCTTGTCGAGGATGTTGAAGACGCCGCCGCGCAGGGTCAGCCCGTCGACGATCCGGAAATAGGCGGTCGCGTCGAGGATCGTGAAATCGTCGGGCCGGAAGCACGACGGGGTACAGACGCCCGTCGTCCGCGACGCTTCCTTGCGCGCGCTGTGCGTCATGATCAGCTGGCCGCCGAAGCGCCCGTCCGACGCGCGATAGCCGACGCCCGCGACCAGCTTGAGCGGATCGATCGTCGAGAGCGGCGCGCGGGCGCCGCCGGGCTCGATGATATCGCCCTTCGCATAGGATAGGGCGAGCGTCGCATAGAGGCCGGAGGACGCCCGCCCCTCGAACCGTGCTTCCGCGCCCTTGACGCGAACACGATCGAGATTGACGAATTGATAGACCGCCGGGTCGGCGGGAGTGAAGCTGCCGCTCACCACCTCCTGGCTGATGAAATCCTTGTAGCGCGCCGAGAAGGCGGTGAGGTCGAGGCTGACCGCGTTGCTGGAGAAGCGTAGGCCGCCCTCGAAGCTTTCGCTCCGCTCGGGGCCGAGATCGGGGTTCGGGCGCGAGGTGTAGCCGAAGGCGAGATTTTCGAAGAACTGGTTCACCTCACCCGGTTCGGGCGCCTTGAAGCCGGTCGCATAGTTGGCGAACAGACGCACTTCGTCGGTGATCTTGAATACCGCGCCGAACTTGGGCGAGACGCGCGAGCCGTCCTGGCTTGCACCGGCGAAGGTCGGCAGCAGCGGATCGTTCTTCGGCGACAGCTTGTACCAGTCGAAGCGCAGCGCCGGATAAAGGAGCAGACGGCCGTCGGCGATCGAGATTTCGTCGCCGATGAAGAGCCCGGCGCGGGTGAAATCGGTGCTGGGGAAAGCGCGCGTCGGGAAGACTTCGCCCGCCGGCGGAACCGTGCCGTCGCGCAGCCCCTGCTGGCGCGTCTGGCTGATGTCGCCGCCGAAGACGAGGCGGTGATTGATCGATCCGGTCGCGAAGTCGGCGCGGGCATCGGCGGCGGCCCCGATCACGCGGTTCTCGAAGGTGTTGAGGCGCGTTCGGTCGACCGCGGGGGTACGGTCCTCTTCGGTGTACTGACGGTCCTCGCCGTCCTGCCAGTAAGCCGCGACACGCGCGAAATCGATCGTGCCCTCGCCTTCCCAGCTCCAGTCGAGCGAGACACGCTTGCGTTCGCCGCTGTCGAAGCCTTCGAGGCGGTCGACGCTGGACGTGATCGTGCCGGCCGCATTGCGAGTCGCGGTGACTCCGGTCAGGCCGTTGGTGTAAAGGTGCGTGCCCAGATATTCACCGGTCAGGCGCAGCTTGTGGCCGTTCGCGGGATCATAGACGATGCGTGCGAGCGCCGCGTTCGACCGGCCGTCCTGCGGATTGGGCAAGGTTCGCTGCGGGCCGGTGCCGGGGACGAGGCCGGAGGTCAGCGTTCCGGTGGCGGGGATCAGGACGACGCCGGGATTGGTGCCCTTGTTATCGAGTTCCTGCCAGTCGCGGCGCGTGTAGGCAGCCATCGCCGACCAGTCGCCGCTGCGCCCGGCGAGGATTGCAGTTTCGCTGAACTCGTTATCGGCGCTGCTGAACGCGCCGCGGACGAGGCCGCCGACATTCTTCCCCTCTTCGAGGAAGTCCGCAGGGTCGGATGTGATGAAGCTGACCGCACCCGCAAGGCCGTCGCTGCCGTAGAGCGCCGACGAGGGGCCACGGAGGATTTCGACCGACTTGATGAGGCCAAGGTCGACATAGTCGCCACGACCCGAAGCCTGGGCGCCGAAGCTGAAACCGTCGGGGACGCGGATGCCGTCGACCTGGATCAGCACGCGGTTGCCGCCGATGCCGCGGATGTTGAAGCTGTCGTTGCCCGCGCGGCCGGTCGCGCCGAGCGCCGCGCCGAAGCGTGCGGGCTGCCGCTGGACGCTGACACCGGGCTCGAAGCGGATGAGGTCGCGGATATCGGTGACCAGTTCGTCCGCGATCTGCTCGTCGGTCTTCACGGTGACGGTCACCGGCAGATCCTCCGCATTGGTCGCGATCCGCGTCGCGGTCACGACGATCTGGTTCTTGCGGGCAGCCCAATAGTCGCCGTCATTGTCCTGCGCGAACGCCGGCTGCGCGATGGCAGCGAGCGCAAGGCCCAGTGCGCTGCCCGCAGCGAGGCGGGTGGCGGACGACGAATATCGGATAATCAATTTTCTTCCCCTGCAGATTTGCGACTGACTCGCAATAGCGGCCCCTTAAGGGCGCTTTCAGGAGGGGTCAAGCGTTATGCTATTGCGAATCGTTTTCATAATATCTTTGCTAGTGGCGGACCCGCCTGTGACCGGCATCAATATGGACCATCCCGCGGTCCGAAATGGCCGAAGTTCGCCTCTTCCGGCTCCGGATATCTGCGATAGCACCGGCTCAACCATGACAGGGAGGGCCAGCATCATGCCACGTCAGTCGATCGAACTCGGATGGATGAATATCACGCCGTGCACGAAGGTCGAATGGACACCGACGAGTATTCCGGGAATCTCGACGCCGACCGTCAAGACGGCCGAACAGCGCCTTACGGCCTACGCCGAGATCGATACCGATCAGATGAAGGAAGAAGCGCTTTCCGCGATGAAGGAATGCGCGATCGCCGCGCTGGCTGCGGCCGGGGGGATCAGCGCCGTCACCGCAAACCCCGGCGCTGCGGTGGCAGCGTTCAAGGCTGCCTTCATCGCCTGCTTCTCAGCCAAATATGGCGAGATAGCCGTGAACGGCGTCGACCTTCACACCAACACGACATGCGTCTGGTGACGGACACCCGACCGCCGGACGGACTTCAGCTACCGGGCCCCTCATAAGCCTCGACGATCCGTCCGACGATCGGGTGACGGACGACGTCGGCGCTGGTGAAGCGGCTGACGTTGATGCCCTCCAACCCCTCCAGTCGCGCGACCGCATCGGCAAGGCCCGAGGTTGCGGGGACCGGCAAGTCGACCTGCTTTGGGTCGCCGCAGATGACCATCCGGCTGTTCATGCCGAAGCGGGTCAGGAACATCTTCATCTGCGGGATTGTCGTGTTCTGCGCCTCGTCGAGGATGATGAAGGCATCGGCCAGCGTGCGCCCGCGCATGAAGGCGAGCGGCGCGATCTCGATCTCGCCCGACGCAATGCGGCGCTCGACCTGCTCGGCGGGCAGGCAATCGTGGAGCGCGTCGTAGAGCGGACGCAGATAGGGATCGACCTTTTCCTTCATGTCGCCGGGCAGGAAACCGAGCTTCTCCCCCGCTTCGACCGCGGGGCGCGAGAGGATCAGGCGCTGGACGCTGCCGGTGATGAGCTGAGCGACCGCTTGCGCGACCGCGAGATAGGTCTTGCCGGTGCCCGCCGGGCCGAGCGCGAAAATCACGTCGTCGCGCGCGAGCGCCTGCATATAGGGAACCTGCGACGGCGCGCGCGGAACGATCGTCTTCTTGCGCGTGCGGATCATCACCGGCGGCGCCTCGTTGGCATCGTGGCGGATGATGCCGTCGAGCGTCGGCTGCGCCGACATCGCGATCACGCCGTCGACCATGCCGCTATCGACCTCCTGCCCCTGTTCGATGCGATTGTAGAGGTCGGTGAGGACGTCGCGCGCGCGCGCCGCAGCTTCGGCCTCACCCTCGATCTGGACCCGGTTGCCGCGCGCCGAGATATAGACGCCGAGGCGGTTTTCGATCGCGACGAGGTTGCGGTCGAACTCGCCGAAGAGGATGCCCAGTAACTGCGTTCGCTCATATTCCGCGGTCAGTCGGACGCGGTCGCCGGGTTCGGCGGGGGAAGCGGCGAGCGGGCGTTTGGACATCAAGCCTCCTGCAATTGGCGCAAGATCGCGCCCAGACTGTTCGGACCTGCCGAAGTGATTTCGACGTCGACCATATCGCCGATCGCAAGCCCCGGCACGGCGACGTGCACCGACTGGAGCCAGGGCGATTTGCCGATCAGCTGGCCGTCGTGCTTGCCCTTGCGTTCGAGGAGCAGGCGCGTCGTGCGGCCGACGGTTGCCTGGTTGAACGCGTGCTGCTGTTCATTGAGCAGCGCCTGCAAGCGCTGGAGCCGGTCGTTCATCACGGCTTCGTCGATCTGGTCGCCCATCGTCGCGGCAGGGGTGCCCGGACGGCGCGAATATTTGAAGCTGTAAGCCATCGCGTAATTGGTCGCGCGAACGATATCGAGCGTCGCCTCGAAATCCGCCTCACTCTCGCCGGGGAAGCCGACGATGAAGTCACCCGAGATCGCGATGTCGGGACGCACGGCGCGAACGCGCTCGATGACTTTCAGATAGCTTTCCACCGAATGGCTGCGGTTCATCGCCGCGAGGATGCGGTCGCTGCCCGCCTGCACAGGCAAATGGAGGAAAGGCATCAGCTTGTCGATCTCGCCATGCGCCGCGATCAGCCCGTCGGTCATGTCGTTCGGATGGCTGGTCGTGTAGCGGATGCGCTCCAAACCGTCTTCGCGCGCGAGCGCGCGGATCAGGCCGTCGAGGCCGATGATGCGGCCCTTGTCGTCTTCGCCATCCCACGCGTTGACGTTCTGCCCGAGCAAGGTGATCTCGCGGACGCCGCCCGCGACGAGCGCGCGCGCTTCGGCGATCAGGTCGGCGAAGGGCCGGCTGATCTCGGCGCCGCGCGTGTAGGGCACGACGCAATAGGTGCAGAATTTATCGCAGCCTTCCTGCACCGTCAGGAACGCGGTCGGGCGCTGGCCGCCCGCGCGCTTCGGCAGCGCGCCGAACTTGCTTTCGAACGGCATGTCGAGGTCGATCGCCTTCTCGCCCTTTTCG
>Ga0209257_1003429_pt1 | contig 13617 bp, 13 predicted proteins | sample AraplaCvi_mCL_r2_FD_184277 | JGI IMG/M metagenome (GOLD analysis project Ga0209257, IMG submission 184277) | Arabidopsis root microbial communities from North Carolina, USA - plate scrape MF_Cvi_mCL_r2 (SPAdes) (version 2) | ecosystem: Host-associated > Plants > Roots > Endosphere | place: USA...
AAGGACCAGACCCGATGGTGCGTCGGATTGGCGATCGATCCGAAATTCGGACGCATCTACTGGACGCAAAAGGGCCCCGACAATGCCGGGCTCGGCCGCATCTTCCGCGCCAATGTCGAAATACCCGCCGGCCAGACCGCAGCCACAAGATCCGACATCGAGATCTTCTATGACGGTCTGCCGGAGCCGATCGATCTGGAGATCGACCACACGAATCGGATTCTCTACTGGACCGACCGCGGTGACCCTCCGCGCGGCAACACGGTGAACCGGGCTTCGATCGACAACAAGCCCGCCGAGTCCGAGATCGTGGTGACCCATCTCATGGAAGGGATCGGTATCGCGCTCGACGTCCCCAACGATCGCATGTTCGTGACCGATTTTGCCGGTTCGGTCTACTCCGCGCGGCTCGATGGATCCGGCGAGCGCAACTTCCTCTTCGCCCAGGGCAACCTCACCGGCATTGCCTATGCCGAAGTCTGACCAACGCATTGGAGAGAATGACATGACCGACACCAAGCCCATTCGCCGCATCGCCATCATCGGCACCGGCGTGATCGGCGCGAGCTGGAGCGCGCTGTTTCTCGCCAAGGGACTTCAGGTCGTCGCGACCGATATCGCGCCGAACGCTGAACCCGCGTTGAGGAAGTTCGTCGACACCGCCTGGCCGGCGCTGAAGCGATTGGGCCTGTCGCCCGGCGCGTCGCAGTCGAACCTGACGTTTACGGCCGATCTCCCCAAGGCACTCGCCAGCGCCGACCTCGTCCAGGAGAACGGGCCCGAGCGGATCGAATTCAAGCAGAAGCTCTATGGCCAGCTCGACGAGCTGTTGCCGCCCGACGTGATCATCGCATCGAGCTCGTCGGGGCTCACCATGAGCGAGATCCAGAAGGGGGCCGTGTCCCATCCCGAGCGCTGCGTCATCGCCCATCCGTTCAATCCGCCCCATTTGATCCCGCTGACGGAGATCGTCGGCGGCGCAAAGACCTCGGCAGCGACAATCCAGCGCGCGGATGAATTCTACACTTCGATCGGGCAACGGACGGTGCGCCTCAACAAGGAAATGCCGGGGCACGTCGCCAACCGCCTGCAGGCCGCGCTGAGCCGCGAGATCTATTACCTCGTCGCCGAGGGTGTGGTGAGCGCCGCCGACGTCGACACCGCCCTGTCTTGGGGGCCGGGCCTGCGCTGGGGCGTCATGGGCGGCCTGATGCTCAACCATCTCGGCGGCGGTCCGGGCGGCATCGAGCACTTCTTCCAGCAGTTCACCGGCCCGATGACAGCCTGGTGGAAGACCCTTGGCTCGCCGGTGCTGACGCCGGACGTGCAAAAGAAGCTCATCGACAGCGTCCATGCCGAGGCCGGATCGCGCACCATCGCGGAGTTGGAGGCTGAGCGCGACGAAGTTCTGCTCGGCCTGATCGAGCTGCGCAAGAAAGCGGCCAAGCCGAGCTGACGAGATCAGCGCACCGATCAATCACAGTTTCAACCGTCCTTCACTTTTCAGGCTTCCGAGCCTCAGCGAGGAGAGATTCCAAATGCCCACTGCAACCCCAGCAAGCAAGACCGCCGCGCCGAAGCCGCCGCCTGCGCCCGATGGCGACTTCTATCAGCTGGTCGATCTTCTCACTCCGGACGAGAAAGTGCTCGTCAGGAAGGTGCGGACCTACATGGAGACCAAGGTTCAGCCGGTCATCAACAAGTACTGGTCCGATGACGCGTTTCCGTTCGAACTGCTGCCATCGTTCAAGGAGCTCGGCATTGGCGGCCTCGGCTATGAGGGGTACGGTTGCGCGGGCGGGAGCCAGAAGCTGTTCGGCTTCGTCGCCATGGAGCTGGCGCGCACCGACGCCTCGTTCTGCACGTTCTTCGGCGTGCACAGCGGCCTCGCCATGGGCTCGATCTATCTCGATGGCTCCGAGGAGCAAAAGCAGAAATGGCTGCCGGCGATGGCGCGCTGGGAGAAGATCGGCTGCTTCGGTCTCACCGAGCCGCTGGTCGGTTCCGGAACGAGCGGCGGTCTGACCACGACGGCCAAGCGCGAAGGCGATACCTGGATTCTCAATGGGCAAAAGCGGTGGATCGGCAACGCACCATGGTGCGACCTCTCCATCATCTGGGCGCGCGATCTTGCCGACAATCAGGTCAAGGGTTTCATCGTCGAGAACAAGTCGACGCCCGGCTTCAGCGTCGAGAAGATCGAGCACAAGATCGCGCTCAAGGTGGTGCAGAACGGCCAGATCACGCTGAAGGATGTGCGGGTGCCTGAAGCGAACCGTCTCCAGGGCGGCAATTCGTTCCGCGATACCGCGCGCGTGCTGCGGATGACGCGATACATGGTGGGCTGGGGGTCGACCGGCATCCAGATGGGCGCTTATGAAGCCACCCTCAAATACGCCCAGGAGCGACTGCAATTCGGCAAGCCGATCGCCTCGTTCCAGATGATCCAGGACCTGCTCGCCAAGATGCTCGGCAATCTGACCGCGTGCCAGTGTCTGATGCTCCGCCTGGCGCAGCTCGATGACGAAGGCAAGCTTGGCGACCACCACGCGGCACTGGCGAAGGCATTCTGCACCTCGAAATCGCGCGAGACGGTCTCCTGGGGCCGCGAGGTGCTGGGCGGCAACGGTATCGTCGCCGACTACAACGTCGCGCGCTTTTTTGCCGATGCCGAGGCGCTCTACTCCTACGAAGGCACCTATCAGATGCAGAATCTGATCGTCGGCAAGGCCATCACCGGTCACGGCGCTTTCCTCTGAACTCTCAGCGGGGCCGGCGCAGCAGCGCCGGCCGCCTTACCCAGGAGATATGTCCATGGCTTCGGGAACTGCACCTTTCACCCCTTCGCCTGCAACAGCACCAGGCTCAGCACCCAGAGCGGCGCTGGCCCTTGCGAACGTCCTCTACGAGAAAAAGGGGCTGATTGCCTACGTCACGGTCAATCGGCCGAAAGTGCTGAACGCGCTCAATACGCCGACCTGGACTGATCTGCATGCCGCGTTCGAGGACGCAAAAGCGGATGCGTCGGTGCGCGGCGTGATCCTCACCGGCGCGGGCGACAAGGCGTTCATCGCCGGCGCCGACATCAGTGAGCTCGCACATGTCGGTGCCTACGACGCCGAGGAGTCCAGCCGGTTCGGGCAGGGTGTGCTGGACCTCATCGAAAATCTCGGCAAGCCCGTGATCGCGGCAATCAACGGTTTTGCCCTTGGCGGTGGCTGCGAGACCGCGATGGCCTGCACCATCAGGATCGCGGCGGAGCACGCCAAATTCGGACAACCCGAGGTCAAGCTGGGCCTGTTGCCCGGCGGTGGCGGCACGCAACGTCTGCCGCGCCTGGTCGGAAAGGGGCGTGCGTTGCAGCTCATCCTCACGGGCGAGACGATTTCCGCGCAGGAAGCCTATCGCATCGGCCTCGTCAACGAGGTCGTTGCCGCGGCCAGCCTGATCGATCGTGCCGAGACGATCCTGAAGCAGATCATGGCCAACGCGCCGATCGCGGTGAAGTTCTCGCTGGAAGCCGCCAACAAGGGGATGGAGACGAGCCAAGGCGAAGGCCTTGCGCTGGAAGCATCCTTCTTCGGCATCTGCGCCGCCACCGAAGACAAGAAGGAAGGCACCGCCGCCTTCCTCGAGAAACGTGCGCCGCAATTTCGCGGACACTGACGAAGGCCGCCCTCTACGAGGATCTGGAAAGGACGCTCATGGCAAACGACAACATTTTCTCCGGACTGAAGGTGGTGGACCTCGCGAGCTTCATTGCGGGCCCCAGCGCCGCCGTGATCTTGTCCGATTTCGGGGCCGACGTGATCAAGGTCGAGCCGCCGAGCGGCGAGCTGTGGCGGCATGCGAACCATCTCCCGCCGCAGCCGGTCGCTGACGACGCTTATCCCTGGCACCTGGCCAATCGCAACAAGCGCGGCATGGCGCTCGATCTGAAATCGCCAGGCGCGCATCAGGTTCTCGAGAAGCTGGTCAAATGGGCCGACGTTCTCATCGTCAACACGCCGCATCCGGCGCGCAAGAAATTGAAGCTCGAATATGAAGATGTGGTGGGGTGGAATCCGCGACTGATCTACGCCGACATCACGGGCTTCGGCGACAAGGGGCCGGATGCGAATCTTCCCGGCTTCGACATCACGTCGTACTGGGCCCGCAGCGGATTGCTGTCGATGACGCGCGATGCCGGGGCGGCGCCGACCTGGCCGGTGGCCGGCAGCGGCGACAACGCCACCGCCGTCGGGCTCTATTCGGCGATCGTCACCGCTCTGTATCGTCGCGAGCGCACGGGGGAGGGGGCGCATGTCACAACCTCGCTGCTTGCCGAGGGCGTTTGGTCCGCCAGCGTCTCGATCCAGGCAGCGCTCTGCGATGCGAAATTCTTCGGGCTGCATGATCGCATGCACCCCGCAAATGCGGCGATGAACGTGTATCGCGCCAAGGATGATACCTGGTTCGTTCTCATCATCACGCCCGACAAGGTGGAGGCCGTGGCGAAGGCGATCGGCCGACCCGATCTCCTGACTGATCCGCGGTTCTCCGACCCGGCCAAGCTGATGGCGAACATGACGGAGCTCACGGCGATTCTCGACCAGACCTTCTGTTCCGAGCCGATGTCACATTGGTACGAGGTGTTCAACGGCGTCCACGTGACGTTCGGAGCGGTGCGTGGGCCGCAAGAGGTGATCAATGATCCCCAGCTCCGGGCTAACGACATCATCGTTCCGCTCGACGGTGCCGGCGGCAAGCTGACGTCCACGATCTCAAGCCCGCTTCAGGTGCATGGTGTCGCCAAGGTGCCCGCAAAGCGGGCCCCGAAGATCGGCGAACACAACGACGAAGTTCTTCGGCAGCTGGGATTTAGCGCGGCCGAAATCGATAGCTTGCATGCGAGCGGTGCCGTTCCGAAGGCGAAGGACCAAGCGGCCTAGCGTGGCGACAGGGGCGTGGCAGCGCAAGCCGCCGCGCCCCTGCGCTTGCAGTGAAATTCACAAGGACCAGGAGTTCGACAATGGATGAGATCGTTACCGAACACGCGGCGGGCATCCTGCGCATCCAGTTGAACCGTCCGACAAAACGCAACGCGATGACGTCAGCCATGTACGTGGCTCTCGCAGACATCTTCAACGCGGCGGCGAATGACGCGAGCACGCGCGTCGTCCTCTGGCATGGCGCGGGAGATTCGTTCTGCGCCGGCAACGATATCGAGGATTTTCTCAAGAATCCTCCCGGACCAGGCGAATCGCCACAGGCCGGCCTCATGAACTCGCTGGTCGACTTTGACAAGCCATTGGTCGCGGCAGTCCACGGCGCCGCCATCGGCGGCGGCACGACCATGCTGACGCACTGCGACTTCATCTACGCGGGCGAAAGCACAAAATTCCAGATGCCCTTCATCAATCTGGCTGTTGTTCCGGAGTTCGGATCCAGCTGCTCCGTGCCGGCACGGATAGGTCACCTCCGTGCGGCCGAACTGATTTTGCTAGGAGCTCCCTTCGATGCCAGGCGCGCCGCGGAACTGGGGCTGGTGACCGAAGTCGTTCCCGACAACGATCTCCGGGCGAAAGCAACCGACACGGCTCGGAAGTTGGCAGCGAAGCCGGCCGCGGCGCTACAGGCCAGCAAGAGGCTCATGAAGCAGCCATTTCGCGAGCAGATCAAGGCGGCGATGAAGGCTGAGAACGAAGAGTTCAGTGCGCAGGTCCGTTCTGAAGACGCGAAGGAGGCGCTGACGGCCTTCCTGGAAAAACGCAAGCCTGACTTTACTAGGAGCACGAAGTCTCCAGCGACCACATAGACACGAACATATGGTCCCCGGCTACACCGATCACCGCGATGGAAGAACTCACCGCCATATTCTGGAGCCACACCAGCCGTCTCTACGGCCGGCATTGGTGGTCATTCGCTGAGGCTGATTGCCGACTTGCCCGCCCGGAAGCTCACAAATGAATCGAACCGGATTCGCTTCGAGCGAAATGTTGTAAAATGGCCATGCAAAGGCCAGTGAAGATTGGGCGGGTTGCGCTTGGCATTTGTGTCTTCCTTGCCCTGGGACGGACCGCGTCGGCGGACGCAGGACTGAGCAATTTTAGTCATCTTGCCGGCGAGCAGCGCGCGACAGAAGAGAAGCATACGGCTGCTCCTCGCAAGGGAAAAAATGCGCCTCCGGCTATGCGGCGCGCGGATCGATCTAGTGATCCTTGGCAGTCAGTTCCGACGAAATACGTGTCGCTGGCCACCCTCGCTCCCGGTCTCTTGCCTTACTTCAACAATGGACCAGTGTTCGGAATTCCGGGAACGGTGATCGGGGACATCTGGCACCGTACCCAGCTTACCGGCGACTGGGGTGGCGCGCGAACAGACTGGGCGCGCCACGGCGTTTTCCTCGACGTCTATTCGACGAGCTACTATCAAGACGTCACGTCTGGCGGACTAAGAACCGGCCGCGCCTTTGTGCAGAACACACAGGCTTCGCTCAATATCGACACCGGGCGTGCCGGCCTTTGGTCTGGCGGCCTGCTGCATCTGACCTTGCATTCGCGCTTTGGCGACACTCCGGCGAATACCTTCACGGCAGGCGCTGCGGTTCCCCAGTATACCGGGCTGGCCTTTCCCGACCCTCTCCGCGCAAGCGATGTCCTACCTGCACAATTCTTTCTGACTCAATCACTCACCAAGGAAGTCAGCGTCCTCCTCGGCAAAATTGCTGTCGTGTACCTACCTGACCAAACCCTATTCGGTGACAGCTACAAATACTACTTTACCAACTTCAACTTTAATAAGAGTCCGGTAGCGCTCAATTTTTACAACGCTGTTTCATGGGCGGCACTGGGCGCGTGGTCGCCCAGTCCACAGCTTACCGTTTTCGGCGGCGTGCTAGATCCGAATTCTAAGGCAGACAACTTCGCCGATCATGCCTTCGACACGGTCAATCTCTACATCTCCTCGATCCTGTCCTACACGGTTGGAGGCCTCCCCGGTCAATTTTCACCGGCCTTCAATTGGTCCGATAAGCCGAAGCTCAATCTCGAGTCGCCTTTCGGACCGTTGACCACGTTGGCTGCGACGAGCCAGGCCGTCGGCGCCCTCCTTGGTGGTTCTCCGATCGACGGCTTACCCGCCAATTTCAAAGATCAGAGCTGGACCGCGATTGCTAACGTTTCGCAATATCTCTACGTCATGGACGATGCCACAACGGTTGCAGAGAAGCTCAAGAGCGGCCAACCGCTACGCGGAATTGGGATTTTTGGCAGGGCTGGATATGCCCCACAAGCCACAAATCCGGTTACCAGCTACGCAAGCGTCGCGCTGGTTGCGCATGGTCTATTCAACGGCAGGGAATACGACAGCTTCGGCGCAGGATTCTATTACAACTGGATCAGCAACAATCTGAAGACAGACATCGCCCAGCTTACGTTGGGAAATGCCAGCGTGAGCGACGAGAGCGGCATTGAGGTCTTCTACAATTTTGCGGTCACGCCTGCTGTCCGATTGATCCCCAGTTACCAGCACATCTGGCATCCGCTCGCGGCCCAAATCGCCAAGAGCCAGGATCACGCGGATCTGTTTCAGACGCGCGTCACCGTGGCGTGGTGAATGACTGTCCCTGGAGGCATGTGACGTTCGCGCATGATGGTACCGGTTCACATATGGGCTTATGCCTTCAGGATATGGCTGGCAGCGGTCGTTGCGCTTTACGTCGCGTTTTGGCTGCAACTCGGAGGAGCATCATCCGCGGCCGTGACAGTGGCCATCCTGGCGCAGCCGACGCGCGGTGCGGCGCTTGCCAAAGCCGTCTACAGATTAGCTGCAACGTTCATCGGCGCTGCGATGTCAATCGTGATTGCCGGTCTCTTCCCCGGAGAGCGTGTCGGTCTGCTCGCCGCTTTCATTCTCTGGATGTGTGTTTGCGTCTTCGTCGCGAGCTACTTCCGCGGCTTTCGGGCCTATGCCGCCGTTTTGTCCGGCTACACGGTCGGGATCATTACGGTCGTCAATATCGATGTGCCGCAAAAAGTGTTCACAGCAATGACCGATCGCGTGGCCGCGATCACGATAGGTATCCTTTGCGTGACGCTCATCAACGATCTCTTCGGCTCGCCGGCCGTGTGGCCTGGGCTGGAGCGTCGGATAACCCAGGCCTGGCATGATGTGCGCGACTACGCGCGCGACATGTTAAGCGGAACCAACGACGATGCGGAAAGAACAGGGATGCTCCTCGCAACGATTGCTGGCTTGCGGGATGAGGTCGATATCGTCGGTCACGATGTGGCAGATGGGCGGCATCGGGCCGGTGGCGCGCGGAGCGCGATGCTGGCACTGATCGAGATTGTCCAACAGGTCCGATTTTTGAGCCTGCTTGAGCGTGGCGATCCCTTCGCCGTAACCATCAGAGACCAATGTCTTGCTGCGCTCGATGGCAATCGCCCGGAAGCGCTGGCGAACCTCGTCAGGCTGCGCGACGACGAATTCTCGCGCCCTGACGCGACGGTCGCAGCCATAGGGCAGATTCAGCAGGCGCTTCGCTGCGTGGAATCCATGACTCAAATCGAGGATGGCCTCTTATCCCTTCGCGAAGGCAGTCTCCCGTCGCGTGATGTGCGATTGCCCCGCCGCAAGGAGTTCTTCTTTGCGCTGCGGAATGCAATTCGTGTCGGGATTGCGGTTTCAGCGGGCGCACTTTTTCTTGTGCTTGCAGGGTGGCCGGCGTCCGCGTTGGCTTTGATGATCACCGCAAACGTGTGTGCCTTGTGCACGACAATGCCGGATCCATCGAAAGTCGTGGTTGCTGCCATGCCGAGTTTCACGCTCGCCGCTGTGAGCGCCTATATTGTCCACTTCTATCTCCTCACTGGCTCGCAGGACTTTATCCGGCTTGCGATTGCGATCGCGCCGATGATGATTTTTGGCTGCTTGCTCAGCGCTAATCCGAAGATTGCTGGCATCGGCGCGCCGATGAACAATATCTTCCTCTTCTTGTTGGCGCCGTCCAACCCTCAATCGTTCAACGCGCTCAGCTTCTTTTCGCAATGCATGTTCGTGGCATTTGCCCTCGGTGTCGCATTTCTGGCGTTCCGCGTGGTGTGGCCGGTATCCGGGCGCGACAAACAACGCGCCGTCGTCAGGGCGACGAAGGAAACGTTGGCAGCGTCGATGACCGGCAAGAACTACAGCTTGCCGGCGCTAAGCATCGCGCTGACCTCCAGGATTGCTGACTATGTTGCCGCGGCCACTGACAAACACAGGTCGCATCCGGAAGTGCTTAGGGGCCTTCTCGCGACCAACGACCTCTCGCTCGTGTCTGCTGCGGCCTATGATCACTTGGAGCAGAGCTCGGACGATCCGGCCATCCGCTCCAAGCTTGGGCCACTGCAACGAGCTCTTCGGTCCGGGAATAGCCGGCGGCTTTACGCCGGAGCCAGATCGATTCTTCGACGCATGCAGGAGGGCAAGGCCGGACTGCATGAAGCACAGTTGGCCGCGCTTGCCGACTTATGGTCCGCGGGCCTGGTGCTGGACCGCGAGAGGCGCAGGATCCGGCATTTCGACAGCCGGGTCTTAATCAGAGGAGAAGAGGGGCGATGAGTGCCGAGCTGGCGACAAGGAGAAGATCAGCGGTCAACCTGCTCCGATATCTTGCAACTGGCGTGCTTGTCGCAGCAGCGACGGTGCCGAAAGGAACCGAGCGGCTTCGGATAACGCCGACGCCTTTCCATGGTCAGTCGTTGATAGACCAGCTCCTCGATGCGTTGATTGACGTTTGGCGGAGACTGGAGCTGCCATTCGCTCGATCGCCGTTGGCGGCGGAGTGACCGCTCCGGGCTGACAGGGGTCAAAATTGTCCAGCCCACATCTCATCAAATTCGTAGTGGCACGCAGCACTGAAGCCTTGCAACAGATCGATCGTGCCGTCGATGGCCATTTCGCGCAGCTCGACGAAGCTCTTATCCGGCTCCAAGTAGGTATCGAGGATTTTTCGGGCGACTTCGTCGGCACGCTGGACCACCGGCGCTGAAGACACGGCCCGCATCCTGCTCAGCTTGGCGTAAAGACCGATCAGACCTGGAATGTCGCCTTCACCGTGCTGGAGCGCATCTATGTAGCACTTGGAGGCATCCTCGATGAATTCCGCGTAGAGGATCTGCCGGCGGCTCTTTTCGTGAAGCAGCCACTGGGCGCGGAGCTGACTTCGATGGTTCAGCCAATTCGCAAGCCCGCTCGTCAAGCCACCGACAGCCGCTCCCATGAGGGCGGCGAGCCCGGAGATGATAGAAGCGTCCACAGATGCAGTCCCCAACCAGGTGCGGAATCCAGCGGCAATAATGACTCAGCCCAACTATGACTATGACCCAGACGACCGCGGCCCTTCGGAAATCAGCCGCGAACTCCGTTGCCCGGACAGATAAGACCAGAACCATTGCGTTTGAACGCGGAACCGGTTCTGAAGCTGCGGCAGTGCGAGCACATGTAGTGCGGCCCACACCACCCAGGTCAGAAAGCCGCTGCTGCGCAAACGTCCGGCCTCGAGGATCGCAAAATTCTTGCCGACCACCGCCATATTGCCTTTGTTGCGGTACCGAAACGGTCGACCGTCCTTGCGTCCCTTGACACGGTTGGCGATGACACGCCCGACAAATCGTCCCTGTTGAATGGCTGCCTGCGCTACCCCGGGGACGGGGTGACCATCCTGGATCATCGTGGCTGCGTCGCCGGCCACAAATACGTTGGGCGCCTCGGGGACGTCCATGAAAGAGCCAACGAGAGCGCGTCCGGCGCGGTCCGTCGTCGTTCCGAGCATTTTTACCACAGGCGAGGCGCTGACGCCCGCTGTCCAAAGCACGGTGGCGCTGGAAATCCGGGCGCCAGCCGCGATCACGCCCTGGTCGTCAACCTTCTCGACCTTTACGCCCGTCGAAACTTCAACGCCGAGCTTCGTTAGTCGCTTGGCTGCCTTTCGTGACAGCGACTCTGCAAAGGTCGGAAGAATGCGAGCGCCCCCGTCAAGTAACAAAATGCGGCTCTTGGCAGGGTCGATCTTGCGGAAATTGTCGCGCAGGGTCACCGTGACCAGTTGAGCGATTGAGGCGGCAAGCTCAACGCCGGTCGGTCCACCGCCCACCAGCACGAAGGTCATTTGGCGAGCACGTTCTTTCGGGTCGTCGGTCGACTCCGCCAATTCGAATGCACTCAGGATTTTGGTTCGAATGGTTTCAGCGTCGTTGAGGCTCTTGAGGCCTGGCGCGAACCGCGCGAACTCGTCATGACCGAAATAGCTCGGACGCATTCCGGTCGCGATGACCAGGAAGTCGTACTCGAGTTTTCGACTGCCAATCTCCGGGCAAGTGACCTCGACGATGCGAGCTCCAAGATTGATGCCACTAACCTCCGCCAGCAACACGCTGAGATTCTTCTGTTTCGCCTCGAGCTGCCGGATCGGCGCCGCGATCTCGGATGGCGCCAGAACAGCGGTGGCGACCTGGTATAGCAGCGGCTGAAAGATGTGGTGATTGCGCCGGTCGATCAGCGTGATGTCGACATCGGCTCGCTTCAGTGCCCGTGCCGCTGCGATACCGGCAAAGCCACCGCCGACGATCAGGACACGCTTTTTGCCCCGCGCCGCTTGTGTTGATGGCGGCTTTTCCTGCGGGAACGATTTGGTCAAAACTGTCGTCATGGGTGCACCGACTCTTGGGGGCCAGCCGGCCCATCAGGATTGATACGGGGGAGCTGCGGACTGTTCTTGGATGGCGCTGCGGCGCATTGAACGGCCGTGCCCCATCATACGGGGGAGGGCGAGAGGCGTTCGTACAGCATGCGCGGGAGGATCAGCCCGAAGGCCATGGCGATGATGATCAGAAATGCCGTGGTACCGCTCGCGACGATACCGGTCAGCAGAGCCGCCGGCGCGTCCGGACCGATTGAGACCAATTCGACAAGGCCCGTCGCGGCATTGAACAGGAAGAAGCCCGGCATCAACGAGACGACGGCGGAGAAGGCGACAGCCGCGAAGGGCAGATGCAGGCGATCGACGACCGGCGCCGTGAGGATGCTGACGAGCATGCAGGCGACGAGCGCCCCCATCGGAGCACTTCCCCCGGCGAGATAGATCAGCGCCCAGCGGGCCGCATGCGCCAGCATGCCGACCGCGATTGGGAACGTCAGCAGGCGCGACGGCATCGAGAAGAACGTGCCGAAGGAGGCGACGGCGCATCCTGCCGCGATCATGTCGATGATCAGGGGAACAGGCGGAGACGGTCCGGCTATCGCGAGGTTTCCGCCGGCGGCGGTGAACCCAAACAGGCCGCCAGCGCAGATCAGGAGCACGATGACGCCGGCATAGGCCAGGCGCGCAGTTCCCAGCGCGATACGCGTACGAGCAAGGTCGATTGCACCGTTGAGGATATGCGGACCGGGGACCAGCACCATACAGGGACAGAAAGCGACCAGCGTTGATGCAACCGATAGTTGGATACGGCTGGCAGCAGCAGCCGCGACTCCGGCGATAAGCGCGCCACAAAGCGGCTGGATGAGCGGGTTATGGCTGAAACCGGACAACCAGCGGCGGGCGAGCGCACCGATGGCGGCGCTCGCTGCGATCAGCAGAAGGCTTGTCGTATCGAGCGTACCGAATATGACGCCAAGCGATGCCGCGCCGACGGCTGCGAACAAGATGAACCGTGGCGTTGAGCACGGTGGCAGACGGCCGGCCGACTCGAGTGCGGATTGGGCAGCCTCGACCGGCAGTTGGCCATGGCAGACCTGTTCAATTACGCTCGAGACCGCAAGAACCCTGCCCATGTCGACACCGAGTGGCTTGGCGGGAACGATGTGTGAGACGGGCGCGCTGTCGACCTTGACAATGAGCTCGCCCCAATATGGCAGCACCTTCACCGCCACGCCGAGTACGCGCGCAAGGCGCTCGGCGGCGACAACCGTTCGTTCCGTGGTCTGACCGTGAGCAAACAGAAGCGTGGCTGCCAGCGCGGTCATCTCCAATGCCGCCTCGCGGGCCGGCGGCGCGGGATACGGTGTGTCCTTTTTCAGATTGGTCAATTGCGCTGTGCGGTCCAGTAGCCAGAGCATCGCGCACTTCCCGTGTGACCGCTCCATCTCCCGCCGCCGGTGGTCGCTGTAAGCCTGCCGGTGCCGGACGCGAATTTCTCGTGAACCGTCACTGACGCTCGAACCGAACCGGATTTCGCGACGTATCCTCTGAATTTCACCAGATTGGGGTGGGTCACGATGCCGTCGGAAATATTGACGGTGAAGTTGTAGCTGGGATCGCATTCGCCCCTTTGCGTCACGAAGACGAGATCCCAGGAGCCGTCATAGGCGGACCGCGCCTGCGCGGCGGACGCTGGCGCCATGAGGCAGACAGTTGCAATCATCCAGAGAAACGACGTCTTCATCGATAGTCCTCCAAGCCGCGCGTTGCGCGTATCCGAACGATCATCTGATTTAGAAAAAGCCGGCGCAGGGCGCTTGTTGAAACGTGCTCAGATTGTCCTGAATCGTGCCATCGCGACGCGTGTCGTCAGGCCGGAATTCGTCAGCAGGCAATTTTGAGCATGATTGGCCCCAATCGAGCAGCCACGTTCAATCGCCGCCGAGGGCGCG
>Ga0209257_1003430_pt1 | contig 13611 bp, 11 predicted proteins | sample AraplaCvi_mCL_r2_FD_184277 | JGI IMG/M metagenome (GOLD analysis project Ga0209257, IMG submission 184277) | Arabidopsis root microbial communities from North Carolina, USA - plate scrape MF_Cvi_mCL_r2 (SPAdes) (version 2) | ecosystem: Host-associated > Plants > Roots > Endosphere | place: USA...
AGTTCATCACGCTCTCGCCCACGCGGCGCGGCGACCACCGCAGCCTGATCCTGGCCTTCTTCGTGGTGCTGCCGATCCAGTTCTGGCTGGTGGCCACCGCGCGCTTCGACCTGTTCACCGTGTTCATTCCGGTCTACGTGTTCCTCGCGATCCCGGTGGCGAGCGCGCTGGCCAACGACCCGAGCCAGTTCCTCGAGCGCAACGCCAAGCTGCAGTGGGGCATCATGGTCTGCGTCTACGGCATGAGCCACGTGCCTGCGCTGCTGCTGCTGAGCTTTCCGGGCTACGAAGGCAAGAGCGCGTTCCTCGTGTTCTTCCTGGTGTTCGTGGTGCAGACCTCGGTGCTGGTACAGCACCTGATCTCGCGCCGCATGCAGCGCACGCCCTTCGCGCCCAACGTGAGCCGCAGCTTCAACTGGACCAGCTGGGGCATCGGCATCGCCGTGGCCAGCCTGGTGGGCGCGCTGTTCTCGTTCATCACGCCGTTCAAGTTCGGGCAAGCGCTCGCGGTATCGGTCATTGCCTGCATCGCGGGATCGATGGGGCACCTGGTGATGAAAGCGCTCAAGCGCGACCGAGGGATTCCGAACTGGGGCCAGAAGGGCGTGGGCGTAACGGGAGCCAACGGCCTTCTCGACCGGGTCGACGCCCTGTGCTTCGCCGCCCCGATCTTCTTTCACTCCATCCGCTGGTACTTCAACGCCTGAACCTGGCACATCCCCAGGCTGCGCGCACTTCGTGTCGCTTCGCCGCCGGGTGACCTCGCTCAGGCCTTGCGCCGCACCACGCGGTCGAAGGCCTCCTTGGCCTTTCGGCCGAACGCCCTGGCCTTCAGCGCCTGCAGCTCGCGCATGAGGCGCGCACGCTGCTCGGCCGACAACGCCGTGCCGAAGCGTCCCAGCGCGGCTTCGAGCGCCGCGCGCTGCGCCTCGACGCGCCCCTGCCGGCCCTCGGCCTCGGCCAGCCATTCGCAGGCATTGGCGACGCGCTCGCGCAGCGCGGCATCGCCCGAATCGCCGAAGCGCGCAATCAGCGCGCGGTAGGCCTTGGCCTGCCCCACCGGGTCGCCAAGCTTGTCGAGCGCCTTGGCCTTGTTGATCATCGACTTGGCGGCCCACAGCTGCAGAGAGCCTTCCCTCGCACCGGTGGTGCGAGCGATGGCCTCGTCGTAGCAGTCCACGGCCGCCTTGAGCTGGCCGGTCTGGCGCAGCGTGGCACCCTTGCGGAACAGCGCACCGACCACGCGCCCGCGCAGGTCCGGCAGCTCGGAGTTGCCCCAGCGCGCGACGATCTGGTCGTGCACCCGCATCCCGTCGTCGTGCAGGCCGAGGCGGTCGAGCGCGGTGCTCTTGTACTGCAGGCACAGCGCGACGGTCTCCTGCATCTCCGTGGACGGATCGGCGCCGTAGCGCGCGTCCATCGCGTCGGCAGCAACGACCACTTCGGCGAAGCGCTCCAGCGCGACCAGGCAAAAGGCCTTGTGGACCAGCGCCCGCGCGCACTGCCTGCGCAGCTCAGGGTGCGGCGACGCGGCATGCGCGGCCAGCACCTCGTCGAACAGCGCGATGGCCTCGTTCGATTCGCCGGCATCGCCATGCTTGCGGCCCTGCCTGACCTTGTCGCGCACTTCGTCGCGCAGCTCGGACGGCAGTTCCGGCAGGTTGCCGGCGGCATCGGCCTTGCGCAGCCGCTTCAGGCAGGCCTGGCGGCCGGCGGTGGCCTTGGCCAGGGTGTCCTGCAACTCGGGCGTGAGCGCGCCCCGCAGTTGCTTTGCGAGCTGCTCGTACACGGCGAGCGCCTCTTCGGCCCGGCCGAGCCGTTCGAGCAGCACGAAGCCCTTGTTGAGCAGCGCGCCCGCCACGGTGCGCTGCACTCCGGCGTCGGAGTCCGCGCCGAAGGTGGCCAGCAGCCGCTCGCAGGCGGCCAGCGCGGCCTCCCCGTCATCCTGCTCGCGCAGGCCCACCGACCAGTCGTAGGCACGGCGCACGGCCATGCGGCGTACCTGCGCCGAGGCATCGCGGCCGTAGCGCTCGAGCAGCCAGCCGACCAGCTCGGCGCGGTTCGCATGCTCGTCGATGCCGAACCCGTCGAAGAACAGCGTCAGCGCCCGCACGCCCTCGATGCGCAGCTCGGGCGCCGCGTCCGCAAGGCCGGCCTCGATCTGGTCGGCCACCGCCAGGCACATCACCTGGGCCTGCGCATGCTGCGCCAGCTCGCGCAGGTTCAGCACCGAGGCCAGGCGCGCGCGCGCCACGCGCAGCACCACGCCCGGGTCGGTGCTGCCGTCGAAGCGCTCGATGGCCGCATCGAGCGTGGCCAGTGCGTCCTGCGGCAGGCCGCGGTGATGTTCGATCTCGGCCTTGAGCAGCCGGGCCTCCACGCGCCAGGCGTCGAGCGCGGCATCGGGCTGGCTGTCGAGCAGCTCGCTCATGACGTCGCAGGCCTCGCAGCGCGCCGCGGGCTCGTCGATCCACCAGGTGCGCTGGTACAGCGCGTGGGCGATGTGCTCGCGGATCCCGGGCTCGGCGCGCTGGCCGTGCGCGGCGATCAGGCGGTCGAGGGTGGCAAGCGCATCGGCGGGGCGGTGCATCTGGCGCAGCATGTGCGCCAGCAGGCGCAGCGCCTGGCAGCAGGGCACGACCACACCGGCCTCGGGCATGGCCGCGAATTCGTCGAGCAGCCGGGTGCAGCCGGCCAGCGCCTCGTTGCGGCGGCCCAGGTCGTTGAGCAGTTCGACGCGCCGGAAGCTCGCGGCTGCGCGTTCAGCGGGGTGCTGCAGGCGTTCGAGCAAGGCTTGCGCCTCGTCCAGTTGCCGCTGCGCGGAGGACTCGACTACATTCACATTCGCTTCCTTGTGTGGCGCGCCCTGCGGGAAGCGGGGCAGACTGTACGAATCGGCACGGATTCTGCCCGCGATCGCGCGGCTTTCCAGCGCTGGCTCGGTCCTTCTCTCTCCTCTTTGCTCGGGCGTAGGCCTTTCGTTTCTCACATGCGCATTCTTGGCATCGACCCCGGCTTGCAGACCACCGGTTTCGGCGTGGTCGACGCGGACGGCCATGCGCTGCGCTACGTGGCCAGCGGCACCATCAGCACCCGGCACCTGGGCACCGGCAACCTGCCGGCGCGCCTGAAGGTGCTGTTCGACGGCATCGCGGAGATCACGTCGCGCTACCAGCCTGATGCGTCGGCGGTCGAGATCATCTTCGTCAACGTCAACCCGCAGTCGACGCTGCTGCTGGGGCAGGCGCGCGGCGCCTGCGTGACCGCGCTGGTCAGCAACAACCTCTCGGTGGCCGAGTACACCGCGCTGCAGATGAAGAAGGCCGTGGCGGGCCACGGCCAGGCCGCCAAGGCGCAGGTGCAGGAGATGGTGCGGCGGCTGCTCGACCTGCCGGGCCTGCCGGGCGCCGATGCGGCGGACGCGCTGGGCATCGCCATCACGCATGCGCAGGTGGGACGCTCGATGGCGCGGCTCGCGGAAGCGGCCCAGCTGTCGAAGACCCATGCCGGCACCTACCGGCAAGGGCGTTCGCGCTGAGTCAGCGCACGATATAGCGCAGCTCGCCGAGCCGCGTGCGGCGCTCGCGCACTTCGGCGGCCACGGACGCCGCGTCGCCTTCGAGCGCACGCGCGATCCAGTCGGCGAGCTGCGGCATGTCGTCGGGCGTGAAGCCCAGCCGCACGATCTCGGGCACGCCGAGCCGCAGGCCATTGATGTCGCCCTCCACGGGTGCGATCGGCAGGCCGATGCCGCAGGCCAGCAGGCCGCCTTGCGCGAGCTTCTTCGCCGCATGCTGCCCGCCGCCCCAGCGCGCCGCTTCGACCGCGAGCTGGTGCGACTGCGTGAAGCCGCGCGCCTTCGCGAACACGGGCAGGCCTTGCGCATCGAGTGCGCGCGCCAGCGCCTGCGTGGTCTCGCGCATGGCGGCTGCATAGGCCACGCCGTGCACCTTCCAGTCGAGCAGCCCGCGGGCCAGCGCGGCCGTGCGGCCCGCATCCGAATTGGCCGTGAGGCCGGGGTATGCGATGGCGTCGATGCGCTCCATCAGCGCCGCGTCGTTCGACACGATCAGGCCACCCGCCGGGCCGCCCAGGCTCTTGTAGGTGCTCATGGTGATCGCATGCGCGCCCTGTTCGAGCGGCTGCGGCCATGCCTTGCCGGCCACCATGCCCGAGAGGTGCGCCGCGTCGAACAGCAGCTTCGCGCCCACGCCATCGGCGATCTCGCGGATCTCGGGCACCGGATGCGGAAACAGGTTCAGGCTGCCGCCGATGGTGATGAGCTTCGGCTTCACCTCGCGCGCCAGCCTGGCCAGCGCGATGGTATCGACCGTGTAGCCATCGGCATCGACCGGCGCGGAAACCGGCTTCAGGCCATAGAGCCCTGCCGCGCCCGCCGCATGGTGCGTGACGTGGCCGCCGATGCTGGGCGGCGGCACGATGATCGTGTCGCCGGGCTGGCAGGTCGCCATGAACACGTAGAGATTCGACAGCGCGCCGGAGCTCACGCGCACTTCGGCGAACTTTGCGCCGAACACCTCGGCCGCGAGTTCGGCGGCGACGACCTCGATCCGCTCGATGGCTTCGAGCCCCATCTCGTACTTGTCGCCCGGATAGCCGAGCGACGGGCGCGAGCCGAGCCCGCGCGACAGCAGCGCCTCGGCGGCAGGGTTCATCACGTTGGTGGCGGGGTTGAGATTCAGCCCGTCGATGTCGTGGATGCGGTGGTTCTCGGACACCAGCCGCTCGATCTCGATAGCGACGCCCGCCGCATCGCGCGCGGCGGCATCGGCGGCGATGGAAAGCACGTGGTCTTCGCTGGCGGCGGGAACCCAGGGGCGGCGTTGCAGGGCGGCGGGCATGCGGTGGATCTCGCTGGAAGTGATGGATGGGCGCATCGTCGCCTGCAGTGCGCGGCCGGGCAAACCGGATAATCTGGGCCTGAGCCCTGGAAAAACTTGGCCTGCAAGATCCTCTCATGCCGCTCGCACCGCCCCGCCCTCGCCTGCCGCCGCACACGGCCGTGCGCGCTTTCGAAGCGGCCGCACGCCACGGCAGCTTCGCGCGCGCGGCCGAAGAACTGTTCGTCACGCCGGCCGCCGTCGCGCAGCAGATCAAGGCGCTGGAAACCTGGGCCGGCGGCGCACTGTTCGAGCGGCACAGCCAGGGCATCCGCCTCAGCGCACACGGGCGGCGCGCCTTGCCTGCCCTCAGCGCGGCCGTCGATCAGCTCGGCCTTGCGGTGCAGGCACTGCGCCATGAAACCCAGACCGCCGCGCGCCGCAGCACGCTGCAGGTGGCTGCGCTGCCGGCCGTGGCGCAGCTGTGGCTGTCGCCGCGGCTCTCCCGGCTGAAGGCCGCGCTGCCTGGCGTGCAGGTGTCGGTGACGGCGCTGGAGCAGCCGCCGAATTTCCGCCGCGAGCCCTTCGATCTCGGGCTGTTCTATGCGCGGGCCGGCGAGCACATCGAAACAGCCGTCGGCGCGCAGGCGATCCCGCTGGTGCGCGACCGGCTGCTGCCGGTGTGCAGCCCGCGCCTGCAGCAGCCATCGCCCAGCGGCAGGCCGCGCTCCCTCGATGACCTGACGGAACTGCTGGCGCGCTGCGGCGGCCTGCACGACACCGTCTGGCGCGACGACTGGCCGCGCTGGCTGCAAGCCGTGCGGCCCGGCATCACGGCGATCGAAGCCGACGCGCTCGCGGCCGGGCCCGACTTCTCGCTCTACAGCCTCGCACTGCAAGCCGCGCTCGATGGCGAGGGCGTGCTGATGGGCCGCGAGCGACTGGTTGCGCCAATGCTCGCGCAAGGCAAGCTGCATGCACCCTGGGGCAGGCCGAAAGCGGTCGGAGACACGATCGTCCTGCTGGTGCCGGCCCATCGCAAGGGACCGCTGCTCGCGCAGCAGGTGCAAGCGTTGCAGGCGCTGGCCGCCTGACGGGCTAATACGCGGAACACCGTGGAACCGGCTTTGCCGGGCCACTGGTGTTGCCCCCGGCAGGGGGAAGGAGAAGCGACACGAAGTGCGCGAAGCCTGGGGGCGAGCCCAACTACACGACGCGTTCGGCGATCAGCACCGCGAAGAAACCGAACGCCGCGAGCAGCGTCCACTTCAACACGATCCATCCGATGCGCCGGTACCTGGTCTGGCCCGTGCCCGCATAGAACGCGAAGCACACGCCGGCCACGAGCAGAAGCAGCAGGACGGCCCAGCGGAAAAGAAGCATCGTCGGGGCGACGCCTACCAGGCGCGGGCGACTTCGCCGAAGCCGCGTGGCGCGCGCTTCTCGTCGTCGAAGGTCACGACTTCGTAGGCATCGCTGTGCGAGAGCAGTTCACGCAGCAGCTTGTTGTTGAGCGCATGGCCCGAGCGGAATGCGGTGTAGGCCGCCAGCAGCGGCTTGCCGATGATGTACAGGTCGCCCATCGCGTCGAGGATCTTGTGCTTCACGAACTCGTCGTCGTAGCGCAGGCCGCCGGCATTGAGCACCTTGGTGTCGTCCATCACGATGGCGTTGTCCAGCCCGCCGCCGAGCGCGAGGCCCTTGCTGCGCATGTACTCGACCTCCTTGGTGAAACCGAAGGTGCGGGCACGCGCGATGTCGCGGCTGTATGAATCGGTGCCCAGGTCGAACTCCACGCGCTGGCCGGTGGAATTGACGACGCGGTGGTCGAAGTCGATCTCGAAGCTCAGCTTGTAGCCGTGGTACGGCTCCAGGCTCGCCCATTTCTCGTTGGCGCCTTCGCCCTCGCGCACCTCGACCTTGCGGGTCACGCGGATGAAGCGGCGCGGCGCCTTCTGCAGCGCAATGCCCGCGCTTTGCAGCAGGAACACGAAGGACGAGGCCGACCCGTCGAGGATCGGCACTTCGTCGGCCGTGATGTCGATGTAGAGGTTGTCGATGCCCAGGCCCGCGCAGGCGGACATGATGTGCTCGACGGTCTGCACCTTCGCGCCGCCGGTGGAGACCGTGGACGCGAGGCGTGTGTCGGTGACCGACTCGGCGGTCATGCGGATCTCGACCGGCTCCGGCAGGTCGACGCGGCGGAACACGATGCCCGTGTCGGCCGGGGCCGGACGCAGGGTCAGCTCCACGCGTTGGCCGCTGTGAAGCCCCACGCCCACGGCGCGGCTGATCGACTTGAGGGTTCGTTGTTGCAGCACGCCGGGGATTTTAGGCGCGCGCCGGGCGTGGCCCCCTATGCCCCTCGCTATGGCACCGATAGACATGGGTCCTATCCATTAAAGCCCCGACGATGGACGCAAGGGGCACGAAGTGAACGCAGCGCCTAGGGTCAGGGGAAGTCCCTTTCAGGTCCCCCCTGCGCCCCTTGCGAACCTTCGTGCCCTCTGCGTCTATAGGCCGCTTCGCGAAACACCGAGGATCCGGCTCCGCCGGTCCTCAGGTGTTGCCCCCGGTAGGGGGTAGGCGAAGCGACACGAAGTGCGCGCAGCCTGGGGGCGAGCCGATTTCAGTCGGCTTGGCGGCGCAGGAAGGCTGGGATCTCGAAGTCGTCCATGCCGCCCGAAGACAGCGCGTCCACCTTCGCGGCGGCCATCGTGCGGTTGGTGCGCCACACGCTGGGAACGGCCATGCCGTCGTAGTTGGGCTGGCTGCCGCTGCCACCGGCGTGACCCATGCCACCGAGCGTCGGCACGGTGAACGGGATGTTGTCGGTACCGGTGCGGATCACTTCGAGCGTCGGTGCCTGGCGGCGGGCGTCGGCACGCGAGAGGCCGGTGGCCACCACGGTCACTCGCATCTCGTCGCCGAGGCTGTCGTCGTAGGCGGCGCCGTAGATCACGTGCGCGTCCGGCGAGGCGTAGGCGCGGATGGTGTTCATCGCGAGCTTCGACTCGTTCAGCTTCAGCGAACCCTTCGATGCCGTCACCAGCACCAGCACGCCCTTGGCGCCCGAGAGGTCGATGCCTTCGAGCAGCGGGCAGGCCACTGCCTGTTCGGCGGCGATGCGCGCGCGGTCCGGGCCAGCGGCGGCAGCGGTGCCCATCATGGCCTTGCCGGGTTCGCCCATCACGGTGCGCACGTCTTCGAAGTCGACGTTCACGCCGCCGTACTCGTTGATGATTTCCGAGATGCCGCCCACGGCGTTCTTCAGCACGTCGTTGGCGTGCGCGAAGGCTTCGTCCTGGGTGATGTCCTCGCCCAGCACGTCGAGCAGCTTCTCGTTGAGCACCACGATCAGCGAGTCGACGTTGGCTTCGAGTTCGGCCAGACCGGCGTCGGCGTTGGTCATGCGCCGGCCGCCCTCCCAGTCGAAGGGCTTGGTCACCACACCCACGGTGAGGATGCCCATTTCCTTCGCGACGCGCGCGATCACGGGAGCGGCGCCGGTGCCGGTGCCGCCGCCCATGCCGGCCGTGATGAACAGCATGTGCGCGCCGTCGATGGCGGTGCGGATGTCGTCCACCGCGAGCTCGGCCGCTTCACGGCCCTTGTCGGGCTTGCTGCCGGCGCCCAGGCCGCTGGTGCCCAGCTGGATGATCTTGTGCGCGTTGCTGCGCTGCAGTGCCTGCGCATCGGTGTTCGCGCAGACGAACTGAACGCCCTGCACGCCGCGTTCCATCATGTGGGCGACCGCGTTGCCGCCGCCACCGCCGACACCGATCACCTTGATCTGCGTGCCCTGGTTGAACTCTTCGACTTCGATCATTTCGATGGTCATTTTTTAACTCCTTGAATCTTGCAGTTGCCGTTGTGTATCTATGAATTTTTCTTGTGCCGTGACGGGATCAACGATGAGACCGTCACGATGGTGGACCTGTGCGCCGCCATCGCTCGTTGAAATGCAATGGAGGGCTGCCACGCGCGAGCCAGAGTGGGGAATGGATCATGGTCAGAAGTTCCCCACGATGAAGTCCTTGAAGCGCCCGAACGCGGTCTTTACCGACCCGTTCTTCTGCGCGACCTTGAAGCCGCGCATGCGCGCGAAGCGAGCTTCTTCGAGAAGACCCATGACTGTCGCCGCACGAGGCTGCGCGACCATGTCGGACAACGCGCTCGAGTACTTCGGAATGCCGCGCCGCACGGGCTTCAGGAAGATGTCCTCCCCAAGCTCGACCATGCCCGGCATCACCGCGCTGCCCCCCGTGAGCACCACGCCCGACGACAACACTTCCTCATAGCCCGACTCGCGCACCACCTGCTGCACGAGCGAGAAGATCTCTTCGATGCGCGGCTCGATCACGCCGGCCAGCGCCTGCTTGCTCAGCATGCGCGGGCCGCGGTCGCCGAGGCCCGGCACTTCCACCTGCGTGTCGGGGTCGGCCAGCAGCTGCTTGGCATAGCCGTTCTCGACCTTGATGTCTTCCGCGTCCTTCGTCGGCGTGCGCAGCGCCATCGCGATGTCGCTCGTGATGAGGTCGCCCGCGATCGGGATCACGGCCGTGTGGCGGATCGCGCCGTTGGTGAAGATCGCCACGTCGGTCGTGCCCGCGCCGATATCGACCAGCACCACGCCCAGTTCGCGTTCATCTTCCGTCAGCACCGCCTGGCTCGAGGCCAGCGGGTTCAGCATCAGCTGGTCGACCTCGAGGCCGCAGCGGCGCACGCACTTGATGATGTTCTCGGCCGCGCTCTGCGCGCCGGTCACGATGTGCACCTTGGCTTCGAGCCGCATGCCGCTCATGCCGATCGGCTCCTTCACGTCCTGGCCGTCGATCACGAACTCCTGCGGCTCCACCAGCAGCAGGCGCTGGTCGCTCGAGATGTTGATGGCGCGCGCCGTCTCCACCACGCGGGCCACGTCGGCGGGCGTCACTTCCTTGTCCTTCACCGCCACCATGCCGCTGGAATTGATGCCGCGGATGTGGCTGCCGGTGATGCCGGTGTAGACGCGGCTGATCTTGCAGTCGGCCATCAGCTCGGCCTCTTTCAACGCCTGCTGGATGCTCTGCACGGTGGCGTCGATGTTCACCACCACGCCGCGCTTGAGCCCATTGCTCGGCGCAATGCCGAGGCCGGCCAGCTTGAGCTCGCCACCGGGCAGCACCTCGGCCACCACCACCATCACCTTGGCGGTGCCGATGTCGAGTCCTACGACCAGGTCTTTGTATTCTTTGGGCATTGATATGTCCTCGATTTCTCGGTATTCGCTACTTGATTTTTCTTGGGGCCTCTGGCGAGACCGTGGTGACGCCGCGCAGCCTCAGTGCATACGCGTCGTTGTGGCGCAGATCGGCGCCCTCGACGTCGGCCATCGTGCGGCGGTACTGGCCCGCGACCTGGGTCACGGTCTTCAGGAACCGCTGCAGGCGAGCCGTCACCTCCTCGCTCTGGCCGCGGCCGAGCTCAATCTCGGCGCCGCTGTCCAGCACCACCTTCCAGCTGCCCCGGCTCGACAGCGTGAGCTCGTCGACGGCCAGGTCGTAGGGCTGGAACTGCGGCTGCAGCACGCGGTACATGCCCAGCACCTGGCCCGCCTGTTCGATCGGGCCATCGAGGCGCGGCAGGTTGTCGTCGACCTCGGCCACGTTGGCCTCGAACACGTCGCCGAAACCGTTGATCAGCTTCGAGCCCGCCTCGTCGCCCCAGTTGGCCACCGGCACCTGCTCGGTCAGCGTCACACGCAGCTTGTTCGGAAACTCGCGCCGCACCACCGCACTGCGCACCCACGGCACGGACTCGAAGGCGGAGCGCGCGCGCGCCAGGTCGATGGTGAAGAAGTTGCCCGACAGCTGCGGTGCCACGTTGGCGCGCAGCGTGACCGCGTTGTTGTGCGTGACCTCGCCGTCCACCTTGATCCCGGCGAGCGGGAAGAACGGCTGCCGAAGCACCCACCACGCGCCCGCCGCCAGCAGCATGAGCGCCACCATCGCGAAGGCAATGTTCGCGACGATGTTCATGAGCTTGACGTCGAAGGGCGCAGGAATGCTGTCGGCCATGGCTACTACGCGCCTCCCTTTGCATCCAGCGAAGCGGAGGCCAGCACACGCAGGCACAGTTCTTCGTACGCGATGCCCGCGGCTCGGGCCGACATCGGCACCAGCGAATGGCTGGTCATGCCGGGCGAGGTGTTCATCTCCAGCAGGAAAGGCTTGCGGTCGCTGGCGCGGATCATCACGTCGGCGCGGCCCCAGCCGCGGCAGCCGAGCGTGTGGTACGCGGCCAGCGTGATGCGCTGGATCTCGTGCTCCTCGGCCTCGGGAAGGCCGCTCGGGCATTGGTACTTCACGTCGTCGGTGAAGTACTTGTTCTGGTAGTCGTAGGCGCCCTCGGGCGCGGCGATGCGCACCACCGGCAGCGCGCGCGCATCGAGTCCCTGGCCGAGCACGGCGCAGGTCACTTCCTCGCCCTCGATGAATTCCTCGCAGAGCACATCGGCGTCGTATTTCGCGGACAGCGTGACCGCGTCCTGCATCTGGGAGTAGCCCTCGACCTTGGTTACGCCGATGGACGAGCCCTCGCGCGGTGGCTTCACGATCAGCGGCAGGCCGAGCACGTCGGGCACCACCATGACCTGTTCGCGGCTTTGCTGGTCGAAGGCCAGGCGCACGTACTTGGGTGTGGGCAGGCCGTCGGCCTGCCAGATGCGCTTGGTCATGACCTTGTCCATGGCCACGCTCGATGCCATCACGCCCGAACCCGTGTAGGGAATGCCGAGCAGTTCGAGCGCGCCCTGCACGGTGCCGTCCTCGCCATGGCGGCCATGCAGCGCGACGAAGCAGCGCGCGAAGCCTTCGCGCTTGAGATCGGCCAGCTCGCGCTGCGAAGGGTCGAAGGCGTGCGCGTCGACACCGCGTGACCGCAGGGCTTCGAGCACGCCGGTGCCCGACATCAAGGAGATTTCGCGTTCGGCGGAACTGCCGCCGAACAGCACGGCAACCTTGCCGAAGAGTTGGGGATTCTGAAGGCTCATGAGGCCCTCCCTTTGCGCGAACCGCGCTCCGATGTTGAGGGTGCCGCAGCCACAGCCGCGCCGAGTTCGACGACCTTGCCCGGCACCGCGCCGATGGAGCCGGCGCCCATGGAGAGCACCACGTCGCCCGGGCGGGCGTTGTCGAGAATGGCCTGCGGCATGGCCGCGATGTCGTCGACGAACACCGGCTCGACCTTGCCGGCCACGCGCAGCGCGCGCGCCAGCGTGCGCCCGTCGGCCGCCACGATGGGTGCCTCGCCCGCGGCATAGACCTCGCCGAGCAGCACGGAGTCGGCGGTGCCGATGACCTTCACGAAATCCTCGAAGCAGTCGCGCGTGCGGGTGTAGCGGTGCGGCTGGAAGGCCAGCACCAGCCGGCGGCCCGGAAACGCGCCGCGCGCGGCCGCGATGGTGGCCGCCATCTCGACCGGGTGGTGGCCGTAGTCGTCGATGACGGTGAAGGTGCCGGCTGCATGGCCCCCTTGTACCGACACGTCGCCGTAGCTCTGGAAGCGGCGGCCCACGCCCTTGAAGCCCGCAAGGCCGCGCTGCACGGCCTCGTCGGGAATGCCGAGCTCCACCGCCACCGCGATCACCGACAGCGCGTTGCGCACGTTGTGCTCGCCCGGCAGGTTCAGCACGATGGGCAGGTCCGGCAGCGTCACGCCATTGCGGCGCTGCGCGGTGAAATGCATCTGGCCGCCGACCGCGCGCACGTCGACGGCGCGCACCTGGGCGTCCTCGCCGAAGCCGTAGCTGGTGACCGGGCAGGTCACGTCGGCCACGATCTCGCGCACCGCCGGATCGTCGGTGCACAGGATGGCCACGCCGTAGAAGGGCATGCGGTGCAGGAAATCGACAAAGGCCTTCTTGAGCTTCGCGAAGTCGTGCCCGTAGGTCTCCATATGGTCGGCATCGATGTTCGTGACCACCGCCATCACGGGCAGCAGGTTCAGGAACGACGCGTCCGACTCGTCGGCCTCGACCACGATGTAGTCGCCGCTGCCGAGCTGCGCGTTGGCGCCGGCGCTGTTCAGGCGCCCGCCGATCACGAAGGTCGGGTCGAGCCCGGCGGCGTCGAGCACGCTTGCCACCAGGCTGGTGGTGGTGGTCTTGCCATGCGTGCCGGCAATGGCGATGCCCTGTTTCAGCCGCATCAGCTCGGCCAGCATCAGCGCGCGCGGCACGACCGGAATGCGCTTCTCGCGCGCGGCCAGCACTTCGGGGTTGTCCGACTGCACCGCGGTGGAAGTGACGACCGCGTCCGCGCCGTCGATGTGCGCGGCGGCGTGGCCCACGAAGGTGCCGATGCCCAGGCCCGCGAGCCGGCGCAGCGTGGCGCTGTCGGACAGGTCGGAGCCGGTGATCCTGTAGCCCAGGTTCAGCAGCACTTCGGCAATGCCGCTCATGCCGGAACCGCCGATGCCGACGAAATGAATGTGGTGGATCGCGTGCTTCATTTGGCAAGCTCCTCGCAGGCCTGGACGACGGCTTCCACAGCCTCAATCTTCTGCATGGTCTTGGCCTTGGCGGCCTTCTCTATCAGCGCGTCGCGCCCGGTTTTCTGTAGCAAATCAGCCAGCAATTCAGGAGTGAGGTCGGCCTGCTGCACGAGCCACCCGCCGCCCGCGTCCACGAGGAAGCGCGCGTTGGTGGTCTGGTGGTCGTCGACCGCCGAGGGGAAAGGCACGAACAGCGCTGCTGCGCCGACGGCCGCGATTTCTGTGACGGTGCTGG
>Ga0209257_1003431_pt1 | contig 13603 bp, 8 predicted proteins | sample AraplaCvi_mCL_r2_FD_184277 | JGI IMG/M metagenome (GOLD analysis project Ga0209257, IMG submission 184277) | Arabidopsis root microbial communities from North Carolina, USA - plate scrape MF_Cvi_mCL_r2 (SPAdes) (version 2) | ecosystem: Host-associated > Plants > Roots > Endosphere | place: USA...
CGGGATTCGGGATTCGGGATTCGGGATTCGGGATTCGGGATTCGGGATTCGGGAAAAGCGTATCGCCTTTGCTCGTCATTCCCGCGAAGGCGGGAATCCATGGACGTCGCTTCTTGGTGTCATGCCTACAAGATCAGGCCAAAGGTCTCGCCAGGACGGATTGAACTCGTCGATGAGCCGCACCTTCCAGGCCCGATTCCACTTCTTGATGCGCTGTTCCCGCTGGATTGCCGATTCCATCGTCTCGTGCTGCTCATACCAGACCAGCTTCGTAACGTCGTACCGATCACTGAACCCCACTATCACGTGCTCGCGATGCTGCCAAACGCGCTTGACCGGATCACTCGTCACGCCAACGTACAAGGTGCCGTTTCGATCACTGGCAAGCAGATAGACACATGGATGCTTCCGCATTTCCTTCCCTGCAAGCCAACGTCCATGGATTCCCGCCTTCGCGGGAATGACGGGCGAAAAACAGTGCGTACACCTTCACGCATCCTCCGTCACCCGCAGCACTTCCTCGATCGTCGTGTCGCCGCGCAGCGCCTTGGCGATGCCGTCCTCGTACATCGTCCGCATGCCGTGCTGGCGCGCGATCTGTTCGACCTCGCCCATGCCCGCGTGGCGCATCACCGCGCGGCGCAGTTCGTCGTTCATGACGAGGAATTCCATGATCGTCGTGCGCCCGAGGTAGCCCGTAGGTGCGATCGGCGACGGCGTCGGGTGGTAGAGGAAGATCTCGCCTTCCGGCTGATAGCGGCGCAGGTCGAAACGCTCGATTTCCTCCGGCGAAGCGGGATAGCGCTGCGCATGCGTCAGCTCGAGCCTGCGCACCAGGCGCTGGGCGAGGATGCCGTTGATCGTGGAGGTCAGCAGGTAGTCTTCCACGCCCATGTCGAGCAGGCGCGTGATGCCGCCGGCCGCGTTGTTCGTGTGCAGCGTCGACAACACCAGGTGGCCGGTGAGCGCGGACTGGATCGCGATGCGGCACGTCTCCAGGTCGCGCATTTCGCCGATCATGATGATGTCCGGATCCTGTCGCACGATGCTGCGCAGCGCATGCGCGAAGTCGAGCCCGATCTGCGGCTTGGCCTGGATCTGGTTGATGCCTTCGATCTGGTATTCGACCGGGTCCTCGACCGTGATGATCTTGACGTCCGGCGTGTTGAGCTTGCTCAGTGCGGTGTACAGCGTGGTCGTCTTGCCCGAACCGGTCGGGCCGGTGACCAGCAGGATGCCGTGTGGCTGGTCCAGCACTTTCTGGAACTGCGGCAGGAAGGCATCGGTGAAACCCAGTCGTTTGAAGTCGAACACGACCGTTTCGCGATCGAGCAGTCGCATCACCACGCTTTCGCCGTGCGCGGTCGGCACGGTGCTCACGCGCAGGTCGAGCTCCTTGCCCTGCACGCGCAGCATGATGCGGCCATCCTGCGGGAGCCGGCGTTCGGCGATGTTGAGCTTGGCCATGATCTTGACGCGGCTGATCACGGCCGCCGTGAGATTGGCCGGCGGGCTCTCGCCCTCGCTCAGCACGCCGTCGATGCGGTAGCGCACCTTCAAGCGGTTCTCGAACGGTTCGATGTGGATGTCCGAGGCGCGCAGTTCGACGGCGCGCTGGATGATGAGGTTCACCAGCCGGATCACCGGCGCTTCGGATGCGAGGTCGCGCAGGTGCTCCACGTCGTCGAGGTCGCCGCCGGCGCCCTCGCCTTCGGCGGTTTCGACGATCGCGCCCATCGCGCTGCGGCCCTGGCCATACCAGCGTTCGACCAGGTCGCCGATTTCCGAACGAAGCGCGACGGCGGGACGGATGTCGCGGCCGGTTGCCAGGCGAAGCGCGTCGAGGGTGTAGGCGTCCTGCGGATCGGCCATCAGCACATCGACGGCGGTGTCGTTCTCGCCGACCGGGCACACCGCGAACTGCTTCATGAAACGCATGGACAGCGCCACGCCTTCGGGCGGCAGTTCGGGCGCGTCCTTGATGGCGACCAGAGGCAGGTCCAGGACTTCGGCGCAGGTCTCGGCGTGGTCGCGTTCGGACACCAGGCCCAGCCGTGCGAGCAACGCCAGCAGGCTGCCACCGGTTTCCTCCTGCAGGCGACGCGCGCGCACGAGGTCCGTGTCCTTGAGCCGGCCACGGGTGAGGAGTGCATCGACGATGCGGGCCTCGGCATCCGAGGCGGGATTGAGGTCGTTGGCGACGGCGTTCACGCTTGTCAGGTCGTTGCCGACCTCCTCCGCTGCGGGTCCGGCGACTGTAGCAGGACGGGGTTTACGGAAGCGCGCACGACGGGTTCTGACGGCGGATTTGTCTACCTTGCCCGATTCGACCGGGACGCATGTCGATCGCGTAGCCTTGGCGCACTCACAGGGGGGAATACACGCATGAAGATCGGGTTGGCCGCAGCCGCGGCCGTCGTCGTGTTCGTCGCGGGCGCCGGCGTCGGTTACACGGCGCAGAAGCAGCAGAAGACCATGACTCAGATGTATCACGCCAAGGCAAACCAGGACGCGGCGAAGGAGCTGCTCGCGGTGGCGAAGATCCAGGCCGGCAAGGGCAGTTGGGAACAGATCGCGGTCGGCCGCGTCTATTACCTGGGCGGCTACAAGGCCGAGGGCCAGGCGATCTTCGACGCCATCCTCAACGGCAAGCACGAGGACAGCGACGTGTTCCGCATCGCCCGCGTCTACAGCGAGGCCGGCGAATGGGCGAAGGCGAAGCCGCTGTTCGACCGCTACTTCCAGGGCACCGACGACGACGGAACCGGTTACGCCGAGGTCGGCGCGCTGTACCTGCTGGGTGGCGACCGCCAGACCGGTGAGCAGATGTTCGACCGTTCGGTCGCGATCGAGTCGAACGACCTTTGGGCGACGCTCCACATGGCGGGCGCGTATCTCAACGTGCGCCCGCAGGAGTGATGTCGACCGGCCGGTGCTTCGTGGGTTCGTGAACGCCGGCCGGCCCATTGCGACCCGCGCGCCTGCGCATCGTCGGCTTCGAATGCGGTGATGTTTGCAGGCGCTGGTTCCCGCGTTCGCGGGAATGGCGCGGGGGGGGGCGGGAGTTCCCGGATCTGCTGCAACGCCCGCGTCTAAAGCAGCGTCAGGCGTGCAAGCCGCCTCACATCTGCACGATGGTAGGCGACAGACCGTTCGATCACGGGACGCGACCGGCACTTGCCCGTCGCGTCCCGGCAGGGCCGATCAGCCCACCCACACCCGCGCGTTGCGGAACATGCGCATCCACGGCGCGTCGTCGCCCCACTCCGCCGGCGCCCAGCTCATGTTCGCCGTGCGCAAGGTGCGTTCCGGATGCGGCATCAGGATCGTCGCGCGACCATCGCTGCTGGTCAGGCCCGTGATGCCGTCCGGCGAACCGTTCGGGTTCAGCGGATAACGCGTGGCGACGTTGCCGTTGCCGTCGACGTAGCGCAGCGACACATTCGCTGCGGCCTGGTCGAGCCCGCTGTCGAACTGCGCGAATCCTTCGCCATGCGCGACCGCCACCGGGATGCGCGAACCGGCCATGCCGCGGAAGAACAGCGACGGCGACTCGACCACTTCCAGCAAACCGACGCGGGCTTCGAACTGCTCGCTGCGATTGCGCAGGAACGTCGGCCAGTGTTCGGCGCCCGGGATGATCGGCTTGAGCTGCGAGAGCATCTGGCAGCCGTTGCATACACCCAGCGAGAAACTGTCTTCGCGCGCGAAGAACGCGGCGAAGGCGTCGCGCAACGCGCTGCGCTCCAGCACGGACGTGGCCCAGCCGCGACCCGCGCCGAGCACGTCGCCGTAGCTGAAGCCGCCGCACGCGGCGATGCCCTTGAAGTCGGCCAGATCGACGCGACCCGCGATGAGGTCGCTCATGTGCACGTCGACCGCCTCGAAACCGCCGCGCGTGAAGCCCAGCGCCATCTCGACCTGTCCGTTGACACCCTGCTCGCGCAGGATCGCGACCTTCGGACGCACGCCGGTGTTGATGAATGGCGCAGCGACATCGTCGGCCGGATCGAACGTCAGCTTCGGCTTCAGGCCCGGTGCGTTGAAGTCGCGCGCGACGGTGCGTTCCTGATCGGCACCTTCCGGATTGTCACGCAGCTTCTGGATCGCGTGGCTGGTGGACCACCACGCGTCGAAGAGTTCGTCCCAGCGCCATTCGACCAGCGTGTGGCCGTCCTCGCGCACGCGGATCGCCGGTGCCGTGGTCGGGCGTGCAATACGCTGGGCGCAGTCGATGAGGCCGTGGCGCGCGACGAGGTCGGCGAATTCCGCGCGGTCTTCGACCGACACCTGCACGATCGCGCCGAGTTCCTCGTTGAACAGCGTGCGGAACGGATCGTCGCCCCAGCCATCCAGCGTGATGTCCAGGCCCACGCGCGAGCAGAACGCCATTTCGCACAGCGCAGCGAACGCGCCGCCGTCGGAACGGTCGTGATAGGCGCGGACCAGGCCGGCCTCGCGCGCATCGCGGATCAGTTCGAAGAAGTCGCGCAGGCGCTGCGGGTTGTCGAGATCCGGCACGCCGAGCGGGCCGGAGAACGCAGGCAGCGTGCCGTCGCCGGCATCGGGGTGGCATTGCGCGAGCACCGAACCACCGAGGCGTTGCTTGCCGGCACCCAGGCCGATCAACCACAGCTCGGACTCGTCTTCGCGCGAAAGCAGCGGCGTCAGCTGTGCGCGCACGTCGACGACCGGCGCGAACGCGCTGACGATCAGCGACACCGGCGACACCGACTTGTGTGCCTGTCCATCCGCATGCCACTGCGCCTGCATCGACAGCGAGTCCTTGCCGACCGGGATGCTGAGGTCGAGTTCGGGGCACAGCTCGAGGCCGACGGCCTTGACCGCATCGAACAGCCGCGCGTCCTCGCCGTCGTGGCCGGCGGCGGCCATCCAGTTGGCGGACAGCTTGACGCGGTTGAGCGACTCGACCGGTGCGGCGCACAGGTTGGTGATCGCCTCGCCCACGGCCATGCGCGCGGCGGCGGCGGCGTCGATCAGCGCCAGCGGCGTGCGCTCGCCGATCGCCATCGCTTCGCCGACGAAACCGTCGAAGCCCGACAGCGTGATCGCGCAATCGGCCAGCGGCAGCTGCCACGGCCCGATCATCTGGTCGCGCGCGGTGAGGCCGCCGACGGTGCGATCGCCGATGGTGACCAGGAAGTTCTTCGAAGCGACCGACGGATGCGCCATCACGCGCAGCGCGGCGTCGCGCAGTTCCAGGCCGTCCCAGCGCAGCGCGGGCCACGGCGCGGCCGTGGGACGACGCGCGTCGCGATGCATCTTGGGCGCCTTGCCGAACAGCACATCCATCGGCAGGTCGATCGGCCACTCGCGACCGGCTTCGCGTGCGGTCTCGGGCGTGGCGCCGTAACCGACGACCAGCCGCTCTTCCGCGGTGGCGTAACCGACGGCGGCGAACGGGCAACGCTCGCGCTTGCAGATCGCGGCGAACTCATCCACGCGATCAGCCGGAACGCCAAGCACGTAACGCTCCTGCGATTCGTTGCACCACAGCTGCATCGGCGAAAGCGACGGATCGTCGCTGGGCACCTTCGCAAGGTCGATGATGCCGCCCAGGCCGGAGTCGTGGAGCAGCTCGGGGATTGCATTGGACAGGCCGCCCGCGCCGACGTCGTGCGCGGTCGCGATGGGGTTGTCCTCGCCGCGCGCGACGCAGCGGTCGATGACTTCCTGCGCACGACGTTCCATCTCGGGGTTGTCGCGCTGCACGCTGGCGAAATCGAGTTCCTCGTGGCTTTCGCCCGAAGCGACCGAGCTTGCTGCGCCGCCGCCCAGGCCGATGAGCATGGCGGGGCCGCCGAGGACGATCACCGCGTCGCCCGGCTGCAGGCCGAGCTTTTTCACCTGCACGCGGTCGATGGCGCCGAGGCCGCCGGCGAGCATGATCGGCTTGTCGTAGGCGCGTGCCTGCGTTCCTTCATCCAGCTCGAAGCTGCGGAAATAGCCGGTGAGGTTCGGTCGGCCGAACTCGTTGTTGAACGCGGCCGCGCCGATGGGGCCTTCGATCATGATTTCCAGAGCGGTCGCCATGCGCGGGTTGAGCGAACGCTCGCGCTCCCACGGCTGCGGCAGCGTCGGGATGCGCAGGTGCGAGACGCTGAAACCGCACAGGCCCGCCTTCGGGCGGCCGCCGCGGCCGGTCGCGCCTTCGTCGCGGATTTCGCCGCCGGCACCGGTGGACGCACCGGGGAACGGCGCGATCGCGGTGGGATGGTTGTGCGTCTCGACCTTGATCGCGAAGGCCGAATCGACCTGCGCTTCCTCGCGGTACGAATGCGAGTGCGGGTCGGGGCGGAAGCGACGGCTCGCATAGCCTTCCACCACCGCCGCGTTGTCGCTGTACGCCGAAAGCGTGTGCTCGGGCGTGGTCGCGTGCGTGTGCTTGATCATCTTGAACAGCGAGGTCGTCTGCTCGACGCCGTCGATGGTCCACGATGCGTTGAAGATCTTGTGGCGGCAGTGCTCGGAATTGGCCTGCGCGAACATCATCAGCTCGATGTCCGACGGCTCGCGGCCCAGCGCGGCGTAGCGCTCGCGCAGGTAGGCGATCTCGTCGTCGGCCAGCGCCAGGCCCAGGCGCGTGTTCGCCAGTTCCAGGTCGGCCAGCGCGATGCGTTCGAGTTCGCCGCGCGCGGGCACGGAGAACAGCGCGACGGCGTCCTCGCGCGCTTCCAGCAGCGACTGCGTCATCGGATCGTGCAGCACCTTCGCCAGCGCGCCCTGCGTGGGCGCGTCGGACGGCCAGCCGGCGAGGTCGTAACGCGTACCGCGTTCGACGCGCTTGACCGGGAGGTCCGCGCCGTGGAGGAGTTCGGTGGCCTTGCTGGCCCAGGGCGACAGCGTGCCCAGGCGCGGCGTGACGTAGCGGGACACCGCATCGCTTGCACGCGGCGCGGCGGCGGGCTCGGCCTGGAGGATGCGGCGGAGCGCATCGGCATCGGGCGTCGCGCCGGCTTCCGGTTCAACCCAGTAGACGGGCCATGCGCCGATGAGGCGGACGGACGGATGGAGGGCTTGCAGTCGGGCTTGGAGCCGTTCCAGGCGGAACGGCGACAGGGCGGAAGCGCCCTCGAGGACGATCATGTCCGGGGAACCGTGCAACGTCGGGCCGGACATTGTACCCAAGCGCTCGCCTGCCCGCCGCCGGAACCGGCCGATGCCGGGTACGAAAACGCCGACGCCGCCCATCAGGCGGCGTCGGAACGTGCGGTAGGGAAGCTCAGGTGCCCGGTTTGGCGGGCGCCGCGGAGGCCGTGCGCGCGTGCTCGGCGGCAAGCTTGTCCAGGGTTTCGCGCAGCGCGGCCGGCGGGAGGTAGCCACCTACCTGGATGCCCTCGCGGGTCACGATCATGGGCGTACCGGTCAGGCCAACGCGCTGGCCGACGTCGTACTGCTGGTTGACGCTGGTCTTGCAGTCGGCCTTGGTCGGGCCGTGGTCGCTCTTGGCGGCGGTGAGCGCCTTGCGGCGGTCCGGCGCGCACCACACGGCGACCATCTTGCGGTAGTCGTCGCTGCCCAGGCCCATGCGCGGGAACGCGAGGTACTCGATGGCGATGCCTTCGCGGTTGTATTCGGCGATCTGGCTGTGGAGCTTGCGGCAGTAGCCGCATTCCACGTCGGTGAAGACGGTGACGGTGTACTTGGGCTTGGCCGGTGCGAAGACGATGCGCTCACTGGTCGGGATGGTGGCGATCAGCTGCGCGCGCATGCCGGCCATCGCGTCCTCGCTGAGGTTCTTCTTCGCGGCGACGTCGAACAGCGCGCCGCCGGAACCGGGCAGGAACAGGTAGCGGCCGTCGTCGCTGACGTAGACGACCTGGCCGGCGACGATGGCTTCGCGGAACCCCGGCATGGGCGCGGCGGCGACACGCTCGACTTCGACCTGCGGATTCAGGGCGCGGACGGCCTCGATGGCGCGGGCGTCGGGCGTGCCGGCGGCGGCCTTGGGTGCGGCTGCGGGCTTGGCGGCGGCCGCGGTCGTCGCAGCGGGGACCGGATCCACGTTGCCGCCGGGTGCCTGGGCGCAGGCGGACAGGCTGATGGCGCCGAGCACGGCAAGGACGAGTCGTTTCATTCGCAATCCTGTCGGGCGGCCGGAGCCGCGAGGGGGAATGGCCGATTGTGGCACGCAGGGACGGGCGGGCGAGTGTCGTAGGTCCCGGTGTGGGAGGGCGTCAGGAGGGGCGTTTATCGGGGATTGGCGTGGTGACTGCCCCCGGTGCATGGCGCCCGGCCCCGCTCATCCATGTCAGGGCTTTCGTGGCCGCGCGCGTCTGTGGCGTCTAGCCGCAGCCTCTCATCCGCGGGGGTGATGCCTTGCGTGGAGCTGCTTCAGCTGCTCCCGCGCCACCAGCGTGTAGATCTGCGTGGTCGACAGGGAGCTGTGACCCAGCAGCATCTGCAAGGCGCGCAGGTCGGCGCCGTGGTTGAGCAGGTGGGTGGCGAAGCTGTGGCGCAAACCGTGCGGGCTGATGCGCTCGGGGTCGATGCCGGCGGCCGCGGCGTATTTCTTCACCAGGAGCCAGAACTGCTGGCGCGTCGGGGCCTCGCCATTCACGGAAAGGAAGAGCGGCGCCAGCGCGCGCTTGCCGGCGATCTGCGGCCGCGCCTGCGCGAGGTAGCGCTCGAGCCAGTGCTGCGCTTCCTCGCCCAGAGGCACCAGGCGTTCCTTGCTGCCCTTGCCCATCACGCGCAACGCGCCCTGCCGCAGGTTCACCGCGGTGGCGGGCAGGTTCACCAGTTCGCTCACGCGCAGGCCGGCGGCGTACATGAGTTCGAGCATGGCGCGATCGCGAAGGCCAAGCGGCGTCGCGATATCGGGCGCGGCGAGCAGTGCCTCGATCTGGCTTTCGGCCAGCGCCTTGGGCAACGAACGCGGCAGCTTCGGCGGATCCAGAAGCGCGGTCGGATCGTCGTCGCGCGCGCCGCGCCGCACCAGCCACGCGTAGTACGCGCGCAGCGCCGACAGCAGGCGCGCATTGCTCCGCGGCGAGTAGTTCTGCTGCGAGCGCCACGCGAGGTAGTCGAACAGCGCGGCGCGGTCGGCACCGGCCAGGCCACCCTTGCGGTCGCTGCGATAGCGCGCGAGCAGTTCCAGGTCGCGCCGGTAGCTGTCGAGCGTGGGCTGGGCGAGGCCGTTCTCGGCCCAAATCGCGTCGAGGAAACGGCCGATCGTCGCGGCGTCTTCGTCGGGCAGCGGCGGCAGCGCCATGGCGATGGATCGGCGTTGCGCGGGCGTACGTGCGGTCATCGCCGCAGCTTAGCGGCTATCCTGATGCGATGGCATCGAACTCCGCATCGTCCCGTCCTTCCGCGCTCATTGGCTGGCGCATGCTCGCACTCGTGTACGACATGTGGCCGGTGATCGCGATGTGGATGCTGGCCTCGCTCGCGTTCACCGTGGCCTTCACGATCAGCGGGCATTCGAGTCGCGAGAACATCGCGCCGTTCAGCGCGCTGCAGTTGTCGCTCTGGGTGGTGTGCTGGCTGATCACCGGCAGCTACGCGCTGCTGAGCTGGCGTCGCGGCGGGCAGACGCTGGGAATGCGGCCGTGGCGGTTGAAGGTGGTTTCAGCCGACGGTGTTTCGGCTCCGGATTCGCGCGCTCTTGTGATGAGGTTCGTCGTCGGGAGCGTTTCGCTGCTGCTCGCCGGCCTCGGGTTCTGGTGGGCGTGGCTAGATCGCGAACGGTTGACGTGGCACGACCGTGCGAGTGGGACTCGGATGGTGCGGTTGGGGAAGCGGAGTTAGGTCGCGCGCGGAAGCAACGGCAACGGCATAAAGCCTGCTTCGATCAGTTGGTCGCCGCCATCCATGGCGCCACGTTCTCGCTTCGGATCGCCCTGCCCGACCATTCCATGGCCGGGCGTTCGGCAGGCCACGCGGCAGTGCCGCGTAAGCGGCCTGCCTTACCCACTCCGCCGCCGGAACAGGAACATCGACACGCCCAGCATGATCAGCGTCGGCAGCATGTAGGCGATGCGATAGTCGAACTTGTACACCGTCGCCAGCTTCACGAACTGCGTCTGCAACAGCCAGAACGCCAGCGCGAACACGATGCCGATGAAAAGGCGCTTGCCCATGCCGCCACTGCGCAGCGTGCCGAAGGCGAACGGCACCGCCGCCAGGCATAGCGCGAGCACGTTGATCGGATAGAACCAGCGGCCCCAGTAGTGTTCCTCGAACTCCGAGGCGTCCAGGTCGTTGCGTTCGCGGTACTGGATGGCCGCGCGAAGGTCCATCGCCGAGAGATAACGCGGGCGCTCGGTGCCGGCCGCCAGCGCGGTGGCATCGAGCTGGGAGTCCCAGCGCTCCTCGGGCACCTTCACCTGGCGCACCGAGCGCTCCTCGAAATAGTTGCGCGTCACGTCGCGCAACACCCAGCCGCCCGGGCGATGTTCGGCAATGCGGGCGTTAGCGAGGGAGCGCAGGTGCCCGTCCGGCGCGAACTCGAAGAGCCGGACGTCGTTCAGTTCAAGAAAGCGCTCGCCGTTGCGCTCCCGCTCCTGTCCGCCGACGGCGCTGAGGATGGTTTCGCCCTCGCGCGCCCACAGCCCGCTGTATTGCGCGGTCACCGTGTTGCCCGACTTGGCGGCGGACTTCAATGCGTCGGCGCGTTGCTGGGTCCACGGCGCGATGCCCTCTCCGTTGACCACCATCAACGCCGTCAGCAACGCCAGTGCGCCCGCCACCGCGAGGCCCAGGCGACGACGCGAAAGGCCGAGCGCGCGCAACGCGGTCAATTCCGATGTCGCCGCGAGCTGGCCCAACGCCATCAGCGAACCGATTACCGCTGCGTAGGGAAACAGGTAATAGAGCCGTCGCGGAATGCTGAGCGCCATGTAGACGAACGCTTCCGACAGGCCGTACTTGCCCTTGCCGATATCGCCGAACTCGCTCACCAGGCCAAGCATCACGTCGAGCCCGGCCAGCACCGCCCAGGTCAGTGCGACGGTTCCGAGCACGACGCGACCGACATACAGATCGTGGATCTTCGGGAACGGCTTCATGCGCGCGCTCCGTTGCCGGCAGGCGCGGCCTTGCGGCGGCCCAGGCGGCCGTCGGTGAAATACAGCCACAGCGCAATGGCCATGATCGGCACCACCAGCCACCACAGGCCCAGGCCGCTGGCGATCTTGCCGTCTGCGAGCCAGCCACGGCCGGCGGTCATCAGGTTCTGGCCGATCAGGTAGGCAAGGAAGCCGACCAGGATGCGGCCATAGCGGGCCTGGCGCGGCATGCTGCGCGCAAGCGGGACCGCCATCAGCGCGAACGCCAGCGCCAGCAGCGGCGGCGCGATGCGGTAATGCAGCTGCGCACGCGCTTCGCGGCTGCTGTCGCCCAGCAACTGGAGGGTCGGCTGCATGTCCGGCGAATCGGGGTCGTAGCGCTCGTTGTTGGCGGGCAGCAGGATCTCGTTGCGCGCATATCGCAGCAGGCGGAAATCCTTCGACCCGTCCCCCTGGCCTTCGACCTGGAAGCCGCTGTTGAGCGTGAGGTAGCGATGCCCCGCTTCATCGACGGTGAGCTTGCCGTCGTTGGCGGTTACCACGTCGAGCCGGCCGTCGTCGCTATGGCGAAAGACGAAGATTTTTTCCAGCCCGCTGCCGTCCTTGGACATGTTCGAGACGTAGATGACCCCGCCGCCGCCCGGGATGCCCGTGAACGCGCCCGGTTCCAGCCCCGCCATGACCAGGCTGCGGTTGGCGTCGTTGATCATCTGCTTGGACACGCGGTCGGCCCAGGGCCCCAGCCACAGCGAACACGCGGCGACCACGCCCACCAGCGGCCCGACGACCAGCAGCAGCGGCTTGAGCATCCGCTTCGGCCCGACGCCGATCGACGAGATCACCGGCATTTCCGAATCGCGGTACAGCCGGCCTACGCCCATCATCAGGCCCAGCATGATGGCCAGCGGCAGGATCAGTGGCAGCCACTTGAGCAGCACCAGCCCCAGCTGGGCGAGCATCAGTCCGGCCGGCACGCGGCCGCGTGCGATGTCCTGGAGCACGTCGGTGAAGGCGCCGCCGACGGTGACGATCAGCAGGACGATCAGCGTGGCAAGGATCGCCTGCGCGAATTCGCTGATGAGGTAGCGGTCCAGCTTGGGCATCGGGTCGGTTGCGCCTGGTGATTCGGGGGATGGACGGGCCAGTGTGGGGCAGCGGCCGCATGCGGCGCGTGGGCGTGGCTCAGGCCATGTTGCGCCTGTTGCGTCCGCCCTTGCCGCCTCGACCGCCGCCGCCGGCCCCGCCGGTCCGCGGGCCGGTTTGTGCGGCCTGCTAGAATCGGAGGTTCGTCCGTGGGCATGAGGCGGCTGCGCGTTGCGCGGCCCGGGATCGAATCCCCCTCACCGCCCAATTGTACGGAACTGTCGTACTCCGTACGGAACTGCTCGCTCTCAATCTGTTCGCTCTCAATCTGCTCGGGAATCTGTTGGATGGCCCTCGAATTCGACCTGAACCGCGACGCGGCTGCCGCCGCCCACACCGACTGCATCGTGGTCGGCGCCTTTGCCGACAACAGCCTGACGCCCGCGGCGAAGGCCCTGGACGAGGCCAGCGATGGCCGCCTGCGCGCGCTGCTCGAACGCGGCGACGCCAGCGGCAAGACCGGCAAGATCGCACTGCTGCACGACCTGCCCGGCGTTTCCGCGCCGCGCGTGCTGGTGATCGGCCTGGGCGATGCCGGCAAGTTCGGCGTGCCGCAGTACCTCAAGGCCGTGGGCGATGCCGCCCGCACGCTCAAGAGCGGCCCGGTGTCGACGGCGCTGTTCACCCTGTCCGAACTCGACGTCGCCGGCCGCGACAAGGCCTGGAACATCCGCCAGGCCGTGATTGCCGCCGACCACGCGTGCTATCGCTACACCGCCACGCTGGGCACCTCGCGCAAGAAGGACGATCCGGGCCTGCGCACGTTCTCCGTGCTGGGCGAGGACGCCCTCGCGCTGGCGCAGGGCCAGGCCATCGCCGCCGGCGTGCAGTTCTCGCGCGAACTGGGCAACCTGCCGCCGAACATCTGCAACCCGGCGTACCTGGCGCAGCAGGCGCAGGAATTCGCCGGCCGCTTCCCGACCACGTCCTGCGACGTCCTCGACGTCGCCCAGATGACCGAATTGGGCATGGGCTCGCTGCTGGCCGTCGGCCGCGGCTCGGCCAATCCGCCCAAGCTCATCGTCCTGAAGTACAGCAACGGCGGCGACGCCAAGCCGTACGTGCTGGTCGGCAAGGGCATCACCTTCGATACCGGCGGCATCAACCTCAAGACGCAGGGCGGCATCGAGGAGATGAAGTACGACATGTGCGGCGGTGCCACCGTCATGGGCACGTTCGTCGCCGCCGTCGGCATGCAGCTGCCGGTCAACCTCGTCGTCATCGTGCCGGCCGTGGAAAACATGCCCGACGCCGACGCGTACCGTCCATCCGACGTGCTCACCAGCATGTCCGGCAAGACGATCGAAGTGGGCAACACCGACGCCGAAGGCCGCCTGATCCTGTGCGACGCGCTGACCTACGCGCAGCGCTTCGAGCCGCAGGCGCTGGTCGACGTGGCCACGCTGACCGGCGCATGCATGGTCGCG
>Ga0209257_1003441_pt1 | contig 13575 bp, 11 predicted proteins | sample AraplaCvi_mCL_r2_FD_184277 | JGI IMG/M metagenome (GOLD analysis project Ga0209257, IMG submission 184277) | Arabidopsis root microbial communities from North Carolina, USA - plate scrape MF_Cvi_mCL_r2 (SPAdes) (version 2) | ecosystem: Host-associated > Plants > Roots > Endosphere | place: USA...
ACGGCCGGCTGACGGCGCTGTACCTGCCCCAGGCCAGCTACACGACCCATCCGTACAAGCGCCCCGGCATCGGCTCGATCGAGGAGCTGGACGCCGCCACCGTGGACGACGTGCGCGCCTTCCACCGCACCTATTACCGCCCCGACAACGCCGCCCTGATCGTCGTGGGCAACTTCGATCCGGCGAAGCTGGACGCCTGGGTCGACCAGTATTTCGGCGGTCTCAAGAACCCGGGCCAGCCGCTGCCGAAGGTGACGGTGAAGGAGCCGCCGCGCACCAAGGCCGGCGTGTTCGACGGCTACGGCCCCAATGTGCCGCTGCCGGCGGTCGTGCTGTCGTGGCAGGGCCCGGCCGCCTCCGACCCCGACGCCCCGGCGCTGAAGGTGCTGGACGCCATCCTGTCGGCCGGCAAGTCGTCGCGGCTCTACAACAGCCTGGTCTATGACCAGCAGATCGCCGTGGAGTCTTTCTCCAGCGCCGACCTGCCGCAGGATCCCGGCCTGTTCATGGTCGGCGCCATCATGTCGAACGGCAAGACCATCGCCCAGGGCGAGACCGCGCTGCTGGCCGAGGTGAAGCGCCTGCGTGACGGCCCGCCCACCGCCGCCGAACTGGCCGAGGCGAAGAACGAGCTGCTGGCCGGCGCCCTGCGCGAGCGCGAGACCATCGAGGGGCGGGCCAGCGCCATCGGCTATGCGCTACGCGTCGACGGCGACCCCAACGCCGTCAACACCGAGCTCGCCAAGCTGCAGGCCGTGACCGCGGCCGACGTCCAGCGGGTGGCGGCCAAGTACCTGGCCGAAGACCGCCGCATGACCATCCGCTACCGCCCCGAGAGCGAGCGGCCCAAGGGCGACGCGCCGCCGCCCGCGCCGACGCCGCCCAAGCAGGTGGCCACCTATGACGGCCCGATCTTCACCCTGGCCCCCGAGGCCGAGAGGGCGAAGCCGCCGGGCATCGGCGAGCCGGTGCAGCCCGTCCTGCCCAAACCAGCCGAGAAGATGCTGGCCAACGGCCTGCGGGTGATCGTCGCCCGCTCGTCCGACCTGCCCCTGGTCACCGCCGACCTGACCGTGAAGACCGGCGCCTGGGCCGACCCGCAGGGCCTGGCCGGCGCGGCCAACATGATGGCCGGCATGCTGACCGAAGGCACCAGGACCCGTTCGGCGCAGCAGATCGCCAGCCAGGTGGAGAGCCTGGGCGCCAACCTGTCGTCCGGCGGCGGCCTGGAGTCGTCGTCGGTGACGCTCAGCGCCATGCCGGACAAGCTGACCGCCGGCCTGACGATCATGGCCGACGTGGCCCAGAACCCCGCCTTCGCGGCCGAGGAGCTGGAACGTCAGCGCGAGCAGGCGCTGGACGGCCTGCGCGTGGCCTACCAGCAGCCGGGCTCGGTGGCCGGCTTCGCCGCCGCGCCGGTGATCTACGGCGGCACCCCGTTCGGTCATGTGCCGCAGGGCACGCCGGAATCCCTCACCCGCCTCAAGCCCGCCGACCTGGCGAAGCTGCACGCCGCCTGGTTCCGGCCCGACAACGCCGTGCTGGTGCTGACCGGCGACATCTCGGCCGAGCAGGGTTTCGCGCTCGCAGAGGCCGCGTTCGGCGGCTGGAAGAAGCCGGCCGCCCCGCTGGCCCCCGCCCCGACCATCACCCCGGCCGGCAAGCCCCGCGCCGTGGCCATCGACATCCCGGGCACCGGCCAGGCCTCGGTCAACGTCATGAAGCCGGCGATCGCCCGGAACGACCCGGACTACTACCCGGGCGTGGTGGCGGCGACGGTGCTGGGCGGCGGCTATTCGGCGCGGCTGAACCAGGAGATCCGCATCAAGCGCGGCCTGTCCTACGGCGCCCGCGCCAGCCTATCGACCGCGCGCACGACCGGCTCGTTCCGGGCCAGCGCCCAGACCAAGAACGAGTCCGCCGCCGAGGTGCTGGACCTGATCAACGGCGAACTGACCAAGCTGGCCGCGGCGCCGGCGGGGGCGGACGAGCTGAAGGCCCGCAAGTCGGTGCTGGTGGGCGACTACGGCCGCGACCTGGCCACCTCGGGCGGCCTGGCCGACATCCTGGGGAACCTGGCGCTCTACGGCGTGCCGCTGGACGAGGTCGGCCGCTACACCGGCAAGGTCGAGGCCGTCGACGCCGCCCAGGTGCAGGCGTTCGCCAAGCGCGCCTTCGACCCGGCCCAGGCCAGCGTGGTCGTGGCCGGCGACGCCAAGACCTTCACGCCGGCCCTCAAGGCCAAGCTGCCGGCGCTGGAGGTGGTGCCCGTCACCGAGCTGGACCTGGAAAGCCCGACGCTCAGGAAGAAGTAGCCGCATCCCGTCGGAGCGTGGCAGCGTTCCGCCGTCATGCAGGACCACTTCGACGTCGTCGTCATCGGGGCCGGGGCGGCGGGGATCGCGGCCTTGCGGGCGCTGATCGCCCGCGGCGTCTCGGCGGTCGCGCTGGAGGCGCGTGACCGGGTCGGGGGCCGGGCCCACACGGTGAGCGTCCGCGGCCTGCCGCTGGACCTGGGCTGCGGCTGGCTGCACTCGGCCGACGTCAATCCGCTAGCCGGGCTGATCGAGGCCGCCGGGTTCGGCATCGACCGCACGCGGCCGCACTGGGAGAAGCAGTCCGGCGGCCAGGACTTTCCGCCCGAGGATCAGCGCGCCTTCCGGCAGGCCTTCGCGGCCTTCGACTCGCGGATGGAGGCGGCGGCGAAGACCGGGGTCGAGCGGGCCGGCGCCGAGCTGTTCGAGCCGGGCGGCCGCTGGAACGCGCTGATCGACGCGGTGTCGAGCTACTACAACGGCGCCGAGTACGACCGGGTGTCGGTACTGGACTACGCCGCGTACGACGACACCGACGTGAACTGGCGCGTGGGCCAGGGCTATGGCGCGGCCATTGCCGCGTTCGCGCCCCGCGAGCACATCGTCATCGATTGCGAGGTGCGGCGGATCGCGCGCGGCGGGCCGCAGCTGCGCCTCGACACCGCGCGCGGAACGGTCACCGCCCGCGCCGCGGTCGTGGCCGTCCCGACGCCGATCCTGGCCGACGGGCGGCTGGTGTTCGACCCAGGCCTTTCCGATGTCGAGGCCGCAGCGGCCGGCCTGCCGCTGCGGCTGGCCGACAAGGTGGTCCTGGGCCTCGACGCGCCCGGCGACCTGCCGGCGGAGGGGCACCTCTTCGGCCGCACCGACCGCACCGAAACCGGCAGCTATCATCTGCGCCCCTTCGGCCGGCCCTATGTCGAGGCCTTCCTCGGCGGCCGCTGCGCAGCGGCTCTGGAGGCGGAAGGGCCCGGCGCCATGACCGCCTTCGCCGTCGAGGAGCTGGCCGCCCTCATGGGCTCGGACGTCCGCCGCCGCCTGACTCCGTTGGCCGAGACGGCCTGGCAGGCCGAGCCCTTCAGCCGCGGGGCCTATTCCCACGCCCTGCCGGGCTGCGCCGACGCACGGGCCCGCCTGGCCCGGCCGGTCGAGGGGCGGATCTTCTTCGCCGGCGAGGCGGTCAGCCCGCACGCCTACTCCACGGCTCACGGAGCCTGGGAGACAGGCGAACGCGCGGCCCGGGAGGCGCTTGACGCGCTGGGCCTAGGCGCTTCTGCGTAGCGCACGGCGGCGCAGCCTAGCGCCCAGCAGGCCGAAGCCGAGGATCATCAGCGCCCAGGCGCCGGGCTCGGGAATGGACGTCGTCGGGGGCGGCGGCCTGAGCGGCGGCTGGGCTGGGGGCGCCACGAACGTCAGGGTCAGGCCCGGCGGGTTCGGCGTCGTCGGCGGACTCAGCGTCGGCGGAGTCAGACCGGGCGGCTTCAGCGCCGGCGGGGTGACCGGCGGCGGGACCGGCGTCGGCGGCGTCAGCGGCGGTTTGACGAAGGGGATTTCGGTGACGGGCGGCTGTGTCAGCGGCGACTCAGGCGTCGGAGGTTGGCCGATCGGGGGCTGGAACGTCGGCGGCGTGCCGGGGAAGAGCCCGGTCGGGCCCTCGTCCGACGGCTCGAAGGGCGGAAAGATCTCCAGACCGGGCTCGGGGCGGGGCGCGACGCCCTCGGGCTCCGGCCGCGTCACCCGCGCCACGGCCAGGATCAGCGGGCCGACGACCGGACCGGTCTCACAGACCGTCGCGTGGATGAGGGCGTAGGAAAGCGGCGTGGCCAGTTCGCGGGCGGCGACGGGCATGGGCGTCGGCTGGCGGCGCGCCACGACGACCGGTGCGGCGGCGCGGCGGCGTGCAGGCTTCCGCGCGGATCGATGCACGGCTTTTTGGGCGACGGGGGCCTTGCGCGCCGCGTGGACCGCCTCTGCCCGGCGAACCTTCGGACGCGGCGCGGCGGCGACGGGAAGCGCCCTCGTGCGCAGCATGCTCGCGCGGTAGCCCGGAGCCGGCGCGGCCCCGGCCATAGGGATTCGGCTCATGCGCTCGAAGCACTCGGTCCGGGAGATGTCCGGAAGGGCGAGGAAACCGCAGAACACCGCCAACGCCAGCGCCCGGGTCCCCGGCCGTCTCGGCGCCTTCGGGGCGCCCGGCGAACATATGAATTTCCCCACCATCTCAGAGAACAACGCCCCCAGACGATGAAAGGGTGCCACAATTGTTCTCTAATCTTCGATAACATTGTCGCGATGAAACCTTAGAAGAAGAGTGGCATTATGCTCGACGTCCCAAAGTAAATCTCAACCACGACGCGCATATTCCGGGCACATTTCCCCTTCGTGGCTATTTTCACACCCTCAGGAGGTCGCTCCTTGACGGCGACTACTTATGCGAGCAGGCGCGGCCGAAGTTGTCGGCCGACAAGTTCGCAGTCTGGCGGCAGCTAGCGCGCCGAAGCCGCCCGCGTCGTCCAGCGCGTCAGGTCGCGCTCGCGGCCCATCAGCGCCAGGCCGGCGGCGATGGACTCCAGCTCGGCGCCCGTCTCGATCCGCGCGGGATCGAAGCGCCGATGGAAGATCGCCCGCACCGCCGGGACCAGCGACGATCCTCCAGTCAGGAAGACCCGGTCCACGCCGTCGGGCGTGAGGTTCGCATCGGCCAGCGCGGCGTCGACGGCGGTCTCGATCTGGGCGAGTTCGGGCCGGATCCAGGCCTCGAAGGTCGCGCGCTCGATCTCGCGCACGATCCCGATCGAGCCCGCCTCGAAGCGGAACTCGGCCGCGGCGTCCGAGGACAGCGCCTCCTTCAGCTTCGAGACAGCCCGATAGAGGCGGTAGCCGTAGTTCTCGTCCAGGGTCTCGACCAGGCGGGCGATCTTCTCGGGCTCGACGGCGTCACGCTCCAGCCGGCGGATCTCGCGCATGTCGCGGCTGGCGCGCATCAGGGCCAGCTGGTCCCAGCGGGCGAAGGCGGCGTAGTAGCGGTTGGGCACCGGCAGCACCTTGCCCATGGAGGTGTAGCTCGACCCCTTGCCCAACTCGGGCGAGACCATGTTGTCGATGATCCGGTAGTCGAAGGCGTCCCCCGCCACGCCCACGCCGGCGCGGCCCAGCGGGATCGCCCGCATCTCGCCCGCGTGCCGTTCGAATCGGATGATCGAGAAGTCCGAGGTGCCGCCGCCGAAGTCGCCCACCAGCACGGTGGCGTCATGGTCCAGCTCGCGGGCGAAGAAGAACGCCGCGCCCACCGGCTCGTAGGCGTACAGCACCTCCTTCACGCCCATCCGATGGAAGGCGGTCTCGTAGCGCCTGAGGGCCAATTCCTCGCTCGGCGAGGCCCCCACGAACTTCACCGGCCGGCCCACGATCACCCGCTCCGGCAGGCCGCCCAGTTCGGCGCCGGCGTAGTCGCGCACCTTCAGCAGGAAGGTGGAGAGCAGGTCCTCGAACCGGTAGCGCCGGCCCAGGATCTGGGTCTCGGTGAAGCTCTCCTGGGCGGCGAAGCTCTTGAAGGACTGGATGAACCGGGTCTCGGCCGGGTCCTCCACATAGGCCTCGATCGCCCAGGGGCCGGCCGAGATCGACCGTTCGCTGGGCAGGTCCGGCGGCGCGTAGAACGACAGGCACGAGCGGAAGGCGAACAGCTGGCCCCCGGACGCGTCGTCGACGCGGCCGTCCAGCAAGGAACTTGGCGCGGGGAACCGCACCAGATGCGCCGGGCCGGTCGCATCGGCCAGGCTGAGGACGGTGTTGGTGGTCCCGAAATCGATTCCGAGACTGTAGGCGGGACTTCGACCGTTCATCGACCGCGCTCCTTGTGCCGGGGAGGGACGACGGATCGCCCGCCCCCCGCTCGGCGCGCGACCTCAGGTCAGCGGTGCGAAGCCCCGCGTCATTCGGCGATCTCCACCAGCGGCCGGTCGTAGGCGCAGACGGTGGCCATCTGCAGGATCTTCGACACCGACGCGCCCAGCGGGCAGATCTGAACCGGCTTGTCGAGGCCGAGCAGGATGGGACCCATCACCTCGGCCCCGCCCAGCGACTTGATCAGCTGGGTCGAGATCGCGGCGGAGTGGATGGCCGGCATGATCAGCACGTTGGCCGGGCCGTTGAGGCGCATGAAGGGATAGGCGCCGCGGCTCTCCGGCTCCAGGGCCAGCTCCGGCGGCATCTCGCCCTCGTACTCGAAGTCGACGCCGTCCATCTCGTCCAGCATGGCCACGGCTTGGCGCACGCGCTCGGACCGCTCGCCCATCGGGTTGCCGAAGGTGGAGTAGCTCATGAACGCCACCTTGGGCTCGTAACCCAGGGTGCGCACGGCGCGCGCCGCCTCGATGGCGATCTCGACCAGCTCCTCGGCCAGGGGCATCTCGGTGACGTTGGTGTCGGCGATGAACAGGGTGCGGCCCTTGGCCATCACCACGCTCATGCCGATGATGCGCCCGTCGGGCGCGGGGTCGATGACGTTCAGCACCTCCTCCAGCACCTGGTCGAAGTTCCGCGTCACGCCGGTGACCATGCCGTCGGCGTGGCCCAGGGCGACCAGGGCCGCGCCGAAGCTGTTGCGGTCCTGGTTGATCAGGCGCTGGACGTCGCGGCGCAGGTAACCCTCGCGCTGCAGGCGGCCGTACAGATAGTCCACCGAGGCCTCGTTGTGGTGCGAGACGCGGGCGTTCATCACCTCGATTCCGGCCTCCGCGGGATCGAGGCCCGCGGCGCGCATGTTCTCGTGCACCAGGTCCTCGCGGCCCACCAGGATCGCCTTGCCCAGGCCCTGGGTCTGGAAGGCGTAGGCCGCGCGGATCACCGACTGTTCCTCGCCCTCGGCGAAGACGATCTTGCGCTGCGGGCCCGACAGCACAGCGCCCTGCAGTTTCTGCGAGAAGGCCGCCGTCGGGTCCAGCCGCTGGGCCAGCGAGGCGCGGTAGGCGTCCATGTCGGCGATAGGCTTGCGCGCGACGCCGGTGTCCATGGCCGCTTGGGCCACGAACGGCGGGATGTACGACAAGAGCCGCGGGTCGAACGGCGTGGGGATGATGTACTCGGGCCCGAACTTCAGCTGCGCCCCGTGGTAGGCGGCGGCCACCTCGTCCGGCACGTCCTCCCGCGCCAGCATCGCCAGGGCGTTCGCCGTGGCGATCTTCATCTCCATGTTGATCTGCCGGGCGCGCACGTCCAGCGCGCCGCGGAACAGGTAGGGGAAGGCCAGGACGTTGTTGACCTGGTTCGGATAGTCGCTGCGCCCGGTGGCCACGATGGCGTCGGGACGGACCTCGTAGACCTCTTCCGGCGTGATCTCCGGATCGGGGTTGGCCATGGCGAAGATGATGGGCTGCGGCGCCATCGTCTTCACGTGCTCCTGGGTCAGGGCCCCCTTGGCCGACACGCCGATGAACACGTCGGCGCCGTCCAGGACCTCGGCCAGGGTGCGCTTGTCGGTATCGACGGCGTGGGCCGACTTCCACTGGTTCATGTCGTCCTGGCGGCCCCGATAGAGGACGCCCTTGCGGTCGACGGCGACGACGTTGTCGGGCTTCACGCCCATGGCCTTGATCAGGCCCAGGGTGGCGATGCCGGCGGCGCCCGGACCGTTCAGCACCACCTTCACTTCCGACAGCTTGCGGCCGGTGATCTCGCAGGCATTGATCAGGCCCGCCGCACAGATGATCGCAGTGCCGTGCTGGTCGTCGTGGAACACCGGGATGTCGAGCAGCTCCTGCAGCTCGGTCTCGATGCGGAAGCAGTCCGGGGAACGGATGTCTTCGAGATTGATGCCGCCGTAGGTGACGCCGATATTCTTGACGACGGTGATGATCTCATCGGGATCGGTGCAGACCATCTCCACGTCGATGGCGTCGACGTCGGCGAAACGCTTGAACAGCACCCCCTTGCCTTCCATCACCGGCTTGGAGGCGAGCGCGCCCAGGTTGCCCAGGCCGAGGATGGCGGTGCCGTTCGAGATCACCGCCACCAGGTTGCCCTTGGAGGTGTACTCGTACGCCAGCTCGGGGTCCTTCGCGATGGCCAGGACCGGCACGGCCACGCCCGGCGAATAGGCCAGGCTGAGGTCGCGCTGGGTGCTCATCGGCTTGGTCGCCTGGATGCCGATCTTCCCGGGCGTGGGGTAGCGGTGGAAGCTCAGCGCCTCCTCGTCCGTGAAGGTGCGCTTTTCGACTTGGTCCATGCGTGCTCCGCCCCGTCCCCCAGGCCATCCCTGAAATGAAGCGGCCAACCTATAGACCCGCGCCGAGCCGGACAACGGCTGCTGCGGCGGTCTGCCGCGCGAGCGAAACCAGCGCCCGGGGAACCATCAGCAGGGCCGGGGGTTGTGGGTAGCCGGGTGCGGGGGCGCGCATATGGGAGCATGCATGCCTATGAACAAACGCCTCGCCTTCGCCGCTGCCGCGGTTCTCGCCCTCAGCGCCGCGCCGGCTTTGGCGCAGACCTCGGAGGCCGATCCTGCGGCGCCGCCTTCGACTACCGCAGCGCCGCCCGCCAGCACGGCGACGCCGCCCGCTGACGAGCCCGCCGATGCGGCGCCCAGCACCAGCTCGAGCAGCACCGCCAGCGCCTCCGCCTCCGGTTCGGACGTCAGCGTCACCACCGGCATGGATGTGAAGGACAACACCGGCGCGACCATCGGCAAGATCGCCGAGGTGAAGACCGGCGCCGACGGCAAGAAGACGGCCACTATCAAGATGGGCGCCGACAGCTTCGCGGTCGATACGTCCAGCCTCGCCGTCGCCGGCGGCGCGGCCACGGTCAACGCCAGCCAGGCCGAGATCAAGGGAATGCTGAAGAAGAAGTAGTCTCTTCGGCAGGCGACAAACGAAGGGCGGCCGCAGGGCCGCCCTTTTTCGTGCGCTTGACACTATCGTAAGCATTGGCTTACCGTAAGTCATGGCTAACGCCGCTCAGCTCGCCGATCAGGCCCTGACCGCCCTGGCGGACCCCACCCGACGACGGGTGTTCGAGCGCCTGCGGGACGGGCCGCGGGCGGTGGGCGAGCTGGCGCACGGGCTGCCCGTCAGCAGGCCCGCGGTGTCGCAGCACCTGAAGGTGTTGAAGGAGGCCGGCCTGGTGATCGATCGGCCGGACGGCGCACGTCGGGTCTACCAGATCGATCCGCAGGGGCTGGGCCAGATGCGCGCCTGGCTGGACCAGTTCTGGGACGTGGCCCTCGAGGCTTTTGCCGCCGAGATCGAATGCGATGACGGGCGCCAGGACCCGGCATGACCCCCCGCATCATCGCGCCGGCCGACATCCGCAGGACCCTGGTGGTGAAGGCCAGCCCGGAGAAGGCCTTCAAGGTGTTCACCGAGGGCCACGACCGCTGGTGGCCGCGCACCCATACGATCGGCGAGACCCCGCTCAAGAAGGCTGTGCTGGAACCCGGGGTCGGCGGCCGCTGGTACGGCCTCTCGGAAGCCGGCGTCGAGGATATATGGGGCGAGGTGCTGGTCTGGGATCCGCCGCATCGGCTGGTGCTCGCCTGGCGGATCAACGCCCGTTTCAAGTGTGACCCGTGGGTGCATACCGAGGTGGAGCTGCGCTTCGCCGACGCCGGCGGCGGCCAGACGCGCGTCGACTTCGAGCACCGGAACCTGGCCGGCCTCGGCGAGGGCGCGCCGGAAACGGCGCTACGCATGAACAGCGGCTGGGACCTCATCCTCGCCGGCTTCAAGTCCACGGTGGAAGCGTAAGGAGGCTCCCATGGCGATCGTGATCCACGGCATTCCCGGCAGCCCCTACGTGCGGATGCCGATCCTGGCCTGCGAGGAGAAAGGCGTGGCCTGGCGGCTCGAGGCAATGGGCTTCGGCGACCAGAACTCGCCCGAGCACCTCGCGCGCCAGCCGTTCGGCCGCATCCCCGCCATCGAGCACGGCGATTTCAAGCTTTACGAGTGCCAGGCGATCCTCCGTTACATCGACGCCGCCTTTGAAGGTCCCCGGCTGACGCCGCAGGAGCCGAAGGCGATGGCGCGAATGAGCCAGGTGCTGAACATCCTCGACTGGTACGTCATGCCTTCGCTAACCGGGGCCATCGGCTTCAACCGGATCGTGAAGCCGATGCTGGGCCGGCCGGTCGACGAAGCGGCCATAGCCCAGGCCGTGCCGCTGGCCCGCACCAGCCTCCAGGCGCTGGAAGCTATCCTGGGCTCCAACCGCTATTTCGCGGGCGATGAGCTGTCGCTGGCCGACGTGGCAGCGGTCGCCCACCTGGAGATGGTGCCGGCCTCGCCGGAAGGGGCCGAGCTAATCGCCGGCTCGCCGCTGCTGGGCTGGCTCGGCCGCATGGGCGAGCGCGAGAGCGTGCGCAATTCGACGATGCAGAAGATGATGGGCGCGCCCGCCCCGGCCTAGCGCGATCCAACCCAAACGACGAAGGGTCTAGCCGGCTCCGCAGATCAGGGTGACCGCCGCGCGGCCGATCGCCTTCAGTTCGGCCTCGCCAGCGCCTGTGCGGGCGCGGACGGCGAGGGTGTGGAAGGTGGCGCTGGCCATGGGCCCGGCGATCTCGGGCGTGACCCCCGGCGCGAGTTGGGCGGCGTCACGCTCGAACCGCGCCCGGAACGCGGCGTCGGTCTGGGCGATGAACGCTCCGAGCAGCTCGCGCGCCGCGGGGTCCTCCACCGCCTGGGTCACCGCCGTCCCGATCAGGAAGCAGCCCCGCTGGCCCACGGCGCCGCCGCGGTAGATGTCGACCGTCCGGTCCAGGATCATCCCCAGAAGTTGGCGGAGCGGCGCCTCCGTGGCTAGCGCCGCCGCCAGCGCCGTGGTCGCCTCGACCCGCGAACGCTCCAGGGCGGCCATGTAGAGCGCATGCTTGTCCCCGAACGCGGCGTAGAGGCTGGGCCGGTTCAGGCCGGTCGCCGCCGCCAGGTCGTCCAGCGACGTCGCCGCATAGCCCAGGTTCCAGAAGACGGCGCGAGCCTTGTCCAGCACGGCGTCCGGATCGAACGACCTGGGCCGCCCCCGCGGCCGCCGCACCTCCTGGAGCTCTTTTTGTACCATATCGCAAATAATCCTTGACCGCCCACATTCTGTGCGGAACGGTATGAATATAGCAACCACCCGGGAGGACGCCCCATGGACATCTATTTCTCGCCGCTCGCCTGCTCGATGGCCAGCCGCATCGCGCTCTACGAGTCCGGGCAGGAGGCCGCCTTCCAACGCGTCGACACCAAGGTCGGCCGCACCGCCACGGGCGAGGACTACCGCAAGATCAATCCCAAGGGCCTGGTGCCGGCGCTGCGCACCGACGACGGCGCGGTGCTGACCGAGAACGCCGCGATCCTGCAGTACATCGCCGACCGCAAGCCTGACACCGGCCTCGCGCCCTCGGGTTTCGCCCGCTACCAGCTGCAGCAGTGGCTGAGCTTCATCGGCTCGGAGCTGCACAAGACGGTGTTCACGCCCCTGCTCAGCCCCACCTGGCCGGCCGAGGGCAAGGCGAAGGCCCGAGAAGACGCCGCATCGCGCCTGGCCTACCTGAACGAACACCTGACCGGCCGCGATTGGCTGCTCGACGAGTTCAGCGTCGCCGACGCCTATCTGGCCGCGGTGCTCAACTGGAACATGGCCGTGAAGTTCGACCTGACGCCCTATCCGGCGATCCAGGCCTACCAGCAGCGCCTCACCGCCCGCCCCGCGGTCGGCAAGGCCCTGGCGGAAGAGTTCGCCTTGTTCCAGCCGGCATGAGGCGCCAAAGCGACCTCCTCCCTTGCGGGAGAAGTTGGCCTGCGAAACAGGCCGGATGAGGGGTCTTACCGACCTCTCGCCATGAAAACGAAGAAGGGTCGCCGGACAGCGCCGTGCGACCCCTCGTCCGTCAGGCTGCGCCTGACCCCTTCTCCCGCAAGGGGAGAAGGATGCGTCTGGACTATCAGCCCAGCATGTCCTTCACGGTGTCGCGCTCGCCGACCAGCTCGTCGTTGGTGATCTTGATCTTCGACTTGGCGAAGTCGTCCATCTCGTAGGACGTGATCACCTCATAGCCCGTGGCAGTCGTCTTCACCGGCACGCCGGCCCAGACGCCTTCGGAGAAGCCGTAGCGGCCCTCGCTGTTGATCGCGACCGAATGGATCGCGCCGGGCGTGGTCAGATCGCGGACGTGGTCGACCAGGGCGTTGGCCGCCGAGGCCGCCGAGCTCTGGCCGCGGGCGTCGATGATCGCCGCGCCGCGCTTGCCGACGGTCGGCAGGTATTCGTTCTCGAGCCAGGCCTTGTCGCCGATCACGCTGGCGGCGTCCTTGCCGCCGATCTTGGCGTGGGTGAAGTCGGCGAACATCGTCGGGCTGTGGTTGCCGTAGATGAACAGCTCGCTGACCTCGCCGATCGGCACGCCGGCCTTCTTGGCCAGCTGGGCGCGGCCGCGGTTCTCGTCCAGGCGCACCATGGCGGTGAAGCGGTCGGCCGTCAGGCGTTTGGCCTGGCTGGCAGCGATCATCACGTTGGTGTTGCAGGGGTTGCCGACCACCGCGATGCGGGCGTCGTCGGCGGCCACCTTATCGATCGACTGGCCCTGGGCGATGAAGATCTTGCCGTTGTCCTTCAGCAGGTCGGCGCGCTCCATGCCGGGGCCGCGCGGCTTGGAGCCCACCAGCAAGCACCAGTTGGCGTCCTTGAAGGCCACGTCGGCCTCGCCGGTCAGGACCATGTCCTGCACTAGCGGGAAGGCGCAGTCCTCGAGTTCCATGGCGACGCCCTTCAGCGCCTTCTGCGGACCCTCGACCGGGATTTCCAGCAGCTGCAGGATCAGCGGCTGGTCCTTGCCGAACATCTCGCCCGAGGCGATGCGGAACAGCAGGGCGTAACCGATGTTGCCGGCCGCGCCGGTGACCGCCACGCGAATGGGCTTCTTCGCCATAGAACTGCTCCGTGATGAAATGTCGGCGGGTGCGTAGCTCTTTGACGCTCATGCTGCAATGCCGCATGCATGGGGACGATGTTCGAACTCCATCCGGCCTTCCCGCCGACGTCCGAGCCCCTCGGCGACCTGGCGTTGTGCCACGCGCGGCTGCAAGCCGACGCGCGCTACGCGTGGATCGTACTGATCCCGCGGATCGCCGGCGCGCGAGAGCTGGAGGACCTGTCGCCGAACGACCGCGCCGCCCTGACTGAGGAGATCGTCCGCGCGGGGGTCGCCGTCCGCGCGGTCGGCGCGGCGCTGGGCCGCCCGGTGGAGAAGCTCAACGTCGGCCAGCTCGGCAACGTC